>Ga0066376_10000219_pt1 | contig 51509 bp, 43 predicted proteins | sample Knorr_S15_td_Bot_FD_77009 | JGI IMG/M metagenome (GOLD analysis project Ga0066376, IMG submission 77009) | Marine microbial communities from Southern Atlantic Ocean transect - Knorr_S15_td_Bottom_ad_5009_LV_A | ecosystem: Environmental > Aquatic > Marine > Oceanic | place: Southern Atlantic... | reverse complement strand
GCAAATTGAACCCATTCCTTTGAACCGGGATATCCAGCACTTAAACTAAAAATAAAGTCTAAATCTAAAAGATTATACACATCCTTCATCATCTCAATACTATCAATACTATTTCCCAGCAAATCAACGGTGTACATAGTACGAATATCCGATGCCAACCCTTTTACCACTGCCTCACCACCTGGTTTATAACCTAAATTCACATAATCAATACCATATTCTTTTCCATATTTGTCAGCCACATCATTAAATGCATTTGTAGCCATGAAATTCCCATCTGGCCATAGGGCAACGGCATACACTTTAACATCCTTTGAGAATAAATGATTCAGTAATGCAATGGCAGCTGGATGTATTTCTGGCATGGTACTGGGACCATACTCAAAAGAAAGCAATACCTTATCATTTTCTTTAAGTGCATCAATCTCATCAAATACACGCTGAGAGTGAGATGAGGGTTTAATGGGCAGGGTAAACAACTCTGGATATAATTTAGGTAGTAATACCGATAGTCCCACCAAGAGGAAAATAAATCGTCTGTCCATTGAACCCAAAGCAATAAATATTTTCTTTAATAAATCCATATTTTCTCCTAAAAGGGTCTTTCGATGCCCAAAATAATTCTAAAGGATGTGGCAATAATTCCCAATGCAATTCCAATCATAATGGCGCGTGAACCCGCCGCCGTGGGATAGTCAAAAATCCATTCCGAGATATTGGGAAGCGAAAGGATTCCCGGCATATTTACCGCCACATGCCAATCTAAATACATACCTAAACTAGTAATTATAATGATTCCACCAAATATAATCCCAAATAGTAACTTTTTATCTGGAATCAACGGCGCTATCAGGGCACCAATTCCAAATATCATTAATGTGGAGACCAACCACCATGGCACTAATCCTCCAATAGGTACTCTGCCAATCATTAAAATTATTCCTGCCACCAGTAGCAATGTAGCTTCAAAGTTTCTAATTCTAAAGGCCCTATATGAAGCGGATGCAACAAAAAAGGCTAACAATGCAAACATGGTGGATGATAATGGGGTAAAAATTTTAAAGAACATCCATGAGAATAATGAGCCTTCAATTTGCACATGTGCGCCCCATGGTTTAACATCAGTACTTACCTCTTTTGCCATCCCGGCAATAGATACTGCAAAATTTTCAGCACTTGATTTACTAATAAAAATTTTGGGGATTTCATAAGAAGCCAAGGACCCTTCAATTCCTTTTGCCATCAACACAGGGTCATCCACCTTATAAATGGTAGAGATAGACTGAACTAATTGTGGTACACTTCTACTATCAATATCAGTTATTGTAATATAGTTTGCTCCTCTAAAAAAGAACCCTGCAAAAATGGCAAATGCAAAACCTAATATTGCCAGAATACTATACTGCCAGTTTCTTTGCTTTTTTACCACTTTTAAAACTTGCAGTTTTAACATATTCAGAGCACCCAGAAAAATGGCAAAGGATGCAATAATATCAAACCACTGCGTGGCATCATTATTTACAAATTTCTGAACATTCTCATTATTGACAAAATGACCAAATAGTATAAATAAACCTACACCAATGGCAATAATAACTGGCATTTGACGTTTTAAAAACACAGAAACTCCTTAACTCAATCCTAAAAAGGTGATAATATTAAAATTAAATAATCCCAACTGACGGAAGGCATCAAACACAAATATGGTAACCATAAGTACCATCACCATAAATTTTACAATATCCTGGCCTTTGATACTTCCGATTAACTCAGGTTTATTTGAGAGATATGCACTGGCAGCAAAAAATTCTTCTCCAATAAGTGTATAATCGCAAGCCGTTACAAAAAAAGGTATCTGGGATGCTGAACCTGTTCCTGCAATTTGAATGGCTCCAATAGAATTTCCTGTTTCAGCCAAAAGCAATGATTCCGCATAAAACTTCCCTTGATAAAAACAAGCGGCCGGTTTTTCACGAATCATAATTCCGTTTACACCAGCGGCATAGGCAAATTGATCATCGGAAATATAATGTACCATATCATCGTAATATAAATCAGGTCGCCCAGCGCGGAGGTAAGATTCACGACAAGCTTCACGAGCAGATTCCATTACAATAGCACGACAGGTGGGTACATTTAAATCCGTTTCATACTTGGCGGTTATTTCGGCCACATGCCCTAAAATATTTATTCCAGCCACTGTATCTACTTGGTCCATATCAGCAATTCCTGGAACAAACAATACAGACTTACCCATTTCTGTGGCTCGTCCTACCGCCTCCTCAATGGCATTAAGTCCCGAGATGGGTCGTAAATAAATTTCTTTCCCAGATTTGGCCGCATCAATGTAATAAAAGATGGTTGCCGACACAATAATCACCCCTACAAAGGCAGGTGCATTCCCCGCTATAAAGAGAAAACCATAGGCTCCCCTATACATCAAAATTATGATGAATGCAATACCACCAATTGCTAAAAGTTTATTATTCATTTTTCTCCATTTGCTGTTTTGAAATCGTTTTGGATTCCAGTCGTTCAATTTCTGTGAGTAAAAATTCTACATTGTCACGGTCTTCTAATAATTCAGCAATTTGGTAATATTGATGACCTTTTACAAATACTGTAATGATAGGGCCGAAAAATACCATCAATTGACTTCCTAAAAAAGAAACATACTTAACCATCTCTAAAAAAAATATGGCAGGTGTAGCCATGCCATGGCTAGCAATTTTTTCCGCCAACTGAGTTATCATCACCTTTGGATCTTTTGCTTCAGTATAACTCAATGTAAAATCATCTCCAAATTTGCTCGAGGAATCGTAACTACATCCCCAGTCTCAAATTCTACTTCGGCTACTCGTACCATGGTTTCAGACTCCATTTTCACCAATGGTGCCGGCAACGAAACCACTTCCCCTACTTTCCCAAAATAGGGTGCACGAATTACCCGTACCGGTGAACCTTCACAGATAATCATATCCGATTCTTTTAATTCTGTGGATTCAATATCTTCAGTATGGGGTATCATCACTTCTGGGCGAATAACGCCTGCGCGAATTTGTGTAGAACCATTAATAGACGCAAATTTCCCGTCAAACTGTTTAAATAAATTGAAGGTGCCTTCTGCCATTTCTATTTCACCAAAGCCTTCGGTAAGCATGAGGGAAATACCTAAATCCTCTGAACCGGTTACGGCCACTCCTAAATTAAACCCTAAAATAGATGAGAGGGCATCATAGTCGAATCCACCTACCACAATGCCGTTTACACCCAATGCTTGGGCATGTGTAAATACATCTAAGGGTAAATATGCGCCAGCAATGACAATTTTCCCAGCATGAGATTCATTAATCAACGCTTTTGAAATAATCTCATCACGGCTCTTTACCAGCACCGCAATTTCCCCATGACTTTCACCACCAATACCTAAAATCCCTTGAACTAGGGCACCATTTGAATTGACAATGACGCCTTCATCTGGTAAAATCTCTTTAATAGTACCAGCCGAAAAAGCATCCACTTCAATGGCAATGGGGGGTTCAGATAATAATGCCTGTCCCGTTATATTTGATACATTAGCCAAGGTACCATCAATAGGTGATTTAAGCTGATTTTTAAAGTACCCAAACAAGCCTTTGCTTTCCGCAATAATTTGCCCCTTTTCAATATTTTCATCAATTTTTACCAACATGCAATCAGGCACAGCCTCTGCTTCCACATTCAACTGGCGTGCCACATTCAACATTTGTACATTTCCCGGGATGTGTGTAGAGGCCACTACCGTATCAGCATTCACTTTATCCCCCACTTCTACTAACACTTCCCCTTTTAAGGGAAGTTGCCTTATTTTTTGGGATGACGTATTTGCCAATACTTTTAATCCTGGGGTATATGACTGGGCCATTATTTTTCCTCCGCAGGATATTCATTGGTGGCATCTGACCATTCCCATAATTTTCGTACACGGGTGGACATATTTGACGGAATGGTGAAAGGTTGCCTACCTCGACCATCTAATAAAATTCCCACCAAACCCCCATAAATTTTTGTTTGAATAGGTTCATTCTTCCCTTTCCCTAAATCAAGACCATTACCCGGTTTAAAGGTAGCTGAACATCCCACATATTCAGCCTGAATAAGTTTCATTTCTCCGGCTACAATTTCACCTGTAATACATTCATTGAGGAGGTTTATTTCATAGGTTAGCATGACTTGGCCTTCTTTGAATTTACCAACCGGTGCCACACAAGACCCCAATTGGATGAGGCAATCTTTCTCAAATACTTCTACAGCGGCCTTCTCATGTACAGTAGAGAGAACACCTAGCTGGGGCATCATAAAAATGGAATCCACTGCCAATCGGGTTATACCTTCGGGCAAGAATGCATCAACCAACATACGTGTGGCCTGTTCACGTCTTGGTGCATGAGAGAGTACTCCCCCTGAGCCTACCAATAAATCTAACTCCATCAGATTCACTAATGTCCTTCCAGAACTGCTTTGCTCAAAGGCATCAGAAATAGTACGTTTCTGCTGAATACCCTTTAGATTTACGGCAAATTCTTTATGCTGTTCAAATGATAATCGCATAGCCTCACGGGCAATAGCTTGTTCAATTTTTAAGGCTTCTAAAGATTGTGGAATTGTAGTGGGCCGAATCATTTTATTGGCAATACGATTGGTGAGTCCCTTTTCATTCATTTCGTAGGGTACCCATCGCGCAACATTGGGGATGCCCGCCTCTGCCAGCACATTACATATAGAATAACTCATGCCTAAATTTGCGCTCACGGTACGGTTAAATTGACCTTCAAATACGGAGAATACATCGGTGGTGGCGCCACCAATATCTACCCCAACCACAGAAATATCATCTTGCTTGGCAATTTTTTGAATTATCTCGCCCACCGCACCGGGTGTAGGCATAATGGGCGCATCCGTCCACTCCATTAACTTTTTATAGCCCGGGGCCTGCGCCATTACATGCTCCATAAAAAGGTCGTGAATACGATCACGACTGGGCTGAAGGTTTTCTTCTTCTAATGTGGGGCGAATATTATCTACCACGGTCAAATCGGTGATTTCACCCAATCGTTCTTGGATGGCATCTTGGGCTTTATTGTTTCCAGCATAAATGACCGGTAATTTATAATTTATACCCAATCTAGGCCTGGGGTTTGCCGCCTCTAATACTTCTGCTAATTCTACTACATGAGATACGGTGCCCCCATCAATACCGCCAGAAAGGAGTATCATATCGGGACGGAGTTGACGAATTCGTTTTACTTTTTCATGATATAATCGACCATCATTAGATGCCAATACATCCATCACAATGGCGCCGGCACCTAAAGCGGCACGCTGCGCCGACTCGCCTGTCATACTTTTCACCACACCGCCTACCATCATCTGTAGTCCACCGCCAGCAGAACTGGTGGAAATATAAATATCTACCCCATCATCACCCGTAGCTGGAGATTTAATATCTTCACCCTTCAAAATGGTGCGGCCCGATAATTCTTCAAGTTCCATAATGGCATTCAACACACCACGTGTTACATCTTCAAAGGGGGCCTCAACAGTGGTGGGTGCTTCACCGCGATGGGTGAGGCGATACTCACCGTCGATTTTTTGGATTAATATGGATTTAGTGGTAGTTGAGCCACAATCAGTGGCCATGATTACATTGATATTATCACCATTAATATTATTGCGCATGACAGATAATTTAGGCTGATTGGATTATTGGGTGAGTAAATATTTTACTTTATTTCAGACGGGGGTCAAGGGCATCTCGTAGACCTTCACCCAAGAGATTATAGACGGTTACCGTAATAAATATTGCCGTGCCGGGAAATACGGCCATCCACCAGGCGTAGGTGGCACCCCTCGCTACCGAGAGAATTGACCCCCATGATACGGTAGATGCAGAACCAAAACCTAAAAAGCTGAGCGCAGATTCAGTAAGAATTGCAGAGGCAATACCAAATGCAGAAATAACCAAAACTGGCGCAATTGCATTGGGAAGTACATGTCTAAATATGGTGCGCATACTAGAGAAACCAAGGGCTTCGGCGGCAGTAACGTAGTCCATATTTCTTATTTTCAAAAATTCAGCTCGGGTGAAGCGGGCCACACCTGGCCAAGAGGTGAGTCCAATGATTACCATGATGAGCCATATACCCCCACCAGGGTAGAATGCCACCACTGTCACAATGAGAAAAAAGGTGGGAATGGTCATCATAATTTCGATAATACGTTGCAGGAGCATATCTGCCAGTCCACCAAAGTATCCTGCAATGGCCCCTAAAAAAACACCAATAATAATGGCAATTCCCATAGAAATAAGTCCAACTGCCAAAGCTATTCGGGTACCGTGAATCATTCCACTCAGCACATCTCGACCAATTTGATCCGTGCCTAACCAATGACCTGATCTAGGTGAATGATATCGAGCTCTATAATCAAGACTGGTAGGCAAATAGGGTACCAATGGCCACACAACAGATTCATAGTCAATGTTCTTCCAGTCTGCATTTAACAATTCAGGTTGCCATTTTGAAAAACCCATTTTCACATTCAATTCTTTGAATACAGGAAAGTATCGCTCCCCCTCTATCACACAGGTAAGGGGTTTATCATTGGCAATAAAATCTGCTGTCAAAGCCAATGAGAAAATACTGAAAATAATATATACGGATACCACTGCCGGAGTATTTTTTTTGAATTGTCGAATGACAATATCTTTATATGATTGTCCCTTTTGGCTCATGATTCTTTGCTCCCAAAGGTAATTCTCGGATCAACCACTGAATACAATAAATCTGCCAAAAGGATGCCAATAAGAGTGAGTACTGCTGAAATAGTAAACACTGCCATCACCACAGGGTAATCCCGTGAAGTAATGGCTTCAAATGCCAATGATCCCATTCCCGGGATGGTAAATATGGTTTCAATAATGACAGATCCACTTATCATGGCAGGCAATATATATGCTAATATGGTAATAATAGGAATGAGTGAATTTCGCAGAGCATGCTTATAGATGACCACATTCTCAGTGAGACCTTTTGCCCGAGCGGTACGTATATAATCTTGACGGATAATCTCCAACATCCCCACTCGCATTTGTCGAGAGAGGTAAGCAAAACTTCCATAAGTATAAACAGTAATGGGTAAAATCATATGCCAAATTAAATCAGTGAATTTTCCCATAGTTGATAGGGATTCATAATTATTTGAATATAAACCTGCATAGGGGAACCAGTCAAAGAAATCTCCACCGCCAAAAAAGATGATGAGCATGGTACCAATCCAAAAATTTGGAAGTGAATAAAAAATAAATACGGTCACGGTGCTAATTCTATCCCACAATGTATGTTGATTCACCGCTGAATAAATCCCTAAGGGAATAGCAATTAAATAGGCCAATAAAGTGGATATCAAACTCAATGCCAATGTAATAGGAACCCGCTCTTTAATTTTATCAAATACAGGTTGATTATCTCTAAATGACTTCCCGAAATCTAATTTAAACACATTGGCGGTCCAAATATGATATTGATTATTGGTGCCATTCCATCTATACATAAGACGACTAAAAAATGATTTGGGGTGATCATCATTAAAATCATCAATAGTAGTAATATAAAATAGAGGTTTGTCTAAATTCCATTGCTTGCGAATCAGCTCTATCATTTTTTCGTTCAGGTCTCTACCCTGACCGGTTGATAATCCTTGAGATGAACCCACCCCGGCCTTCAATTCAGCCGGGTCACCAGGGGCCAATCGCGAAATAGCAAAGGATATAACTGTAATCACAAACAATGTGGGAAAAACTAAAAGGATTCGCCTTATTATGTAGTTGAGCATATTTTAGGAATTAAAATTAGGCCTTAGAAATTATGACTAATCATTTCGAATATTTCTGAATTGCTGACGGTACCCACCATTCTTTTAAGTCATAGCCGGGACGGAATGGATAAATATCGATTCCTTTAAATCGTTTGTGATGCACCAAATGTGATTTTGAACAAACCAAGAATGTATAGGGTTGCTCCTCATGTAGAATTTCCTGAAATTCTAACATGAGTTCTTTTCGTTTTTCCGCATCAAACTCTTTACGATTTACTTCAGCAATTTTGTCCGCTCTCTCATGCTTGAAACTGACAGAATTTGAACCTCTGCCCGTAGCTTGCGATGAGTGGAATACTTGATATGGATCTGGACTATCCACACCAATAACCCAACCTAAAATCATCGCATCAAATTTATGATCACGAACATTATCTAAATACACAGACCATTCCATCGTATGCACATCTGCCGCGACTCCCACTTTTCGTAATTCTTCAACCATAATAAGGCCAATTTTCTTGCGGATTTCATTTCCTTGATTGGTCGTAAACTCAAATGAAAATGGAGTATTCACCCCATTGATAACTTTATCTAATACTCCATCGCCATCCGTATCACTCCACCCGGCGTCTGCCAATAAAGCCTTAGCCTTTTCAGGATTAAATTCCCACGGCTTGATACCATGATGATATTCAGGACGTTTAAAATATACATTTCCAATAGCAGGTTGAGCTTCACCATAATAAAGGATGTCTACAATTTTTGCACGATTACACAAATGAGTCATGGCACGACGTACCCGTTTATCACTAAAAATAGGGTGTTCGTTATTCCATCCGATATACGAGTAATTGGGATAGTAGAATGATTTTTTATCATTATTCTTATTGAATTTAGTTGAATTGGTTTGATTAAAAAATAATTCTGGCGGAAGATTACGAATCAAATCAATCTCTTGCGCTTTTAGGCCCGTAAGTGCTGCATCATATTGTTTAACCGTCTTAAATATAAGGCGGTCAACTAAGTTTAAGGATTCCGTTTCTGAGGATTTCCAGTAATTCCTACTACGATTTAAAACAACGCGGTCATCCGTACGCCATTCTTTGAAAATAAATGGTCCAGACCCCACTGGATTTCGAGATACTTCATGGCTATTGAAGAATTGTGCAAATTGATATGCAGACTCACTTTCAAATTGCTCCATTGAATAATTGTTGTCCGTAAATTTTGCTAATAAAGCCTCTAAATCATCAAATGAATAAGACGACATTATATTAGTTGGGTCATATATATGACGTGGCAAGATGCTAATTCCCGCACCAATAATTACATCATGCTTAAAATAAACTTCACTGCAAGTAAAATTAATTTTATAGAGGTCACCGTTCACCAATTCTGCCTTGGAAACATCTTTATAATAATTTCGTAATGGTGCTGCGTCAGTGAAGGGATTTTTGACAGCTTTCAGAGAAAAAATTACATCTTTACCAGTGAGTGGGGTTCCATCAGAAAAATAAACATCTTTTCTAATGGTGAATGTATATGACAATTTATCTTTGCTTATCACCGGTTGATCAGTAGCAATCCATGGCACATATTCTAGAGTTTGATTATCTTGAATCATCATAGCTTCAAAAATATTTTGAGAGTAAATATATGTTCCACCAGCACCCGTGGATGTGTATGGATTTAATCCGTCTGAATCACTAAGCTCATGAACAATAATCCAGTCACCAGTATTGTCTTTGGGGTGCATTGCTGAAGTATCTACATCCCAGTTTGAGACGGATTCATCACTACCCCCACATCCAGTTGAAATGAAGATTGTCATTGAAAAAACTATGTATATAAAAATTCGCTTCATTATGTGTCCTAAATTAAATTCATGTATTGAAGATAGAGATATGTGAGGGGCGCAGCAATGGCCAATGAATCAAATCTATCAAGGATTCCGCCATGTCCATGTAAGTAATTGCTGGTGTCTTTTACACCCGCCTCCCGTTTAAGTAGTGATTCTGAAAAATCGCCAAGTTGACTTAATCCACCAGTGATGAACCCAATGGCAATAACATCAGCAAAAGATAGCCATCCCCCAAATACATTATAGTAAAACAGGATGAGCATAAATAAAATTGCACCCACCAATCCGGCAATGCTGCCTTCCCATGATTTGTTTGGGCTCACCGATGGTAATACTTTAGTTTTACCAAATTTTGAACCGAAAATAAATGCAAAGGTATCACATACCCATACTGAAACAAACATGGCCACCGTGATAATAAATCCATTTTCAGGAATCATTCTTACTGAAATGAGTGAACCCAGAAGTAGACCTAACCAAATCATACCAAAATTTACAGTGGCCATATTGAGAAGCGGTTTTTCTTCACCTCTAAATATTTCAATGCCAAGTGATAGTAAGGCAACTATTATCAAAACGGTAATCTTATCAATAGCACCTTCACAAAGACTTGCAGAAATTAGACACAAAATTCCAATCATCAATAGCCATGTTAGAGGATTCCCCTTTTGTTGACGGGCTAATTTTGAGAGCTCTAACGCCCCTAGTAAAATCAGTGCAGTAATTAGACCAACAAACCAGTAGCCTCCCTGCCACATAGAAAAGAGTAAAGATGGTATGCCAATTAGATTTACCAGTGTTCGAGAATTTTTATTTACTGTGATTGTCATATATACAGAATTTTGTGAACTGAAATTTACGGATTTCATTAAGGTAGTACAAAGAGATGAAATTAGAATAAATCCTTTTACTATATAAGTAAATCACCATAACTTACTTACGAGTTTATTACGAGTTATTTATGAATACATATTTGTCACCTAAAAAACAGCGTTTTATTGATTTTGTAGAATCTTTCACGGCTGGCCAAAACCGACCACCAACATTTGTAGAGATAATGGATGGATTGGATATTAATTCATTGGGCACCATTAATTGGTATGTGAAAGAATTAGAAAAAGTGGGTGTACTAAAACGGATGAATGGCTTTAATGGGAAACGATCCCTTTCAGTCCTTGAGCGACATATGGACAATTCACTTCCCTTGTTGGGACTCATTGCAGCTGGATATCCATTAGAAGTATTTGAAAACGCTGAATCAGTGGAAGTGCCATCATCATTTATACACCCTGACAATTATGTACTAAAAGTAAATGGACCGTCCATGCAAGATGATGGTATTTTAGATGGTGACTTGGTTATTATTCAAAAAGTTGAAACGGCAAATAATGGGGATACGGTAGTTGCATACGTAAATGATGAAGCCACATTGAAAGAATATCATCGTACCAATAAACGTATTGAACTACATCCTAAGAATGCTGAATTTGATATTATTAAAATAAATGAAAGTGATGATTTTAGAATTGGCGGTATTGTTTTGGGGGTAATTCGAAAATATTAAACTAATGAATACTGGTGGTGATTGAAAAATCAATCCCCTTCATAGAATTAATAGTAAATCCATTTCGATAGGCCATCCCTAAGTCAAGATAAACCGGCCCAATTTTAAACCCCGTACCTAGGCTCAAACTTCTACCATAGGCACCCCCAAAAGCAATCCCTGTTCGTAAGGTTATTAATGGATAATGGGTAATCTCTGCAGCAAAGGCCATTCTCCAAGTATCATAGCTACCTAAATCATCGGAGAATCCTGTACTCAAATCTGCCATGACTACCACCCCTTCATTATAGCGTTTGGAAATTCCAAATCTAAATATCGAGGGATAATTGGTACGTAGTGGCTCTGATGAGAGCGAGTCTAAAGTTGCGGATGTAATTTCAGAAGATGGAATCAGATAGCCCCCATCATTGGGAAGAGTCACCACTAGTGTATCAGTATGGACAAAATTGAAAAGGGCTAAATCAGAAACCTTTATTACTTTATAGCCTTGTCTAAATATCATTTCATCAATGGGTTTAGAAGATAGATTTACTGCATTCATAGAATCGATTTCTAAATGATAATAATAGAATTCATTCTGACGTAAAAAATATTCTGCAGGAACATTATCTTGAACTGTAGCATCAATGGCAGACCGCAAGAAATGATCTTGCGTCCATTTGATGGATCCAAATAAATTGGTTATTGATGCACCAAATTGGACACCGTTCTCAAACTCTCTAGAGAGCGTACCTATATCCAAAGCGAATCCATTTCCACCAATCGCCTGTTTCATTAAGAAACTCCCCTGGCCGGTAAAGGCAGTTGAGTCTGTCCGAAAATAGGATGAGTCCACAGATTCAAAAGTTGAGTAAAAATATCCCAAAATATATTTTGCGGTTACTCCAAAGGTAAATTCATTTGAAGGGAATGCATACGAGAAACCTGTTTCTTGTACGGCCATTATATCTAATGGAAAATCGATAGATAAATCTCGACCAATTTCGTTTCCATAAAATAATAAATCAACAAAGCCACTGGGGATCCCAAATTTTGTATACAATTTAGGTGTGGTAGTAAACGCATAATTCAGAAATGAAAAATTTAATACTGGAAGTGGAAGGCTAATATCTGTGGTGATAATTATTCCTTCATCATCAAAAATATAACCTAAATCTTCTTTCGGAAAATAAATTTCCGCATTGGGATTTTCAAGATCAGCTCCATTCAAATCATTCATAACATCTAATGAAAATGAATTATTCCCTAACCCCATATTAAAAGTTAGCAAATTCATGCTGAATCTAGTACTGTATGATAAGTTTGCAGGATTCACACCAATACATTGATAGCCTCTAGCCACAGTGGTATAGGCCCCATTAAGGGCAAGCATTCTGGCATCTTGACTCAGTTGGGAAAAGCTTACTGTTAAGAAGATAAATATGGGAATGAATCGGCTATTCATCTTCTTCTGTTGCACCACCACCTAAAATACCATTAGATGACAAAGTCATGGTAATAAATGATTTAAGATGTAAAAAATTGGATGTTTGAAATGTTCGAGGGGTTCCATTTGTACTGCTAAACGTAATCATAGGAACCATATAGTGAGTATCATCTTCAGTAAGCCACCTCATTCTAAAGGTATCAATTTCCATTGAATTTATATTTATTTTGGGGTATAGTGGATTTACAAACCCCGTATTGTAATCCACTGAATCTGGACCTTCAAATTCAAGATTGAATAGACGTCCTATCCAAAATTGTGGTAAACTATCCGCATCAAAGAAATCTATACGTAACGCTTTATTCCCATGGCTTTCTAAAACTTCATACTCAGTATAGGCAATATCTATTGTAAGAGATTCATTAAATACACTTAATAGTGAGTCGTACTGAGAATTACCCTTAAGCAAACTATCTAAATATAATGGGAAATAGGTTGAATCTGAGATTAGTAATGCCATATCTCCACCAATAGGAGAACTATTCACAATTTCTACATTTAATAACGCACTCACCAGAGCTGTATCGATTTGATCAGCGGTACTTCTATCAAAGGGTTCTAAAGTAGTCATGTTGGCTTCGGGCATAAATGTAAGATCTTGCTGAAAAATAAATGCAAGCGGTACAATCATTTCAAACGTTCCCCAAATGTTAGTTTGAGGCGCAAGAATGCCAGTTCCATCAATTAATACACTTGATTCCATATACATTTTATCTGGTCCAAAATTCATCAAATCAATAAAACTGGATAAGTCTTCTTCCTCATAATTAAGGGTATCTGAACTGATAAGTTGGGTGGTATCTATACCGCAATATTTATTGGTAATTTGATAATTACGATCGATAAAGATTATGGTTCTGGCCGTATCTCCAATTGCATACTCACAATCACCCACCGTAAAGGGTGCATTGATATTTGTTGCTAATTTTATGGGGTCAATACTTACTTCCGCTTTCTCCCCAGAAATTTCAAAATCTAAAACCACTGGAATTCCAATTTGATTATACAAATCAATTACCATTTGAATATCAAAGAGCTCAAATCCCTCAAAACCAGTGGGTATACCTTCAATGGGCGTACTTTCAGAAGGTGAAAAGTCTAAACTATTGGCAATAGCACTGATGTATGCCAACTTCAGATCTGACATTTCAGCATAATAACTGATTCCACCCATAATTAGTTTATTATCAACGGGGATAATGGTGTACTCACCCGGCTCAATAATAAAATCATAACTTATATTAATCTCACTAAAAGTTTCAGATTCACTGGGATCTTTTGCAATAAGATAATCTGCTACTGATATTGTAGTAACTGAATTTCCAGATATTCCTACTGCTTCCGATAATGAATTACCATCACCATCAAAAAAATTATCCATATTAATAACAAAATCAATGGGAACAATAAAATCACTTTCTATATTCATAACTAATTGATTGGGATACTCTAATGTAGGTTCTGCAACTTTTACACCTTTGATATCAAATCCATCAAATCCCGGCAAACTAATTGGCTCTGGTGAAGGGATATTCTCATTTAAAATATCTTGAATATCCGCTGAAATCTCAACTAGAACCTCACCAATCACATCTGCCATAATTTCCATCGAAATAGATAATTTACCATTATCCCCAGTTTCAGAATTTATGGCTTCATAAGTCCAACCATCAGAGTATTGCCCCTCATTACAAGTGGCACTACAATATTGTTCAGTCCCTGAAACGGTAGAACATTCCGTTTGAGTATTGCAATCTAAATCATCTACTATGCCATCATCATTTATATCTATACATGGCATACCCACTAAACCAGATGTACAAGTTGGAATCGGAGAGCCACATACGCCATCATTGGTAAAATTTTGATTTGCACATGTTGCATCCATAGGATAAGCAAAGCCGCTCTGAAACAGTGATGATCCATCCCAAACTAATGCAATGTATGCATAAATTGGCGGATCCAATTCAGGGCTAGTAAATGAGGTGAAATCGCCTAAATAAGGGTATTCTCCACAAGATAAACTTGAGATGCCTATATAGCCATCTGTACCACAATAATACAATGGGATACACTCTCCACCACATTCACCATTACATGTATTGTCAGCGACATATACATTGGGTGTAGAAGGAGTTGATGAAACATCAATTGGAGTAAGGATATCATCGCATAGGTAAACTGGCGGTGAATCTAAATCCGGGAAACAACTCTCACTCCAATTCGGATTTACTGGATTTCCAGCTTGCTCTGGTGAAATAGTTATGTTAAAAGTATAACTGATATCTTCAGTCATACTAATTGTGATAGGAGATTCACTAAAAAGCTTCTTTGAATTATATAAAGTATATGGATCTATATCAACTGCATTCACTTCCCATATTGTTTCTGAACCACCCATAACAATCAATTCTAAACTTGTTAATTGAAAAGGAAAACCATTATCTATATCCAATTTAAAATAGCCATTTGATAATTGTACTGATTTCAAATTAAAAAATGACTGATCATTATCACCCAAATCAATTAGAGATGATGTTTCAATAGTACCTTCAATATTTTGATTTAAGCTTTCTGAGAATGAAGGGTCATTTAATAAAGAAGGACTAAAACAGGTAAAATCAATCCCAACAGCTTCTACGCCATTTATCAGACTCAGTAAAGGTGTAGATAAATCTATTTCTTGAGCTGGTAAAGAATAATTAATAATCTTCCCATCGCCATCGGCATCTAAATCTATTGGTTCTTGGGAAAATTCACCTTCAAATTCTACCCCTAATGAAATGTTAAAAATAGAATCTGGAATTCCTTGAGGATCTAATTCACCAGGAAATTCAATTTGTATTTGGGATGTGGTAGTATCTACGGTGAGTACGCTATCTTGCAATAATCCCTCAAATCCCATAATTTGATCAATCAATGGCATGGTTAATGGGATGTACCACTGAGGGGTCTCCCATTTTTCAGGTATATTTAAATCACATCCAGAAATTGTAATAAATACAAAAAGAAGAGTATGGCTAACTCTTCTTTTTACAATATTCATCCAATTTTTATCACTTATACTTCTAATAGCGATAATGGTCCGGTTTAAATGGACCTTCTTTTTTTACACCAATATATTTAGATTGCTTATCTGTCATTTCCGTAAGCTGTACACCCAAATGAGCTAAATGTAATCGCGCCACTTCCTCATCTAATTCCTTAGATAGAACGTGAACACCTTCTCCTACGCGTTCTTCCCAAAGTGCTATTTGTGCCAATACTTGATTAGTAAATGAGTTAGACATTACAAATGATGGATGTCCAGTAGCATTCCCCAAATTCACTAAACGTCCTCGGGATAGTAAAATAATTGAATGGCCATCTGCAAAGGTAAATTTATCAACTTGAGGCTTAATATTGTCTTCACTAATTGAGGATGTATTTTCCAAATAGGCTACATCAATCTCATGGTCAAAATGGCCAATATTACATAGGATTGCATTATTCTTCATTCGTTCCATATGGGTCCCTGTAACTACATCACAATTGCCAGTTGTGGTTACAAAAATATCACCAAATTCACAGGCCTGATCCATAGTCACTACAGAAAATCCCTCCATGGCGGCCTGCAATGCACAAATCGGGTCAATTTCAGTTACGAATACTTGCATTCCATATCCAGCCATGGATTGGGCACACCCCTTACCGACATCTCCATATCCACAAATAACTACTTTTTTGCCAGCCAGCATTATATCAGTACCACGTTTAATTCCATCGGCTAATGATTCACGGCATCCATATTTATTATCAAATTTAGACTTCGTCACTGAATCATTTACATTAATGGCTGGAAATGGCAATTCACCTTCTTCCATTAATTGATAGAGACGATGTACTCCCGTAGTAGTTTCTTCAGACACCCCCTTTATTTCTGGAATTAAATGCGTATATTTTTCAAGGATAATCTGTGTTAAATCACCCCCATCATCTAATAAGATGTTTGGACCTAATCCATTTCCAAAATCTAACGTTTGTTTAACACACCACCAATATTCTTCTTCAGTTTCACCTTTCCAAGCATATACGGGGTATCCAGCTATTGCAATAGCTGCTGCTGCATGGTCTTGAGTTGAATAAATATTGCAAGATGACCACTTAATTTCTGCACCCAACTCAACCAATGTTTCAATGAGTACCGCTGTTTGGATGGTCATGTGAATACAACCAGAAATCCGTGCACCTTTTAATGGTTTTTCGTCTCCGTATTTTTTCCTCAAAGACATTAGTCCAGGCATCTCCGCTTCTGCTAATAAAATTTCTTTACGGCCAAATTTTGCCAATTCAATATCGGCAACTTTATAATCTGTAAATTTCACTACATTTTCCTTTATTGTCGCTACATCAGTCATGAATTACGCCCTCCATTGCCAACGATTTTAATTCATCAATTTTATCTGTTTTTTCCCACGAGAAACCTTCACGACCTAAGTGACCATATGCAGCCAGTTGTTGATAAATTGGCTTTTTTAAATCTAGTGTTTTAATAATACCTGCCGGTTTCAAATTGAAGGTTTGCTTCACAATTGAAGTAAGTGCTTCATCAGAGAGTTTACCGGTACCAAAAGTTTCAACTAAAACAGATACAGGTTCTGCGAGGCCAATACTATATGCTAACTGAACTTCACAGCGTTCTGCCAATTCAGCGGCTACAATATTTTTTGCTATATATCGAGTCATATATGCAGCTGACCTATCAACTTTTGAAGGATCTTTCCCTGAAAATGCACCACCACCATGGCGAGCATACCCACCATAGGTATCTACGATAATTTTCCGTCCAGTTAGGCCAGTATCCGCTTTTGGCCCACCTTCAACAAAACGACCAGTCCCATTGATGATAAAATTGTTATCATACTCAATATCATAGCTATTCAACACAGGTTGAATAACATGATTGATTAAATTTTCTCTGATAAATTGAAGTTCATCTTTGGCATTATTATTGAATTTATCCAACATGTCAATGTGCTGCGTTGCCACTACTATTTTTGTGACTTTAACTGGCGTATACCCATCATATTCAACAGAAACTTGGGTCTTCCCATCTGGGCGTAACCATGGCAACGTACCATCCTTACGAACAAATGCCAATTGCTTCGCAAGTCGGTGAGACAAAATAATGGGTAATGGCATGAGTTCTGGTGTTTCTTTACATGCAAAGCCAAACATTAATCCTTGATCACCTGCACCTTGCTCATGATCATTTTTTTCATCTACACCTTGAGCAATTTGAGGACTCTGCTCATCAATAATAATTTGAACATTTAATGTGTCTGCATTAAAACCAACGTTTCTATTGGTGTAACCAATCTCTCTAACCGTTTCTCGTACAATGGCTTCATAATCAGGATGAGTATGAGTTGTAATTTCTCCTGAGATAACCACTAAGTCAGTTGTGGTTAGTGTTTCACAGGCAACACGTCCCTCAGAATCATTTTTCAGAATCGCATCCAATATTGCATCAGAGATTTGATCGCTTACTTTATCCGGGTGACCTTCAGTTACAGATTCTGAGGTAAAATTATAATTCTTATTCATCAAATAAATCCACCCTGTTATGTTACAAGTTCAACACTATTTAATGTCTCATTATAACCAATAATTTTATCTTTAAATTTACAGCATTTTACCGTTGCCCCTGGGAGAATAATAACATTCTCTAATTCTGCATTAGTTATTCTGCAATCTTCCATAATGGTAACATTACTTAAAATTGAATCCTTGATAATTGAACTTTGATGGATGTAATTCTCGTCCAATAATTTTTTATTTGTCGCCAGCAATGTTTCTGGAATTCCACAATCTAGCCAATTATCAATTTTTGAAACTGTAAATTTTTCATCTACTGATAACATAAATTGCAATGCATCTGTTAATTGATATTCATTCTTTGTCTGAATTTTATTTTCAAAAAGTTGTTTCAAAGCCCATTGTAATTTCTTCTGAGAGGAGATCCAATAGATTCCACAAATTGCTAAGTTCGTTTTTGGTTTTTCTGGCTTTTCTACAAATTCAGTAATAAAAATACCATCAGTTTCAACAACGCCAAATCTTTCTGGATCCGGAACTTCAAATACACCAATAGAATTATATTCAGAAGAAACGAATTTCAAATAATCCATGTCAAAAATTGAATCACCCAATATAATTAACACTGGCTCATCAATCTCATGTAGTCCCAAATTAATTGCATGCCCTAAGCCCAACTGTTTTTTTTGTTCAACAAATGTAAAATTCATTTTATCATCATACGTTTTGCAAAATTCTTTTACATGGTTACCATGGTGCCCAATAATCAAGACGATTTCTTCTACACCCACCGACGTAATTCTATCAAGGATGTGGGTAAGAATTGGCTTTCCAGCAACCGGCAACAAACATTTTTGGGTATGATTAGAATGAGGTTCTAATCGTGTACCATGTCCAGCAACGGGAATAATTGCTTTCAATTAGTGTCCAACTATTTTATCATGTTGTTTCTGAAGCTGGATCGATATTTTTTTCACTGTATTGGCTAATGATTTTTCAAATAGGTCTGAATTATCACTGGCTATAAACTCATGCCCTTTACTATGGGCAACAATTTCAACATTCTCATCACTCCCATTTTCCTTTGACAATATTACATGGCACCGTGTTAATGCCACATTATATTTAATTATTTTTTTTACTTTTTCTTCCACCAGTTCTTTTAGTTTATTTGATGGAATAAAATGTCTTGAGGTTATTTCTATTTTCATATTTTTTCCTTTACATAGACTGGTTTTGGGCCAGCACTTTCCAAATATAACACATCATCACCATACGTCTTGAAATTATCAATGAATAATTGAGCAAGCTTTATTGCATTTTTATCATATAATTCTTTATCCTGCCACGATTCTCGCGGATTTAAAACCGTAATATCTACACCTTGTAAAGTAGTGGGTATAGATAAACCGAATAGAGGATCAGTTTCAAATTCAGAATATTCAATAGTACCATCAAGTATGGCAGAAATCATGGCACGAGTATTTTTGATACTAATTCGTTTTCCACCAGATTGGGCAGAACCACCACTCCACCCTGTATTGACTAAATAAACGTTCACATCATGTTTTTCAATTTTCTCTTTAAGTAATTCAGCATAGCGCAATGGATGTAAAGTTAAAAATGGTCCTCCATAACAAGGTGAAAATGTTGCGGTGGGCTCTGTCACACCCCTCTCTGTTCCTGCTACTTTTGCAGTGTAACCACTTATAAACTGATACATAGCCTGTTCAGTCGTCAATTTAGATACTGGAGGAAGAATTCCATAGGCATCACAAGTAAGAAAAATAATAATTTTAGGATGACCGGATAAACTATCTTTTCCTTGAGCAAATAATGAATTTTTAATATGCTCTAATGGATATGAAACACGCGTATTCTCAGTTTTACTGGAATCTGTAAAATCAATAATTCGATCTTCATTATAGACCACATTTTCTAACATGGCACCATGTCTGATGGCATTAAATATATCGGGTTCATCTTCAGGATTTAGATTTATAGTTTTAGCATAACATCCACCTTCAAAATTAAAGATTCCATTGTCAGACCATCCATGTTCATCATCACCAATTAATGGGCGTTCCGGGTCTGTAGAAAGAGTTGTTTTCCCTGTTCCACTGAGTCCAAAAAATAAAGCCGCATTCTCATTATTTGCATCTACATTTGCAGAGCAGTGCATAGAAAGAATTCCTTTTAAGGGAAGATAATAATGGAGTACAGAAAAAATTCCTTTTTTCATTTCACCCCCATATTCTGTCCCTCCAATAATTACAATTTTTTTCTGTAAATTAAAAATTACAAAAGTTTCCGAATTTAGACCATGTTCTTCAAATAATTCATCCGTAACTTCAGAAGCATTTATGATTGTAAACTCAGGCTCAAACCGATTCAGTTCACCCTCATTAGGACAAATAAACATATTATGGCAAAAATGTGCTTGCCATGCACGCTTAGCTATAACTCTCAATGACAATCTATTTTTTTTATCTGCACCAGCAAATCCATCAAAAATATAGGTTTTAGAATCCGAATTATTATAATATTCAATAATTTTACTCAGCAACTCATTAAAAATAGTTTCACTTACCCGTTGATTTACTGGTCCCCACCAAAGATTATCAACTGATGTTGGTTCTTCAACAAAATACTTATCCTTTGGGGAACGTCCTGTATATGCACCTGTATCTACCATGGTGGCACCCTTCATACCCATCACAACCTCACCATTCAATAAGCCCTCTTCGATTAATCGCTCTACGGGTAAATTTCTTAAAATTGGTTGAATATTAATTAGGCCTAGCTTATAGAGCCCTAATAGTTCTTCGGTCACGAAGTTTCCTTTCTATTTTGCATGTGGATGCGCTTGATTATACGCTTCTTTTAATTTTTTAATCTGTACATGTGTGTAAATTTGGGTGGAAGATAAACTGGCATGCCCCAACAAATCTTTTACAGACATTATATCGGCCCCATTATCGAGTAGGTGCGTTGCAAATGAATGTCTGAGTGAATGCGGGCTTAATTTTTCATCCGTTGAAATTTGACGAATATACTTCTTCACAATGTTGTAAACCGTTTTGACATGAATATGTGAATGCATGGATCCATTCACGCTCTTTTTTAATTGTGGGAAAAGATATGGTGAAACATTATATTTTACAATTTCTGCACGTTGTTTCAAAAATGATCGTAATATATGATTAACGGTTTCACCAAAAATAACTATACGCTGTTTATTGCCTTTACCTATTACCTTAATAGTTGAGCTTTCTAATTGAATATCACGTAGTTTAATCTTTATTAATTCGGAAATTCTAATTCCTGTAGCATAAAATAATTCTAAAATCAATCGATCCAGTGAATCTTTAAATTGATTTCCATAAGGATAATCCAATAATGAACATATTTCAGAATTTGATAAATAATTTGGTAATCTTTTGGGGATTTTAGGTGCTTTAATTAACTTTGCAATATTAACGGGAATCTTTTCTTCTCGAATTAAATATTTAAATAATGATTTGATAGTCGCCAGTTTACGAGATAGTGTCCGTTCACTCATCTTCTTCCGCGTTAAATTCTGTAAAAATTGCTGAATTTCTTTTGTGGTAATTTTTGGAAATGGTGGTTCAAAATCTATAGAATCTAAAAATTGGTTTAAATCTAATTTATACGCACGAATAGTATCAGGCGAATACTGTTTTTCTACCTGAAGAAATTGTAGAAATTTGTCAATAGTCTTTCGATTTTTATTGAGCATCTCGTAATAGATCCAATGCATTTTCCATATCATTTGGCATAGATGCTTGAAACATCATTTTAACTCCAGTTATTGGATGTGTAATTTCTAACTTTTCTGCATGCAATGCAACCCGATTCACATTTTTAAATAATCGGTTCAATAATTGAGTATATTTTACATGAAAAGATTTAATCATTTTCCTTCCACCTCCATATATTTCATCTGCAAAAATTGGGTGACCAATACTCTTTAAATGAACTCTAATTTGATGTGTTCGGCCCGTTTTGGGATATAAAGTCACTAATGACAACGGAGGTAATTGTTCCGCTAAAACAAACCTCGTTAATGATTCTCTACCGAGATTATTCACCATCTTAAATGCTTTTCGATTTGTTGAATGCCTACCAATCAGCCCTTCAATATCTCCTTTTTCTGGAACGCTACCCCATGCAATCGCTTTATATACTTTTCTTACTTTTCGCTCTGCAAATTGCTGACTTAAAAGTTGATGTGATTTATCTGTTTTTGCAATCACAATAACACCTGAAGTATCTTTATCTAACCGATGAACAATTCCGGGACGTGTATTATAACGTTGTGATAATGAATTATAATGATAAACCAATGCATTAACTAAAGTCCCATTATAGTTACCACTTCCAGGGTGGACAACCATTCCAGAATTTTTATTAATTATGGCCAACTCATCATCTTCATATAATATATCTAATGGAATATTTTCGCCAATAATTACATCTTCTACTTGAACGTGTAATTCACCTTCAACTTTTTCATCACCTTTAAGTATTGTGGAAGATTTAAGCTTTTCACCATCTACCAAAACTTGCCCAGACTTTATAGCTAATTGGATTTTAGATCGAGAAACATCTATCAATTTTTTGGCTAAAAATTGATCTAATCGAATATATTTTTCATCAACATAGTATTTAAAATTATCAGACATCAGTCCTGAATTTGTTTATTCTCTATAAAAGTTGAATAAAACAAATAGCATATTATTCCAATGGTTACCGCTGAATCAGCAATATTAAATATATACCATCGATGATGAGAAAACCCTAAATCAATAAAATCAACAACGCCACTATATGTTGAATTGGGAATATAAATTAATATTCGATCAATTAAGTTGCCGACTGCCCCACCCAAAATCAATGAAAGAGAAAGTTTTTCAATCGCAACTAATTTGCTAGAATTATATAATATAAATGTTAAATATAAAGCAATTGCAATAGAAATTAGTGTTACCATGACTTTCATACTCCCGAGTCGAATACCAAACGCAATTCCGGGATTCTCAACATAACTAAATCTTAAAAAATTTCCAATAATATTTCGGCTTTCAAATAAACTGAAATTATCCCTAATCCACAGTTTTGTTAATTGATCAAGTATTACAACAATAAATGTTGGAATAAAAACTCTCAATTACGCTTACTGGCATTTTTACAATCAAAACAACTGGTAGTGTGAGGGACTTCATCTAATCTTTCAACACTGATCAAATCACCGCAATCTTTGCAAATTCCAAATGTACCCTCTTCAATCATTTCTAAAGCCCTATTTAAGAACTGAAGAAATTTATTTTCTCGAGCAACCCAATAGTATGCTTTTTCCATTTCTTGTTGATCCGAACCTGCATCAGCCATATGTGAAGAGTATATTGCGTTTGTAGTATCACTATTCAACATTTCATCTGCACGGACCTTTGAAGCTTGATATTCTTCTATCACTTTTTTCCGTTTGCCAAGTATCATATTCTTAAAGCCCGTTATCTCTTTTTTAGACCATTTTTTCTTATTTGTCATTTCACTTTCCTTTATACTTTAACTGCAATTGACAACTGTATCGGATTGCCATTAATTTTAAATGAGGTTTTATGTTTCAAGTTTGTTGATGAATATTTCAAATCTAGAGCGAGTACTTCCGTCATAAAATATTCTTTATTATCATGCAATGCAATTTCTACTTTTCTTTCACACACCAACTCAACACCAATTCTGTCTTCTACTTTAAGTCCAGAATCCTTTCTTAAATTTTGTACTTGTCGGATTAAATCTCTTACGATTCCTTCATTTTCCAATGCTTCAGAAATTTCTGTATTGATACCCACAATAGTTGACAGTGAAGAGGTAATAGAAAAGCCATCTTTCGGAGTTTCCATAACCGTAAGATCATCTGAAGTTAATTTTACAATTTCACCAGAAATGGTAATTCCAATTGAAGATTTATGCTTTAATTTATTCAAAATTTCAGATGTGGACATTTCCTCCAGTTGTGAAACGGCATTCTTCATTTCACTTCCCAACTTCTGCCCTAAAACTGAAAAATTTGGTTTTACAGAATAAGTCACTAAATCAGAATCTTTTTTAACAAAACGTAAACTTTTAATATTTAACTCTTCAAGAACTTGAAACTGATTTCGCGAGATTACATCTTTAATTTCTGAATCACAATAAATCACAATTTCAGACAGCGGTTGTCTTATTTTGATATTAGCTTTATTGCGTGCAGATCTACCTAAGCTCACAATATTAATCACTGTATCTACTTCATGAATCAAGGCATCATTTGCTAAAGAAATATCAAATTCAGGGAAATCACAAAGATGGATACTTTCTGGCGCATCTTTATCAGATTTTACCACTAAATTCTGGTACATTTTTTCCGTAACGAATGGAACAATGGGTGACAATACTTTTATATATTTTACCAAAACCGTGTATAAGGTATAATATGCAGCGGTTTTATCAGAATCACTTTCAGACTTCCAAAACCGTCTTCTGTTTCTACGTACATACCAATTTGAAATATCATCCAATAAGCGAGTGGCTTCTTTCATAAATTTGAAAACTTGAAAATTATCATAATAATCATCGGCTTCTTTAACAAACAGATTGACTTTTGCCAATATCCAACAATCTAATTGAGTTAAATCAGCTCTATCCACCATATCATTCTTGGGATCATAGCCATCTAGAGATGCATAGGTTATAAAAAATGAATATGTATTCCATAGAGTGATAAGATTCTTTCGTACCTCATCCGCTAAACCATAACCAAACAGAAGATTATGTTCAGGGTTTTGGCCTGCATAAAGCCACCGCATAACATCCACACCCATTTTTTCAGCAGCATCTTCAAACCAAATTGCATTCCCCCAAGACTTATGCATATCTCGGCCCGTTTCATCTTTCACCAATGCATGACCAAGGAGTGTTTTAAAAGGTGCTTTTCCTTCCATTACAGTGGACATTGCCAATAATGAATAAAACCAATTTCTAAATTGCCCAGGTAAACACTCAACTACAAAATCTGCAGGAAACCATTTATCCCAATACTCTTTATTTTCATTATACTGAAGGGTTGAATAGGGTACAATTCCTGCATCAAGCCATGGATTACCCACATCAGGAATTCGGGTACCAATTAGACCTGTTTCAGGATGTTTAATTTTAACTTTATCGATCCATGGCCGGTGAGGAGATTGACCTTTAAATTCATCCCAACCCTCAACAGCTAATTCTTTTAATTCTTCTTTGGACCCAACGACAAAATGGCTACCATCATCAAATGTCCAAATCGGTAGTGCAAGACCCCAAAACCGTTTTTTGGAGATCATCCAATCACCCATATTTTCCAGCCATTCTAATTCACGTTCATTTCCCCATTTTGGAATCCAGTTAATGTCATTAACTATATTCTTAATTCTGTCACGCCAATCCATATTGATATACCATTCATCAACACAACGATACACTAATTCATCACCAGATCGCCAACAATGTGGATACACATGGGGATATTTTTCTACGTAAACAAGGTTGCCCTTTTCTTTCAAATTATCAATAATTTGCGTAATAGTGTCTTGGTCGGTTGCAGATTTACCGGAAAGCCACCCGAAACCATCAATAAATTTTGCCGTATCATCTAAAGGGGCAATTTCAACGAGGGATTCCTTTTTACCAATTTTATTATCAATTCCACCACAACCGGGAGCAATATGAACAATTCCAGTCCCTTCTCCTGCCACCACAATATCATTGCCTACACCATCCTTACCCCCATCAATTACACGGTGACAATTAATGGCTGAAATATTTTTACTTTCTAAATCATCTTTTTTAAAGGGAAAGCCACCCACTTCAGCTTGAGCAACAAAATCATCAAATGGACCTTTATATTTTATCCCAACTAGTTCAGAACCTTTAATGGTTCCTTCAATCGTATATCCACCACGTTCTTTAAATATTTGAGCAATAGTCTTTAACTTGGGGACACCATCAATCCATTGTTTCTTATCTTTAAACTGTTTCTCTAGACGCTTGAATTCTAAATTTTCTTCTGCAAAATAATATAGGGAACCATCAGATGCACGTAATTTCACATAATCTAATCCAACATTTACCGCAGCGGCAACATTAGAAGTAAGCGTCCAAGGAGTGGTTGTCCACACCAATAGATTTTCATTTTTCCTATCAATTATTGGAAATTTTACAAATACAGATCGATGGGCAACAAGTTTTCTACCCTCAATGATTTCCATTTGAGAATAAGATGTTCCGGAGCGACCTGACCATGGCACAATATCGGTCCCACGATAAATTTTTCCGTCAATGAATAATTTCTTTAAGAAGGACCAAATAGTATAATTGTTCTCATCTGACATGGTATAGTAGGAATTTTTCCAATCCATCCAATAACCAAGTCGTTTAGACTGTTCTGTTTGGACTTTAGAATATTTCTCAACTCGCGCTTTACACAAATTTACAAATTTCTCAATTCCATAGGCTTCAACTTCACGCTTAGATTCAAATCCAAGTTCTTTTTCAACTTCTACTTCAATCCAAAGTCCCTGGCAGTCAAACCCGTTTTGATATCTTTGATCAAATCCTTTTAATGCATGATATCGTTGATAGATATCTTTAAGGGAACGCCCCCACGCATGATGGACACCCATGGGATTATTGGCCGTAATAGGACCATCAAGAAATGACCACGGTTTATTACCACGATTTTTTTCTACAAGTTTGTCAAAGGTCTTTTCTGCCTCCCACTTTTCAAGGATTTCATGTTCAAGTGAAATAAAATCGACTTGATTATTTACTGAATCAAATATATTATGATTTTCCATTTAAATATTTCTATACATTTAATAGGTTTACCTAAAGAATTTAAGATGTCAATTTATGATTAAATTGTAGTGGAATACAACGAGGATAAGAAATTAAAAACTGCGTTTTACTTTTTTTTCCCTTTTTTCTTTTCGGCTTTTTCTAACTTCTTGATAGCCGCCTTTATTTTTTTTTTATTCATTTTTTTGAATTCAGATTTTGAAGCACGTACCGCCCGTGGGAATGTAACTTCCACCGACATAAAAGATTGTACTAATGCCATAGTTTCTTCAAGTTTCATTTCACATTTGGGGACTAATTTATTAAATTTTGAATTACTTTTCACTAAAACAAGTCCACTCCTTTGCCGCTCAACTTCTGCATTAGCTTCATTAAAGGTAAGATTACCTGTAAATTCAGAAAATATCTCATACCAACATTCTGGTGGTCGATTTTCTCGTCTTAATGTCTTGTAAATTTCGATTTTCTCATTGATAATTGATTCCATATCAGCATATTTCAACATACCATTAAAGATTATATCATGCTGATCTTTAAAATGGGTATCACTTAAACGTTGATATCCTTTAGATTGGTCTATGTCAATATCATCAGAAAATAAAGTTTTGAATGAATAATCTGTCACAAATTTGGCAAGTACAAAACATTCAAACTTTTTTATTCCATATGGCTTTTCCCAACAATATTCATCCAGTATAAACTCATCCAATAATTTTTTATAATTAGAATCAAAGTTGTGCTTAATTGATTGTATTGGATCAACTTTCTGTTCTTTATTTCTGAGAATTGAAAAGAATTCCATAATAATTTAATGCTTTCTATTTTTCTAGATACAGATTAAAGGATTCAACCTTACAAACTCTTGTGTTGTTATTGGTTTTTTTGTATAAAATCAGTTGAATGCCATCTCCCATCAGGGCAATAACTTGATACAAAGCGAACTTTATATCTAATTTTACACTCACATAAATTGCATTTCATTTTTTCCAATGAATCACCCACTTTATGTTCACATGTTCGACAAATACCAATACGCCCTTCAATATCTTTAAATTCTGCAATTATATTTTTACCGTTTAAAAACTTTCTAACAGTATTAACAATAATCGTCCCAAAACTAAAAATATTTTTAATTCGCATTGAGAAATTTATATCTATTTATGATAATTATGAAAGCCCAGAGATTGAAGCCTCTTTTATATGAGCGATTATAATTAAATTACTGCCATGATCCATCATGACATGCTGAACATTTCTGTGATTTAGAATTAATATATTGATGGACCAGATTCCCATCAGGAATAATTACCATTTTATTAAGAGCTTTTGAATATCCAACAAACTGGTCATTTAAATTGACTAAACTATGCCTAACAATCCTTGAAGAAGAATTATTGGGATTTGTAATTTCTATGGTTTGAATATAATAATCTGAAGAAGCATCACCAATAAATTGGCGAATCTTATGGCGAAATTGTGGACTTAAGCTAACTGACATGAGAATGATAATAAGAATTGAGACAATTCCCATCATTATAGTATTCCACCTTTGCATATATACCTGTCAAAATCCCTTGGGTTTAGTATTTGCATATTCTTGAGTAAATTTTTCCAATTCATCTCGTTCTGGATGCACAACTCTATTGGAATCATTGTCTTCTGATTTCGAATCATTTTTCTGGATGAGCTCATACTCCCCTAAGAGTGTATCCAAATATGCAAGAAGTGACTCTTTCAATTGAAAAATTCGTTCCTCCTCGATAATTTGTCTTCGCTTTTCCTTTAGCTTATGAGAACTATCATTTCTAGTGTATCCACCTTGTCGGATTATTGCCATCGTATTCCTTTTAGTATATTTCTACTATTCGAATTTACGTGTTTTTTTCCATTCATTTAAATCTTCAAATGATTTAATTACTGCGCTGGGCATAAGATGTTGATCTGCATAAAGTAAAACAGTTACACTTTGCTGAGTCACATTATTGATGGCATGTAATAATACAGATTTCATTTCACCCATTGTCATTTCATCTAAGGCTACTAATGACTGTACATCTCGTTGGTGATTATTGTTTAATTCAAAGGCTCTATTGAATCTAGTTTGTGCCTCTTCAGCAATGGATGTAGATTTTTCATTAATCTGTTCACGAACGGCTGTTTTATAGGTATTAAATTCATCATCATCTACCCTATCAAATAATGATTCAACTTCACTGAGGAATGCTGAAGAGCGATCCTCAACTACATCTGCAGCATAGCCATCAGACTGAATAATAAAATACATACCACTATATTTGTCTCTTGCATAGGCACCCCCAGCAACAATATAGCCCAATTGCTGATTGGTTCTTAATTCCATATTATATGGCTGCCCAATGAAGGTATCAATCATCATGGCCATAACCCGGTCTTTAGGCGTGTTCATGCCAATATTAAATATTGACACATAGGCAGAATTATTCACTTTTGATTTAATTTGGTTTAAAATTTGTTCACCTGAATCTAATTGCAATCGACTCTGACTGTAGTAACTATTTTCATTAATAGAACGATAGCCTAATGCATTTCTTAATTTTGTAGAAATACGGAATGTTTCTTTTTTAGATATATTCCCATGCGCCAATCCTTGAAGGAAAATTCCTGTATATATAGTATTGGGGAAATCCTTAACATCTTTCAATGAAAAAGATTCGATAATTGATCGTTTCTCCTCTGGTGAATAAAATATTTTTTGAGTAATTTTTGCCACTTCACGTCTGGCAATTTGATAAGCTGCATCTAAAGATTTATTTTCCAGCCCTCTAATCTGAGAATCCATAATCACTGAAAATCTTTTCTCATCCAATGTAATATTATTCAGTGCATCGATTATCACATCCATCAATGCCTCTAATGCACTATCATATCCACCAGCACTAATAGTAATACCTTCTGAGTCATTCCGAATGGTAAATTTCATTCCAGCCAAGTGTGCTGGATAAGCCACCTCATTCAAGGTTTCATTCACACTGGCAATATATAAATCCATTAAAACTGCATTCTTAAGCGATACAATGCTTTCAGGAAATCTCACTTTAAAAATCAAACTTGCCTTCGGTCTATCAAATTCTAAATCCCGTGAATGATACAACTTCATTCCACCAGAGTTACGTATCAATATTGCATTTTCACTCTTATTATTAAAGGGACTAATAGCAATTGAAGTTGGCATAAATGGATTGGCATTGAGCATTTTCAATTCATCAAATTTGGGGGGGGTATACAAAGATTGGTAAAAATCATCTTTTACTTCAGAATAGCTGTAATTTGCAGAATACCACTTCTCAATATCTGTCGTTTCAATTCCATGACCCGATAAGGTTGCTAACATATTATTGGGACGAATATAAGATAGGAAATCCATATACAATTCAGGATCTTCATCACCATAAAGGTATTTTACACGTTCAGCATCAGCCATTGGATAAAAGGCCAAATTATTTGCAAGTTCAACCGCCACTCCCGTTCCCTCACCTTTATCTGAATACTTTTCTTCTAATTCTGCAAGTACCTTACTTTCATTATAAATAAATGATTGATAACCTGCTACTTTTAGCATTTCAATATATGAAAAACAAGCCGTCAATACTTCTTCATAACGACCAAATCCCTCACTGGTTAATTCTACCCAGATGTTCAAATTACCATAGTCAATTGTGGCCGAACTTCCCCAACCACCAATTCCAGTAGCTAGGCCTTTTGATTTTAACAATGCAAGTAAGCTACCTTGTCCTTCATGGCCGATCAAATAGGATATTAAATTTTCAGGCTTGGTTAAATAAGATGAATAAAATGCGGGCGTGGGAAATTCTAATACCAGTCGCTTAACATCTTTTACTGGTTCAATTTTTAATAAACGGAGGATATCTTTTTCTTCAAGATAATTAGTAGGGTATTTAATCTTTTTAGTATTATTATTTTTAATGTTTGAGAAATACTTTCTCGCTAATATCTCTAATTCATCTAAACCTAAATTACTCAAAATAGAAAGACTCATCATATTTGAACTGTAATATCTTCCATGAAAATCTAATAATACATTACGATTAACCTTAGATAACGTTTCCAATGTCCCGATTTCAAAATGATTTGAGGGATGATCTGGATTATATAAATTTCGCTTCACTTGACGCATTCGCCAATAATCCTGTTCCAGATTTTTCTGATATTCAGAATTTACTGCATTCATTTCACGTTTTGTATATTGAGCACTAAAAAGGGGTGAAATAAAAAACTGAGAAAAACGGTCTAAAGCTCCCTCGAATGCATCATGATATACTTCATAATGGTAATTGGTATGATCTTCAGCAGTATATGCATTTGAGTAGCCACCATTACTCTGTAAGTATGCGCTGTATTCTTCAACATCTGGGTACTTTTCCGTACCTAAAAATAACATATGTTCTAAAAAGTGCGCTAAACCTTGATATTCTTCAGGGTCTGATAATGATCCTGCAAGTACATTCATACTAGCTGCGGACTTATTATACTGCTTGTCGGAGACTAAAATAACTTTCAGTTCGTTATGTAATACAATTTTCCGATATTTAGGTGCAGCAATTAAAAGGGTAAATAATAAAATTGCAATTATCAGTTTTTTCATTTTGGTAATTCCTTTAATATATTAAATATTTTTCCTGTAAGGGTGAGAAGTGAGATTTCCATTCATCATATAAATAATTTGAATTTTTTTTAGATTCAATCCAAAGTCTTAGCTTTTTAGATCCATATAATTTATCAATAAAATTACTATTTAGAAATTTGAATTTATCAGGATAAAGCTGAGCTATTTTAAAAATTACCTGAGTGGTGGTAAAAATGGGTTTGTATTGTTGGCTATTCGTTAAGATTATTTGGCAGCCGCCACAGGCTTCATTTTCATACTTTGGCCATTTAGATCGATTTGATATTATTGGTGTAAAGTTAACCGATTTAAATAACACTCCATCAAACCCCAAATGATTTAGAGTATCAGCCAATTCATCTCCATCAATCCACGGGGCACCAAAATATAAAAATGGAAATTCAGTTCCCCTACCCTCAGATATATTGGTGCCTTCTAAAAGACACATCCCACTGTAAACAAGGGCAGTATTAAAATCAGGGATATTGGGTGAAGGCGCAACCGAAAAATACCCTGGAAACCCATCCCATCTACTAACTTCTATCACATCTAAATCAACCTGTTTCCCTGACGGCAACCAATTTTCTGTGTTTATCATTTTTGCCAATTCACCGGTAGTCATGCCATGACGAATGGGAATTGGAAACATTCCAACAAAAGAAGCATTTTCTGTTTCTAAAATTGGCCCTGAAACTGTCCGCCCCAACGGATTTGGCCTATCCAATACAACCATATGAATATTATTTTCAGCGGCAGCATCCATCATATATGCCATGGTACTCACGTAAGTATAGTACCGTGATCCAATATCTTGAATATCATAAACTAAAATATCAATATTATCTAATTCTTCAGGAGATGGTTTTTTATTTGTTCCATATAAACTGACAATCTTCGCACCCGTTAAGGGCTCAATGTCATTATCCACAGACTCTCCAGCAGATTTAGTACCCAAATACCCATGTTCAGGAGAAAAAATCTTCAGTACATTGATTTCAAGCTCCTGGGCTAATAATTCAATAATATGATTCCCATCTTGATCTAAAGAGGTCTGGTTTATTATTAAACCAACATTTTTATGCTGTAAGATTTCAAAATGAGTTGACTTCAAATTATCTAATCCTGTTGATATATTGGATTCACAACTTCCCAGTATCAATACAATTAAACAGAATAATCTTCTCATTTACTGAATGAAAATAACTTATTTAATGAAAGTGAAACTACAATATTAACAATAACAGAAAATCCGATAAACCATGTCCAAGCCAAACCAATTGATGCCATATAAAAGACAGATAAAAGACTGGCTACTAATCCAGAAATAATGCTTAATGGATGAAAATCAATATTAAACTTTGTGAGGAGAAATAATCCTAATAATCCGCCATAGGTATAAGATGCAATAGTTAAACCCATTACCACAATTGAAGTGTTCCCCTCATCAAATACAAGTGCCATTCCTATTAAAATGACTGCCCAAAATAGACTTACTTTTCTGGCTAATTTTAAATCCGTATTTCGGCCAAACCAATCCGCAATTGTTGAGGATGATAATGAATTAATAGATGAACTTAAAGTGGACATGGCTGCAGAGAGTACCCCAGCAAGTAGAATCCCTTTTAGTCCAACCGGTAAATAATTTACAATATAGGTTGAGAATTCTCGATCTTTGGCCATTCCCACACCCCCAAATAAAGACCAAATTAATGAACCTGCAAAAAGGAAAATTAGAAATTGAATAAGTACAAATAATCCACTTCCAATCATAGCTTTTCTTGCATCAGTAATATCCTTACACGACAATACTCGCTGAACCATCATATGATCAGCACCATGGGAAGCAAAAGAAAGGAATGTACCCCCAATAAATGCACTTCCAAAGAACCATGCATCTGTGAACATATTTTCGGTATTAAATCTAAATATTTTCATTTTATCTGCGAGGTGGAGGGGCTCCAATCCAGAAAATTCTGCCGAATCAAGAATAGTATATATGACTATAAGACCTCCCATTAAATAGAGTACAAACTGAAATGAATCTACCCAGAGAATGGTCTTGATTCCACCCGACAATGTATACACCAATGTTACAATGCCAATAATTAATACCGATAATTCAATGGACCATCCCGTTACCACTTGAACAATAACTGCTGTGGCTAAAAACCGTACACCATCCGCAAAAATTCGGGTAATTAAAAAAGTGAGTGATGCCACCTTCTGCACGATAGAACCAAATTTTTCACCGATTACTTCATATATTGACATGACTCCAGATTTAAAATATTGAGGTATCAAGAAGGCGCTCACCAAAACTCTCCCTAAAATATAGCCCATACCCAATTGCAAAAAAAACCAATCACTACGATATGCTAGTCCTGGCACTGAAATAAATGTGAGAACAGACGTTTCGGTGGCCACAATAGAAAACATCGCTACCCACCAAGGCGTGGTGCCGTGACCTAAAAAATAATCTGTGCTAGATTGATTCTTTCGACCCTGCAATAAACCATAAATACAAAGTCCACCTAAAAAAATTATAATTATACTCAAATCAATAACTGACATATTTAACTTAATTCAATAATGTTTTCATGACTTGATTATGAAACTCTCTTCGGATTCCATATATACCACCACGCTTACGTGTTGGATGTACGCGATTGGTAAGCAATACCACAATAATTTCATTTTCGGGATCTATCCATAATGATGTCCCCGTATATCCCAAATGGCCATAGGCGGATGTGGAAAAATAATCTCCTGCTGAACTTTTACCATTTTGGGATGGCGTATCCCAACCCAATGTTCGTTCTGAATCCATTGGCAGATGATGTAATGCAGTAAATTGTTTCACCTGTTCATTATTAAAAATTCGCCTACCTTTCCACAAACCACCATCTAACATCATTTGGGCATAATTACCAATATCTGCTGCGGTAGAGAATAATCCAGCATGACCAGACACACCCCCTAATACATGAGCATTTCCATCATGTACTTCACCTTGAAGTAATCGTTTTCGATATACATTATCAATTTCTGTGGGTACAATTCGCTTTGCCACCTCATCAGGTGGATTAAACATAGTAGCACTCATCCCTAATGGATGATAAATCCATGAATGGGCCAACTTGTCTAAATTACGATTGCTCACAATTTCTATAATTTCCATAAGTATAATCATGCCTAAATCACTGTATTGATATTTTTCACCTGGAATAAAATCTAATTCAGACTGAATGATTTTATTTATAATTTCATTTCTTGAGGGCAATGGATCAAATTTAAAAAAATTTATAAAAGGCTTTAATCCTGAAGAATGAGTAAGGAGATGGCTAATCGTAATTTCTTCTTTATTATTTCTTATAAATTGAGGGAAAAATTGTGAAACCGTTTGATTTAAACCCAGTTTATTTTGAGCGATTAATTGCATGGAAACAGGCGTAGTCGCTAAAACTTTTGTTAATGAGGCAACATCATATATGGAGGTATTGTCTATAGGTGGTGAGTTATTGTCATAGGTATGAAATCCAAATCCACGTGAAGATATTACTTTACCATTTTTGGCGATAAATACTTGTGCGCCTGGCGTAATTTTTTTATTAATTGCACTATCAAGTACTGTCCACGCATTATCTAAATTTAAACTACTGGTATTTTTTTCAAAACCAGTAGCATTTTCAGAAATTACGCCAGCTCCTCTTTTAAGATTTTCGTTTAAATCGATGGGCAATTTACCACTGGCCTTTTTACGACCCCACAAGACATTAGCAGCCGCTTTTTGTGAAACCTTTCCATAACCATACACACAGGCATATGCATCCAAGTATTCATAGGCAGGTAAATAAGGACTCCCAAAACTAAAGACCACAAATGGTACATTCTCTGCATTCAATTGCCTTAATAGTTCAGCATGGGTAGAATCAATGGTTGATATACCTTTGTCCATTCGAATTCGCACTAATAATGTGACGAGAGTTTGATTGGATTTTTTTGCCTGAGAAACTATCTCAGTAGTTCTTAATCTGCTGATTGGTTGAGTAACATAAATCTCATCTACATTCGGATGGGTATTATTCACATCCCAAAGATATGACTTCAACATATCTGGTGCACCTTCATCTGTGGACATAATGAGATGAGTGAGATGTTTAATTTCCTCCGGATTCAATGGAATGTAATTATATTTATTCTTAACAATGGTGATTGATTTTTCTGCAATAATACTTGCAATGCTTTTATGAGAAGGTACTCCAATATTAGCTTCCACATCTGTCCAATTTAATAGATGAGTCTTAGAGAATACGCCCAATTTTATTTTGGCATTCCAAATCCTTTTCACAGATTCATTTATCCTATCTTCACTAATTCGACCACTTACAACTGCTTTCACTAATGCATCGATAGTTTGATCAACATCCATGGGGAGCAATAAAATATCAGCACCTGCCTCAACGGTTCGTACTGCAGACTCACCTGCCCATGTAGACTCTGTAAGCCCGCCCATTTCCATGCCATCAGTAATTATTATACCGTCAAAACCCCATTCATCTCTAAGTAAACCAGTAGTAATCAATTTTGAGTAAGAGGCGGGGTCATTAGATGGGTCTAAACCAGGCATGGCAATATGTCCAACCATCACCATTTTCACACGATTTTCGATGGCAGACTTAAATGGCTTTAGCTCAATATTTTCCAATTCTTCACGACTACCCATAATTGAAGGCAATGAAGAATGACTATCTGTACTGGTATTTCCATGACCCGGAAAGTGTTTGGCGCAAGCATAAATTCCGCCATCTTGCACACCATTAATAAATGCATTTCCATAGTCAATTACCATTTGAGCATCATCACTATAAGATCTGAAATTAATAATGGGATTTTCCGGATTATTATTCACATCCATCACTGGGGCTAATGTAATATGAACACCAATAGCTTTTGCTTCAGTGGCTGTAACTTGGCCCTGCTGATATGATAATTCCGTTTTACCTGTTGCAGCCACCGCCATATTTGATGGAAATAAAGTTGCCCCACTCATCCATTGGCCCAACCCACGTTCATAATCAGCAGCCACTAGTAATGGGATTTTTGCCCATTCTTGAAAGGTTTTAATATTATAAAATGTACCATGAATACTACCACCGAATGAAATCACGCCACCGATACCATCTTCTGAGAGCCACTTTTTTAATGACTTTCGATACCAATGTTCATCATGATAAAAATCGCCACTAATTCTCACCATTATCATTTGGGCTACTTTTTCACGAAGGGTTAATTTAGACCAATGTTTTACTGGTTTTGCATTTGGCATATTGGGTGATGGAAGTTGAATACATCCAATAATAAATAGGATAGTAATGATTGATATTTTACGCATTAATATATTCTCGTTTTACGCGTTGAGTAACCCCCGTTAAAAATGTATATGGATTCTTATTTATTCCCCCAGAGAGTGTTTCAATTCGATGATTATTACTACCCCAAATGGTTACATTGTCACCAATATTTAAATCAATATTGGTACAATCTATCGTGATCAAATCCATACTAACTTTACCGAGTATCGGTAATTTCAATCCATTGAAAATAACAACACCTGAATTAGAAAACTCCAGGGGAATCCCATCGCCATAACCAGCCTGAATTACCGCCATTTCAATATCTTTTTCTGCAACAAAAGTCTGATTATAACCAACAGATTCGCCTTTTGTAATTTTCTTTTTTAAAATGACAGGTGCCATCAAATGCATAACCGGATTTAAACTTTGATGAGACGTAAAAAATGGTGTAACCCCATAAAGGGTGATGCCCGGTCGAACCATATCATAGTGATTTTTGCTGTCCGTAAAGATTCCCCCACTATTAGAAATATGATATGTCAAATTTTCGTATAAAGGTTTTGCAATTTTAATAATATCATCAAACCGAGAGCGTTGTAACTCCATAAATGTAGAATCTACTTCTTCAGCTGTTGAAAAATGAGAGTAAACACCTTCCAGAATTATTCCATCAACTTTCTTAATTATTAATAATACATCTTCAGCCTGTGAATGGTGCATTCCCATTCGTCCCATTCCTGTATCAAATTTAACATGAGCTGTAATTTTTTTTCCAGTAATAGAAAAATAATTCTGGATAGTTGCTAAATCATCTAACGAATTGATGGTGCAATTTGTATAAGAATTAAAAATGGAGAGAGATTCAGCAGTAAATTTCCCTAAATGCAATATGGGCTTGGTGATTCCATTCTCACGCAATTCTATAATTTCTTTTATGAGCGCTACGCAAAATCCATGTATGTTTGTTTTAGACAAAGCTTTGGCAATAGGAACTGCGCCATGACCATATGCATTGGCTTTAATTACCCCCATAACCTTGGTAATTCCAACCATTTTTTGAATCGTTAAATAATTAGACCTTAAACATTCTAAATCAATTTCAGCGTGTGGCTGCAAGATAATTTTCACATTCAATTATTTGGGATAGTTTTACATTAATATCATGGAGTCGGGCAGCCAATAAGCCTGCGCCATAGGAATTGGATATGTTAGAAAATGTCCATTTTATTTCAGGGAAATCAAATTGGAGTGCATCATTTAACGTTTTACGATAAAAATCGTTTCGAATAACACTGCCATTTCCTGCCAATATAATTGAACCGTCTTTTGTATTGAATTCTAATTCTTGATATAATTGCAATATATATTCAGCGATGACGGAACTACCTTCCTGAACAATGCCCAATGCGATTTCATTCCCTGATTCAGCAAAATCAATTATACCTTCTGCTAAGGATGCAATGATGGGTACAGAATCTTCACTTTCCATAGTTTCTTCAATAGCTAAATTGAAATTGGAACTTTCAAATTTGTCTAAAATATGGGTCATTAATTCACTTAAATCTGTATCGCCTTGAACCGATGATTCGTTTAACGCCATTTCCATGATAGCTTTCTTACCAATCCAAAATCCACTACCTATGTCGCCGTGGGCATGACCTTCACCGGCTACTCGACAAATCTTCTGCAATTCATTACGACCGATACAAATCACACCCGTTCCCACTGTTACCAAAATGCCTACCCCCCCAGGACAACTTACTTCATAAGAGGCCTCAGCATCATTCATAATAATTGATCTACGGGATAACTTCAGTGAATCTAATGTCTTAAATACCATATCACGGCCATCTTCGTCAGACGCACCAGCCAGTCCTAAACCAAGGGCATCCACATCTAGGATATCGATGGTGGCTTCCTCACATAATTGAAAAATGATGGAAGATAACCGATTCGAAGCCGCTTCACCATCCAATGCAATATTGGTTCCCTTATGAAGAACTGTGGCCAGCGTATTGCCACTATTCGTAAATAAAACACCTCTTGAATTTGTTGCACCACCATCTATTCCAATAATATAATAATTTTCGTCTATCTTCATTATTTCCTAAATGTTTTGTAGCTTAATGCAACGGTAATTAATAATAAAAAAATGTTAAATAATATGGTGAGGAAAAATCCAGAATACAGGATTGATTCATTCTGAATAATCATTTGGCAACTATTAATAATTAATGATAATGGAATCATATTCACCACATCCACATATTCGATGGGAAAATTTTCAAGGGGTAAAAAGGACCCAATACTTAATGCCAATATTAGAAATATTAATAAAATCACACTCACCAATGCAATGCCATCCTTAATAAATATGCCCAATAAAGTTCCCAAAATTGCATAAAAACTAATTAGAGGGATCAACTGTAATAGAATAAAAAAAAATTGAACTATACTCAAATACTCATTATTAAGCATCACGGTTAATGGAATAGATATTAGTGCCTGAATCATTCCCAAAATAGTACCAATTATTATGACTGAAAAAACAATTTCCCCATTACGAAGTGGTGTTTTCAATAAGGCATCTAATTGGCCAGAATCATGCTTTATTTTTTTCATTCTCAATACAGATACACAAAATGCCAATAGTCCAGATGATGTTACCCATATTCCGGGAGCTGCCCAATTTATATATCGCATATCCAATTCAACAATACTGGATAATGGAATGGATAAGAATAAATGAAGTAACATGGGCAACATGGTAAAAATAATCAATAATGAAATACTATTTTTTTTGTATTTCAGCCAATCACGATAAAGTAGGACTTTTAGCATTACTCTAATCCACCATCCGTTAAGCCAATAAAGAGGTCATGCAAGCGACAAATACTGGTATCCATATCCTCTAATTCATATTGTAGTGCCAATTCTAACACATTGAAAAATTGTTTTCGCTCACGTGAATAAAATTCTATTTCAGTACCCTTTACTTGGGGACGAAGAATACGCGGGAATGCTTTTAATTTTTCCATAAACTGACCCTGTGGGGGTTCAGAAAATGAGAGGCGATATCGAGTTAATCCATGAGTGGTTTCAATAAGACGTTCTAGGGTCCCATCCATTTTGATATTCCCATGGTGCAATATTGCAATTCGATCTGCATAGCGTTCAGCTTCTGCAAAATTTTGCGTGGCAAAAAGAATGGTTTTATGTTGATGGAGGTTATCTAAAATGTCCCACACTTTGGTGCGACTATGTGGATCCAATCCCTTGGTAGGCTCATCTAAAATAATTACTTCAGGATCATGCACCAATGCACGCGCAAATTGAATCAATCGTTTATTGCCATATGACAACTCTTCAGGCATTCGAGCTAAATTATTTTCAAACTTTAATCGTTGAGACCAATCCACCGCATTGGAATGCGCTTCACAAGGAGATAGACCATGCAATCTTCCGAAAATAACAAGATTTTCTAATACAGTGAGTTCGTCATCTAAATCAATAGTTTGGGGCATATAACCCGTAATTGATCGAATTTCATCACCACGAGTAGAAATATCTTTCCCGTTGATGTATGCCATTCCAGCATCCTTTTCCATGAGGCCAACAAGCAGTTTTAATACCACCGATTTACCGGCACCATTTTCACCAATCAAAACAAATGTACTACCCTTTTCCACACCAAAAGATAAATCTGATAATAAGATATTATTCCTAAATGTTTTACCAATGGCCTTAAATGTAATAGATGCTTCCATCAATGAGCCTCATACCAATTTTTACCCATTTTCCAATCTACTTTCAACGGAATGCTTAATTCCATGGCATCCTCCATTTCATCCACCACCATTTTTGATAATTTCTCCATTTCGTCGGGAGGACCTTCAAACAATAATTCATCGTGAATTTGTAATATCATTTTGGATGTATAATTTTCATCTTTCATTTTTTTGTGTATGTTAATCATGGCAATTTTAATTAAATCAGCGGCTGTCCCTTGAATGGGCATATTAATAGCTGCACGTTCCTCGGCTTTCACTAAATTATGATTACCCGAATTTAATTGGGTCATTTTTCGCCTTCGCCCTAATCGTGTTTTTACAAATCCATTTTCATGGGCGGATAATAAGGTGTCATCCATATATTTTCGAATTCCCGGATAACTTTTAAAATAAGTATCAATCAATTCTCTCGCATCGGCCATGGATATACCCAATTCTTGAGACATTCTAAATGGGCCTGCACCATACATGATTCCAAAGTTTACCACTTTTGCAGTACGGCGTTGATAAGTCGTTACTTCTGATTCATTCACCGAAAATACCAATGCAGCAGTACGTGTATGTATATCTGTTCCATTTTTGAATGCTTCAATAAGAGCAGGCTCTTGTGAAAAGTCAGCCATAATCCGTAATTCGATTTGCGAATAATCCGCAGACAGCATCACATGGTCTGGATTCTGCACACAGAATGCTTTCCGTATTTCACGTCCAATTTCGGTACGGATTGGAATATTCTGAAAGTTTGGATTGGTGCTGGATAATCGTCCCGTTGCTGCAATAGTCTGATTTAATGAGGTGTGTACACGCCCCGTTTTAGGATGCACATGATTTGGGAACGCATCGACATAGGTATTTTTTAATTTTGCTAAATGGCGATACTCTAAAATATGTTGGGGTAATGGATGGTGATTTTTCAAAATCTCCAAAACTTCAACTGCGGTACTTCGTTTACGAATGGGTTTTAACTCCAACTCATCAAATAAAACCACTGCCAACTGTTGGGGCGAATTTATATTGAATTCATGTCCTACTATTGAGTGAATTTTTGATATTAGCTCATCCAACTTCTCTGCCAAAACTCCGGACAATTCCTTCAAAAATTCTAGGTCTAGGTACACACCATTTTCTTCCATAGTAATCAATACAGGGAGGAGAGGCATTTCTATATTTTCAAATGGATATGATAAATTTTCTTCTGGAATTAATAGCTCCTGTTTTAACGCCACCTGCAGAGCAATATCTGCATCTTCAGTGGCATAAAATGCAATATCTTTGAGGGGTACATCTTCCATAGTAATTTGCTTAACACCTTTACCAATCAAATCTTCAATTGGAATCTTGCGATAGTTCAAATAATCTAAAGCCAAATAATCTAGTTTATACGAATTTTTCTCAGGATGTAAAAGATGTTCAGCAATCATGCTATCAAATACAATCCCATTCAGACAAATATCATGTCGACTCAAAACCAACGCATCGTATTTAAGATTTTGTCCACAAAAATGAATCTCAGCATCCTCAAACAAGGGCTTAAGTTTTTCTAAAATTAATGTCAAACTAAATTCATCAAAGAGTGAATCTACCTTTTCAGGATAGAGAATGGGAATATACCAACCTTCATTTTCTTTGATGGAAAATGATAGTCCTACAATTTCTGCTTGCAAGGCTTTAATGCTGGTGGTTTCTAAATCAAATGAAATAAGGGGTGCATTTTTTAAATCTGTAATTAGTGAATCTAATGCATCCAATTTCAATATCGTTATATATTTCTTTTTAGGTTTTTCAAATTCTATAACATCATCAGAATATTTTGATACATGTTGAATAAGGGAATATAATTCTAAATCCTGAAATTTTTGGGTAAGTCCCTCAGCATCCATTCTTTGGCGAAGCAGTTGCTCTAAATGGAATTCAACGGGTACATCACATTTAATAGTGACTAACTCTTTAGAAAGATGAACCAAATCTTTGCCATTCATCATTCCTTCACGGGCACGTTTATTCTTAATATCCTCAGCATTTTCTAAGGCAGCCTCAATAGAGCCATACTCATTTAAAATTTTAACTGCCGTTTTGGGACCCACACCATCAATACCAGGAACATTATCCGAGATATCTCCCATGAGTGCCAATAGATCAATTATTCCATCGGGGCCAATACCCCATTTCTCTGATACTTTTTTAGCATCATATATGGTGGTAGGTTTAAATCGATTACCCGGAGTATAGACAAAAGTAAAATCATTCACCAATTGCATCATATCTTTATCGCCAGTAACAATAAATGTTTGCAAGCCCCCCTTCTCCGCTTTTTTAGCCAGAGTACCAATAATATCATCCGCTTCATAGCCGGGTAATTTAATCATGGGAATTTTTGTAGATTCAATCACCGAATACAATGGCTCTAATTGCTCCACCAATTCTTCAGGCATCTTCTCACGCGTGGCCTTATACTCTGTATAAATTTCATGGCGAAAGGTAGGCTCTTTGCAATCTAATACAATTGAAATATAATCGGGATTTTCTTCTCGGAGGAGTTTAAAGAGTGAATTCATAAATCCATAAATAGCAGATGTATGTCGGCCATCCGCCGTGAGTAATGGATTTTTAATCAATGCGAAATGAGCTCTGTAAATGAGGGCCATTCCATCAATAAGAAATAATCGTTTAGGTGTCGTCATGTAAGCTGTAGAATTATCTATTTAATTGGGAGATATTTTACCCAAATCCATCAACTCAGAACAATCAATATTCAGATATAATGAATGATTTTAAGACATAAAAAAAGCCCCTCAATGAGGGGCTCCTTTTACAAACTAAAAAATCGACTTACTTGCTCTCAGCAACCGACGCTTTTCTATAGTCAGTTACAAGTTTTTTGATTTCACCAGCAGCTTTACGTGCACGTGTGCCCGCAGCTTTATTGCCTTTTTCAGAAAAACGATTATGGTTTTCATCGAAATCAGCCCATAGTTGGCTCATAGTACCGTATAAATCAGTTGTCTTTGACATGTTATTGTATCCTATTTTAATTAATTAAGTTTTAAACAATCAATAATATTACTGCCACAAGCAATACAGAAGCACATATTATTTTAAAATAATCTATTAAATTTTAAATTTTGCTCCACACCATCATTCCACCTGAAATATTGATAGCATTTATTCCACTCTTTTTTCATATTCACGTGTGTGTTTTTCTATTTTTTTATATGTATCCATTAGACAAAATTACATCAATCTCAACTGACTCATGGCTGACTATTTGCACACATTTTCAGCTTACTTTACGACTTTTGAGGATTTATGAAAGGATACAAAACCCCCCTCGTTTATAAGGGGATATTGATGTGGGCGATGAGGGACTCGAACCCCTAATAAATAAATGGGATTAATTTTCTAGTATGTTTTTTCCAATCAACATATTCTTCAGTATAATTTTTCTCTAAATATTGAGATAGTTCTGGTATAAAAAAACAAATAAAGCCAAATGTTAACAATAATGGTATCAAACTTGCCCATATATTATGACTGATGATTGCCCATCCCGTTACCCAACAAATATCCCCAAAATAATTAATATGTCTCGAAAATTTAAATAATCCTAAAGTATATAATTTCCCATTACTCAAGGGGTCTTTCTTAAATCTTCTCCTCTGAATTTCTGAAAAAGTATTTATGTAACTGCCGCTAATAAATAATAATATTCCGATATAATCAAATAAATCAAATGTAGAAGAATTCCAACCCCCTAAAAGAACAAAACCAATCTGATAGATAGCATAAGCCATTATTACTCCAAAAAATTCATCAAATTGAATTTTTCTCTTTAATAGATATAGCGTAGTAATATTCATACGAATATACATGATTACTCCAAAAATCAGTAAACAGCTTTTCCTATAAATATTTCCTTCATTAAAATCAACTTGCAATATTTCATCAATCCATAGAAAAGTATCATCAAAACAAATCAAATAAGCGATACATAAGAATAAAGTATGAATTACAAGCCAAATTAAACGCAATGATATAGAAGTTTCTTTTATGCCATGCATGGAGAAATTTACAAAATTATTTCATAATGGGTGTCAGGATTTTTCTATGGATGCTGTATATACAAACACGTAGCAGAGACATCATTCACAGGTATTGATGATATTTCTATCTTTAATGATACTTCCTATATTTTGATGCTTTCTATAAGTGAACTCAAATTTCAGTTCAAGACCAAGCACCTTCAATTCATTCATCATGAGTTCTGAACCCTTAATGGGATTGGAATTTCTGTCTCTGAGTTTAGCCTCATTTATTTGATGCTTTAGTTTGTTATATTTACATATTATACTCAAAGAGCTCAGGCTACTTGTCAAACAACTCAAGTTATCAGCCAAAGAATTCAAGCCCATACAATAGGATTCACTAATAGTAACTGATAAGATTAGTATAAGTATCAATGATTTCTTCATATTTGTTCTTTATTTAATGCCTCAGCTTGAAAATGTTTCCAAAATTATTTCTGTATGGGTGTCAGGCTTTTTCTATGGATGCATACCCCGTTGGAGGTATTGACGGGGGGGGACTTTTGGTTGAGTTTAAAACGTGATTGAATGTTTAATGCAATCATTGCCAATATAAACTATTGGAATTTCTTTATTAGATTCAAGCTTACACTCTGCATCTCGAATCATTGCAGATGCTAAATTTTCTACTTTTAATCCTAAGCCACTTGATTTTAATATACTTTCAATCAAAGTACTCTTATCTAATTGTCTAATCAACATTCCTGGTCTGAAAATAGATACCCTGTAAAATAGGGTTTTAATTAGGGTTTGTTCTTTTTGACCTATAGTTTTAACATATAATAATGGTTGAATCCAATCTTGTGACCATTGTTTATAATTCGCTCCAACAGCAGAAATAACAGAAGCATGAGGAATGAGAGCTTGTGAAGCTAATTTAGCTGCCTGCTCTGATATACCTACTTCAATTTTAATAAATTTACTTGCACTCCCAGCACGCTTTCTTGTTGTGCCAATACAATTAAAAAAAATATCATGTCCTTTCCAATCCTCAACTGTGGAGCTCATATCATCCAAGGAATCAATTACTATATCCTTCAGCTTACTATGCTTTTCTCCATCTAAAACAGGCTTTCTACCTATAGATGTTACTTTTTGCCAGCTGTCACTTTCTAATAATTTTTTTATTAGTTGACTTCCTGTTGCTCCAGTACCACCAATAACCATTGCTTTTCTATCCACTCTTTTTTCATATTCACGTGGGTGTTTTGATATTTTTTTATATGTATTCATTAGACAAAATTACATCAATTCCAACTGACTCATGCCTGACTATTTATACACAAAATGAGCCTTTTTTATTTCTTCGATAAAACCTTATTCCATAGTTCTTTTAGCCTTCTATAAACATTTTTTGGCGAATTATATAAAAGCATTTTTTTAAAAGCACGAGTAACATCATCCATAATAACTCCTAAAATATTTTTAGAAATTTAGGGCTTTTTATTTCTTCCAAAAAAATAATTTAAACTAATTCTGTCCTCCAAATCATCATGGTGGTCTCCCCCTTGTGTATTTTCATAAGGAGTTAGTTCCACATCCATAAAAGGACTTTGTGAGTGCTTATAAAGTCTGATGCCAGTAAGCATACTAGCGCAAACACGATTGCACCGAACAGGGACGTAAAGACGAGAATGTATAGTTCTATCACGTCTGAATGTAATTAGTATGAGGGGGAATTAGTTGCCCTGGTTCTGTTCAGGGTATTAAGTTTAATATGCGTTCAGGAAAGGAGTTGATTTAAACATGTTAGAATGGCACAAGAAACAATTGGATTGGTGGCAAGAAAAACTTGGTATATCTAATTATGCATTAACATGGATAGGTTTTTTCAAGGGACTAATACTCGGCTTACTGATATACCATTTTATATGTCGATAATCTAAATGATGGATTTCAACAAACTCACCAACTGTTTAGAGACTATTGATAATAATAAACCATTAGAATTTATGGTACATGGTAGATGGCAAGCATATAGCCATTACGATATCACCTTTGATAGTACCACCATTTGGTTTATTGATAATACAACTGGTGGGAGTGTTCCAGTAGAGATGAAACAAATTGAAAGATGGCGTAAGAAAGATGCTTCAGATGTACTGAAGACTGCAATTGCCCAATTAAAAGAGATGAAAGATGGTAATAAATTTGAAACAAATGAATTTGGTGATGACGATTGGGCAACGCCAACAGATGATGACTGAATTGAAGGAGATGAAATGATGGAAATATACAAGACCCCAAAATCGGTTAAGGCAATGTTGAAGGATAAACTATTTCAATCTATGGATGATAGTGACCCAAATGCGAGCGGTTACACATGGGATTTAATGTGTAGACCAGTATATGCCACTTATGATGGGGTAACAATGAGTGAGGAAGAATTACAAGGGGCGATATTTAATAGTGGTAGCATCGGGATTATAACAATTCCAGATACATGCATAAAAGAATATCAAGGTACTCATACTGATGATGATGGAAATCAAATTAGATATGTAGATGATTGGCTTATGAGGCATACTGAAGTCGTGGCTAAAGAGGATTTTGAAACTGCTTTAAATGAGTTTATGAAATATAAGGACATATTGTTAAGTAAGGATAAGAATATTATGGTGAAGGCTGAAGTCACCCTTGATGAGGCTGAAATGTTGGGACTACACCCTGGAGTTGAAGTTGATGAGGTTATTTCATTTTTCTATCGTGAATGGGATGAACATTGTATAATTGAAACAGTTCATATTGATGAAGATATTGAAGGTAAGCAGGTTGCCTTTAAAAATCGCTATATGTTTAGTTCATCACCAGGTGAAGTACTTATGGATGAACTGTTAGATACATTTACAGAAAACGGAGAACTCCCAACCAGTTATGTGAAAATGAATGAAGTAGAAGTTATGAAATATGAGGCTCTTTTAACTGGTGCTTATGCACGATTAGGAGTTGAAGGTGTAAAACTCAATCCATATGATTCTTACCTGGTTGAAGATGAAACTCTTGTGGAATTTGTAGATATTTTAATAGAGGCGAATGACCCCACTCTCCTTGATTGGATAGAAAAGTTTCATACAGATAGAGAATGGCGTGAACAATTAATTGAAGACTATCATGCTTCAGAGGACAAAAACTAAAAAACAACCTCGGAGGATACATCCTAACAAGAAAACTCAATGTCGCCCATATCTAAATACCCCCAATATTTGGACTAATCGCTTCTTTCTCTACCATCATCAACGACATCAGAATCTTCTTCAGCAGTCAAATAAATAACCTCCAATAAATCAGAATTAGTGATTTCATAAGAGCCATTGCTAATGGTTGTGAATGAAAAAATTACTTGTCCATAATTTAACCCCCACTACCCTAAACTCTGGTCAAACTCTGGTCATTGCGTGCCAACTTTGCAACATATGAACACTTCAAGAAAACAAAAAACCCCTCGTTTTAGAGGGGCCTGCTAATGTGGGCGATGAGGGATTCGAACCCCCGACCTCCTGCGTGTAAATGCAGATTTTGACTCATTTCAGGTGATGCTGGAAATCATCCTGACTCATGGCTGACCTACCATCACATCCTGCACCATCAAATGAAAATCTTCAACTGCGTATGGAAGGCACTCAATCTGCTTGCAGTTGCTGTTAATCAGCAGTAAACTTTAACAATTGCTGATTTAACTGGAGATGAGATAGCTTCACTTTATACATCCAAAACCAAGACTGGCAAGATAATATATCATGGTTCAGTCTATCATGATGGAAAGCGATATAGACGTAAGCTTTCCTCCTCCAGAGTTACTGCTCTAAAACTACTCAAGTATTTTGAATATGATATGGTTATTAAGGGCAAAATTGCCCCTAAAACGCCTGAAGTCTCCCTCATACAAGCTCGTATATCATTTCTTAAACAATGCGAGTTATCAGGGCTATCAGATAAATACTTTCACGTCATCAAATATACTACCACAAGGTTCTTAAGGTTTCTCTATGGATATGATATAATCAATATCAGTGAGCTTAATCCGAAGATATCAATGGATTACTTTAGCAGGCGTTCACAGGATACTACCCATATACTTTATCGCTCTTATGATGACAATAAGCGCAAGAAGGTGAGCAATGAGACGCTGAACAAGGAACTTCAGATACTCAGACGATTCTGTAATCATTGTATTGATATGGAATGGATGGATATCAATCCGTTCAGGAGTATAAAGTCATTCAAAGTAGATAGCCATAAGCAACGATACTTCTTTACGGATGCTGATATAAATCTAATCATGGATAATGCAGGCAAGTTCAAGGATTTCTACACCCTCTTATTGTATACTGGAATACGCTCAACAGATGCGTATAAACTGAAGAAAAAGCATATTCAAGGGCGATATTTATGTATTAAAATGAATAAAACTAAAGATACGCTAAACATACCACTATCAGAAACTATAATATCCTTACTTAAAGTAATACTTGAAGATATATCAGGTGAGAATGACTTATTATTCCCCCACTTCCAATCCAATCGTCAAATGCGTAACTGTTGCAAGGTTGTTCAGGGATGTTTCAGGGTTGAGAAAGTGCGAGATAATAACATCAACCTGCATACCTTCAGGCATACCTATGCTCATAATATGTTGAATAAGGGAGTTCCTAAAGAAGTACTACAGACCTTGCTTGGTCATCGTAGCATCAAGACTACTGAGATATATGCGAACTGGGTTCGGAAGGAAGAATTAGAGAGGTGGGTTTAGCTCACTTTATTATAAAAATAATAATATTTATTCTTAATTTCAGATATGAGAACTACGCTAATCCTTATCATTACATACTTCTTTGGAGATGCCGTCAACCCAATATTTTTAGCCATTGGATTGTATATCCTATCAGGAGTGGGCTTATATTTCTTTTGGAAGTGGAAGAAATCAAAGAAAAAATAAACCTCAACCATCCAATCCATATTCAGATTTCAACTAACTTAACAATACTGCCATCACATCAAAACACAGAATGCTCCCATTACCTGCCAGAAGCTACCAATTCAGCACTTTTATTGCTTTTTGATGTACAGGTATGCCAGCGATATTTTCAGCCCTCAGCTTGCTGATTTTCTCGACAGTAAACTGGCTTCATTATTGAAGGGTATTTCCCTTCTATATATATAGAAGTATATATACTATAGAAGAGTATCTATATATACTATATCTATAGATATATATTTATAGATTACTATTATCTATAGATAACAAAGAAAAAGAAAAGTATATTTCAGAAAAAGAAAGTAAGAAACCATTCACTTTGGTATCAGCCTGATTTTAGATGGATTTCATAGCAGGTTGTGGCTGAATTTTCGGTTAATCCTCAATTGTCAGGTGTCGCACAATGATACAAGCCTGAGACAAAACGCTACAAAGTTGCTACATCCTTGAGAATTATTGGAAGAATTAGGGAAATAGGTGAGAATATCACATTCATTTGCGTACCAGCCGTATTTTTCAAGAGCTTTCCATAGCAGGTTATTGGCTGATGAGAATGAGTCTGAACAGCAACAGGTTTTTAGATTATATGGAAGGACGTTATAAGGACGTTGTGAGGTAAAAAAATAAACCCTCATTGAGAATAATGGGGTTATAGAACAACTGTTTATAAACCATAAGTCAAATTAATCTGGAAGCTACGATTTTGTGCATCTAAATCATCTCCCCATTCAGCTAAACCAAAATAATATGTACCCATTATTGACATTTTTGAATCGATTGTATAACGACCACCCAAAACAAAACCATAATCTAGTTTATTCCCATCCATATCATCCCAATCATCTCCATCAATGTCTGTAGACCCCTTTTCCGAAAAATAATCATAATCATCTTCATACAGATTATCATATTTAGATTCAGCTGACATAAAATATCCCAATTCACCGCCAATAAAAAAATCAACTCCTGTCTGCATTGGGATGGGTTTTAAAACATAAGCAGTTAAATAGTTTACTGTAAATTCCACTTCATTCTTTTCGGTTACTTGCCCCCAATCATAATCATAATAAGAACTTTCCTCTGAGATAGAAAACCCCCGCTGTGAGTATGTGAGTCCACCGATTAACCCATTTTCTAGATTTTTTTGAACTCCAAATCTAAAACCCATAAGGCTTTCAGCATCATCAATATCATTACCCGCAACAGTTGAATAGTTTATACCCCCAACTAGGGTTATATTACTTTGTGCAAATAGACTTGTAGTCAATATTATTACTATCAGCATCCTCTTCATTGTGCCCCTCCTTGTTATTAATTATGAAATCTACAGTTAAATATACAAATTATATCTGAATGCGTGTCAGGGTTTTTCTATGGATGCATACCCCGTTGAAAGTCCTG
>Ga0066376_10000217_pt1 | contig 51614 bp, 55 predicted proteins | sample Knorr_S15_td_Bot_FD_77009 | JGI IMG/M metagenome (GOLD analysis project Ga0066376, IMG submission 77009) | Marine microbial communities from Southern Atlantic Ocean transect - Knorr_S15_td_Bottom_ad_5009_LV_A | ecosystem: Environmental > Aquatic > Marine > Oceanic | place: Southern Atlantic... | reverse complement strand
GGCGTCACGGAAGTCCAATTACCCATCACCGCGATGGCGTAGTTGTTTCGAGCCGACGTCCAGCGGCCCTTTCGGGCAGTCCCCCCCATGATCGCCACCGCGAAGCCACGATCCTTCACTTGAGCTGCTGAAGTCACGGTGTATTGCTGCTTGAGTGCCGGCGCTACCTGGTTTTGGGACGGGGCCACCAGATCTCCACCGGGCAGGTCCCTGAGCAGCTCCTTGAGCTCCGCACTGGTGGAGGCTTGGTGCGCCCGGTCGATCCGCAGCTCGAACTCCTCCACGCTCATGATGTCATTGGCGAAGTGCTCGCAGAGCGCGTCGATCGTGACCTCACGCGTGTGTGTGACCGAAGCCGGTCCGTGTTCCTGGTCGTTCGCCATCTCGACTGCCTACTCCCGAGCTGAAGGGCGCTCGTACGCTACTTGGCCATCTACGATCGTAATGTCAACGCGAACGTCGCCCAGGTCATGGGGATCCATGGCGAAAACGTCCCGTGAAAGCACTACGAGATCGGCCAGCTTTCCGTTTTCGACGGTTCCCACCCGATCCTCCATGAAACCCGATCGAGCTGCGCCGGAGGTATAAGCGCGGAGCGTATCTTCGAGCGGGATTCGCTGCTCGGGAATCCAACCTTCGGGGTGCATACCGTCCAAAGTGCGCCTCGAGACCGCAGCGTCGATCCCGACGATCGGGTCGAGCGGGGCGACGGTCCAATCTGAACCGAACGCCAGCGTCGCACCCGCGTCGAGCAGGGAGCGGAACGGATACGTCGTCCTGATTCTCTCCGCCCCCACACGCTTTTCGGCCCACCGACCGTCGTCGGCCGCGTGAAAGGGCTGCATGGAGGCAATCACACCCTGCTCTGCGAATCGGCCGATCGCGTCGGCGGTCAAGTGCTGCGCGTGCTCGATCCGGAACCGACGATCCCGATCGCCATTCGTCGTTGCGACCCCTGCATACGTGTCGAGCAACCAGTCGTTCGCGCGGTCCCCGATGGCGTGTACGATCACGTGCAGTCCGGCCGCATCCGCCCCGAGAATCCACCGACTCAGGTCGCTCGGATCTGTCACTACGAGCCCGGTGGAGTCCGGCGCATCCGAGTAGGGCTCGTGGAACCACGCCGTCGTCGAGCCCAGCGAGCCGTCGACGAACGCCTTCACCGCACCCCACCAAAGTCGATCGCCGCCCACACCGTGCTCGGCGACGTAGTCGCGCATGCGTTCCCAGTCTCTCATGGGCACTACGGAGTACACGCGCAGCGGGAGGCGTCCCTGTGTCTGAGCCCGCTGGTAGGTGGCCAGGTTCGCCCAGCTCCCCATGTCGTGGATCTGCGTTACCCCCAACGACAGCGCGTGGTGGGCGGCGGCATCGAGCGCCTCGTCGAGCTGCCTCTCGGTCCGAGTCGGCATGACGCGCAAAACCAAGTCCATCGCTTCGTCTTTCAGGATTCCCGTGGGCTCACCGTGTTCGTCACGGACGATCGATCCGCCCGGTGGATCCTCGGTGGCAGACGTCACGCCCGCCGCTTGGAGGGCGACTCGATTCGCCAGAGCCATATGGATGTCGAGCCTCTGCACGAAGACCGGATGATCGGGTGTTCGGGCGTCTATCCAGCGCCGTTGTGGCAGCTCGCCTCCCCAGAGCTCGTGGTCCCAACCGCCCCCGGTGATCCATGTTCCGGGGGGAGCGCCAGCCGCGAAGCTCTCGATTCGGTCGGCGAACTCTTCAGGCGTGTCCGCGTCGCGCAGATCGATGCTGGAGAGTTGGAATCCCCCGGAGACGAAGTGCGTGTGGGCGTCGATGAACCCGGGCGTGACGGCACGTCCCGCGAGTTGCACCACGCGGGTCGAGTCATCCGAGAGCGGATCGATCGTACTATTCGAGCCAACCGCGACGATGCGGCCCTCGCTGATCGCTACCGCTTCTGCCGTCTCTCGGCCTTCGACGCCCGTCCACACCACGCCATCACGAAGCACCAGGTCGGGCACGTGTCGCTCCGGGGTCAGGGGGTGGAGTTGGGCGCGGGAGACCAAACGAGGGACGTGAGGTTATTCCGCTCGCAGAGGCCGGGCAACAAAGTCGACGCTCCTTCTGGTGGCGGAAGCGTGGACCGGCCGGCATAATGTCGGAGCTAGTGAAATCTTACAGTTTCAAGGAGCAGGTCGATGCGTGCTCACGTGTCCAAGCGACTCATTTTCGCGTCTTTCGCCCTTACCATCGCGCTCGCCGGATGCGCGAGCTCGGGTGGCGGCGGTGGCAGCAGTCGAAGCAGCCCAAGCCGCCTCACGATGGAAGACTTCACACCCGACATGCAGTCGCTGAACCTCTTGACGGTTATCCAGCGCTTGCGGCCAGCATGGTTGAGGGCGCGCGGCAACAGCGTGGCGGTCGTCTACGTAGATGGGAACCGCCGGGGCGGCACCAACGAGCTGAACAGTATCCGGATCGATGAGGTCCAAAGGGTCGAGCGCATGAGCGGGCCGGACGCCACCATGCGATTCGGCACGAACAACGACGGCGGAGCGATCCTGGTCACCCTTCGAAGGTGACCTGACCGCTCGATGCGAGAGGAGCTTCCGTCACCGGATGCCCTCCGGAGGACCGAGAGCGGGCCGCATTCGCGAACGCGAGGGTGGCCCGCTAGTCCGCTAGCGCCCTGGCGAAGGTCTCCAGGACATCCGCGCATGTCCGGATCTGCTCGACGTCCACCCACTCGTCCTCCGTATGCGCCTGAGCGATATCGCCGGGACCAAAACACACCGCGGGGATTCCGGCCTCGTTGAGCAGGGCCGCGTCCACCCACGCGGTCATCCCCTCGATGCGGGGCTCCACGCCGTGCGCGTCGCTGGCGCGTAGGAGCCCCTGAACCAGCGGCGAGTCCTCCGGCACCTCTGTTCCCGGTCGCTCGAGCGTCATCTCGAGCTTCCCATCGATTCCAGGCTCTCGTTGGACGAGGTCGTTCAGCACTCGTTGGAACTCCGCGACCACGTCTTCGGGGCGTTCGCCGGGCATGGTTCTTCGCTCCACCAGGAGCTTGCATGCGTCCGGATACACCGATGGCGCCGTTCCTCCCGTGATGGTTCCAGCGTGTATGGAGCCATGAAGCAGAAGCGGATGCTCCTCACGGGACTTCAACTCTGCGGCGTATTCGTCGAGCGACGCGAGGTACAGAGCCGCATGTCTGATCGCGTCGACCCCCAGGTCCGGTCGCGAACCATGCGCCGCCCTACCTGAAAAGCTCGCCTCGATCCACACGAAGCCCTTGTGGGCCGGCATGACCTTTAGGCTGGTCGGCTCGGTCACCACAGCGAGATCGGCGGACATCCCCGAGGCTACGAACGAGTACATCCCTGCGCTGGCCTGCTCCTCATCCGCCGTTAGGGCCACGATGAGATTGGGGCGGGCACCGTGAGAGGCCAACCGCCGCGTCGCGGCGAGGATCACGGCCAAGCCCGACTTCATGTCACAGGAACCGCGGCCCCACAGGCGGCCTCCCTCGATCACGGCCTCGAAGGGCTCGATGGTCATTCCGCCCACTCCGACAGTGTCCATATGGCCGTTCAGCAATAGCGTCGGGCCGTCACCGTCCAACGTCGCGACGACGTTGTACCGGCCCGGCGCGACCTCGGTGGTCTCCGTGGCGAGGCCCCAGTCCTGAAGCCAGCCCGCAGTGAGCTCTGCCACGGCGCCCTCGGCCGCGCCGCCCGCCTCCATCTGGGGGTTCACCGAGGGGGTCGCGACCAAGACCCGCGTCAGCGCAACGGGGTCACCGGCCCCCGCGCTCCGGATTATCTCAGCACTTGATGGGTCATGCATGTCTCAGAATAGTAGATCGGAACGAATTTCCGAGTGAGCCCTCCGATTTCTGTCGAATACGGAGTGTAACGCTTGAGGGTTGGGATCCGTAAAGTGTTGGTATAGAAGCAAATATGGGCTCGAATAGGCGCTACGGAGTGCGGCATAGTTCCTGCTGCTCTTCGGGGCCGGTCGGTACTACGCGAGGGGGCATTGGATGAGGAAATGGACGGTCGGATTGCTGAGCGCTGCCGCGCTGGCGACGACCATACTGCTCGTGCGCCAACAGAAGGTGGTCGCACCTGAGGAGCCGAGGGTGGTGCCCGCTGGCGACGCCCAGCCGGAGCCCGTCTCTCTCGACCGCTTGAGGGAGCTCGGACTCTAGGGAGCTACTCGAAGTACGCCTTGTTCTTCTCGGTGTAAGCTTTCCACTCCGCAGGAACATCCGTATCCGGGAAAATCGCCTGGACCGGACACTCGGGCTCACACGCCCCGCAGTCGATGCACTCGTCGGGATGGATGTAGTACTGGTCTTCGCCCTTGTAGATGCAGTCGACCGGACAAACCTCGACGCAACTCGCGTCGTTCGTCTCGATGCAGGGCTGGGCGATGATGTATGTCATGGTTTCAGATGCCGACCGAAGTGGGCCACCGTACGACCCACCGCGTCGTCCAGCTGTGGGGTCGAGTGCTCGAACGGGTGGCGCGCCTCGAACGTGTGCCCGGCTCCTTCGATCAACGCGAGCTTACCGGCCGGTGCGGCTTCGGCCAGCATGCGGGCATCACTCGGAAACACCGTGACATCGTCCACCCCGTGCACGATCAGCCACGGCGCCTCGATACGTGCCGCGGCAGAGGCGACATCCAGCTCATCGGCGTGTGCCTCGTAGTCCTCCAATAGCCTCAAGTCCAGCGGCATGGATTGACCAGTCCGTTTGTTGAGCACCCACACGCGGCCATCCTCTCGCCACGTCTCCTTGGTCTCGTCGCTCCAGCGGTCAAAGTACGATACCGCCCCCCAGGTCACGAGCGCTGAGAGACGGGGCTCGCGTCCCGCGGCGAGCACCGACTGTCCGCCCCCGCGGCTGTGCCCGAGTAGGCCGATGCGCTGAGGGCGCTTCGGCAGAAGGTCCCCGTCGATCACCTCACCCAACACCAGGCGGAGCTCCTCCTGCTCGAAGCTCAGCGTATTCGACCCGAAGCTGTCGAGCTCTGAGAAGCTGACCAGGTCAGCGCCCACCCCGTTGCGGCTGAAGTTGAAGGAGACGACCGCATGGCCCGCAGCGGCCAGCGTATCGCAGAGGAAGGGGAAGAAGCACCAGTCCTTGAAGCCCTTGAAGCCGTGTACGACAATCACAGCCGAGCGCGGAGGAGGTCCCTCAGGGATCCGAATCTCGCCGCGGAGCACGTCACCCGGTCGCGGATGCCGCACGAAGGTGAGGTTGATCACTCTTCGGTCTTCCGCCATTCGACGTCCCCCGCACCGGCCCGGTGGTTCGCCAGCCGAGCGAGCGCGAAGAGCAGGTCCGAAAGGCGGTTCAAGTAGGGTACGACTCCCTGGCTCACATGCTCGGAATGCGTGAGGTACGTGACCGCGCGCTCGGCCCGACGGCATACCGTCCGGGCGAGGTGTAGAGCCGCGGCCCCCTCGGTGCCTCCGGGGAGCACGAACACCCGAAGCTCTGGCAGCTCGGTATCGGCTTCGTCGATCCACGCCTCCATCGCTTCGACGCGAGCCAGCGGCAGAACCGGTGTGCTCGGCTCCGGGCGTCCCTCCTCGGAGGGAGGTGTGGCGAGGTCGGCGCCGAGCACGAAGAGATCGTGCTGGACGGTCTCCAGTCGCTCGCCGATCCAGGTGTCGTCGATCTGTGTGCGCGCCCAGCCGAGCGACGCGTTCAGCTCATCGACAGTCCCGTACGCATCGACTCTGGGATGGTCCTTCGGTACGCGCCCTCCCCCGAACAGGCCGGTATCCCCCGTGTCACCGGTCCGAGTGTAAATCTTGCCGGCCATCAGCGAAGCTTCGTCAGCTTTCGGAGCTTCTGAGCCTTCTCCAGCAGGGACGTCGTCTTATCCACCTGATCGGGCGTCATCAGATCCCTGATGTCGAGGAGCACCTCGAGCTGCAGTTGGTCGCGTTGATAGTCGAGGTCGAGCCGAGCCATCTCGGCCTTGTCTTCGTTCTCATCGGCGACGTTGAACGCGCTTCGATACACGTTCTCCAGACTGCCAAGCACTCGGTCGCGGTTTCGCATCGGTATTCTCCTCGGGGCTCGCTGAGCGGCTCTGGGACTTTCCCCTAGAGCACCGCTAAGAGCCGAGATCCCGGCCCAGATTCGTAGTATCCACACACGATTTCCCTCAGCTCGTCCGTATGATCCGTGAAGTAATGGTCCGCGGCGCCGACGCGCACCAGCGTAATGTGTGCCCCCATCTCGGGAATCAGCCCAGCGACCGCATCACCGGAGCCGAACTCGTCGTTTTCGCCCTGCACCACCAGCACGGGCTTCGACGCGTCCGACAGAAACGTGTAGTCGTACTGGTCCTTGTCGATGGGCAGGCCCAGTCCGAGGAGACCCACTACACGGTCGTCCGCCGCACCGACTCTCATGCCTACCAATGAGCCGAACGAGAAGCCTCCTACCAAGAGGGGCAACTCGGGATACCGTGCCTCCAACCAATCGATGGCCGCGCGGACGTCCTCCTCCTCTCCGATGCCGTCATCATGACTGCCCGTGCTCGTGCCGACGCCCCGGAAGTTGAAACGGAGCGCGACGATGCCTGCATCGTTGAACGCCTGGGCGGCGCGATAGACGGCCTTGGTGTGCATCGTCCCCCCATACACCGGATGGGGATGACACATCACCCCAGCCCCCGTTGGAGCGCCGGTTGGCTCCTTGAGCAGGGCCTCTAGATGGCCATGAGTGACGGGGATTCGCACGGGTGACGGAGCGCGGAAGGGGCAGCTATGTTCATCGGAACGCCATAAGGTATCAGAGACGATGCCGGACACACCCGCTTCAAGGACGCGCTCCCAACCGATGGCACCATCCGACGAGTTGCGGGAAGGAGTCGCTGCGGCGAACGAGTTGTATTGGGGCTCGGAGCGTAGCGTGAACCAGATCGCAGAGGAGCTCGACCTTTCCAAGAGCGTGCTCTACGGCATGATCACGCCCCTGCCGCTCGGGCTCGCCTGTCCCGAGTGCGCCGAAGAGGTCGTTTCACCCAATCGCACGGCGCGCGACCGGGGTGTGCTGAAGTGTCTTGCGTGTGAATGGGAGGGACCCGAGGCAGAGACGGCCCCCTTGGGCGGGGCGGACCCCACTCCGTCGGTGCCCGCCGAGAGGCGAGGCATGAGGCTCATGTCGCGTATCGATGCTGCTCGGGCGCGCACGATGGCCGGCGGGGCTCTGCTCGGCGCGGCTGTGGGCTTGGCGTGGGTGCTCTGGGCCCGCCGCAGGTAGGCTAGCAGTCCTCATGAGCGCCAGCACGACCCAATTGGATGCCCGCACCGTCGTCACGCCTGACGCGTTCGACGTTTCCCCCGAACTGCTCGGCCTGCCATTGGCGAAACCCAGGAAGCGTTTGATCGCGCTCCTGATCGATATCATCGTCATCGGCCTCATCACCGCGGTCACGGGCAGCGTGCCGCTGATCCTCGGTGTTGTCGCGGCGATCTTCTTCATGCGAGCCGGCTTCAAACGCATCAAGGTCCGTCGCAACGTCTTCGGCCGGGCAATGCGGATGGCAGTGGGCTGTTTGGGACTTCTTATCGGTCTCTTCACCGCGGCGGCATGGAGAATTTTCGGACCCAGCTTCGGCACCAGCAGCGCGGATCTAGAGGATCTAGAGGACTTCGCAACCATCACCGGTCTTGAAGACGTCGGCCGTATGATTGATCGGGCCATCGCCGAGCAGAATGCTCTCGAGCCTGAGCCGGCGGCCGAGGACCCACTCGTTGCTGCGGCGGCGGCCCTCACGCTGGAAGAGGCCCTCGACGAATACGCGACGCTGAACACTTCTGACGATGACGAGTCTTTGGATCGGCTCACCGCCTTGCGAAACCGCCTGGGCCTGGAGATGGCGGCCGACTCTTTCGGTGAGTTGGAAGACCTCCTCGAGGACCTCGAGGAGGACAAGCGTGACCAAGAGGTCGCGCTGACGGCTGTGCAGGCGCAGCTCACCGAAGCCCGCGAGGCGGGCGTATTCAATTGGCTTCGCAACTTGGTGCCCGACCTCAGCTTCGGCATCGGGTGGGCGTCCATGTACATGACGATCCTCCTCTCGGCCTGGAACGGGCGCACGGTCGGCAAGCGCATGATGGGCATTCGGGTGATGCGGCTCGACGGCGAGCCGATTACCTGGTGGGTGGCATTTGAGCGGTACGGTGGGTACGCCGCCGGCTTCGCGACCGGCCTCCTCGGCTTCGCGCAGGTCTATTGGGATGCGAACCGACAGGGAATCCACGACCGCATCGTGGGCACCGTGGTGGTGATCGATGGCGGAGAGAAGGTCGCCGACTGGGAGTCCGCGCTTTGATCCGGGTGCGACGGAACTAGCCTTGGAGATTCAGGTCTCGTTCGGCCTCGCGTTCCTGGCCGGCGTCGTCTCGTTCTTATCGCCGTGCATCCTTCCGGTGGTCCCCAGCTACCTCGCGTTCATCTCCGGGTTGACCCTGGACGAGTTGAGCGACGGCACCGCCACCTCCGCCCGGAAGGCCGCTGCTCTGAACTCGATCCTCTTCGTACTCGGGTTCGCCGCGGTCTTCATGACCATGGGATTCGTCGCCACGGCTGCAGGGCAGGCGGTCGGACGCGCACTCCCCTTGGTCAACCGTGCCGGCGGGGTCATCATCATCCTGTTCGGACTGCAGGTGACCGGACTGGTTCGCCTGCCCGGTCTGGCGCGCGAGGCACGAGTCCACCTGTCGTCGAAGCCGGCTGGCGCGGTCGGATCTCTCTTGGTCGGCGTGGCGTTCGGGGCCGGCTGGACCCCATGTATAGGACCAATTCTTGCTTCGATTCTGTTCTATGCGGGATTCGAGGCGACGATGGTCGAGGGGACGCTACTGCTCGCCACGTACGCGCTCGGGCTGGGGATCCCTTTCGTGCTCGCGTCGGTAGGGTTTAACTGGTTCCTGGCAGGTGCCGGGAATCTGCGTGCTTGGATGGTGCCGCTCGAGCGTGTGGCTGGAACCGTGCTCATCGGGATCGGACTTCTGATGGTCACGGGTCGCTTCGCCATATTGACGGCGTTTCTCGCGGACCTGGGGCAGTTGATCAATTTGGAGATGCCATGAGGCAGTCAGTTGCAGGGACAGTCACGATGCTCGCCGTGCTCGCCATGGCGGGCTGTGAGGCGGAAGCCGAGACCGAGGTGCCACAGGACGACACCACACAAATTCTCCTGAGCGGAACGTCGGGGATTTCCACCGAGATGAACCGGGGTGCCGCAGTCGATCCGAACGAGTCCATGATTCGCCTGGCTGAGCTCGGCTACGACATGGGCGATGATGACGCCCCAATCCGCATCGTCGAGATGTCGGACTACAGCTGCGGCTTCTGCCGGCAGTTCCACGCCGAGACGTTCCCCATCCTCTATGAGGAGTTCATCGAGACGGGCAAGGTCGTGTGGAAGTTCATCCCGTTCATCAACGGCATGTTCCAGCACTCGTTGAAGGCGACCGAGGGAGCCGAGTGCACGATGGGTCAAAGCCAGGAGATGTTCGCGACGCTCAACGACCGGCTGTGGAATGAGCAGGCCTCGTGGAAGAATGATGACGACCCGGCTGCGGTGGTTCGACAGATGGCCGGAGATGCGGGCGTCGATCTGGACGAGTACGACGCGTGCCTCGAGGACAACCGCTACATCGAGAAGATCGGGCAGTCCGGCGGCCTGGCGAGACAGCTCGGCGTCCGCGGCACGCCGACGTTCTACGTCCTCGGATACCCTCCCATCCAGGGCGCGATGTCCACCGAGGCTTTCCAGCAGGTGCTGCGGATGATCTACGAGGAGCAGAGCGCGACTGGCGCCAACTGAGTCGGCGAATCCAAACGTGAGGCCTGATCAGGAGCACACCGCGCGGTCCCTACCGCGGCCCCTCGCGGTCGGCGCGATGGCACTTCTCGCGGTAGCGTGTGGCCCCTTCGCCACCGCCGGACCGGGATGCAGTCCGACGTTGACTGGCCTGCCACTTCCCGAAGCGCTCGCCGAGTCGAGTGGCGTCGCAGTCAGTCTGAACCACCCTGGTCTATTCTGGTCGCATGAGGACGCGGGTTCGACACTCTTCGCGATCGATGGGGATGGCAGTGTCGTCTTCCGCGCCCGCATTGAGCCGGGCCTGAGGGACTGGGAGGACATCTCCGTCTCGATGTGTGGCGAGGGCGGCTCTTGCTTGTACCTGGCCGACCTCGGCGACAACTCTGAGGAGCGCGCCGACGGTCGCATCTCGATCCGGCGGCTGCCTGAGCCCGACCCTCGATCGGCGGCGCTCCAGCCCGAGCCAGGGGGGGAGCTACCGATCCTGACGACCGAGGTGTTTCCGGTCCGTTTGCCCGACGGCCCTAGGGACATCGAGGCCATGATGGTTCTGCCGGGCGAACGGATCTACCTGGTGACAAAGGGTCGTAATCACCCCGTTACGGTGTATCGCTATCCTCCCCCGCTTCGCTCCGACACCGTGACGCTGGAGGTCGTTCAGGAGCTTACCGAGGGGCCCCGCATTTTCCTGCGACAGGTATCGGGAGGGTCCGCTTCACCCCTCGGATCCGTACTGGCTGTGCGCACGTACCAATCGCTGCAGTTCTACCGATTCGATGGCGACACGCTCGCGGCCATCGAGGACGGCCTCGTGAATCTGCGCACGCTGCGCGAGGCTCAGGGGGAGGGCATTGGTATCGGGCTCGACGGCCTAGTTGCCCTCACCTCCGAGGGGGGACCCGCCGGTGGTCCCGCATCGATGAGCCTGATGCGCTGCGACCTCGAGGGACTGTAGCGGCTAGGGACCTCCTAGAGCCCCGCGTCGACGCGTCGCAGCCAACCGACTGCAGCCGCCATGCTCAGCAGGACCAACGGTGCCACGGCATCGCCCGCGGTGCCCGCCATCACCAGCGTGCCGATCGCACCCAACATGGTCACGCCGAGGAGCATGGCTCCGTAGACCGCGACCTTGCGAACCAGGAGTAGGACGGCACCCAGGGCCTCCATCGCTCCTGTGACCGGCACGAGCCACAGAGGGAGTCCCCACTCGAGCGCGTACCGGGAGTTCCACATCTCGGCGTCGAGGAATTTGCTGACACCGGCCATGCCTATCCCTGCGAGCAAAAGCACGGTCATGACCCACATCCCTATCGTCTGTCCTTTGGAACGCAACGCGGTCTTGGGCATCGGCTCACCCCTCCTTGGGGCCATCGCAGCGGCGGACTGTCTCCTGTGACCCAATCGACGACCCCTACCGCAGCTCGCGCAAGCGGAGCCGACCCAGGAGATCGGCATCCGCATGGTACTTGGCGCCGAGGATCGGTCAGGTCATCAGCCTGGTGGTCCGTCAGGGCATGGTGATGGCGGTGGCCGGAGTGGCCGGGAAGAACCTCTCCAGCGTCGGCTCGGAGGTAGCCGCCGTGAAGCGCGACACCACAAACATCAGCACGAGGGAGGTGATCAGGCCCGGATAGATCTCGTGCAGGGTGATGAGCTCCAGTCGCCGCAGCGTGAACGCACCGATAGCGAACACCAACCCTCCTGACGCGCTTGCGAGGGCTCCGGCCCGCGTCGCGCCTCGCCAGAACATCCCCGCGAAAAGCGGCGCGAAAAGCGCGGAGGCCATGCCGCCCCACGCGATCGCCCCAACCAAGCTGATGAGCGGAATCGGATTGGTGGAGACGTACGCCGCGACGAGCGTGACGATCGCACCGAACACCAGCGTCGCACCTCGGCTGACCTTCAGGAGCTCCGCGCCCTCCATCTTGCCCTTGAGCGTCTCGTAGACGTCGACGGAGAAGTACAGCCCGACGATGTGGAGCAGGCCGTCCGTGGTGGAATGGATCGCCGCCGTGATCGCGAGCAGGATCGGCAGGCTGATCCAACCACCGATCACATTCTTGACCAGGTAAGGGAAGGCGCCGTCTCCGACCTCGTTCGGTGGAATGAGCATCCCGGCGCCGGTCCCGATGATGATGACCGATACGAGGATGACCATCACGAAGAGCGCGCCTAGGGCGATCTGGCCGCGCGCCACCCGAGCGCTCCGGCTCGCATAAAAGCGATGCAGATAGTACGACTGGGTGGGAATCCCGAGACCCCAGACGAGCATCCATCCCACGAAGTCCGACGTGCTCGCTACCGAGCCACCGAAGAACGAGCCGAGCTCGGCAGGTGGCGCCGTGATGACCGTGCCCCGGGTCTCCCACAGGACGACCCCGGCGGCGAGGAGCACCCCTGCCCCCAGCAGCCCCGCCTGGATCATGTCCGTGCGCAGCACCGAGACGAGGCCGCCGAGCATCGTGTAGCTGACGAAGATCACGCCCACGAGCAGGATCGAGAATGTGACGCCAGTCCCGATGAGCGTGTTCATCGTGATCCCGATCGCGAGCAACTGCACCACCAACGTGATCGAATAGAGCGCGATGACGGTTAGGGCGGCGAATGCTCGCAGACCCTTGGACTCGTACCGCACGCCCAGGAACTCCGGGACGGTGGTGAGGCGCACGTCGTAGAGGCGGCGCGCCGCCACGACCAGGAGGACCCATCCCAGCGCGTACCCGTAGCAAGTGAAGGCCGCCGCGGCCCACCCGTTGATCGAGGCGTATCCCGACACGCCGATGATCGTGACCGCGGAGAGGAACGTGGCGACGAATGCGGTCGTCGCGAGACCGAGGCCCATGCTGCGCTCGGCCACCGCATAGGCCTCGAACGACTTCTTGCGGTAGCCCCACACCCCGACGCCGAGGATGATCAGCGAGTAGACGATGAACGCCGTGAGGAGGCGTAGGTCCAGCTCGCCGGTGACGATCACGCTGCTGACCGGGCGCTACCTGGTGTCCGCATGCTAGTCGCGATCCCGCTCGCGACGCTCGAGCCACAGCATCAGCAGCCCTGGCACCATCGCGGCGCCCGCCGCCGTGACGAGAATCAGATAGACGGTCACGCGAGGGCACTCCTCACGCCCGCGAGCGTCACCTGATTGCTCGAGAACACCGGCACGCCGAGGGCTTCGGTAAGGGGCTCGATCGCCTCGATCGCCCTCCAGTTCGTGCAGGACAGGAATACCGCGCCGGCATCGACATCCATCATCGCATCCTCGACGAACTCTACGATGCGGTGGGGCTCCACGGCCCCGATCCGACTGTTGTCGACGAGGCCCATGCCGCCTGCTCGGACCACCTCGAAGCCGGCCTCCGATATGCACGCCGCAACGCTGGTAGTAAGCTCGTCCGTGTACGGCGTGAACACGGCGACGCGCTCGGCAGAGGCCGCCGTTAGCTGTGAGACCATCGCGCCGATCACGGTGACGACGTCGGCCCCGCCTTGCTCCTCGATGCTTCGGGCGATCGCAGCGTCATGGCCCAACCCATTCAACGAGCCTGCAGACGTGCAGCCGAATACGACCACGTCTGGGTGGGTCGGCTCCAATTCCTGTAGGCAGCGCGGCAGCTCCTCGGTGAGCATCCGCTCCTCGGCCTCCCGCGAGACATCCTCGAGAAAAATGCGCCACGTGCTGACCGTGACATCATCACCGGCGTCACGGTGGAAGTCCGGCTCCATCACCGTGTTGGAGGCCGGGACGATCAGAGCGAGGTGGGGCTTGGAGCGGTTCACATGCTGATCCTATCAGGCTGCTCGCCTCTCTGCCCGTAGGATCCACAGGGGCAGGGCGACTGCGGCAACGAACAGCGCGAGGGCCACAGGCGACCGCACGAAGATCAGTGGATCTCCCTCCGACAGGATCAGTGAACGCCTGAAGTTCGACTCGAGCATCGGGCCCAGGATCAGGCCGAGCAGGAGCGGGATCAACGGATACCCGAAGCGCCGCATGAGGTATGCACCTGTTCCGACTGCAACAGTGAGGTACATCGCGAACGTCGTGCCTTCGGACGTAAACGCGGCGACTATCGCGAGCGATCCGATGAGCGGAAAGAGGACCGGGCGCGGGATGTTCGTGATACGAACGAAGACGGGGATCAGCGCCAATCCAAAGACGAGAATGAGCAGGTAGCTAGCGAAGTACGCCGCGAAGAGGGGCCCTATCAGATCTGCTGACTCGCCGAAGAGCTGCGGCCCAGGCGTGATCCCGTGTACGAGGAGACCACCAAGGATGACTGCGGTCACCGGATCACCCGGAATGCCGAACGCCAGAAGCGGTATGAACGCGCCACCCGTCATCGCGTTGTTCGCGGCCTCGGGCGCGACGACTCCCTCCGGGATCCCCGTACCGAAACGCTCGGGGTGCGCCGAGGAGCGCTTCGCCTCCGAGTACGACAGGAACGCGGCCATCGAGGCGCCCGCACCTGGTAGCGTGCCCACGAGCGTACCGATCGTCGAGCTCTTCAGGACGGTCCCGAAGCCGACGGCCCTCATGTCCGTCCAGATGTCACTGATGCGCACGCGGGTCAGATCGGGAGCCGGTTGGCGGTCTCGCCCACGCCGACCGGCCTGATGGAAAAGCTCGGCGACCGCAAAGAGCCCGATCACCACTGGGATCAGGGGCACACCGACCAACAAGTTCACCGAGCCGAACGTGAAGCGGGGGACCGGCATCAAGCGGTCGATCCCCACGGTGGCCAACATCAGACCGAGTACCGTGGCGACCAATCCCCTGATGAGGGACTCGGTGGAGACCGTCGCGACCGCGGCGAGCGCGAGCACCACGAGCGCGAACATCTCGGGGGACTGGAAGCGCAAAGCGACGCGGGCAAGCTGCGGAGCGAAGAGCACCAGGACCACGCCTCCGAAGACGCCACCGATGCACGACGAGACCGTGGCCAGCCCGAGCGCGCGCCCGGCCCTTCCCTGCATGGCCATCGCGTGACCGTCGAGCATCGTCATAGCGCTGGCGGGCGTGCCCGGAATCCTCAATGTGATCGCCGCGATCGAGCCACCGTAGATGCCGCCCGTGAAGATCCCGGTCATCACGACGATCGCCCTCTCCGGCGTGAGGCCGAACGTGAGCGGCAGCAGGAGGGCGATCGCGAGTGTGGCGGTGAGGCCCGGAATGGCGCCCACGATGATGCCGAGCAGCACTCCGCCCGCCAGGTACGGCAGAAGGGCCGGGTCGAGGATCAGGTCGGAGAGCACTATCTACCCGAACAGACCGGGCGGGAGTCGCACACCCAGCACCAGGCGGAAGAACACGAAGAGCGCACCGGTCACCGCCACGGGGACCGTGACCAACATGCGACGGTCGGTCGAGAAGAGCCGTGTGACGGCGGCACAGTACACCGCGGTGCTCACGGCGAAACCGAGTGGCTGGAAGAGCGCGACGAATACGACTGTCGCGAGCGCCGCGAGCCAGGGCCGCTTCGGGAGGTCGGTCTCGGTCCCGTCGTCTGGCGCGATCGCGGTGTCGGGTTCGGCGGACGTGCCTGGCGCCGGTGCGGCCGCCGCCGCTGGCGCGGCGACCGGTGCGGCCGCGGACCTCCTCAACCCGGCGACAACGATGACGGCCGACAGACCAGCGAGGGCAACCGAAAGGAGCAACGGCATGAAGCTCGGCCCGGGCTCGCCGTCTCCAGCGGGGATACCGAGCGCAACGATGCCGTAGCCAACCGCGACCAACAGAAGGACCCCGCCGGACAGGACGTCGTCGTTGAGGCGACTCACGTCGGTCTCCGAGAGCTCACTTCGCGCTTTAGGCGATCCACTTAGAGACCGGAGCGTTCGCTTCCTCGAGCGGTTGAGTGACGACGTCGAGCAGGAACGGACCCGGGGCGGTGAGCGCGTCGCGCATGGCCTCGCCCAGCTCCGCGGGGTCTTCCACGCGACGGGACCGCATGCCGTACGCTGCGGCGATCGCCGCGTGATCGGAGGGCGCGAAATCGACCGCGAAGTAAGGGTCACCCCTGCTCTTCTGTCCGGCCTTGATCCAACCGTAGCTCGCGTTGTTATACACGATGAGCGTCACGGGAATGTCGAGCCGCACCAACGTCTCCAGCTCCCCGGCCGAGATACCGAAGGAGCCATCGCCCATCATGCCCACGATGCGTCCGGCGTCGGGCCGTGCGTAGTACGCCCCGACCACGCCGGGCAGCGAATACCCCAGTGCCCCGAACGCCCTCGGGCTCACGAACCAACGCCCCGCCTGCGGGAGTTCCCAGTAGCACGACACGTACGGACACGGCGTCCCAGGATCCGCGAGGATCACCGACTTCTGGGGTAGCTCCGCGAACAACTCGGTGAGGAGCCGCTCCGGACGGACGGGCCGCTCGTTCGAGGCGAAGAGGCCTGCGACCTCGCTCATGTGCGCGGCCCGCGCGGTGGCGATCTCCTCAGGGTCCACGCGGTCTCCGGCCCCGTTCGCGCCGAGTCTCCCGACCTCTTCGACCAGGGCGGTCAACGCGAGCTTCGCGTCGGCCTGGATGCCGGCCGCTACCTCGTAGTTCCTGCCGATGGTCTCAGCGTTCGTGTCGATCTGAAGCACCTTGGCCGCGCCCGGCTCCGGCATCGTCCACTTTTCGGTCGTAACCGAGCCCGTGCCGCTGCCGATGTACATGACCAGATCGGCCCTGTGTACGAGCTCGTGGCGCCACGGCCGGCCGCCATTGCTACCGATCACGCCGAGTGAGAACGGATCGGTCTCCGCGATCGCGCCCTTCCCGCAGATCGAAGACGCGACGGGAGCTCCGAGCGCATGTGCGAGCGCCTTCACCTCATCCCATGCTGCGGACCTCACCGCTCCCGCCCCGGCCACCAGAAGAGGTCGCCGGCTCTCCACCAGCAGTTTGGCCGTGGCGCGGACTGCGTCGGGGTCGGGGGCGAGGCGATCCTGCGGGTAGCTGCTGAAGCGTGCCTCGGCGTGCACGTCGTCGTCGACGACGTCATGACCCTGAACGTCGAACGGCAGTCCCACGTGGCAGGCGCCGAGGCTTCCCGTGGTCGCGTCGCGGAACGCGTCCCTCAGCATGCCCGGGAGCTCAGCACCGTTGGTGGGAGCGAACGCACGCGTCGTGATCGGCGTGAAGAGCGCCTCCTGGTCCAACTCGGTGAGGGTTCCCTTGCCGCGGTCCGTCACTGCGATGTCGGACGTGACGCACACTAGGGGCACCGACGAGTCGTTCGCTTCGGCAACGCCGGGCAAGATGTACGTCGCGCCCCCTCCGCTCGGGCCCTCGCACACACCGACCCGTCCGCTCAGGCGCGAGTAGGCATCCGCCATGAAGGAGGCACTGCGCTCGTCGCGGGTGAGCACGTGACGGATCGATTCCGATTCGCCCAACGCCTCGTACATCGGGAGGGACGTGTCCCCGCAGAGGCCGAAGACGATATCGACGCCCAGCTTCTCCAACATGCGCACCATCGCTTCGGCGCCGGTCATCGTGTGGACATCTCTGCCATCAACCGCTCCACCTTGGGTGCCAACTCCTCCAGGTAAGCCAATGCACCGGCCCGATCTCGCCACGCCGCTCCTATTCCCGCGCCGTCGGCCCACGACTGGAAGTCGGGGTCCTCGGCGGTGGCCTTGCACGCCGCCTCCAGCATCGCGAGTACGACGGGAGGGGTCTCGGCAGGCGCGACGGCCATCCGAAATCCACCGTAGACCACGTCGAAGCCCAACTCCGCGAAGGTCGGGGTGGCGGGCACCAGCGGGTTCCGCTCGTTCGCCATGACCGCGAGCACGCTCAGGGTGCCTTCGCGGACATACGACATCGCCGCCGGCAGGCTCGAAACGATCGCGTCGACCTCCCCGCCCAGGATCGCCGCGAGTTGCGGCCCCGACCCGCCTTCGTAGGGGATGTGCCTCAGCTCGATATCTAATGCGCCTTCCATGGCCGCCGCGTGTTGATGCCAGATCCCCTGCAGGCCGACGTTCCCGACCGTAATCGACGACGGTTCGGCTGCGGCCGCCGCGCGGAAGGCCTCCAGGTCGGTCCAGCGATCCGTGGTCACGATGAGTGCACTCGGATGGTCGGTGACCATGCAGATCGGTGCGAAAGACCTCCAGCTGACCGGCGCGAGGCCGAGCACCTCCACCGTCAGTGCGTCATAGGTCATGGTGCCCAGCGTGTACCCATCGGGGCGAGCGTTCTGCACGGCCGTGAGACCTACCGAGCTCAAACCACCCGGTACGTTCTCGGTGATGACCGGCACCCCGAGATGGCGCTCGAAGTGATCCATGAAGCCGCGCATCGCGGCATCGGTCCCGCCCCCGGCTCTCCAGGGGATGATGTGGCGGACCTCGCGACCTTCGGCGGGATACGCGGCCTCCTCGGCGGAGGTGCACGCCGATGCGAGCAGAGCGAGCGCGCCCAGCGCAGAGTAGCCGAGGCGGATCAGCATGATGCGCCAGCCAAGGAATCGCTTATCCATGGCCCTCGTTATGGCGGAGTGATGCGCCGGGCGCAACGGCGCACGCGCCGGATGAATGGGCTCCTGCGCCGTCGCTCGTAGCCTCGTGGTCCCCGGTCGTGATGCTGGCCCGCGCCGTAACTCGCCCGCATCTTGCTCGCGCGCCCACCTCGCTACAGATGCTCCGCATGACCGACGGCCACACCGAACGCTTGGAGTCCGCCCTGGACGGCAAGTACCGCATCGAGCGCAAGCTCGGTGAGGGCGGCATGGCGTCGGTGTATCTGGCCGAGGACATCAAGCACGAGCGTAAGGTCGCGCTAAAGATCCTCAGGCCCGAGCTGGCGGCGATCCTCGGCGCCGAGCGCTTCCTGTCCGAGATCAAGACGACCGCCAACCTGCAGCACCCGCACATCCTACCGCTCTTCGATTCTGGTGAGGCGAGCGGCTACCTGTACTACGTCATGCCGTTCATCGATGGCGAGACGCTCCGGGAGAAGCTCGAGCGGGAGCAGCAGCTCGGTATCGACGAAGCCGTACGCATCGCCCGCGAAGTGGCCGATGCGCTCGATTACGCCCACCGGCCACGACGTCATTCACCGGGACATCAAGCCGGCCAACATCCTACTGCACGACGGCCGACCCGGCCGGGGGTCCTCGGTAAGAATCCGCACCAGGATGTTCTGAGCGCTCGGTCCCTGGCATCCGAGCGCGTGGGCCCAACAGGTAAGGTCATAGGCGTCGACATGACGCACGAGATGATCGACAAGGCCCGGGCCAACGCCTCGAAGGGGAGCTTCGACAACGTCGAGTTCCGGCTGGGGGAGATCGAGGCGCTCCCCGTGGCGGATGACAGCGTCGACGTCATCATCTCGAACTGTGTGATCAACCTGAGCGAGAACAAGGACCGCGTGCTCGCCGAGGCGTGGCGGGTGCTCAAGCCGGGCGGCAAGGTCGTGATCTCGGACATGGTCTCGGACCAGCCCGTCCCCGCCGTCCTCGAGGGCAACCTCGACGCTGTGGCGGCGGGCCTCCCGACGTTCAAGGACACCTATCTGCAGCAGTTTCGCGATGCGGGCTTTGCCGACGTGCACATCACGGCTGAGAAGCAGTATCCGTCGGAGCACGTTCTCGCGGACGCGGGTGTCCAGGACTACTTGAGCGAGCACCCCGCCGAGCTGGACGAGCTGACGGCGTTCGCCGGCTCGATCGCTGGTGCTCACTTCGAGGCAACGAAGGTCGTTGCCGATGCGCCGGCGCCCTGCTGCTGACGTCGTGAGTTTAGCGGGCGGGCCCGCGCCCGCCCGCTAGACGTGGCTCCTCAGCGCGTTGGTGCATGGCTTTCGCGGGCACTGCGCCTACGGGATCGACTCTACCGCAGCGGAATCTCCGTTCGGAGCCAACTCCACGACGCCGCGATCGAAGGTGGCCAGCGATCCATCGTTCCGGATCGCGACGCTGAGGAGATGGGCGTCCGTCACTTGCCGATACCCGACCACGCGCTCGAACGCCACGGCAGTCGCGTCCGTTGGGGAAACATCATCGGACCAGAAGACATGACCGGGCAGCGCCCGGATCTGTCCTAGAACTCGAATCGCCTCCCACGGCGTGACCGCACCGGGAATGGCCCGCGTGTTGCTCGAGACCCTCACGAAGCCGGACTCGGTCACCGGACACGTCGCCCAGCCAGCGTCCCTCGCCGAGGCGAACCACGCCTGCGCGCGTGTGTGGTGGACGTGATTCGGCCACGCCAACGCCACCAGAACGTTCACATCCAAGAGCCTCGTCAGCTCTCCTCCAGGCCCGATTCGACCATCTCGGGCGTGATGGGTGGGGCCTCCTCCCGGACCATGAAGACCGGGAAGTCCATTTCGTACGTGACTCGGTCGGGTGGCCTAAGAGCCCGCCGAATCAGCGTAGATACGACCTTGCCGAGACTCTCACCACGCTCGTGCGCCATACTCTTGGCGGCCCGAAGCACATCGTCCTCCAGGTTCAGCGTGGTTCGCATATCGCATCATCGCATCATCGCATCACGATGTCAACGCGCCAGGTGAGGGGAGGACCCCTACCCCAGCGTCTCCACGAACGTCGGCATCTGTCGATGGTTGGTCGCCTGCTCGAACGAATAGGCGACTCGGAACAGCGTCGGCTCGCTCCACGCGCGTCCGAAGAACGAGATGCCCGCAGGCAGGCCACCCACGAAGCCCATCGGGACGGTGATGTCCGGGTAGCCCGCGATAGCCGCCGGCCCAGCGCTGCTACCACCGTCCAGGCGATCCCCCTTGATGTGGTCGGTGGGCCACGCGAGGTCGCGGGTGGGCGCGATGATCGCATCGAGGCTGTGCTCGTTCATGAGACGGTCGATCCCGTCTTCGCGGGTGGCGCGCTGGACCGTGCGGACAGCGTTCAGGTACTCGGCGTCCGTTAGCGGCCCTCGTGCCTGCGAGGCGTGCATCCGCTGCTGGCCAAAGTACGGCATCTCCAGATCGGCGTTCTGCTCGTTGAACTCGATGATCTCGGCCAGGCTCTTCACCGGAGCGTCGGGCCCGAGCGTGGCGAGGTAGGCGTTGAGGTCCGCCTTGAACTCGTACTCGAGCAGGACCAGGGGGAGCGAGTCGTCCCACGCGGCCGCGTCGAGGTTCGCCGGATCGACCAAGACGGCTCCAGCGTCGGCCATCGCAGCCACGGCGTCGTCGAAAAGGTCGTTCACGCGCGGGTCGAATCCCTCGAAGCTCCGCGCTACGCCGATGCGTGCTCCCCGTAGCCCGTCCGGGTCCAGGAACAGCGTGTAGTCGCCCTGAAAGTTGCCGGCGCTCGCGCTGGTCGCCTCGTCGCGCGGGTCCAAACCAGTCAGTGGACCCAAGAGGATCGCCGCGTCCCGGACCGTCCGGGTCATGGGCCCTGCGGTATCCTGGGAATGCGAGATCGGGATGATCCCGGAACGGCTCCACAGACCTACAGTCGGCTTCACCCCCACGATTCCGTTCGTCGATGACGGGCACATGATCGAGCCACCCGTCTCGGTTCCGATCGTCAGCGCGGCAAGGTTCGCGGACGCGGCAACGCCCGACCCGGAGCTCGATCCACACGGATTGCGATCGAGCGCATAAGGCATGCGGCACTGCCCCCCGCGGGCGCTCCACCCGCTCGTCGCGCGCTCCCCACGGAAGTAGGCCCACTCGCTCAGATTCGCCTTCGCTAGAACGATGGCCCCGGCCTCCCGTAGCCTCTGCACGATGAACGAGTCCTGAAGCGGAATCGAGCCCTCCAGGGCAAGCGACCCAGCCGTAGTCGTCATCTGATCGTGCGTGTCGATGTTGTCCTTGATCGCGACCGGGATGCCATGCAGCGGGCCGCGCGCCCCGCTAGCCTCACGCTCGGCGTCGAGTCGATCCGCAATCGCCAGCGCTTCGGGATTCGTCTCGATGACCGCCCTGAGCTCCGGCCCCTGGCGGTTCATCGCTTCGATCCGGTTCAGGTAGAGCTCGGTGATCGACCGCGACGTGTGCTCGCCCGACTCCATCGCCCGCTGAAGGTCGTCGACCGTGATCTCGTCCAGCTCGAACGGCGCGGTCACATCGGTCTCCTGAGTGGGTGAGTCGCCCGAACCGGCCGGCGAACATGCGGCGGGCGCCATGGCGAGGCCGGCGCCTCCCAACACGGTGGTGCCGAGGAATCGTCTGCGGTCGATCATGAAGGCTCCTGGCGACTGGGGTGGGGCAACATCCGCACCTAAGGCGAGGGACCGCAAGCGGGAGCAGGTCCGACTCGTGAGCACCCGAGACGACTCCAGGGCCGAGTCGTTGACCTCGACGCGATGATCGCCATCGATGCCGCGGAGCTCGGGGTGCGACATGGTCTGCCGATGGCGGATAGCATCATCTACGCCACAGCGCAGGCCAGCGGATCGATCCTGTGGACACGGGGCTCCGACTTCGAGGGACTCGAGGGCGTACGGTATTCACCACGCTGAACCGTCCAGCACTCCAATCAGCAGGCCGCTCGGGCTATTATCGGCTCATGAAAACTCGGATCTCAGTGACGGCAGCCTTCTTCGCCGTCTTGCTCGCATCGCCGCTATTCGCTCAACAAGGCGGCGAGCCCTATAGCATCGACGCGATTCTAGTGACGCAGGGCCCCACCATCGACGGCTCCCTCGACGACGCGGTGTGGCAACAGGGTACGCTCCTCGACGGGTTTATTCAGCAGGAGCCCGACGAGGGCGCACCAGTCAGCGAGCGGACCGAGGTACGCATTCTGTACGACACGCAGACGCTCTACCTAGCGGTGCGTGCATTCGACTCCGAGCCAGATGCGATTACCGCGACCGAGATGCGCCGCGACTCGGATCGTCTTTTGGATGAGGACAACTTCCAGATCATCCTCGACACGTTCCAAGACTCACGTTCAGCGTACATGTTTGTGACGAACCCGCTCGGGGCCCAGTTGGACCAGCAGGTCTCCAACGAGGGAGAGGGTGGTCGGGCTGGCTTCGGCTTGGCGTCCACGAACGTCAACAGGGACTGGGATGGCGTCTGGCATGTCGAGGCACGACAGACTGCAGACGGTTGGCAGGCTGAGATCGCGATCCCGCTCGTCACACTGCGCTTCCCCGATGCCGAGCCGCAGAGTTGGGGCATCAACTTTATGCGCAACATCGGGCGGAAGAACGAGCAGGCCTACTGGACCCCGATTCCAAAGCCGTACACCATCACGCGTGTGAGCCTCGCCGGGACCATCAATGGTCTGCACTCGATGGATCGCGGCAATGACCTACGTGTGACGCCGTTCGCCACCACCGGCGGGAACCGCGTGAGGGAGGCCGGGATCACGGATGACGACTTCCAACGCGATATCGGCATCGACGTGAAGTACGGGATCACCGCCGGTCTCAACCTCGACCTCACTATCAACACCGACTTCGCTCAGGCCGAGGTCGATGACGAGCAGGTGAACCTGACGCGCTTCGCGCTTTTTTTCCCGGAAAAGCGGGACTTTTTCCTCGAGAACGCGGGTCAGTTCAACGTCGGATCCGTCGCGTCGTTCCGGCGGCTGGCAGATCTCTTCTTCACGCGCCGAATCGGTTTGACGGCTGCTGGAGACAACGTGCCGATTCTGGGAGGGGCACGTATCACCGGAAAGATCGGTCGCAACGATATCGCGATCATGGACGTGCAGACGGTTGACGCGTTCGGATTCTCTGGGACGAACTTCCTCGTGGCTCGCTACGGCCGGAACATCCTGACCAGATCCAAGATCGGAGCGCTGTTCATCAACAAGGAAGAGACCAACGGCGGTCACTTCAACCGCACCTACGCGATCGACGCAACGCTCGCGCCGCTTGCCAACCTCACCGCAGCCGCCTTCCTGGCGAAGACCGAAACGCCGGGCGACTTCACCGACGACCACGCGGGCTACCTCAACGTGACGTGGCTCAGCGAAGGCTGGCGCATCTACGGCGAGCACGCGGACTTCGGCGACGACTTCAACCCCGAGGTCGGCTTCCTGCCGCGCCGTGGAGTCAGGCAGTCGAAGGTCCACGTAGAGCGGAGTCCTCGCCCAGACAGGTGGGGCATCCGGTCGCTGACCCCGATGTACAGTCTCACGTACACGACGGACCAGACCGGCCGGTTGGTCACGCGCAGGCACCACTTCATGAACGGGACGACGTTCGACAACGGCGCCTACCTGAACATGTGGGTCAACTTCCACACTGAGGTGCTGGACGACCCCTTCACGGTCTCCGACGGCGTAGCGATCGCACCCGGCAGGTACTCGTTCGCGGACTGGCGGCTGCAGTTCCGCAGCAGTCCTGCGCGTCGGGGTTATTACGAGCTTCTGTACTCGCCTCAAGACTTCTTCGACGGCACGCGCACGGACACGCAGGCCAAGCTCGGCGCGCGGTTAACGAACCAGTTCTCGGCAGAGGCGAGCTACGCCCGGAATGACGTGTCCCTTCCGGCCGGTGACTTCGTCGTGGACCTCGCGTCGTTCCGTCTCGACTACGCACTCTCGCCGACGATGACGCTGCGCGGCATCACGCAGTACAACTCGGCGCGGGATCAGTGGGGGACGAGCGCCCGGCTACGCTGGACCTACAAGCCGGGCAGCGACTTCTACCTGGCCTACGACGACGTGCGACGCGATCCGAACGATCCGACGGGGCTGCTCCAGTACCGGGACCGCCGCGTCATCCTCAAGGTGGCGCACCTACTGGCCGGATAGCTCCGCGAAGCGCCTGGCGCGCCGGTCCGGCCGTAGACCCACCTATGGCGCGATCCGCGTTCTCTCTTCAAAGTGCGGCACATAACGTTGCCCAGGAGATGAACCGATGAAGAAGCGGACCACATTCTTCCTGACGGTGGCGCTCGCGCTGACGTTGGGGGTCGCCCAGCAGATCCACGCTCAGACCGAGTACGGTCCCGCGAACGGCACGCTGGTCATCGTCGGTGGAGGCAACACCGCGGACACTGGCATCATGGAGAAGTTCATCGAGCTCGGTGGCGGGGCTGAAAACGGTCGCTTCATCGTCGTGCCCACCGCGGGCGGCAACAACGACCGCGACGGCAACCTACGCGTGTACGAAGAGGATCAGGTCCTGCGCTCGTGGCGGGAGCGCGGCGTGCAGAACGTCTCGATGCTCCACACGCACGATCCTAAGCTTGCCGATACCGACGCGTTCGTAGCTGAGCTTCGCAACGCCACCGCCGTGTGGTTCAACGGCGGCCGGCAGTGGAATATCGTCGACTCGTACGCGGGCACGCAGACGTACGATCTTTTCCACGCGGTACTGGAGCGCGGCGGCGTGGTCGGTGGCTCTTCCGCCGGCGCGACGATCCAGGGCGAGTACCTCGTCCGCGGCGACACCGAAGGCTCGGGCATCGTCATGACCGACGAAGAGAATCACCTTCTCGGCTTCGAGTTCATCCGGAAGGTCGCGATCGATCAGCACATCAACGCACGCATGCGCTGGGACGACATCATTCCCGTGATCGAGGCGCAGCCGCATCTGCTCGGCATCGGGCTCTCCGAGCGCACCGCCATTATCGTGACCGGCGACACCTTCGAGGTCATGGGCAAGTGGATGGTCGCCGTGCACGACAACACGCGGTCGTACCAGCCGTGGGAGAAGCCCTACTTCGTACTGACTCCGGGTAGTGCGTACGACATGAAGGCGCGGCGCATCACCAAGCTCGGAGATGGGACGACGCCTAGAAGGCGGTAGGGGCGACTCAAGCGCGGAGTGCAATCCCTGACAATCCAGTTATAACACAGGTCTTGACGCCTATCTGTGTACCATGCACAGTCCATGTATGGCTACAAAAACCATCTCTCTCCACGTCGAGGCGTACGAACGGCTCCGAAGGGCGCGGATCCGCCCGGATGAGTCCTTCTCGAACGTCGTGATGCGCGCTCACTGGGCCGGAAACGCTCTCACCGCGGGTGAACTACGTGAGGTTTACGGGACCTACGGTGCTCATTTGACTGAGGAAGAGTTGGCTTCGATCGAGGACGCCAGGGCGGCCGAGCTTCCAGTCGAGGACAAGTGGACGGAGGTCTGATCCTCGAGACGACATTCCTCATCGATCTCGAACGGGAGGCGCTCCGTCGGTCGCCGGACGCCGCCCACCGATTCCTGGAGCTGCACGCGTCGTCCCGGCTCCACATCTCGCTCATCACATCAGGCGAGCTCGCAGCCGGTCCGCGCCTGTCAGGGCGCTCCAGATGGGAGACGCTGACGGGGCGCTTCGAGGTGCTCCTTCCCGACGCAGAGGTCGCGTGGCGTTTCGGACAGACGTTCCGGTACCTGAGGGACAATGGACGACTGATCGGATCCAACGACATGTGGATCGCAGCCACCGCGCTCGCGCACGGCCTGCCGGTCGTAACACGAAACGTCGCGCACTTCCGACGCGTGCCCGACCTAGAGGTGCTCTCCTACGACTGATCGCGTCGTCCGCTTAGTTCCCCGCGTTCGGCCCCAAGTGCTGCACGAACCACTCGGTCATCGCGGCCTGCGCTCTATCTCGGTGAGCCGGATTGGGGAATCCGTGAGCCCCTCCCTGGATCGTGATGAACTCCGACTCGACGTCGTGCTCCTGTAGCGCGGCGTACATCCGCTCACTGTGATTGATGTTCACGAGGCGATCCGCGTCGCCGTGGATTAGCAGCGTCGGCGGGTCGTCTTCCGTCACGAAAAGAATGGGCGAGATGCCCGCAGCCTGCTCTGACGGGAAGTCGAGCGCTGGAAACCTCTCGCTGGGCCCGGTCATCCGGCGGATATCCACCGGAGGGTAGTAGGCAACCACCGCAGCGACGCGCGCCGGTGTTTGCAGAACGACGTCCTCTGCCGTCTCATCGCCCTGGTCAGAGCCGAGGGCAAGCATGAGCGACAGATGCCCGCCCGCGCTTCCGCCGAAGACGCCGAGCCGGTCCTCATCGATTTCGAGATCGTCGGCATGGAGTCGGACGTACCTCAGGGCACGCCGAACATCCGCCTCAGCCTCGGGCACGTTGTATCGTGGTGCGCTGCCATGCCGGACCGCGAGCACCGTGATGCCGTTCTCGAGGAGTCCGGAAAATGTGCGGCGCGCGAGGCGCTCCGCCGGGCTCCACCGCGAAAACCATCCGCCACTCACCATGTAGAGGACGGCAGCGCCATGGGCGTTGGGCGGGCGAATGACGTCGAACGTGAGGGCCATGCCGTCCTTGTGCCCGTATACCACGTCGGGGGTGACCTCCATGGCGGGTGTGGCAGCTTCGTCGGCCCCGCCGGCCTGCTGAGCGGCGGTCTGGAGTGGGACCGCGACGGCCGCGACGGCAAGGGCGAACAGGAGGGTCCTGGCTCTCTTCAGCATGTGCTCTCCAGCAGTTCTAGCGACGTGGGCCCACACGATAGGGTCGAAGCCACCCATACGGCTAGCGCCCTTCCTTCCGCGCGATACGGCCATTCACCCGGACCCACGTCACCGCACCACTGTCATCGCGAATGAACTCGACAGCCATGCCTTCGTAGGCACCCGGCCCGGTCGCGTACGTCACGTCAGGCCCCCAGAAGACGAGGCCGTATTCGTTCGGCGCCCGTCCGATCATGAGGCGGCCGTCCTCGACCCGGACCCTCACGTCTCCGACCGGAGGACGGTCGTACATCCCCGGGTACTCGCCGAGTGGCGGCTGTGGAGATACCGGCTCGGCATGATACGTCATGCGCTCGTTCCCGCCCCTGTTGCCACCGGTCATCTGGCCGGGTGCGAGCGCGAGCCCTTCGTACGCCTCGAGGATGACCGTCGCGACGTCCTCGTTGAGTCTCCAACCGTTCCCGTGATTGGTGAGGATCGAGAAGCACAGCTCTCGCTCCGGCACGATCTGAGCGTGCAGGCAGTGACCTCCGAGCGTGCCCCCGTGCTGGCCGGTGAGCACGCCGTCGAGTGTGCGGAGATGCCACCCGAGACCCATCTCGTCGGTCGAGCTGTTCTTCTGGATCCGCGCGGTGCGCATCGCCTCGAGCGATGCCCTAGACAGGAGCCGCGTCCCGTCGGGCGTCGTCCCGTCACCGAGGTGGAACTCCAAGTATCGGATCATGTTCTCGATGCTCATCGCGCACCCGCCCGCCGCGATGTTCGGATAGAGCTGGAACCTGTGGTTGACCTCGGTCCGGCCACCCCGATCCCGGTGCGGCGCTGCGAAGCGATACGACATCGCCTCGCCCGTGCGCGAGAACCCACGGTCGAGTCCCAGCGGGTCGAACACGAGGTCGTCCAGCGCTGTGCTGATGTCGCTGTCCGTCACCACCTCGACCACGCGCCCCGCCACACCCCAACCCGCGTTGTTGTAGCTCCACACCTCACCTGGCCTCGCGAGCTGAGGTAGGTCGGCAAGCCCCTCGGTGAAGTTGGCCAACGTGGCCGGGCCCCGATCGACCGTGCCGAGTTGTCCCTCCCAACCAGGCGTGTGCGTCAGCAGGTGCCATACCCGCACATCGCGAGTCGCAGCGGCATCGCCGACCTGGAAGTCGGTGATGTAGTCACGCACCGGCGCCTCGACGTCGACCAAGCCCTGGTCGTGGAGCCGCATCATCGCGGTGCCCACGACCGTCTTCGAGATCGATGCGATGGGAAAGACGGTATCGGGCGTGATTGGCTGGGGATTGTCGATGTTCGTGAGCCCGAATCCACGCAGCTGCGACGCACCGTTCTTCGAGAGCCCGAAGGCGACGCCCGTGACGCCGTACTCGGCCATCTTGGCTTCGATGAGGTCGGTGATTTCATCGAAGCGGGGGTCGGGTTGGGCATTCATCACGCCAGGGGTGACGCCCGCGTCGATCGTTCGGGCAGAGCCTGCTGCTCCTATCAGGCTCCGTGGTGCAGTTCCGGCGCCCACAGCGGCCGCTCCGGCCAATCCAAGGAATCGCTTCCGGTGCATATCGTGCTCTCCTCGATCCCGGTTAGACCCGGATCTGCCAGTGGGTCTCGATCTCCGTCGCCATGCCCCCGGGAAGCGAGCTCATGCCCACGGCAGCCCGCGTACCCTTCCCCATCTCCTCGCCGAAGATGTCGACCATCAAGTCGCTGAAGCCATTGATGACCTGCGGCTGATCTCTGAAGTCGGGGTCCGCGTTGACCATGCCGAATGTGCGGACGAGTCGTTCGACCCGATCGAGGCTACCCAGCGCGTTCCGCAACGTGGCCAAGATGTTTATTCCGCACTGCCTGGCGGCCGCCTGACCCTGCTCGATGGTGAAGTCCCGACCGACCTTTCCGATATGGCCGGGAGAAGTGTCGGGGAGCCGGGGCGTGTGGCCGGCAGCGTAGAGGATGTTCCCAACGATGACCGCTGGCACGTAGGTGGCAATCGGCCTTTGGGCGATAGGCAGCTCGATGCCGAGCTCGCGGAGGCGGGCCTCAGGGCTGACCTGTAGGAGTCGCTCCGGAACGCTCACGGCTTCCAGCGCTTGAGGCGCGAGAAGGCCAATGGTCGCCGTGGCTGCGCCGCCGACGAAGCGGCGGCGGGTGGTTCTAACGGGCATCTTGCTCATCTCCATAGGGGATTGTGTCCCGAGTGATCGGCAACTAGCGGCCCGTGCCCAGACGCGCGTTCAACTCCTCGTCCCAGTTCTGAACGAAGATGGTCCTGCCCTCTGAGGTCGCCCCCCTGAGGGGGACCAAGAAGCGCTCCCCGCTCGGGTGGACGTCGAAGAACCGGTTCAGGATGGTGCCCGGCTCGAGAGGATGAGTCGAGAGCACCTCGGTTCCCGACACGTGGAACGGACCCGAGTCGGCGATTCGAGCCACGTTGATCGTGAAAGACGCATCGACTTCGTCGAGGCACAAGCACTTTGGCTCGATCTCCACCGCTTTGAGGCTCCAACTCGGTCCGACGACGAGCCACGATCCGTCTTGATCGCTCGGTGGGACGAGCATCACTGGACCGCGGTGATCACTCATCGGGCAGGGAGGGTGAGGATCATCTCGGTTCGACGGGCTCGCGATGAGGAGGTCGCTATCTATGAAGGCTGAGGAGTTCGACCGACGGTTTGACGACGGAGAGGACATCACGGGTGAGCTCGATCTAACCAAAGCACGTCGCCCAGGACTGGAGCCACGCCGCGTCAATGTGGACTTCCCCTCCTGGATGGTCGATGCGCTGGATCGGCAGGCGCGCCACTATGGCGTGACTCGCCAATCCGTCATCAAGATGTGGCTGGCAGAGCGACTGGAGCGCCCCCAACCCTAGCTCGCAGTTCCCACGACAGCATCGCCGCCCGTACCTCGGGTTCAACGTCCTCGGCTCCGACCGAATCCGGTACAAATGGTGCCACCTTGGCTCGGACGAGCCCTTCCGAGCCCGGGAGTCGTAGGCCCCCACCCAGGTGACGCCGTTTGAGCAGGCGGCCCCGCGGGTTTGCCCGCCACCCAAGCCGCCCCGTAATCTTGGCCCCCGGTGCGCACCTTCCGCGCACCGACTCAGGAGGATCGACCATGAGGGTGAGTCTGCCGGTTTCGGTACTCGGCGCGCTGTTTGCCATCGTGTTGATGGCCGACGTTGTTCACGCACAGATGCCCGCGACGTTCATCGTTGAGAGCCCGACGATGCGTACCGGCGAGATGATGCCGCGCAACTACTCTCCGGACGGGCGGAACGTCTCACCCCCGTTGAGCTGGCGTGGGCTTCCCGACGGAACACGCGAGATCGTAGTCATCTGTCAGGATCACGGCGCAGGTCGCCCACCTCCGTGGGTGCACTGGCTCATCTACAACATCCCGGGCGATGCCACCGGCCTTCCCGAGGGCATTCCGTTCGACCCGGCCGATCCGATGCCTTCGAACGTCATGGGTGCCGCTCAGGGCAATAACGGCTGGGGGCTCGCGATGTACCGCGGCCCGGCGCCACCGGGGACGAGCCTGCATCACTACCACTTCGCGGTGTTCGCACTCGATATCGAACTCGGCTTGCCGCCGGGCATGACTCGCGATGAAGTGCTCGAGGCGATGGACGGGCACGTGATCGGCGAGGGCAGCATGGTTCCGATCTACAGCCGGCAACCGGCTGGACGTGACACCATTCCTGGCGGAGCACTCCGTCGTAGCGGCTCGGACCGCTAGGGGGAAACATGACGGACGAAAGACGAAAGAAGGACGCGATCACCCGTCGGGATCTCCTGAAGGCCGCAGGAGCGGCCGGAGCAGCGGCGATGATTCCGACGTCGCTGGATGGGGCGCCCGTCGAGGCCATTCGACCGGTCGCTAGTGCCGTCACGGCAATGTCGAACGCGCCGCTCATGAACCTGACTGCCCGCGAGACCGAGATCCTGGCGGCGATGATCGACCGACTGATCCCGAGCGACGAGCTCGGGCCCGGGGCGCTCGACGCCGGAGCGCTCGGCTTCATCGACCGGTTGCTGAGCGAGGCGGGATCAACGTCCGTCGACGCCTATCGATCGGGGCTGGCGGCACTCGATCGGTACAGCGAATACACGCGTGGTGGTCGGTTCGTCGAGCTGTCCGAACGCGATCAGGACTCGGCATTGATCGACCTCCAGACGGGCGGGGCCGGTGGCGCCGGCGCCGACTTCGTGGGCAGCTCGGGCGGCTTTTTCAACATGGTGAAGAGCCACACCTGGCAGGCCACGTTCGGGGATCCGCACTACGGCGGAAACGTAGACTTCATCGGCTGGGACCTGATCGACTACCCCGGCGTGCGCATGCGAGTGAGCGATGAGGACCAGCGGCTCCTCGATGCCGAGCAGCTCGAGCCCGTGCGTCGATCTGCCTACGACTACGCGATGTTCGGAACCGGGCGTCCGCGCGGCCCCGATCTCGACGGGGAGGGGTGACCGATGCCTAGACAGGTCAGACCGGCCGACGTCGTGATCATCGGCATGGGCGCTGCGGGTGGAGTTGCGGCGCTCCCGCTCGCGGAGGCAGGGTTGAGCGTCGTAGGCCTCGAGGCCGGGACGTGGCTCGACCAGCGCGACTTCGCCCCCGATGAGATCCGGAACAACTACCGTGACTGGCCCTTCCTCGTGAAGAAGGTCGAGGACGAGAGACCCACATCTCGGGCGACGTCAGCCACCAATGCCAATCGCGTCGGCGGTAGCCCGATGATGAACGCTGTGGGTGGTACCGCAGTGCATTACTGGGCACAGAGCTGGCGGCTCAACCCGTGGGACTTCAAGGTCGCCAGCGAGACCGTACGCCGTTACGGGTTCTCGCGACTTCCAGCCGGCACCACGGTCGAGGACTGGCCGCTCGACTACGAGGAGCTGGAGCCACACTACGATGCGGTAGAACGAGCGATCGGGGTGTCGGGCAACGCCGGCAACGTCCGCGGGAACATCGACCTCAAGGGCAACAAGTTCGAGGGACCTCGCGACCGCGAGTATCCGATGCCCGCGCTACGCTGGACTGGTTTCCTGGAACGCATGGCCGATTCGGCTCGGTCTCTAGGTTGGCACCCCTTCGCCGGGCCCGCCGCGATCAACTCGGAGCGGTACGACGGACGGGCGGCATGCGCCTACCATGGCTTCTGCAACAAGGGCGGGTGCCCGGTCAACGCGAAGAATTCGCCGCTCATTTCGACGATCCCCAAGGCGCTCGAGACGGGCAATCTCAAGGTCGTCACACAGGCCCACGTCACGACGATCGAGGTCGACCGGGAGGGGCGCACGACTGGTGTGAACTACGTGGTCGGCACCGAAGAGTACTTCCAGCCGGCGCGGGTCGTGCTGGTCGCGGGCTACACCTACGAGAATTCCCGGCTGCTCCTGCTCTCGAAGTCGAACGCATATCCGGATGGACTCTCGAACAACGCCGGCCAAGTGGGTCGGCACTACATGAGTCACCATCAAGGAGGAGCCGTCGGCGCTCTCTTCCCCTTCGACCTCAAGGCTTGGTACGGGCTTCCTGCGCAGGGCGTCGCAATCGACGACTTCGCCGACGACAACTTCGACCATTCGGACCTCGCCTTCATCGGTGGCGGAAACCTGTGGGCGATGTCGGATCGACGCCCGATCTCCGCCGCGAGCATGAGCACCTACGGCCGCGGTCGGAACTGGGGCTCAGGCTGGAAGCGGTTCATTCACGAGAACTCGGACCGCTCACACGGAGCGTACATCCAGAAGACGACGCTTCCCTACGAGGACAACTACCTGGATCTCGACCCGACCTATACGGACCGGCTCGGCTTGCCTGTGATCCGCATCACCGCCCAGTACAAGGAGAACGAGCTTCGCGCCGCTTCGTACATGCAGGACAAGATGGAGGAGTGGTATAGGGCGGCGGGTGCAGTCGAGATCACGCGTAGCGGACTCGGCAACACGATGGGCATAACGACGCACGCGTACGGCGGCACCCGCATGGGGAACGATCCCGAGATGAACGTTCTCGACCGGTGGGGCTTCAGCCACGAGGCGCCGAACCTGGGTGTTTTGGGAGCGTCCGTGATGGGGACGAGCGGGGCGAGGAACCCGACGCTCACCGCTCAAGCGTTGGCATGGCGGACGGCGACGCATCTCGTGGAGGCGTGGAGGGACATCGCGGAGTAGCAGGCGTCTTCACCGTTTGGCATTCGGACTTGCGAACTGACACTCTGTAGTGCAGAGTACTCTATCTGCTCTCGAACCCACAGGCCCATGAGCGCAACGGCAGAGCGAATCCTGGAGCTACTGCAGGACCCCGAAGGGCTGGAAGCCCTCTACCGGCAGGAACCTGAGGCGTTTAGCGAGGGACTCGCAGCCGCTTCGGCCGCGAACCCTGATTCGGTGGCGCTTTGCACTTGGCGCGCGAGGCTGGAGTACAAGAAGCCGGCACACGGGGCCGCCGGACCGGGCAGACTCGTCCCCGCAATCGCGATCGCGCTGGGCTTCGGCGCTCTCCTGCGCGTCCCCGCGCTCTGGCTCGGGGACGAGTGGTTCTACCCCCGCTTCTTGCCCTCGGTGGTCATGTTGGCGTTGGCCGCGTACTTCTGGATGGGCCGACGCGATCGCAGGCTCCTGATCATCGGCCTCACCCTAGCCGTCGTAGCGGCGGCTTATGTCAGCCTGCTTCCAGGCGACCCCATCTCCACCGACTCGGTCGTCATGGCCGTGATCCACATGCCGTTGGTGATTTGGGCCTTCCTCGGCATCGTCTTCACAGGCGACTCATGGCGAGACGCGGACGCCCGGGTCCGCTTCGTTCGCTACAACGGGGAGCTGGTCGTGCTGGGGAGCGTCGTGGCGCTCGGTTTCGGAGTGTTCAGCGGTCTCACGGTCGGCCTGTTCGAGATGGTCAGCGAAGGTGCCGCCGAGTGGTACTTCACGAATATCGGAGTCTTCGGCGTGACGGCCGTGCCCATCGCGGGGACCTACTTGTACGAAGCCGTCTTCAATCGACGCACAGGCATCCCAGCGGTCTTGGCCAAGGTCTTCGCGCCTCTGTTCCTGGTCATGTCGGTCATATACCTGAGTGTGGCCTTCGTCGAGGGCGAGAACCCGTTCACCGACCGTGACTTCCTCATCACGTTCAACGGCCTACTCCTCGTGGTGCTCCTCATCGCGATCTTCTCGATGATTGAGCGCTCCGAGTCGTCGGATACCGGATTCATGGACTACATCAACCTGGCTCTGGTGGGTGTGACGCTCCTGATCAATGTGGTCGCCCTCTCGGCGATTCTCTTCCGCCTGGCGTCGTACGGGTTCACGCCGAACCGCGTGACCGTGCTCGGAGCGAACCTCGTGATCATGGGGCACCTCGCGTGGCTCGGATGGACATACGTCGGGTTCGTACGCCAAAGAGTGGAGCTCGGGGCGATGCGGAGGGTGGTGGGAAGCTACCTGCCCATGTACGTCGCCTGGGCGGCGGTCGTGGTATTCGTCCTGCCGTTGGTGTTCGGCTTCGCGTAGGTCGAGGACCGTCGCGCTCCGATCAGTGAGCCTCCCCACAGCCCGATGTGGGAAACGTGGTTGGCCGCCATCAACCCCGCCACCCTATACTCCGGCGATGTGATCACCCTTCTGTAAGGGCCGGGGGATGGCGGGTTAGATGAGTGGGACCGAAATGGAGCGCCTCAACGCAGCCCTAGAGGGCCGCTACATCATCGAGCGTGAGCTCGGTGAGGGCGGCATGGCGACCGTCTACCTCGCCGACGACCTCCGCCACGAGCGGAAGGTCGCGCTCAAGGTCCTCAAGGCCGAACTGCTTACTCTGGCAACCCCACGCGGTCCAGCAGATCGATCAGCGCCTCGATGTCCTTGCGGTTGAGTCTGCTCATGAGGTCCCGATCTCGATCGTCCACAGGCTTGTCCAGGGCATCGACCATCTCGCGGCCCTCGACCGTCAACTGACATTCGACCCGCCGGCGGTCCTCACTGGATGGGACTCGACGAATGAGTCCTCGCTCTTCGAGGCGGTCCACCAAGCGAGTGATCGACGGCTCGGGGTCGATCATCCGAGCCCGAATGGTCATGATCGGTAGCGCGCCACCGGCACCGCGCAGGATGCGCAGGATGTTGTACTGAGACGAACCCAACCCATGCTCTCCTACGACATCGCCGAACTGGCGACGGATGCGGCCGGAGGCGCACATCAGGCTGACGAGAGCCTTCTGCTGGAGCGATGTCTTCATGCGGTCATATACCCTCAATCTGCAGTGACTCCGATAGTCTGCGTGATAATAGTCCGCATGTCAAGTACATGGCACGAAAGACTTGCCGCAAGGGAGCCACGGGCGAAGTCGCTGCGGGTCAGCCACATTGCTGCCTTCACTTCTTCCACGCGGATTCCATGTCTCCCAGCCCAGACCCGATCCCCGCGCTCCGAGTCGACGGCGACCGTCTCTGGAGCCGCCTCATGGAGATGGCCGAAATCGGTGCGACCCCCGCGGGCGGCGTTCACCGGTTGGCGCTGACAGACCAGGACCGCTCGACCCGCGACCTGTTCGCTACTTGGTGCGAGGCGGCTGGCCTCACCATTTCCGTGGACCGCATGGGGAGCATGTTCGCGCGGCGGGCAGGGACCGACGTGGATGCGCCGCCGGTCTTCGCAGGTAGCCACCTGGACTCGCAACCGCTCGGCGGGAGGTTCGACGGGCCCCTTGGTGTCCTCGCCGCCCTCGAGGCCGTCGAGACTATGAATGACCAGGGCATCGAGACGCGTCATTCTGTCGAGGTCGTGAACTGGACCAACGAGGAGGGTTCTCGCTTCGCGCCGGCGATGATCTCCTCGGGTGTGTTCGCTGGCGTGTTCGAGATCGACTTCGCCCATGCGATCGAGGACGCGTCTGGCGCCACCATCGTCGGGGAACTCGAGCGGATCGGGTACTCGGGCTCAGAGCCCGTCGGTGGTCGGCCGGTCCGTGCCTCCTTCGAGCTACACATCGAACAGGGACCTCTTCTCGAGCGGTCCGGCACCGCGGTCGGTGTCGTCACTGGTGTACAGGGCGCACGCTGGTATGACGTCCGCATCGAGGGCGAGGTCACGCACGCGGGACCCTTTCCTATGAGTGAACGGAAGGATCCGGTCCGTGGAACGGCCCGCGTTCTCGACCGGCTCTTCGAGCTCGTGCGCACGCTGGATGACGAGGGGAAGTTCACTGTGGGCGAGATCCACGCGAGTCCGGGCTCTCGCAACACCATGCCCGGCCAAATCGACTTCACCGTCGACATCCGCCATCCCGATGACGATGCGCTGACGGGACTCGATGAGAAGTTTCGTGCTCTAGTTTCAGCTGAAACTGAGGCGATGGGGTTGAGCGCCCAGATCGACCAGATCTGGCACTCTCCGACGACGCGGTTTGCGGAGGAGTGCGTGGATGCAGTCCGCGCGGCCGCCGTCACGGTCGGCCTGTCGCACATGGACGTCTTCAGCGGGGCGGGCCACGACTCGGTCTACATGCAGCGCGTGTGTCCGACCGGAATGATCTTCGTCCCTTGTGAGGGGGGGCTGAGCCATGCGGAGGCTGAGAACATCACGCAGAAGGATGCGGAGGCCGGGGCGAACGTGCTGATGCATTCGGTGCTCGGCGTGGCCGGGGTGGCGGGGGCGGCCGGATGACAGGGTCACGACGCCGACCACAACTTCGCAAGGCGGACCCTACCCCAGCGTCTCGAACCCCTCCGCCGCGAAGTCGCCGTCGAACGCGAACGCCCGCTCGATCTTCTGTTCGCGCATGACCACGAACGACGCTGCGTCTACTAAGCTCAGCGCGTCGGACTCATCCGTCACCATGCGATCGAGCGCGCGTTCATGTGCCGCTTCGTCCACCGTGAGGACCTCGACCAGAGGTGCGAAGTGCTCCCGGAACGCAGCGACCGCGTCGCCGCCAAGCCGGCTCTTGATCAGGGCATATGTCTCTACCAGTACGTACTGCGTCGTTACGAGCCGCTCCTCGCCTACGCGAAGCTTCTCGAAGGCGGCGCGAGCTCGCTCGTGATCCGGATCCGTGTTCACCAGCAAGGCGAGGATCGCCGAGGTATCCACAAACGTCCGGCTCACTCGAGCGACCCCGCGAAGTAGACGTCGTGATCGCCGATTAGTCCCTTGGCCGCCTCGCGGTCCTCGAAGCGGCCGACGACCGTCGCTGCGGCTTCGTATAACTCGGCCCTTCCCGGCCCATCGGCATCCAGACTCGTATCAATGAACCGTCGAATCACCTCGGCCATCGACACACCATCTTCGCGGCCGATCGCCTTCACCCTCCGAGCCTGCCCTGATGTAAGCTGAATTTGCGTGCGAATCATAGTGATTTAGTGTAATCACATCATTACATCGCTGCAATCGAAATCGACGCATCTGTCGCGCACGGGAGAATCGGCTACGATGTCGAGGCGCTAAGGAGGTGCACCATGACGAGACCGTCCGCCCGACCCAGCCTGGCCCGCGTGGCCATGCTGACGCTGATCTCCCTCCCGTTGACCGCTGTGCCCGCAGGGGCGCAGCAGATCGACCCGGAGCGATACGAGCAACTCGCCTATCGACACATCGGACCCGTGGGGAATCGAATCTCTGCCGTTTCAGGCGTGGTGGGGGATCGACTCACCTACTACGCGGGCGCGGCTGCAGGTGGTATCTGGAAGAGCGTGGACGGGGGAGAGTACTGGGAGCCGATCTTCGACGACGAGACCGATCACTCGATCGGTGCGCTGGCGGTCTCGACCTCCGACCCTGCCGTCGTGTGGGCGGGGACGGGAGAGCCGCATATCCGATCGAACGTCTCGCTCGGGACGGGCGTCTACAAGTCGACCAACGCGGGTGCGACCTGGGAGCACATGGGGTTGGGAGAGGGCGGCCCAACCCGCGTCTCGAGGATCGTCATTCACCCGACGAACCCGGACATCGTGTACGTCGCGATGCTGGGGCACTCGCATGGTCCGCAGGCCACGAGGGGCATCTTCCGCACGATAGATGGTGGCGAGACGTGGGAGCACGTGCTCTTCGCGAACGAGGATACGGGTGCGTCGAGTGTCGAGATGGATCCGTCCAACCCGCGCCGGCTCTTTGCCGGGATGTGGACGGTCCAGGTGAACACCTGGGGTCGTGAGAGTGGCGGTGAGGGCAGCGGGATCTACTTGTCCGAGGATGCGGGGGACACGTGGACGAGGCTGTCCGGAAACGGCCTTCCCGTTCTGCCGGTTGGAAAGACCGACATCTGCATCGCTCAAACAGACGCCGACCGCGTCTACGCCCTGATCGAGACGGGTGACGGTGTGCCGTGGAACGGTCAGGAGACCGAAAGCGGGGAGATGTGGCGGTCCGACGACGGCGGCGCTACGTGGCGCATGATGACCAATCGGCGCGATTACGCTGGCCGCACCGCGTACTACAACAACTGCTACGTGAGCACGGACGATCCGGATGAGGTCTACTTCATCCACACGCAGTTCATGTATTCGATCGACGGTGGCGTCAGCGCCCAGGCCCAGACGGGGCCGAGTAGCCCGGGCGGCGACCACCACGACATGTGGATCGACCCGCTCGACGGGAACCGGATGATCGCCGGCAACGACCAGGGCCTCGGCGTCTCGCAGAATCGCGGGAAGACGTGGCACCGCGTCGAGCTGCCCATCGGTCAGCTGTACCACGTGACCGTGGACAATGCGATTCCGTACAACGTCATGGGCAACCGGCAGGACGGGCCCTCGTTTCGGGGGCCGAGCCGAACCATCGGTGGAGGCCGAGGGGGGCCCGGGACGATACCTCGTGGATCCTGGGTCGCCGTAGGCGGTGGCGAGAGCGGATTCGCGACGCCCGATCCCCTCGACCCGAACATCGTTTGGTCGAGCGCCTCGGGTGCGGGCGCGCGCGGTGGTGTTGTTGTCCGCTGGGACGCACGCAGCCGTCAGTTCCGGGACGTCGAGGTGTGGCCGGAGTCAGCCACTGGGCATCCGGCGAGCGGCGTCAGATATCGTTTTCAGTGGACGTTCCCGCTGCACATCTCGCCTCACGACCGCAACACCATCTACGTGACGAGCCAGGTGGTGCATCGCACGCGCAACGGGGGGCAGAGCTGGGATGTCATCAGCCCGGACCTGTCGACCAACGATCAAAGCCGAATGGGCATCAGCGGGGGTCTCACGCCGGACAACATCGGCGTGGAGTTCTGCTGCGTGATCTACTCGTTCGCCGAGTCGCCCGTGGAGGAGGGTGTGTTCTTCGTCGGCACGAACGACGGCCTCGTGCACGTGAGCCGGGACGACGGAGGGACGTGGACCGACGTGACCGACCGCGTCCCTGATCTACCTCCAGACGGGGTGGTGCGGGGGATACACGCGTCGAAGCATCAGGCGGGCAAAGCGTACATGGCGATCGAGCACCATCAGGTGGGCAACTTCGAGCCACACGTGTACCGGACCACGGACTACGGACAGAGTTGGACGAAGATCGTGGATGGCATCGCAGACAGTCCGCTCAGCTACGCGAGGGACATCTTCGAGGACCCGGTCCGGCCCGGACTGGTCTATCTGGGCACGGAGAACACGCTGTACGTGTCGTTCAACGATGGCGATGCATGGCAGCCGCTAATGAACAACCTGCCGGCGGCCCCGATGTACGGGATCGAAGTGCAGGAGCACTTCAACGACCTGGTGATCGGGACGTATGGGCGGGGGTTCTGGATTCTGGACGACATCACGCCGCTCCAGCAGCTGACGGATGAGGTGGTGGCTTCCGCGTCGCACGTGTTCGAGCCCCGCGACGCGTATCGCTTTAGGCCGACGACTCAGCTCCGCGACTTCCCGAACGATCAGACCGACGGGACGAACCCGCCCGCGGGGACGCCCATCAGCTATTGGCTGGCTGATGCGAGTCCAGAGGGGGTGACCCTTCAAATCGCCGACGCGACGGGCCAGACCCTGCGAACCCTCCGCGGTCCCGGCGAAGCGGGAATCAACCGCATATGGTGGAACCTTCAGGACGAGCCCTCGACAGCGGTCACGCTGCGCACCAAGCCTTATTACGCCGACTGGTTCGATCTCGGACCTGAACGCACACGCCCCGGGCCAGGAGGACTCTCGATGCTGGTGCCGCCCGGCACGTATGCCGTGACGCTGGACGTCGGAGGGCGGACTCAGACTCAGCTGCTCCAGGTCCTCAAGGATCCCAATTCGAGCGGCACCGAAGCCGACATCCGTGCTCAACAGGCGATGTACTCGGCGCTTCGGGACGACCACGCGGCGATCGCTGACATGGTCAACCGCATCGAGTGGATAAGGCGTCAGCTCTACGATCTCGACGCGGTGCTCGAGAGCCGCGGAGACGCGGCTGACATCCTCTTGGCGTCGGCCGAGCTGGACGAACAGCTCCTCGCCGTGGAGGACAACCTGGTCCGGCTGATCACGGCCGGGGGGGACTTCACGCGCTGGGCGCCGAGGCTGATCGAGGAGATCGGCTATCTCGCCAGTAACATTTCCGGAGCAGACTTCCGGCCCACGGACCAAGCGGGTGAAGTGCAGGGCATTCTACACGAGCGCACGCTCCGGTTCGGCGGGGAGGTGGATGCGCTGTTCGAGAATGAGGTCGCGGCATTCAACCGGATGCTTCTGGCTCAGAACCTTTCGCCGCTGATTTCAGACATGCAGTAGGCGCCTGGGCGCTGGGCGGTGCGTCGACTTGGTCGGCGCACCGCCGCCGCAAAGCGTAGGTAGCAGAATCGTACGTTGTGACTCCAGCCGCTCCCGAGGCTCATGAGCACCTCCTTTGAGCGCGGTGACCGCTAGCGCGAGTGCAGGGCTCTAGCGCCCCCCGAACAGCCCTCCGAAGAAGTCGCCTGGATTCCAGGTCGGCCGTGCTGTCTCCTGTGCCACGACATATCCGGTCAGGAAGTTGACCCGGGCGTGCTGGACGCCCGCATCGAAGTCGAAGCCCTGATCCGCCTCGTCAAAGGGTGTGTGGTAGAGGTCGGAACGGAACGCAGCATTGATCGTCGAGCCGTCGAGCGCCGGATCGCCCGTCTCGAAGCCGCTCTTGATGAACAGTGCCGGGATCCCCTGGCGGATGAAGCTGAAATGGTCGCTGCGAATGAACAGGACCTGTTCGGGAATCGGGTCTTCGGCCAGGGCGATGCCGAGGTGCTCGGCGGCTCTAGCCACTGACCTCGACATGGTCGAATGCTCGGCACCGTACGGCACGATGTCCAGCAACGGGTGGAAGAGGAACGGCATGTCGAGCGAGAAGTTCGCGACTAGGCTCGACTGCGGGACCGTGGGGTTGTTGACGAAGTAGTCCGAGCCGAGCAGGCCCCACTCCTCCGCGGTCACGATGAGGAAGAGAATCGATCGACGCGGCGCTGTGGGGAGACTCGTGAACGCCCGCGCGATCTCCAGAACGATCGACGTACCCGAGGCGTTGTCGTGCGCCCCATTGTAGATCTGATCACCGTCGACCTCGACGCCGACCCCAAAGTGGTCGATGTGAGCCACATAGACCACGTGCTCATCCCGAAGCACAGGGTCACTGCCCTCGAGTCGAGCGACGAGGTTCCAGCTATCAACGCGCCGGTGGGATGTCTCCGTATGAATGCTGACGCGCGATGCCAGGTCGAATGCCTGGGGGGTGCTCGCAGCTGCCGCCGCGAACACATCCTCCAGCGACCGGGGAGCGCCCTCGAATAGGGCTGCCGCCGCCGAATGGTTCAGCGAGGCGGTCCCGAGTAGCCGTTCGTCACCGCGGTTCGGCTCCTCGGCTTCGTTGACCCACGCGAAGCTCCCCCGCTTCGAGCGAGCGATACTGACGTCCCAACGAAACCTGGGGTCACCGGGATAGGTGAAGGAGACGATCCCCATAGCGCCCCGGTCGAGTGCCTCGGCGGCCTTCGTGCCTCCCGAGGAGTAGTAGGCGCGCTCGTTACTCGGGAATGCCGACGGGGCGCCAGTCAGATACGCGACGATCTTCCCCTCGACGTCGATGTCGGCGTAGTCGTCGTAGCCCAACGCAGGCGCGCTGACTCCGTAGCCGACGAAGGCGACGTTGGCGCCGCTCATATCGGGAGGCTCGATAAGGGCCATCGAGTCCGAAACCGCCTGATCGGACGCGCCTCGTGCGGCCATGCGCTCCAGTACGCCAGATGTCTCTTGACCCCAACGCTCGACGTCGGGATCCCTGGTCGACACCTCTCGACGGAGAGGATCAGGACTCACGTAGTAGTCCACGTCGTACTCGAGCATCGCCCGTGCAGAGGGAGTCGTGATCGACATCCAGCTCAGGTTCTCCCTGACCATGCTCTCTCGCAGTCGAACCGGCTGGCGGTAGCCGTCGACTCCCGCGGGCTCCAAGCCGAGAGCCTGAAGCGTTGCCTCGGCGTACTGGGCGGCCCCACGGAATCCGAACGTGCCGGGCGCGCGGCCGCTCAGTGAGTCGTCAGCCAGAACGCGGATGTGGTTCTCGATCGCATCGGGCTGAACAGCGCGCAGGGCGGCCTGAACCTCGGGAGTACTCAGGCGAACCGGGGGCTCACCCCCGCCGCCACACCCCGCCACCAGAACGGAGAGGGTCAGGACCGCGATCAGCCGTTCAATGGCGTTGCGTCGCTTCATTCCTATTGCTCCTGCCGAGGACTTCGGGGAGGGGCAGCATGGTAGACCGGCGATACCGACGCAACGCAGATCGAATGTCTGGGGTGCGGCCTACCGGACAGAGCGTATCCCTTCGCTGGGACGCCTCCAGCGCCCTTGTCATCTGTTTCTATCTTTGCTAGTACCGAGGGGACGTTATGGGTCGAGACATCTTGGGTGAATTCGAGCACCAGGTAATGCTGGCGCTGCTTCGACTCGGGGATGGCGGCTACTCGGCGCCTATCGTGGTCGAACTCGAGGAGCGCACTGGGCGAGGGGTGAAGTCGGCGGCCGTGTACATCGCGCTGCGCCGCCTGGAGGAGAAGGGCCTTGTCGATTCCCGCATGGAATCTCCCGGCACGAACGGCGGGCGGGACCGGCGCCACTTCACCGTGACGCCTGAAGGAAGGAGTCGTCTGCGCGATGCTCGGTCCGCTTTCGAGAACCTCTGGGAGGGACTCGAGGCAGCGTACGAGGACGTCAATTGAGTGAATCACAGCCCCCGCCCACCCGGTGGCGGCGCTTGCTGGCCCGCGTCGTCCCTCGGGAAGACCGTGACCACGTCGTGGATGAGCTCGACGCACTCTATGCCGGCCGCCTCGAGCGGTCTGGAGCGCGCGATGCCAACCGATGGTACCGCCGGGAGGTCCTCAGCTTCGCGATGACGATGTTGTTCGTCGGCGTGCCCTCGTGGCTCAGCCGCCTCACGAGCACGACTCCGAATGCGGGGATACAGCGCTGGAGGCGACATCTGTACTTCGCTATCCCGGAACAAGCGAATCACGAGGTCGTCCTCGTACACACCTTCGCCTCGCAAAATGCCCTCGAACATCGGGACGTCTGGCATTAGTGGTGCGAAACCACCGACTCGCTGTGGTCCGGCTCGTCGGGGACCTTGTTGAGCAACCAACGGCCCAACACCGCCAGCGTCGCGATCTTGATGGCCAGTGCCACCAGGACCGTCACGGCAATGATGACTATCAGGACGGCGTTCATCGAATGCTCCAGGGTCGCGTTGGCTATACACAATTTACTGCATCACCCGCGAGTCGGCTTCGAGCGTCCGGTGCGGGCGGAGCACTTGCGATTGTGCCGAAAATCCGGGTCTGAAGCGTCAGTCATTCCCTACACCTGGCTCGCGTAGCTTCTGCCGGCAAGGCTCGGATCGTCTGCACGGCGACCAACTAGCGGACTTCGGTCCGTGCCGCTAATAGAAGAGCAGACAACAGAGGGAGTGCTATGAGTCCGATTCGTAATTTTCCGAGCGCCTCTGGAACGCTGGTCGGTGGAGGCTTGCTCCTGCTCACGATGTCCGTTCCCGGAGTGGTAGCGGCGCAGAGCCAGGCTGACGAGGTCACGTACTCTCGTGACATCGCACCGATCCTGCAGGAGAACTGCCAGAAGTGCCATCGGCCCGAATCGGTCGCCCCGATGTCGCTGCTCACGTATGACGAGGTACGCCCTTATGCGACCCGCATCCAGCGGCGAACCGCCCTCCGCGACCGTCGGGGCGTCATGCCGCCCTGGTTCATCGAGCGGGACGTCGGCATTCAGCACTTCCGAAACGATGAGGCGCTGACCGAGGGGGAGATCGAAATGATCGCCGCGTGGGTCGCCGCGGGTGCGCCCGAGGGCGACCCGGCTGACCTCCCGGTGGCCCCCGAGTTTTCCGACGAGCCCAACTGGGACATCGGAGCACCCGACCTGGTGATCGATCTACCGGACTTCACGATGGAGCGGCACGCCCCAGACTGGTGGGGCGTGATCGAGCCTGTCCCTTCCGGTCTGACCGAGGACCGCCACGTGGCCGCGATGCAGGTGCTCGAGATCAGCGACGCGGAGGGAGGCGTGGGCGGCAACTTCATCTACCATCACGCCATCATCGCATCCACGGACGAGAACGGTCGGATGTCAGGCAGTTGGCCTATCCATGAGGTGGGGCGAAACGCTGAGTACTTCGACCCGAAGGCGTCTCCGATCCTCCGTGCGGGATCGCAGTTCTTCATTCCGGGCGTGCACATGCACTCCAACGACCAGACGACCACCGCGCATCTCCGCCTCGGCTTCAAGTTCCAGCCCAGGGACTACGAGCCGACCAGGCGACGCGGGAACCTCACGTTCGGGAACGGGGAGATCGACCTCCGCCCCATGGAAGCCGGGCAGGAGATCCATTTCTATCAAGAGCTCGGGCAGAACATGAAGCTGCCTACGTTCGAGCCGCACATGCATGCGTCGGGTGTTCGGATGTGCATGGAAGCGATCTGGGGCGGGCGGGCGGAGACGTTGACCTGTGCTGGCTATGACCACAATTGGGTGAAGGTCTACAACTACGACGAGGACTACGCTCCGCTCCTTCCGAGGGGCACGCTGCTGCACATCACCGCCTACTTCGACACCACGTCGGATAACCCGAACGTGGTGGATCCGAGGAATTGGCAGGGACTCGGCCACAGATCGATCGACAACATGGCGCTCGTGCTCATGCCGGTGATCACGCTCTCCGACGAGGAGTTTGCCGAGGAGATCGCACTGCGCCGTGAGCGGCACGGGCTGGCCGAGGGTGAGGCTATGCTCGGTTGTCCGTTGTGCGGGTTTACGACTTTGCCAGGGGGTGGACGGTGAGGGCAGGCGCGGCCGCGCTTGCTGTCGCCATCGGAACGTTCGCGTCAGCCGGAACCGCTGTCCTCGAGGCTCAGGCCCCGCGATCTGACAAGAATGTCGCGCTCGCATACGAGGGTTTCACCACCAACGACGACGGCTCCTACGACCTGTGGTTCGGCTACTACAACCGAAGTTGGGACCACGCGTACGACGTGCCGATCGGACCCGACAACAACATCGAGCCGGCTGGCCCGGACATCGGTCAGCCGACGCATTTCTTCCCCCGACGCAATCAGTTCGTCTTCAGCGTTCGCGTGCCCGCCGACTTTGGAGAAAGCGAAGTCGTCTGGACCCTGAAGACCGATGGTGTGACGGAACGGGCGTACGGGACGCTGCGGCACCTGTATGCCGCGGATGACGTCGTCATGTCCGCCAATTTCGGGGCCGGTGGTCAGACCGGGTTCAATCCCGCTCTGGTTGGCAACATGGCTCCCGAAGTCACCGTCGAGGGCAACGCGAGCCTCGATGCGAAAGTCGGCGTGCCCCTGACATTGAGCGCGATCGCCACAGACGATGGCAAACCAGGACGCAGGGGGATGTCCGCGCGACTCGTCGGCCAGAGCCACTTCGTTCCGAACTCGGCGACGGGACTCCGCTTCTCGTGGTATTGGTACCGAGGGCCGGCCCCGGTCGAGTTCGACCCCGGCCAGACCAAGGTGTGGGAAGACCGCCGAGATGGTGGCAATTCGCCCTGGTCAGCCGGATGGCAGCCGCCGGAGATCCCGGCCGAGAACCGGTGGACGGTGCGGGCCACGTTCAGTGAGGCAGGGACATACGTGTTGAGGGCGCTCGCTCACGATGGCGGGCTGATCGACTACCAGGACGTGACGGTCGTCGTTACACGGTAGCGCTCACACTCTCGTCGTGCCCGCGCGTCAGGGCTGCCGAGTTACCCGCGGCACCTCGAGGGGCCCAGCCTCCAACACCTGGCTCCAGACCCTTCGGCCGACCGCGTCGGCTTCTCTGATGATGCTTTCCTCGTCCATGGTGAGGACCGTGTGGTCACGCATGACGAACTGTCCGGCGATCATGACCGACTCGATGTCGCCCGGGTGGCCGCTGTGCACCACCGCGGACAGGATCCGTCCCGCCGGCACGAGGTGGGCCCGCTGAGTGTCGATGACGAGAATGTCTGCTTGCTTTCCCACCTCGAGCGTGCCGAGTAGCTCTTCCTGCTGAACCGCCCGGGCCCCGCCCTGTGTCGCGTCGGCGAGCATGTCTTCGGGCTGAGGCAGGAGCCCAGGCACCTCATCTCCGTCGGCGTTTCGTTTGATACGTTCCGTGATCAGCGCGATGCGCATCACCTCGAACACGTCGTTCGTGTTGTTGTCGGTGCCGAGAGCGATGTTGCACCCCGCGGCTCGCAGAGCGGGAATGGGCGGGCTGACCCCCCGGTTAGCCGCCATGGCAGCCTGGTGCGAAATCGTGGTGCCGGATCGGCCTAGCAACGCGATCTCGGACTCGTTCACATATCTAGCGTGGGCCGCAAACAGCCGCGGACCGAGGAAGTCGTGTTGATCGAGGTACGCGGCGGGACGCACGCCATGGTATCTCATCATGAACTCGAACTCGGCGCGACTCTGATTCAGATGAATCGTATATCCGACATCGTGCTCCTCGGCGAAGGCGCGGACCGCCTGCAGTAACTCCGGGGATGAGGTTTCGGTGAGCGCAGCCGCTGGGAACACGCTGATGCGGCCGCCTTCGGCGCCGTGCCAGGTGCTGAACAGATCGTCGATTCGCTGGAGGCCCTCATCCCGTAGGCGCGCCGAGAAGCGAGGCTCCTCCGTCATGGCGAATCGCTCCGGGGACATCGGGCCGGCCACGTTCTCCGCATCCCGAACGGACTCGGCGAACACGCAGCGGAGACCCGACGCAGCCAACGCTGATGCGTGCCGCCCGATGTTGCCCACGTTCTCCACAATCGTGGTCGTCCCGGTCCGTATGGCCTCCAACGCCGCCACCTGGACCATCAGCGTCCGTTCTTCACCCTGAAGGAGGCTGCCCGGCGAAATAGGTAGGCGTGCGGTATTGGGGAATCCGAAGTCCTCGTTGAACCCACGCGCGATCACAGCCCCCATATGGGCGTGACAGTTGATGAGGCCCGGCAGGAGTGCCTTTCCGCGCCCGTCGTAAACCGCTGCCCTGGGAAACCTCTCGAGGATCGCGTCGGTCGGGCCGATCGCTGAAATGCTCGTCCCCTCGACCGCGAGTGCCACGTCGTTCTGAACCGTATCAGCGTTCACCACCGTCGTGTTCGTGAACACAACTGTGGCGCTCTGCGTGGCCGGTGTCACACGTGGCGTCGCATCCGCCTGGAGGCCGTGGGGTTCGAGGAACAGGGCCGCGGCTCCAGCTCCGGCTCCAGCTAGGAGCTCACGCCGGCTGAGGTTGTGCGACCCGGAGGAGGACCGCGACGATGACGACGAGGGAGGGTTGGTCGGTTGTGGCATGATGCACCTGCGCCGGGGATGCCGAGGAGGCTGCTATGACCTCGCCAACATGCCGCGCGGGCCGCGAGTGTAGCAAGGAATGCCCTCCCTATGCGCTCACCGGGCGGTGATGAGATACCGGTAGAGGAACGGCACATCGAGCGAATTCCTGACCGATAGATGTGTCGCGCGCGTACCAAAAGCCCCCTCCCCGCTTCTCCCAATTCCAGCCGAGAAAGATACGCTGGGGGGGACATTTCGGGAAACTTTCGGGTGCGTCGGTGGCCGCTCAGCCCCAGATGTCGAAGAAGTCGACCTGGCCTGAGTCGGTCTCGGAGTCGCGCGCCTGGGTGGCGGTCAGATAGCCGAGTAGCAGGTCGCACGCTTCTGATACCATCGCTGCGCGGTCGAGGCCAGCGGTTTGGCTGCCTGCTGGCGCCTCGGCGATGCCGATCACTGCGCACAGTCCGAGCCGTACCGCCCGCTCGGGCTCGATGTGATCGAACTCGCTCCTTCGAGTGAGCAGCAACGCAGTGATGCCATCCACGAGGTGGCCGCGGAAGCGCTCGTACACACCGTCCTGGCCACCAGCGGCTCGGTCCAACGCCTTCAGATAGGAGGCGCGGGACCGTTGGGCGTCCACCAGAAGACCCACACACCCCTCCGTGAGCTGATGCAACTCGAGCTGTGCCCAGTCCCGAGAGGCTAGAGCGTCCTCCCAGCGCTCGAGCGAGTCCTGCCAAACGCGCGCTCCGAGGTAGTCGATCAGGTCGTCTTTGCCTCGGAAGCGCGCGTAGAAACTGCCCACCGAGGAGTCCGCAAGGGCGACGACAGCCTGGACGGTGAGCGCGTCGGGACCACCCTGCTCGAGAAGCTGCAAGGACGCGCGGACCAAGCGCTCCAGGGTCCGCCTCGAGCGAGACTGTTTGGGGGGGTTGAGGTGCGGGGTGATAGACACGAGAACATAATTAAATAGAACTGATGTTCTATTATAGATAGCTCTTCAACGAGATCGGGCCAAGCTGGCGGCTTCTGTCATCGGTCCTGCCGACCCCGATGACGCCCGATGCGTCAGGAGCAAAAGGGGTCACGTCCTCGCTGGCACTGACGCTGTACTGACACCGGCGTGAAATGATGGTGCGTCACTACCACCTATAGCCCAGCGGGGGAGCCATGCCAGCCGAACCTACCAAGAGTCTGAGACTCCTCATGCATCCATATAGCACCTTGGTACCGGTTCGTGAGGGTCGCCCGGAGCTAAAGGAGGCAGCCCGATTGCCCGGATCGGCCCTCGTCTGGGTCCTCGAGCAGGGGGTGCGGAAGGTCGATCGCATGCTTGTCGACCACCGTCCAGGTGGCCTCGCGCTCATCGTCATCCTGCCGCCGATCGTAGATCTGGCGAACGACCCTCCGTATTCCGCCTCCTGGAGCGATCACGTCCGCACGGTGTCCTCCCGTTCCATGGAGAGTTCTCCCCAAGGGAGCTGGCCCAAGTGCTTCGTCGCCCACCCGAGGACCTCGGCGGCTGCATCACGGAGTATCGCGCTTGGCGAGGCATCGGGCTCGACCGGGGAACCGTCCATCTCATTCGGCGAACCATCGACCTGAGCGCCAATCTTCGCTCGGTGTGTCCGCACTGTCCCGGAGCATCTACATGTCACGGCGAGCCATGGGCCGCCGATTCACGCAACGCGGCCTTCCTGTCCCGTCTCACTGGCTTCAGATCGGTCGGCTGCTTCGGGTCGCGATCAAGCTCCAGAACAGCGATGACAACGTTTTCTCAGTCGCTTACGCGACCCGCTCATCACTCTCCTCTGCATCGACACCAGTGCCAACACACGCGCGGCGGGGGGGTAGCCGTCCCTCTGACGGGCTCATCCTCCCAAATCCGCACACAGCTCTTCAGCCAGCGGACGCGCGGGGGTCAGCGCGTCAAAATGTCCTGCCTTCCCGAAGTGGAGCATCCCCGCGCGCCGCGGCTCGTGGCCACGGTGCCGAAGGCCTCCCTCTCGGGAAACATCAAGTTCAAATGTTTACAGGAGGACGTAAGCAATACGGCTACGAGGTATCACCTGTCAAGCTTCCAGCACTGGCGCAAAAAATGTCCCCCCGCCATTCGACGGGAGGACGTGCCGAATTGATAGGAGTTTGGTAAAAACTACCTCGGTATGATCGCTCTCCCGTCCAAGTCGGAGGGGGCCGCGATCCCGGCCAATGCAGCCAAGGTGGGCGCAATGTCGACGGTGTAGGCGGCCACACCGGACGAGCCGGCAGAAACACCCCGGCCCAAGAACATCAACGGCACGTGACGGTCATACCAATACGCCGTGCCGTGCGTGGTACCGGTCGGGAACGACACCAGGTCGCCCTCCGGGTAGCGGAACTCGACTCCGTATACGGACATGGCGTGATGGGCGCGCCCCGGGTAATGCGAGTTGCGGTACATCACTGCGAACGAGTCGGCGGGCTGACCCCGTGTCAGTTCCATGTGCGTATACGCCTTCTCGGCGATGCCCTCTCGCTCGAGGTACCGCGCAAGGCGCTCCGCGATCTCCTCGGGCGAACCCCCACCAGCGGACGCCGCCTCGAGCGCCGCGGTGACCTTCGGCCCCTCTGCGGCTGGCGACAGTCGTTCGGCGCTCATGTTGCCCCGCTCTTGCTCGTACTCAGGCATGGTCACGACACCATGGTCAGCCGAGAGTCCGACGACCCACTGACCCTCGCCGACCTCACTGTCCAGGTAGTCGAAGAACTCTCCCAGAATGCGGTCGACGTGTCGGAGGTTGACGAGCTGTTCTTGGCTGAACGGACCGTAGCCGTGACCCACGTAGTCGGTGGCCGAGAGCGAGATAGCCAGGTAGTCCGTGTTGTCACGCTGGCCCAGATCGAAATTCTCCATGGCGGCTCTCGCCAGGCCCATGACGGCCGCGTCGGCACGTGAGGTACCGAGAGCCCAGGCTTTGCCCGCCTGGCGGCTGTCCGATCCCGCCTCGAGGGAGCGCTCGTGAGGGAAGGTGGGAAAACCTCGGCCCTCGTAGGAGGCCGAATCGGCGCGCGCAAGCCCACGGAAGCGCTCGGGCGTGTCATTCTCCCACACAGGGGGACCGATGATGTCGGGCATCTCGTTCTCGTTGAACCGCTCGACCCAACGGTCGTACGAGTCGTCGTAGAAGGTCGAGGTGACGAACCGCCCGAGCTGGGAGACTAGCCAATACACATTGGAGTCCGTCTGGCCTGCCATGGTGATCGCCGAACGGTCCTTCGACGAGATCGAGACTGTCCGTGAATCGTCGTCCGCGGCCCGAACCCAGTCCGCCAACCCCGTGCGAAGCAGATTCTTCGGGCTCCGCCCCGGAAGCTGCTCCTCATTCTCAAAATCCAGAATAGGGTGGTCCAGGTCCTCGACCGCGTACATCGACTGCCACATGCCTCCGACCCGTTGTGACCAGTTGTTGGCCACGATGCCGGAGCGCGACGGGAACACGCCCGTCGATAGCGTCGCGTGTCCGGGCGCGGTGTGTGTTACCGCGTGTGCGTGCGATGCACTCGTGAAACGGAAGCCCTCGTCGAGGAATCGCCGGAAGCCTCCTGTGAACGCCTCCTCGAAGTGGTCGATGAGGTCGCCTCGGAGTTGGTCGATGGAGATCATTACGACGAGCGAGGGCCCCTCGGCATCTTGACTCTCGGCGGGCGCCGTG
>Ga0066376_10000213_pt1 | contig 52075 bp, 72 predicted proteins | sample Knorr_S15_td_Bot_FD_77009 | JGI IMG/M metagenome (GOLD analysis project Ga0066376, IMG submission 77009) | Marine microbial communities from Southern Atlantic Ocean transect - Knorr_S15_td_Bottom_ad_5009_LV_A | ecosystem: Environmental > Aquatic > Marine > Oceanic | place: Southern Atlantic... | reverse complement strand
ACTGTAAAGCCGGCCTTCTCGAGGGCAAGCTTTAGAAAATCGCGCATAGCGCTATCATCTTCTGCTAAAAGAATATGTGACATAACAACTGTGACTCTATATTCCCTTTTCAGAAAATGATAGAGTAAAGTCATGAAATATTCAGAGTATATTTTGTTTTTTATTTATGCGGCTGCTTTTACTTTTTATCTGGCGTCATCCGCTTCTTATGCACAAGACAATGAGGTGAAGTCAGGACAGGGTTGCGAAGCAGCGGGAAAAGTAATTATCAGACTGGACAAGCCGTCATTTGGCGGTCGTGTTGTTTGGCGCAGAATGTATGGAAGTGCACAGAATGATGAGGCGCTCGCCGTTTTTGCCCTTGGTAATACCGTCATAGGTTTAAACAGAGAAGAGGGCGATAATAATACTGTAACCCTTACAGCATTCGACAGAAATGGCCGCCTGGTCAGGCAATCAGAGTTTCCTGTAGCCAATATTAAATCTATTCGTAACGTGAAAACTTTGGGCAGTCGCGCCTATGTTTTGGCGGACAGGGTTGATAATTCGTCCACACTTTCCGTTATAAACGAAAAAGGAACCTTGTTGCAGAGGAAAAATTTTCTGGAAAAAGGATACAAAACATCTGTTACAGATGTGATTGAAGGGGATGGCTCAAGCTTATTTGTGGTAACTAATCAGGAGTCGCTTTCACGAAACAGCAGTTTCTCAACGCTTTACAAATTGTCTTCAAAACTGGACACAATCTGGAAGCGTGAAATCCGCACAGGCAGCCAGACAAATATTAAGTCATTGGTGATGGCAAAAGATGGCAGTCTTTACCTCGGCGGAGACATGTACTCAGGCAGTAGAAATATGGCACTCCTGACACATTTTACGCAAAATGGAGCGTTGGACTGGCAAAAGCCTATTCCTCGCGGCAAGGCCGCTGAGATTTTGTCTTTAGAAAAAGATGGCAAAGACCGCCTCTTCGCGGTTGGTAAAGCCTTACCATTGCCGGAAGGCCAGCAAGCAGTCTGGGTTACTTTGTTAGATAGAAGCGGGGAAACTTTATGGGAAAGATTTATTCAGTCCGATAATGCCGCCCTGTATTCCAATGAAATTTTGATTGATGATGTCGGACGGCTAGCCGTCCCCGTTGAGAGTGAAGGCCGTTCCAATATGAGAGGCTATGCAAGAGTAATTCTTCTAAATACAAAAGGTGACATTACAGGCGAGCATGTTTTTTCAGAAGGGAGAGGGTTGTCACTGACCGCGCGCCCATCCCTAAGCAGATTTGGCAATTCAACTGTTTTAATCGCCACGGCGGAAAACAGATTGGCTGATAACGCCACACCCGAACAGGCGCAAAATAAAAAAGATATCTGGATTGCCGCAATTCCAGAGCTATTCAAAAAAGAAAACCCCTGTTATTAAGGTCACTATGAGTACTACATTTGATAAATACAGGATTGATCTTGATGAAACGGTGACCTATCTGGACGAGCGTTTGGATAAGGTCTTGTCAGAAAATTTGCCTGATATTTCGCGCACAAGGTTAAAAGCCCTGATACTGGAAGGGCAGGTAAGAAGTGAGACGCGTGTCTTTAAAAAACCTTCAGAGAAACTGAGCGACGATATTGGTACATATTTAGAGGTTCGTATTCCTGCAGCGGTTGATGATACCCCACAGGCCCAGAATATCTCTCTCGACATCATTTACGAAGATGAACACCTTCTGGTTATAAATAAACCAGCAGGGCTGGTTGTTCACCCTGGCGCTGGGAATGCAGACCAGACTTTGGTGAATGCCCTTTTATTCCACTGTAAAGACAGCCTATCAGGGATAGGTGGGGTCAAAAGGCCAGGCATAGTTCACCGTCTCGATAAAGACACATCCGGTGTTATGGTGGTTGCAAAAAATGATGCAGCACATAAAGGATTGTCAGAGCAGTTATCGGAAAAAACAATGGGTCGCATTTATCATACCATAGTATTGAATGTCCCTGTGCCACCAACCGGGGCAATAAATAAGCCTTTAGGCCGTCACCCGCAAAGCCGTATGAAGCAGGCAGTCCTAAGATATGGTGGTCGTGATGCTGTCACCAATTATAAAACACTGGATATTTTCAGAGACAATTTTGCGCTTGTCGAGTGTAGGCTGGAAACGGGGCGAACCCATCAAATCAGAGTTCACATGCAGGAAAAGGGGTTGCCCGTATTGGGTGATCCTGTTTATGGCCCACAAGCCACGGCGGTAAAAGGCGCATTAAAAAGGGGCGGATGGGACGAAGATATAACTGAAGTTGTTACCGGATTTAAAAGACAAGCGCTTCACGCAAAGGAATTGTTCTTTGAGCACCCGATTCTAAAAAAAGACATGAGTTTTTCATCAGGCTATCCTTCTGATATACATGGATTAATTGAATCTCTCTCCAAATAAAAGCAAAAAGATCTTGCATTTACGTAAAATTTTATGTAAATTGAATATATAGGGTGAGGTTAGAGAGAGCCCACAAGAACAACATAATCCGCAAAAAGGATTACAGTTTAAAGTTTAGTTAGTATGTAGTTTAGTTAGTTTTTCCAAAGTTCCATTCTGGTACCCGTAAACTTCTTAGCCGTCTTTTTTTAAAGACGGTTTTTTTTTGGCGTAAAATGCTGCACAATACCCTTTATACAAATAAAGGATATTTATGACGGCTGTTACAGAAATCGATTTATCAGATCATACTGAATTTGATGGACATGAAAAAATTTTCAGAATGGAAGATAAAGCGACAGGGCTGTTGTCATTTGTTGCAGTCCATAATAGCAATCTGGGGCCGGCCCTTGGGGGGTGTAGATATTATGCCTATACCAACGAGGCCGACGCGCATTCCGATGTTTTGCGCCTGTCGCGCGGAATGACTTATAAGTCAGCACTTGCAGGCTTGCCGCTTGGCGGGGGCAAATCAGTTATAATTGCAAATCCTGACAAACCTAAAACATCCGAAATGATGCAGGCTTTTGGGGAAGGGCTTGAGAAGATAGGCGGTTTATATGTGACGGCCGAAGATGTCGGAACAACCGAAGAAGATATGGTCTCAATTTCCAATTCGACCAGCTATGTATCGGGACTACCCCCGAGTGATAAATCACCCCTTTCTGGTAATCCTTCCCCGCTTACAGCTCAAGGCGTTTTTTGTGCGGTCAGGGATGTTACAAATGCATTTGGCGAGCGTGATAAACTTGCGGGGGTCAAATGTGGGATTTTAGGGCTAGGTGCTGTCGGTTATTCTTTGGCGCGATATCTGGATGAGCTTGGTGCAAAACTTGTACTTGCTGACATTAACGATGATGCTTTGCAGAGAGCGAAGCGCGAGTTTTCCAGTGTCGAAATTGTGTCTCCTGATAATTTGCATAGACAAGATGTAAAGGTATTTGCTCCTTGCGCTCTGGGGGGAGGGCTTAACGACAAAACAATTCCAGAGATTAAAGCAAAAGTTATCTGCGGCGCTGCAAATAATCAGCTTGCAGAACGCAGGCACGGCAAGATTCTTCATGACAAAGGTATAATTTATACACCTGACTATGTGGTGAATGCTGGTGGTATTATTGCTGTTGCCTATGCCTATTATGCACAAATAGGTGAAAACCCGTTCGGACATGAAATGAACCGGGAAAATATGGTCGCAAAAATTGAGAAAATTGGCGATACCACACGTGAAATATGTTTACGTTCTCGGGAAGAAGATCTTCCTACAAACGAAATTGCCGATAAAATGGCGGAAGCTGTTTTTCTGAACTAGATTCAAGGGGCAATATCTTGCCAGTTTTCTCTCAATTCACGCGAAGATATTCGCTCAGACATCTGGTAAAGAGGTAAGGGATTATCCAGTTTTTGCCCTTTGTCACGGGCTAAAGGCCGTACCTGTAATTCTGTCTCACAACATATTTTGTCAATGTAGCCAGGTGCTTTTGGAATATTAAAGGGCATAGATATTGTAAGGCCTGAATAATATTCCATATCGGAGCCGAACACATCCTTGTCCGTTTCATCGGTCACAGTGATAAAACCTGCAACTCTAGCCCCATTGGAAAAGCTTTTGCTAAGCTCAAATTTTGCTCCCATATCCTCTGCCAGAAAATAACCAGCATTAACTGAGGCAGTGAGGTTCTGATATGGTATGTCATAATACAAATTAAGGTGGCCTGTGCGAAGTAAATCACCTTTGGTATCGCGTGCTAGACTCGATTTTGCGTCTCGTTTTTTGACCAGCCATCCTTCAGCGCCAATCGCCCATCTTTTGTCCCAGGGGCGGTATAATATCTCTCCACCGGCACCAGCAAACATCTCTTCCAGATATCCGGCACTGACCCCCATGTGAATTTCGGGATTGAGTGATATTAATTTTGCCAGATAGGCACGTTCAATGTTGACGGGGTTTTTAGTATAGAGGATTTCGTCGCTTCGAACGGCATCTTTTGGAAAACTTTTCAGAACAGGAGTATCTTGCATAGAGCTGTACAGTGTGGAGCGAAGACCAAAGCCAGCAATCAGATTGAAAGGCAAAATCTGACGGCCCTCAGCCAATAAAGATGTACGATGAGTATAGGCTTTGTATTCCTGTGTAATATCTTCCACATGCTGCAACTTTAAACCGTATTTATTTTGACTAAGTGGCAGAGAGGGGGAGTTTTTTAAAAAAGCTTTGCTATTTTTTTTAACCTCCATGCTATGCCACAATTCATTTCCGCTGCCGGATCCATTTAGTACCGCATCAAGCCCACGTTTAGGAAGAATGAGATCGGGCCCTTGCAGGCCAAAATAAACGGGTTGTATGGAAAGTGTCTCAATGTTTTGGCCATTTGCTTCGGCCAGATAAAGATCGGCATTTTGTCGTATTTGATACGGGGTCGAAACACCATCCGCTAACACCAGCCGGGTTTTAGGGTGCTCGCGGCGGCTATGCTCAGAAAGTATATTTCTGGGAACAGGGTTATATTGAACATTATCCTTATATGCTTTTTTTGAGCGGGTTGGGAGAGTGTCAAAAAAACGTGCTCTTGCCATGAACTTATCACCACCTGTATAGGCGCCTGACAGCTCAAGCCAGGGGAAGGGGGTGTATTGTGCGCCTATTGCCCAGCGGTCAGGCCCCTCATAACCTGCTATAGTTTGTTCTTCGGATTTGTAGGCGTCCCCATTCCAGTCGAGAGTGAGTTTAAGCGGCTCATAAGGCGTCTGCCACGACACTCCCCCAAAAAAGGCAACGTCCTCGCCTGTAAACCAGTCTGACATTTTATTTGAGTCGTTGCCATCCAGAGGCCTTTCTTTTCCAAAATGACTGTCAGATAAAATACGGAGCGGGTTTTTTATATCAGCTGCACTGCCCAAACGGCCCCATGCCATGCCGCCTGTCACATCAAAATCGTAAAAACGTTTTGTAAGAGCTATATACTCTCCGGCCTGCTTTTTATGTCCGATGGCCGATTTAAGGCCAAGTGCCACTTGCGGTGTAAAATGTGTTTCATTGAAAAGCTTTAACTTTAAATCCATACCGGGTAAGGCTTTCTTACCTCCATCCAATATATTTGATGTTTGGACAGTCTGGCGCAGCTGCATGTAAAATCTGTCAGAAAATTGAGCTCCGATTGAGCCACTATAATATGGTGGTAATGTATCGAATTGAAGAGAAAGAGAATTTTCAGGTAAGGTCCGCGCTGTCTCAACAGTATTAAGTTGTGTCGCTTCTGTTTTTGCAAACGCACAAGGTAAATTTATAAAGATAAAATAGCAGGCGAAAAGCACTGCAAAGGCAGAACGCATATTAAAGCATAAATATCAGTTGAATCCGGCTGGAAAGGCCCCTCAGTTATTAGTCTGCCAAAAATATATTTCCATGCAAGCTAAAAAGCTTTTTTATTTATAAGATCAAGGGATAAGAGCCTTTATTAAACGCCAACTATGATATATTTTGAAGTTCTATGAGTTTAGGATCCTTGAATTTTGATATATGCGTCATCGGCGGCGGTATAAACGGTACTGCAATCGCGCGTGATGCTGCCGGACGTGGCATTCGCACTGTTCTTTTTGAGCGCGGTGATCTGGCTCAGGAAACATCATCTTCCAGTACCAAGCTTATCCATGGGGGCTTAAGGTATCTGGAATATTACGAATTTAGACTTGTAAGGTCCGCCTTACAGGAGCGGAATATCATGCTTCGAACTGCGCCGCATATTATCTGGCCGCTGAACTTTATTCTGCCACATGAAAAACACCTCAGGCCGAAACTTTTAATAAGGCTGGGGCTGTATATTTATGATTATTTGGCAAAGCGTGACAGATTACTGGCTTCATCCAAATCCTTGTCTTTGAAAAGTGGTGAGTACGGAAAACCGTTAATTGAGAGCAAATATAAAGCCGGCTTTAAATACTCCGATTGCTGGGTGGATGATAGCAGGCTTGTAACTCTGAACGCTGTTGATGCTGCCGATAAGGGAGCAGATATAAGAACATATACATCCGTGGAGAAAGTCGAAAGAAAAGGCGGACGCTGGCTTGTCACTGTTAAAGATGCCATGGCCAATCAAGAATATTGCATTACGGCCAAATCAATTGTGAACGCAGCCGGTCCATGGGTCAGGGATTTACTGGAAAGGCAAAAGCTCGTATCGGGAAACACACCTGAGGCGCGTCTCGTGAAAGGTTCACACATTATAGTCCCACGATTATATGAAGGGCAGCACGCTTATATCCTGCAGCAAAAAGATAAAAGGATAGTTTTTGCAATCCCTTATGAAAATGAATTTACTTTGGTAGGTACGACTGAAGAAGGCGTTGAAGTCCCTCAAAGTGATATTCGTATATCATCAAGCGAAATTGATTATTTATGTGCGGCAGCAAACAGAGCCTTCACCAGAAAGATTGGACCTGATGACATTCTGTGGGCCTATTCCGGTATAAGACCTTTACTGGAAGAGGGCGGTAAAAGTGATAAGGCCGTCACACGCGATTACAAACTTGTGCTTGATAATGAAGGAGCACCGATTTTATCGGTGTTTGGCGGGAAAATCACAACCGGCCGTTCTTTGGCCGAAAAAGCGGTGAATTTGATAGGGGAGGCAATTCGGGCAAAAAACAAGAATAGCTGGACATCTAAAAGAAGGTTACCAGGTGGTGATTTTGATTATCAGAACCGCCAAAACTTTATCGCCGACCAGGCCAAGAAATATCCTTGGCTACCAAAAGACATTCTGGAGCGTTACATCCGATCTTACGGTACGCGCATGGATGTTTTCCTAAAAAATATAAATACATTGGAAAATATGGGTAAATATTACGGGGCGGGTGTGTATGAGGCCGAAATTGGATATCTAATAGGATTTGAGTTTGCGAAAACAGCTGAAGATATCTTGTTCCGGCGCTCTAAGACAGGTCTGTTCTTGAGCGAGAAGGAGTACTCCGGATTGGCACAGGATATGCCTGCACTGCGTGAGCATTACACACATCACTATAAGGGACTATGAAATATGTCATTTCAAATTCTATCATTAGATCAGGGCACAACAAGCTCAAGAGCTATTTTATTTGATGAGAGTGGGGCTATAAAAGGAATATCACAAAAGGAGTTGAGTCTTTTTTATCCGCATAAAGGATGGGTGGAGCAGGATGCCCGTGATATTGTAGAGGACACCTTGAATTGCGGGCGTGAAGTTGCCTTAAAAGGTAATAACATCAAGACAATAGGTATTACCAATCAGCGTGAGACAACTATAGTCTGGAATAAAGATACCGGTGAGCCTGTCTATAATGCCATCGTATGGCAGGACAGGAGAACAGCCGAGACATGTAAAAGGCTGAAAGCTGAAGGACATGAAAAGCTGATTACAGAAAAAACAGGTCTTATCATCGACCCTTATTTTTCAGCCACCAAAATAGCATGGATTTTGGATAATGTTGATGGTGCTAGGGAAGAGGCGGAGAAGGGCATTCTTCTTTTTGGTACAGTCGATTGTTTTCTTCTGTGGCATCTGACAGACGGGCGAGAACATGCAACTGACATTACAAATGCGTCACGTACTTTGCTCTATAATATTCAAAATTGTGAGTGGGATGAGGATTTGCTGAAACTCTTCAATATCCCTAAAACCATGTTGCCGAAGGTGAAGATAAACACCGCGCATTTTGGTGAGACATATAAAATAATTGATGGGGAAACGCTCCCGATAACAGGGATGGCAGGTGACCAGCAATCTGCTTTAGTCGGGCAGGCATGTTTTGAAAAAGGTATGGTGAAATCCACGTATGGGACGGGGTGTTTCGCGCTAATAAACACAGGCAAAGATATTCCATCTTCTGAAAATGGTTTGGTTACAACCATTGCCTATGACATTGGACAGGGCCCGAAATATGCAGTTGAAGGCTCAATCTTTGTGGCGGGCGCAGCCATCCAATGGCTAAGGGATAATCTGGGGCTTTTTGGTGAGGCCCCAGAAAGTGAAACGCTTGCTTTATCCGTTGAGGATAGCAATGAGGTTATGTTTGTACCTGCTTTCACCGGTCTTGGTGCGCCCTATTGGGATCCGGGAGCCAAGGCAGCGATACTCAATCTTACCCGCGAAACCACTAAGGCGCATATTACCCGTGCGGCACTTGAGGCACAGGCCTATCAGACCTATGACCTCATCCACGCAATGCAGCAGGATACAGGGCTTGATATCAAAGCTATCCGCGCCGATGGCGGCCTGGTCGCAAATAGCTTCATGTGCCAGACACTGGCAGATTTTGTGCAGGCACAGATTGATATACCTGAGATAAGTGAGTCAACGGCGCTGGGCGCGGCTTATCTGGCAGGTCTCGGGGCAGGTCTATATAAAGACGAAAAAGATATTGCGGATCGCTGGAAACTAGAAAAAAGTTTTGTACCGCAAATATCTAAAGAGAATGTAGAAAAAGGATTGCGCCAATGGCATGACGCTGTTGGGCGTGTTCGAAGCAAATAATAATTAAACTATTAATTGGCCGTTGGCTATTAATTGGGCCACGTCAAGATCGCGGTGGTCTTGAATTTGTGTAAGGATTTGAGAGCCTTCCGGGCCTGTGCCATCCGCGTCGATATGCATGCGTGTATGGTAATGTGTCCGTTCGAACCATACGAAATCAGATAAGACATCATTCGGTCCATAATCAATGACATCACTGATGTCAATATAGTCTCCGTTCGGACCTGGTTCGAAATCCATAATGTAATCGAAAGACTGGTTCAGGCTGTCCGCACCGTAATGGAAGGTGTCACGTCCTGTGCCGCCGAACAGGACATCTGAGCCGGCACCGCCATTTAAAAAGTCATCACCGGCACCACCATAAAGGCGGTCATTACCATCCTCCCCGTAAAGCTCATCATTACCTGTACTTGAAAATCCCGGCGTGGAAAAGCGATCATCACCAAACATGTAATCTGTACCAGCACCGCCGCGCAAAATATCATCGCCGTCTTCGCCGTACAGAGTATCGGTGCCATCGCCTCCATCAAGAATGTCGTTACCAACGCTTCCCCAGAGATTGTCATTACCTTCCCCACCTGTAAGCTGGTCATTACCTTCAGCACCAAAGAGTGTGTCATGGCCAGCATCTCCAAAGAGATAATCATTACCTAATTCCCCGTATAGATAATCATCACCGTTGCCACCGTAAAGCTGGTCATTCAGAAGGCCGCCATAAAGCTGGTCATTACCATCACCGCCCCAGAGGCGATCATGTCCATCTTCCCCATAAAGTATGTCTGTGCCACCGTTGCCGAAAAGATCATCGCGACCACTGCCGCCATAAATAATGTTTGTACCACCGTCACCGTAGATAACATCATTGTGATAGGTGCCGCGAACATTTTCAATATTCAAATAAATTTGCGTATCACCGTTTGTCAGCGTATTTGTGCCGGCAGCCAGATCGAAATTAATACCGTGATTTACCTGGATAAAATTGATGAGATCGACCCCTGAACCGCCGTCTATATAATCATTTCCAAGGGATCCCATAAGGGTATCATTGCCATCTTCGCCATAAAGCTCGTCATTGCCGTCACCACCATCCAGCAGGTCGTCACCAACGTCGCCACGGAGCAGGTCATTGCCGCTCCCGCCATTTATAATATCGGAGTTGCCTCCTCCGAAAAGGGCATCTGCACCAGCACCTCCGTTTAAGGTGTCCTGCCCGCTACCGCCGTAAATAGTGTCATCGCCGTCTCCGCCGGAAAGGTTATCATTACCATCACCGCCATACATCAAATCAGTACCATCACCACCACTTAAAATATCATCGCCATATTCACCATATAGAACATCGTCGCCTTCCTCACCCTGAAGGTGGTCGTTTCCGTTTCCTCCCCATAGCTCATCATTATCTGTTCCGCCGTAAATAGTGTCATCACCATCCTGGCCATATAATATGTCACGCAGGCTGTAACCATAGATGGTGTCATTACCATCCCCGCCATACATTGTATCTGTCCATAAAGCTGTGGGCGCATCTCCGCGCAGAACATTTCCTTCAGCATTGCCATAGACCCAGGCATCTATATCCTGAAGGGCAATAACTGTTCCACCAACCTCTATATATTCTATACGGTAAGCGCTTGTGTGACTTGCAAAATGATTGGCCACACGGATCTGGTTATTGCCTGGAACTGAAATTAAAAGATCTGCCGTTTCGTTGCGTGCGAAGCTGATGTCGCTGAGGCTGTGCGTCGTGAAGCGTATACGGTCAACCCCATGTGTATCGTAAATCCGGTCAAAACCATTGCTCCAAATATAAATATCATCATCATCGCCTCCGTTTAAGATATCATCGCCCATGCCACCATCAAGAAGATCATTCCCACCATAGGCTGTGAGAGAATCATTACCGTCCATTCCAAAGAAAAAATCGTCCGCATCGACCTGACTGTCGGCGGCGAGGTTGTTGTTATTATTGTCACCAGTATAGGTGGCCATTTATCAGTGTCTCCGCATCTTCTGTTGCTTATATGACATCTTTCATGGCAGTCCTTGCCATTACTCAATACTATCTTTAATTATCTTAAAAAGACATTAAAATTGGCTTAATTTTTAGGGAAATATTCTCAGCTGTTCATGTGAACGCAAGAGTTAAGGATATGCGGAATCTAGCTTATTGAGATAAAATGGTGCTCAGGGCCGGGATGTGAGTAATGAATTAAATATATGTTATTTAACAAAAAGCTTAACAAGGAAAAGACAGTTGCCCCCAATCTTGCCCCTAGTTGATGGGGCTTAGGCCGCCAAGAAAACTGTCTAAGTCATTCTCTCTGATGATTGTTCTTCTGCCAATCTTACAGGCTTTCAGCCTGCCCTTTTTTATCTGGTTGTATAGCATTGTTTTGCTAATTCCGGTTAGTTCTACCGTTTCTTTTATAGTAAATGCCTTTTTCATTTTCTCCTATCTTTCTTCCCTTAACGCCCTTTACGGGTCTGATTAAACATTACATCTAAAATCTTGGCATCTTCGCCTTTATATACTTTTGCACTACCCGAGCCTTCAACGCCGAATAATCCCCAGTGTCTGCTCCAATCAATCCATGTACCATCTGGCTGCAGGTACACCTTCATCTGTTTAAAAGCGTATCTATCATAAAGTTATATCCAGCCTGATAATCTTCTGATTGGTCTGGATGGTCAGGCAGCCTCATCCCCTCTAATTCCTTACGTGATATGGTTATAGAGTCGGGGTCGTGGCGGGTGTATTTTGTTCCTCCCCAGAAATTAACATCAGAGTAAACGCACCCGGAATCTGCATCGTGTGGTAAAGCCCATATCACATCCGGCATATCGTTATCTTTTGTCATCACCTCCCCCTTACTGCATCTGATAGGATTTTAACGTACTCCAAAGCATTGTTCGTGTCCGGATCGTCTGCCCTGTAGGCAAAATGACTTGGAACCTTATCAATCACCTCTTTCTGGAGGCGGTCTTTTGCTGATATTGCCAAGCGTTCTGTAGCCACACATCTTTTCCAGAGAACGTCCAGACTGACGCTCTCGTTCACCTTATTAGGGTCGGACATATCTCCAAGTATTGATATACAATCCTCAAGGGCTTTTATTGCATAAACAATAGCCCCTTCATTCGCGCCTTTTTCTGTCATGGTTTTTGCTCCTCTTTTATAATATCCTCGGCAGGTATAATCTGCTCTCCGTTTACGGTAATATCATTAACCACAACCTCAAAAACCCCTATGTATTCGGGAATAACTTTTGGGTTTTCTGCCACCAAATACAGACCAGATTTAGACAGGCCGATGTCCCATTCATGGAGAATATCGTTTATATGCCTTCGAGCTGTTTCAATTCGTTTCCAGAACGAGCCTGTATCGTTCCAATAACCATGATGGTTGGGGTTAATTTGATGGACGAGAAAAAGCCCTGTTTGTTTATTTCTTATGCGATAGACCTTCACTCCCCACCTCCTATTTTTTCTTTAACGTCTTTGAGGGCTTGGTTGTAGCCTTTATCGTATGCCTCCCATGTGTCCTCAACCCCCTCAATGTCTTTCGGGTTAAGCATCATCCCCTCCAAATCAATATCAGGCTGTTCTATGTGTTGACGTATCGTATCCGTTAAACGCACAGAGCGGCTGGCTGACATATTGCCGTCATAAGCTGCCTTAGCTATTTTATCCAAAGCCTCCAAAGCCTCTTGTTTACTGGTCATCGTCTGGGTTTCCTTCATAAACTCTAATTGTCCATTGCTTTCCGTTTTTGTCATTGAATGTAACTCCAACATTATCCACCAATTCTCTCATAGAACCAAAGGTTTCAAATTCCCCCATCTTTTTCAGAACTAAGTTTCCGTATGCTTTTACTTCTTCTTCGTCTATTTCATTACTGGTCATTTGTTTGCTCCTTAGTGTTTTCAATAACTTCATCCATCTGCTTTACGATTTGCGCAAAGTCATCGCGCAATAGAGAGAATTGTTTAATGAGGTTTTCACGGACTACCTCTTTTTTGGTTATGTTAGAAAATTGTATTGCATTACCATCTGGAACTTGACCTATTCTCCCCTGAAAGAATGACGATATATCTCTGCTTCTTGGGTAGCTTGCCCCATAACCGCTTTCGCTGTCATGCCAACCGAACATATTCCATAAGAATGTTTTTAAATCTATTTCACCCATCATTTTCCTCGCTTGCTTTCTAGTCGTGCTATATCTTCGTAAACTGTTGGTGATACGGCACCGCTCGATGTAACAAGCCATTCCTGCAATTCGAATAGCCTTTGTTGTTCGTGGTTACTCAACATCACTCCACCTCATCTTTCGGGGGTTGGTTTTCATCTTCAATCTCCTTTATGGCTTGGTCGCGCATAGCCATCCATTCTTTCGCTGTTTCTTGTTCTGGAGTTAATCCTCCCGGACTTTTAAAGTTAAAATAAGCCTCAACCATCCCCTCACTAGGCTCACCCATCATCTTGGCGGTGAAACGCAGGGCGAATATTGTTGCATCGCTGTGTTCGGTAACCCAGTCTTCCCATGCTAAATCGGGATCGTTCAATAGCCGCCTAGCATCCTCAAAGTCTTTCTGTGTCGGGTGGGTCATGTGGCCTCGCTAAAGAACTGTTTAAACTCGTTATGCCCGTAGTGACCGGATGTCAGGTCTATAATTTCCTGAACAGTATATTTCTTCTTTACCTTTGGCTGGCTTTCAATGAATGACCTAACACCGTATTCGCAAGCACCAGTAATCACGCGGTACATTTCTATGAAGTCGGTAACTGGAAAACTGTCTGTGACTTTGATTTTTTCATATTGGCTCTTGTCTCTATTGCCGATTTTATACTTAAGGTTTTCACGAGCTTCTTTGATAGTTTTGCCATGTGCAGACTTATCGCCGTCTGTGACCAGATAGACCTGATTATCGTTGTCGTCTTTAAGCCGCTTTACATTGCCTCGTGTAGAGACGACGCGGTGAAATAAACCATCCGTGAAGTCAACTTCCACCCATTCTGCACCTTCAACAATATACCAGCAATCAGGCTTTAAAGTCTTTCCATCTACAATATCAGCCTTGCCACCAACCGGAATAAGTTTGCCTTTTTCCTTTTTATACTCAGACGCCATTAGCAAGTTCCCCAATTCGCCTTTCACGGCTGCTCTATACCCCAAAGCAGAACAAGCGGCATTTTCACCTTCACAAGAAGCTTTGCTGTAGTCTCCACTCGATGCCGCTTTGCTGGAGTTTCCACTCGATGCCGCTTTGCTGGAGTATCCACTCGATGCCGCTTTGCTGGAGTATCCACTCGATGCCGCTTTGCTGGAGTATCCACTCGATGCCGCTGTGCTGTAGTCTCCACACGATGCCGCTGTGCTGTAGTCTCCACACGATGCCGCTGTGCTGGAGTATCCAGAGCTTTTTGATTTCTTTTCTGTCTCCTTATAGAACTTGTCAAAGTCAGTTGTTGCTAGCTTTATTAAGTCTTTTATTTCTTTATCAAATACGTCTTCCATCATCTTTCCTTTCTCGGTGGATTGGTTGGGTGGGTCATGCTGCCTCCTTAACAAGAAAAGCGTGCAAGTCTTTCAAAAATTTCTCCTGTCTAGGATCGCGCCAAGCGTGTTGGCAATAGACCTTGGCTTCCTTGCTGTAATGATAGTGATTATCTTTTAGGTGGGATTCTGCCTCGGATTTCAGAAGGAACATCTGGCAATATTTATAATGTTTCTTTTCAGCAAAAATGCCGTTGCAGTAATCGTTATCTTCGCAGAATGCTTGGCAGGTAGCTTCGCTTATCCAGTTTTCATCTAAGACTGAAGAGAAATCCAATTCACAGTCATGGCAGCTCTCCCTGATCTCCTTAAATAATTCTTCAAGAGTTTCTTCTTGAGCCACAATCTCTCCGTCATACACGAAAGAGTATCTTTCTCCGTCTTCAAAGTGATAACTTGAAACCCACTCTATGTCTTGTATCTGGAAATATATTGGATAAGCCGTACAAGCATTATCCTGATCAAAATATTCCTTTATAAACTCTTCCATCACATTTCCTTTCGTTGTTAGTTGGACGGGGCAGGGCTTGATACCTGCTGCCTGCGTTTGTTTAAATCAGCTTTCAGGGTGCTACCCGCTATAGTCTGATCGGCTGAAACGTACTAGCGCGACTAGCCTAATTCCGTACGTGTCCTTCCACGCCGCCCGTCCATGTGGTCACTGCAACGCTACACCACAGTGACCACAGAGAGGGGTTAACAAGAGAGACCTTCACTACAAATGCAGCAAAACAATAAGGAGGAAGGCCTCACTGATTAACCATTCAGGGCGTACTTATAATCATCCGGGTAGGGGAGCTTAAAATCAGGAAACGCCTGTAATATTGTAATCTCCACCTGTGCCAGATACTCCGAGAACTCCTTTACTGTTAATGACTTTGTGCTTTTCGGGTTGCGTTTAGTGAAGGTCTGGACATTTCCTTCCGCATCCCTGTAAGCAATTTCCTTTTCCTCAAACCCGATAAGCTTTAGAGCGAATTTATCGTGAAGTTCGTCCTTGCTCTCACCCATGAACTTTGCCAGCTCACCTAGCCACATCCAGTAGGTGTTATTTTGAGCATTTGACCTGTTCGGGGTGTACTCCTTTATATCCACTTGCCAATCCTTCATCGTTGGCAAAGCAGAAAGATGGTGTATACACTTGGTCATCCGTGACGGGTCTTTATCTGTAATTATAAATCTCATTAGAATCTCACTATTAGGCCGCAAGCCTTTTCCCAGTTTCCGCTTACCGCGTATAAGTCCTCGGCAAGCTTTACTGCTCTCTCCACATCACCCCAGAAACTCACCTCGCCTCGGTTATGTTGTGTGTCATGGCATGAGTGACATAACGGAACGGTAAACTTATCACTCGGCTTTATCGCCTTTCCCCCGCCCGTGCCTTTGCGGATATGCGCCGCTTGGGTTTCACCATGCCTGCATCTGACACAGGGGAGAGAACGGATAAACTTGAGGTGTTTAGGGGAGCGGATCATCAGAACGGTATTTCATCCTCTAGACTATCTTGAGGCTGATAGCCGTTCGCCTTATCCTGGTCATGCTGTGAAGGTTGCGCGTCTTTCTTGCCGTCCAGCATCGTCAGTTCACCGCGATAAGGACGTAAGACGACCTCAGTCGTGTATTTCTTTTGTCCGTCCTGTTCCCATGAGCGGGTTTCCAGTTGACCTTCGATGTAAACCTTTGAACCCTTGGAAAGGTACTTTTCGCAAACTCCCATTAAGCCCTGATTGAAAATTACCACGCGGTGCCACTCGGTTTTGTCCTTGCGCTCACCGGTTGCTTTATCCTTCCAGCTTTCCGAGGTGGCAATAGACAGGTTGCAAACCTTATCGCCGCTTTGCATTGTCCGGATTTCGGGGTCATTTCCCAAGTTTCCGATTAAAGTTACTTTATTCACGCTTCCAGTCATTTCTATCTCCATATTCTGTTAGCTTCTTTGATTGTAATGTCGTCCCACCAGAACGAACCCATGGCGCGGGGAGGGCATAGTGTAACCATGTCTTCCTCAGTCATTTCCCATAGGTGTTTCATTGCCCTTATGGCGTTTCTGATTTCAAATTCGGCAATCTTGAACTGCCTTTCGGACGGCTCAAACACATTGCTCTTTTTGCCTGTGAAATAGGCAATCTTTTGGGTCTTTCCGGTTAGAATTTTGTAAATGGTAAGCTGTCTTAAATGCTCGCTCGATAAAGTGTCAGCAGATGAGGGGCAGCGACGCGAAGTCTTTAGATCAATGTAGAAATCCCCATAATCAAAGTCAGCAAAGCCAAGGACATCAACACCCTCGATTTGTCCTGTTACTTCAATCTGGGATCCCAAAGGCTCACCAAGATTAAGAAAGACATTAACTGCCTCCTCCAGCATAGGAGATATTCTTGACCGGCACTCTGACACATTCTCTCTGTCAGCCATGTTGATTGTATCCTTATCGAATACGTCATAAGCCCACGCTAAAGCGGCATCAAAAGTGAAGTCGTTAAACAAAACAGATTCCAGACCTTTCTCAACTGCTATACCTAGCTTTGCCTCAGGTCCCATTTCTCCATATACTTTAAACCTCTTGTTTAGAACCCATATCGCAGGCTCATTAAGAAATACGTTTATTTGTGATGCTGATACTCTTAGATTCATGCCGCTTCTCCATCGGGGTTTTTGGTTTTCTTTAGGTGTTCCGTGTACTCAGCGCCTAGGTGCTTGATTTGCTGTTCGGTCATACGGTGCTTTTCGTCTGCCAGTTCTTGCTTGATTGACTCAAAGTCCTCTGGAGAAGAACAAGACTTAATGCGGTCACGCATGGTTTTGGTTTCTTCTGCTGTGAAATCCTTTTTTGACTCTTGAATTACAGGTACTTGCCCTTTGGCTAACTGGTCATGTGCTTTGTTAAGCTTTGTGATTTCAGCTGGCTTAATCTTCTTATACTGGTCAAGCTCCACCCACACGTTAGGCATATCGTATAAATAACGTCCTATCCCCCACATCACACCTGCTCGCTTGAAAGCATCAGAGAATGCGCCTTTATCGGCCTCAACCTGAGTGTCACCTGCACCGTTTTCTTTCCACACCCAGTCGTCACCGACCTTAATTCCGATTTTACAGGATGTTTTTCCGTGTGCGTGAGGATGCGTTGATTGCCAGCCACCAACGCCACAAACTTCGTCCAATCTTTCCATGACATCACGCGCGTCTATATAGGCAAGCGCAATACATTTTGTCTTGTCCTTTGTCATGGCACCGACACGCCAAGATATCTTTTCAGTCGGAAATGGTTTTCTTAAATCTTCGAGGTTCATAGGTCTGCCTCCATAAGTAATATTTCTGCTTGTTTAATGAGTAGTTCGAGCTGTGTTTTATCGCGTTCGGTTAAATGCGTTCCGCTTCCCACAGCCACATCCACCGATAAAATACATGTTCTGGCCTTTTCTATCTGGTCGGATACAGAAGGGGAGATACGTATAGGTATCTGTTGAGCGTTAGGACTGAAATCTAAGGGTTTCATGCCGCACCTCCAAAAAGGACTGCTCCGAAGACAAAGGCGATAACCATGGCCACCACCAAAATGCTTGCGAAAAAAGCGGGGGATTGCTCCCCCTTAGTTTCCACAGGGGAAGGGATTTCTCCCTGATACCTAGCAAGTATATCTGTGCAGTTCTTGGCTATGTTTTGCTTAAATTCGTCATTTGACCTTCTGATGAGCTTGTTAATCTCGGCTATGTTATGCGTAAGACCCTTTTCCTTGGCCTCAAACAATATCGCATCAACTAGATGCTCCGTGTTAATGCTGATAAGCTCTTCTGCTTTCATTACATTCATGTGTTTCATATCATCACCATTTGGTTGTTAATTATTCCTGAGTAGGGTGTATCCCATTCGGACACGTCAAAGTCCTCGTCGAGGAGGTATATCTCGTCCATGATTAATACCTCGCTGTAACTGAAGAGGCGTAGACCTCTGGGGAAGTATCAGGCTTGAAGAACTCAAGCTTGTCGTCTTCGTATCTGTAGATTGCCTTAGAGCAAATAATATCCAGACCTATCCAAGCGTCACTGACCTTAACCGCCAGACCCTCGGGGATACTGTCTATCTCAACTTCTTCAATCCAGAACTGGTCATTCATATAAACGGCAATGTTATAAGTGCCGAGATATTCAGTAACCGCAACTTCGTATGTCGTGTCTTTGGGGGTGTTTTTGATTTTATATTTAATGGAAACGCCGGAACGGGTTTCTGATGTCTCTATATGTGTAAGCATTTGTATGTCCTTTTCTTGTTTTGCTATAAACATACTCTCAAATAGAGAATTCAATGTCAATAAAAAAGTTCTCAAATAGAGATAAATTTCTCGACACAAGGAAAAATGCGGGTTATAAAGGGGTGTGAGTTGTTAAAAACTCATGGTTCTTGAAAATTGTAAGGATGTAAGAAGGGAAGGATATCGGGCAGGTTCTTTCAGTGAGGCGCTATCCTCTTGGCGGCAACCTGCCCTTAGATCATGACCTAAAAAGGATTGGCTGGTAGTACAGCCAATATCGGAATCCATGGAGCCAGACCTAGTCCAGCTTTGGTTGTTCCAAACATGAAATATCCTAAATCGCTCTCCATTTAGCCGCCTGCCAGCATTACTACCTGATGACCGTCCAGATAGGAGAGCTTATCAAACGGGCTATAACGTGTCCCATAAGAGGCCTCCTATATTTTAAGATTGCGAAGGTCTTATCTTACATTCCTACAATTGGAGAGTCCAGATTTTTACACCTTCACATTTTCAGGATCGGGTCATTCAAAAAGGGGTAAATATGTTTATATACGGAATAGTATCGGGAATTCTGTTTATCGTGCTGATCGTGGCGTTGGCACTTTATATAATGAAAGACGGGGTTTATCCGGTGGATGAGGGCTAAATCCAACCGAAGCCTTTGGCCATAACAAGGAACAGGAAGCCTATTGTTGATATAAAACCAGCAATCATAAAAATAAACTGTTTATCAACTTTTTTGGTGATTTCACGAATATCTTCCTCAATTCGGTTAAGGCGATTAATAACACCTTCCATCTGGCCTTCGAGTTTTCCTATACGTCCATCCATATATTCATTATCGCCTAATTCCCTAGATATCTCAAGAAAATTATTGATTGCTTTTCTTGCGCTAGCCTTAGCAGCTATTAGCTCTTTCTCCAGCTCTTGCTTGTAGGAGCTTATTTCTGGTGTCAGGTTTGAAGACACCATGAATTTAGTTAGGTTTTTTCTGCTTTCGCGCCTCTCTGCTCTTCTCTCCGCCATAGCGTTTCTAGCATCTGAGGCTTTTACCTTTTTCTTATCGTCACTCATAAATCACCACCCGCAAGCCTGTCTGGTTGTTAATGACAGTTTGCTCCTGGACTAATCTGGTTTAGGGATGCACAGAAGTCTCTTACAGTGTTCGCTGTCACGCCGTAATCAAACATTTGACCACCGACGACGCTGCTAACTACAACACTAGCACCATCTTTAAAGTCAGATACTATGATATTTATAGTCGGGTTGCTGTAAGTTAAAAACCTATTAGCACCCTTAGTAGCAGTAATCAGACCTGACTCTCTATCGGTATTGATGATGGTCATTCCAGACAATGATGCAGCTTTCATAGAGGAATTATATGCTTTATTTGCGCTTGCCCCCTCAATAAATGCAGAGCCACCTGTCTTGCTCTGAATCGTTGTGCATCCTGTCACCGTAAACAACATTATAACTGTTACAAGAATTTTCATTTTCCCCTCCTAATAAACTTTCGTTGCTGAAACCACTATGCCGGTTATCTCCACAGTTTCCAATCCACATTCCTGCGGATCTTCATAAGGCCATGTGATTTCAATTGGTTCTTGATATTTAGGGTTGTTTGATCGAGGCCACAGCTTTGCATGACCGTCTATGATCTCAAGCTGCTTAGCGGTAGCCTCTGTTATTCCATTCATAGTACGCTGAACGATTACGAAGTGGCCGCTTTTAACCTCGTCATCATATTCATAAACGGGGCATACTGTCAGGATTGAACCTGGGCCGAACTCTTTATCCATTGAGTCACCCTCGACCAGTAGCCCGAAATAGTTCTTTTTTGCATAGTCATTTGGCAGTGCGATCTTTGCTGTATAGCAGTCATCCTCATGCCATTGTACTGCTTCTTTCCAAACCCCGGCTTGTACTGCGGCAATCACTTTTATGTATTTGACTTCTAGATTCTCTTTTTTAGGAAGTATATCTGACATCTCAACATTCAAAGCTTCGAGAACATCCTCTATCTTATCGGTATTCCATCGCTTTTTATTAGCAAGCAACTCACTCAAATAGCCGGACTTTGTATCAATCATGTTAGCTAAGGCATTTTGTGTAATGCCCTTGTTCTCCATGTATTGGCGTATTCCCTTAGAGAATTTATTCGAAAACTTTTCCATATGCAGACAGTAAACCTATCAAGTTAATTTTAAAATCCACGAATAGAGAAATAGTGGTTGACACCATAATCTCTATTTGAGAATATATCTTAACAAGAGGTTAAAAACTGAAAGGCCATCGCCAGACAGTTAAGGGAGGAACACAAGAACAACCGGACTCCTACATCACGGTTCTTGAGTTTCAAATCGGAAATATAAATCACCCCTCTCGGGGAAACGGGAAAACAAATATTATGCCTTCGCCAGATAAACGGCAAGGTGTGCGCGTCGCCAAACAAAGCACATCCAAGCCATTTACCAATAAGTTAACAATTCAGCATATGCACATTTTGCATATCTTTGTCAAGACTTATCCACAGTCACCATTCAAAAATACGTTACGTAGCGAAAACAAAACAAGAACATCTTTCAAAACTCACAGCTTTAGGAGGTAATTATGGCTGAGAAAAAAACGGGTGATGCCGTAAACATCGCAAAACAAACAATGGTCGGTGATTTAAGAGATCTAGTTCTGGCGTTGTTCAAAGATAGAGAGAAAACTTGGAAGGAAATGTCCGAGGGCGAACAGCGCAGCGTAGCTCAACAAGCTCAGTTCTGGATACAGGATTCAGTCGAAAAGGCTTGTGACATAATAGCGGCAGATGGTCGAAAAGTCATTAAAGGTACTCTCGAACAGGTTACTGTAAAGGATGGCTATAAGTCAGTTATTAAGACAGCTCAGTCTGATCCCCTAAGACATGAATTGGTAGATAGTGCCGGCAGCATTGTCCTTATGGTAGTGTCTGACGCTTCTGAGTATTCAGAGGTTCTAGAGCCTGTCGAGACAGACAAGGATGAGCCTGAGCTCCCTATGGAGGATGCAGCTTGAGCTATCTAGCATTAGATATTTCGACAAGAACAGGATGGGCATATGGAGACGGTTCACCTGGTGGAACTGTCTTTGATACCTTTCCTGTTCCCTTCAAAGATGACTTCGTAAAAATGGGTTACGAATACTCAAGCTGGGTTATCCAGATTTTAAAAAAATATAATCCGGAGCTTATCTTAGTCGAAACCCCAGTTTTCCGATTTGCGTCTACCTACCAGATGGTGGTTCTGCACCACAAGCTACACGAGACTGCTTTTTCTTATAAAAGAATAGAAATATCAAATTCTGCCACTAAGAAGCACCTTACAGGTAACGGTAATGCTAGCAAGGCAATGATGATAGATGCCGTTAAAAAGCGAGGCTTTAACGTGTCTGATGACAATCAGGCTGATGCCATAGCACTAATCCTGACACATAAGGAGAAAAAATCATGAGATACGGAATATTCGTAGACGGTAACAAGCTTGATACATTCGACACAGCCAGACCCCTGACAGATTACGAGCGGGGCGTGAGGGCGTCAAATTTCAAGCGTGAGAACAATATCCGCGTTTCCAAAGTCCTTGTATTGCCGCAGGGGGTGGAATGATGACTGCCCTAAAAGTAATCCAGTTTCCCGAGAAAACCCCAGACCGACTATGGAGAGAACTCAAACGTGCGAGAGGTGCTTTTGAAGCAGATCCATGTCCTGAGACAGAGAACCTTTTCATAGCAGCCCACAAAAGATTTAAGGAGGCATATCTTGCTGAATAATTTAGAAGCCGAGCAGGGTTTATTAGGATGCCTTTTGTATGACAAGGGTTCATACGACAAGGTGTGTGATGTCATTACCCGTGATATGTTTTCCAACGCAACGCATCAGAGAATATATGAGGCCATAGACAAGCTTGCCAAGGTTGGTAAACACGCTACGCCTACGCTGCTTAAGAAAGAGTTTGAGAATGATGTAGACCTTCGTCCAGTTGGTGGTTGGAAATACCTCGTGGACTTATCAGAGAGCGTTATATCCCTATCGAATGTGCCGGATTATGCCGATCACATCAAAGACCTTTACCTTAAAAGACAGGTGCAAAACGCCATTGCAAATGTGGAAGATGATTTCCGCTCTGGTCGTGACCTGAATGAAGCCATTGAGCGTCTTGAAAGAGACATATATGCCATAAGAGAAAATGACTCTATGGAGTTCGAGGCGGTCAATGATACATGGTCAGGTGCATTAGACTGGATAGAAGGTGTTAAGACAGGGCGGATTAACCCGCTTAAAACGGGCTATGGTTGCCTTGACCGGATTATACAGGGTTTTCTTCCCGGAAGACTCTATGTCATGGCGGCACGCCCTGGAATGGGAAAGACTGCCCTTTCATTAAACATTGCAGAAAACGCTGCTTCTCAAGGGGATGTATTGTTCTTCTCACTAGAGATGCCTAAGAACGAGCTTTGCATGAGATTGGCAGCACGTAAAACGGGAATTAATGTCTCCAAGCAATCCAGAGGCCATATCAATGATAATGATTTAAGCCGGCTTGTTGGCTCAAAGATGCCGACCAGCCTTTATGTTTTGGAAAATGGCAAAAATATATCCGAAATCGTGACTGTATCCAGACGCTTTGCAAGGGCAAAAGATGCCAAGCTGATAGTGATTGATTATCTGGGGCTTATTGAGGGTGACAAGCGTATGCAGAAAGTCCACCAGATAGAAGAAATCACCACAAGGTTGAAGTCCTTATCTAAGCAGTTAAATGTTCCAATTCTTCTTTTATCGCAGCTTTCACGAGGTGTTGAGATGAGGGATTGCAAAAAGCCTGTCTTGGCTGATTTAAGGGACTCAGGCGCGATTGAGCAGGATGCTGACGTTGTTATGTTCATTTACCGAGAAGCCTATTACCTGTCCAAGGAAGAGCCTTACAGAGGCAAGAAAGACAGTGACGAGAAGTACGCTGAAAAGGTCGAGAGATGGCAACAGCGATTAGAGAACATTAAAGACAATGCCGAAATTATCGTCAGTAAAAACCGTCAGGGGCAATCTGATACAGCGCTGATGTCTTTTGACGGGGAACGTCAGTTCTTTTACGAGAGGGGCTTCTAATGGAAGGATGGATTAAACTCAACCGTGGATGGTGGAAAGATGACGCTTTCCGCAATAACGATGACCGCATGGTGTTCTTGTGGCTTTTGGAAGAAGCCCAGATCAAGGACAAGGTTGTCAGCATAAAATCCAACCCTGTGAAATTGAAAAGAGGGCAGTTATCACACTCACTCAGGTTTATGGGTGAAGCACTTGATATGAATAAAAACAAAATAGCCCGTATTTTAGAGCATTTTGAGAAATGGGGCATAATCGGGACAGAAAGCGGGACAGGACAAAACATCATAACTATCTGTAATTACAGTAAATATCAAGACAAACGGGACAGCACCGAGACAAGAAGCGGGACAGGAGCGGGACAGGAGCGGGACAAACTAAAAGAAGGTAAAGAATATATATATAACCCCCCTATAGTCCCCCCTTTGGACGATAACAAAAATTCACCGATGTGGTTTAACGGAGAAATCATCCGTTTGAACAAATCCGATTATCACAAATGGTTTGATAATTACCCCGGAACGGAAAGCCAGTTCGAGGAATTCCTGAGCAGCAGGGATGATTGGTATGCAGAACAACCCCCTGAAAAACAAAAATCATGGTTTATGGCAACGGGAACATACATCGCCAAACTGAAAACCGAGGTGGCTTAATGGCTGGCAACGAATACGCGAAATACAACGACCCGGGATACCTTTCCAGCTTGAGAAACAGAAAACTGAGGGAGTTCAAGATAGACAGCCAAGCACATAAGGGAGGAAAAGACCTGATAAACCTTGGTGAAAAGGAATGTCGGTGGCCTTGCGGAGATAAGTTCTGCTCTGCCCCTGTAGTTAAACACAAACCTTATTGCGAGCGTCATTGTGGCATCGCGTATGAAGAAAGCGAGGAAGAATGGTTGATTTAGAGCAAACAAGCCTATCACTGCCGATGGTGCTGTTTTTGATATTTATGGTGCTCAAGCTTTGTGGAGTTATTGCCTGGTCTTGGTGGTGGGTAACCGCACCGTTATGGATTCCCTTTGCGCTATTCGGCATAGCAATAATTATCTGGGCTATCTGGTTTCTAGCAAAATCTGAAGTGAAAGGTTAAGTCATGACAGTTGATTTAAGCAAATTAAAAGCAGGTGACACGGTGCATTTTAGATGTGGCGGGAGTGCGGAGGTAAAAACAGTAAAAGTTCTTGCGCTCATGTGCCCTGTGGAGATTGAGCTAAAAGGCTCTACGCATGGCAGTCTTATGTGGTTTAAAAACGGCTGCTTTGATGAAGAAGATAGCAGTACAGATCCCTTCGACATCATCCGCATTGAACCAAAGCCCTTTGACTGGAAAGACGCTAAGCCGGGGATGGGGTTTTATCGCAACGGTGACAAAAGAAGAATCCCTAATATATACATAGGTCCGAACTTTGGTTCTGTGGGGCAAGCTGGATACGGAACTTTCTTCAGGATGCCAAAAAACGAAGCAAGCAGTTATAAACTCTATAGTTTATCTGACCTAACTCGCGCACCTGAATTTGACATCGAGGTGCCGGAATGAGATCGCGCCTTACACTAATCCTTCTCAATTTAGCCATGCACCTTTGTCGTAGCAAAATGGCCTTTGAGTGCATGGAGGATGCCTATGATTTAGAAACACTTCACCACAGGGGGTATAGATGAAACATCACCATGTAATACTTGAGCAGATACAGAACGTAGACCTAGACGATACAGAGACACTGGACGAGATAGACGCGAAAGCTTGGTGTTTTGTAAAAAATATCCAATTCAAGATAGTGAATAATGTTCCTTGCTATAAACGAAAAGGGGATAAGCGATGGTATGAATACGAACACGATAAATACACCCGCTCCCGTGACGCTTTAAAAAGCATAAGGCCGGAGGGGTGGATATTCCTTACAGATTGCGTAGACCTTGAAGAAATAGCGGATGGGTATACGCAAAGATACACGGCGCACAAGAATGACCCATCAGTTAAACATGAGTGGGCACATACCCTATTGAGTAATTTCCTACCCACAGAAGAACTTGCGGAACTTCACGCCATTATCCAAGCCATCGCATATGAAAGGAATTCATAATGAGTGACATAGACACAAGCCAGTTTATCAAGCCGGGAGAGATACAAGGGTATGGGCAGAAGGGTGATCCTTTACAGATCAGGACGTATCGGGATGGAGGCCGTGAAGAAGTCGTCGGGGTCACACGGTTATCAACGCAACAGCTTCATGATATTCTTGAGCGAGGCCATGATGATGCGTTGATGGAGATAGAAAAGGCCAAGCGGATTCTGTCAGGGGCATTGGACGTTAAAACCATGCGCTTTGCAGAGCGTATAAAGGGAAACGGAACAGGCTTTACCGAGTATCACATGGATCTGGTCAAGGCGTTTAATGATTGGAACATCTTTATGCAACGTAACTCACCACAAGCCCGTGACATCGTTATCCAGATAGTCGATGGTAAAAAAATTGACGAGATACTAGCAAAGGAACAGTTTATGTCCCGCGGAACGCTAAAAAGGCTAGTTGATATGGCCTTGGAGACATGGAGGGAGCTAAGGGGCCAGACTAAGAAAGAGAGGCCGAGAATACCCCCGACAAACCGCCAGAGCGATGCCTTGGAATATATCCACGATTATTACAGCAAAAACGAGAAAGCCCCGACCTACAAGGAAATAATGAAAGCACTTGGTTTATCATCTGTATCAATGGCACAGGGTCTAGTAGACGGCCTGGTTCAACGCGGATATATTTCAAAGGTTCCGGGCGTAGCAAGGGGAATTGAAATAATTTAGGATATACCCCTAATTTACCCCATGCGCGTACCCCCTTAATGAGATATGATAATGGTAAGTTGCAATACGTGACTTTAAATCTAACGCCTCCTTTCAGTTAGAAACACACCCTAAGCGCCTTTGAGCGAAACCTCTTAGGGTTTCTTGCCCCGGATTGTACTATGTCGGCTAAGTACCGATAAGACACCGGGGTTTTTAATAGAACCCGCCAAGGCTATGCGTTGTCGCACCTCAAGCTGGCGGGTCATGCTTTGATGTAGGAAATACGAACCTTAACCGCCCTGACGTGCCATACGTTGTCAGCTCTTCCCGTTCTGGCTTCTATGGCCTCAGGACGGGTTTTTCTAATAGTCGTGGGGTCAAGATAACCGTTAGTCCCGATCACGCCCTACATATCGCGCGTGATTCTCATGGGAACAAACATAGAACAAAAAGAAATGACAGACAATAACGTAATTCCATTCGCACCATTGGTAACTGATGAGCAAATAGAGTACGCGCACGACATACTGGATGACATATTCAATATACTGGCAGCGGAATACGATGAGGCAATCCTACTCACGAGGGATGGAGATCACCTTAACGTGGACAAGATGGGATTGACTGATTTTGAAGTAATGCAATGGCTGGAGCACGGCCTTGATTTTATATCGGAGACAATTTAGTCGTCCGGTAACTGATTAGCATAGTCCCTCATGGAATCAGCTTGGTTTTGTGACCAGTTAGGCCAGGGGGTTTTATCCTTTACTGATTCAATATCATTAGCAAGCTCAAGGAGCTTAAATTTAAGGGAGTGTATATCCCTGTCTTGAAGGAATCGTGACTTAGCCCTTTTCAGGCTAACCACATCGGCTTTGGGTCGTTCAATTTCCTTCATATGACTAACTAATACGAAAATGCCCGATAAAGCAAGCGGCAAGGCCGCAAACCATTAACCCGAGGGGTAAGTATGGCAAAAAAGAACAAGGGCGGTCGGCCAGTAAAGTTTAACAACCCGGAAGAAATAACTAAAGCCGCAGAAGCGTACTTTAAGAGATGCAAGGACGAGGAAGAGCCTATAACGGTAACAGGCTTAGCCATAGCTTTAGACACTACGCGCGAAACCCTTAATCAGTACGGGAAAAAGCAAGAGTTTTCTGACGCTATAAAAAAAGCAAAGCTGCGCGTAGAGCATTATGCAGAGATAAGACTGTTCGGGCCTAACCCCGCGGGAGCTATATTTGCGCTTAAAAACTTTGGGTGGTCTGATAGGGCGACACCTGAGGAAAAAGACCTGGAAATAGAGGAAGACTACACTTTATCCCCTGATGAGGAAGTCCCTGATGGCGCAGTCCTCTAAAGTAAAGCTCACCACTAAACAGGCCAATATCTATGTTTGGGGTTGGCAAAAATCCGCAAGGTTTAGGGACGCTGTTTGCGGGAGACGTTTCGGGAAGACCTTTTTAGGTAAAGCAGAAATGAGACGAGCCGCCCGACTCGCTATGAAGTGGGGCGTTAGTGTAGAAGATGAAATATGGTATTGCGCCCCTACGTTTAAGCAGGCCAAGCGGGTTTTCTGGAAGAGATTAAAACAGGCAATTCCTAAAGAGTGGCGCGATGGCAAGCCTAACGAGACAGAGTGCTCTATAACTTTGAGGACGGGGCATGTTCTGCGGATATGTGGATTAGATAAATACGACAACCTAAGGGGTTCTGGTCTATTCTTCGTGTTGGTTGATGAATGGGCTGATTGCACCTATGCCGCATGGGAAGAGGTACTGAGGCCAATGCTTTCGACGTGCAAGTTCCAGATAGGAGATATATCGTTTCACGGAGGACACGCTTTAAGGATAGGGACACCAAAAGGGTTTAATCATTGTTATGATACCTATCTTGCTGGTCAAGGCGAAGAGCAAGATCACAGGAGCTGGCAATATACCACGCTAGACGGAGGGAATGTCCCTCAGGATGAAATAGACGCAGCAATGCGTAGCATGGATCCGAAGACATTTAGGCAGGAATACGGCGCGAGCTTTGAGAACTATCAGGGTACGATTTATTACTCATTTAACCGCTTGCAGAGCCATAGTGAAGAGACAATCACAGAAAATGATGTTCTTCATATAGGAATGGACTTTAACGTCTCAAAAATGGCTGGCATTGTCCACGTTATACGGGAAGGACTTCCAGTGGCGGTGGATGAGATGACAGATATCTATGATACGCCTGCAATGATTGAGAAAATCGAAGAGAGATATGCAGGGCATAAGGTATTCGTCTATCCAGATGCCTCTGGAGATAGCAGGAAGTCGGTTAACGCAAGTCAGACAGACCTGTCACTTTTAAAGGATGCAGGCTTTACCGTTATGGTGAACAGCAAGAACCCGAGCGTTAAAGACAGGATAAACTCCATGAACTCGATGTTTGAGAATACATATGGAGACAGGCGATACAGGGTAAACACGAATAAATGCCCGGAATATACGAGATGTCTAGAGCGACAGATTTGGAACGACAAGGGAGAACCTGACAAGAAATCAGGGCATGACCATGCGAATGACGCGGCAGGCTACTTCATATCTTACAGATACCCGATAAACAAAAACACATTCTCAGTTGGGAAGACAACAGGACTATAATGAAACCAGACGCAAAGCACACAGATCATGAGGCCATGGAGAGCACATGGGTCAAGATGCGTGATACATCGGTAGGTTTGCGTGCAGTGAGCAAAAGAGGGTCTACATACCTTCCCAGACTAGGTGGACAAGATACGGATTCAGACCCGAATTACTTAAATTACAAAGACCGCGCTCAATTCTTTGATGCAGTATCCCGAACGATTGACACGATGTCAGGGCATATATTCAGGAAAGCACCTGTTATCACATTGCCGACTGCCTTAGAGGAGTATCGAAAAGATATTGATATGAACGGCACCTCTCTTGAGGGGTTTGCCTCCAAGGCAGTTGATGAGGTTCTTGAGGTTGGCCGTACAGGGATATTAGTTGAGTATCCCCAGAAAGAGGAAACCGAGAATCCTTTGACAGGTGAGCAGGCAGCAAGGATGGGATTAAGACCTTATCTCACCTCATACAAAGCAGAAAAGATATTAAACTGGAAGACAGGCCGTGTGAATAATGCGACTGTTCTTGTGAATGTCTGGCTTGAAGAAGAGTATGAGGCTGAGGACGAAACAGAAATACAGATCAGGGAATTGTATCTTGATGGTGTTTATGGGCAGAGAGTCTGGAGACAGGTTAAGGGTGACTGGTATGTATATTCCGAAGTCACACCTACCCTGAATGGCAAGGGGATATTTGAAATTCCTTTCTATTTTGTCGGTGTTAAGGAAATGGGTTGTGCTATTCAAAACCCGCCTTTAGAGGGATTGGCAGATGTTTGCCTTGGATTTTACCGCAACAGTGCTGATTATGAGAACGCCCTTCATGTGGCGGGTACTCCAACCCCTTGGGTAAATGGCGTAACAAACCGGGATGAAATGCCGGAGATGCACTTAGGGTCGAATACATTCCTTATGTTGCCACCTGAAGCACAGGCCGGATTCTTGCAATGTGGCTCTGATGGTGTTGCAGCTCTAAAAGAAGCCATGCAGGAGAAAAAACAGGAGATGGCCGCTTTAGGTGCGCAGATCCTCAAGGAAGATAAGCGCGTTAATGAGTCCGGTAACTCACTGGCGATTAAAAGGGGTGGTGAGAACTCCGTTCTAGCCTCTATAGCCGGTTCAATAGAAATGACCATGGAAAAGGCTTTAAGATTTATGGCTGAATGGGTCGGCGCTACCCCTGATGATGTGAGTGTTGAGCTTAATAAAGATTACCTTCCTTCTCCTATGGATTCAGGAATGCTTAGAGAGTGGACAGCGGCATATCTGTCAGGTGCTATATCCTTTGATACGTATTTTGATGGCATGATTGCCGGAGAGCTAGTCAATGAGGGATTAACGGCCGATGACGAGCGAGACCGTAAGGAACAAGATGCACCAGCCTTGGGGCTGATAGATGTCGATCAATGAGGAAATTCAAGACCGTGGCATTCGTCATATGGTCTGGCTGGAAAGATACAAGACCTCAACAGCCAATAAGATATTAAGGCTTTTAAATAAAGCGGATGGCGATTTAATCGAGAAGCTGGCCTCAAGGTTAGCCAAGATAGAAGACCGTGGGTTTGATCTCGGGAAAGATACAACAGAACGCCTCAAGGCACTGCAAAAAGCTATCAGGGAAGACCGTAGGGCTGTTTATGCGGTGTTATATAACGAGACGAAAGAAGAGTTATTCGATTTTGCCGTTTATGAGTCAGATTTTCAGGCCAAAATAATAGAAGCCCCAGCCGAGATTGATTTAGTCAGGCCGAGTGTCACACAGCTCGAAGCGGCGGCAACTTCTCAACCCTTTAGAGGGCGATTGCTTAGGGAGTGGTACTCAGGACTTGAGACCAGTGCGGCTCAAAAGGTGAGTGATGCTGTCAGGATAGGAATAGTCGAGGGTGAAACCACAGATCAGATTGTCAGGCGTATAAAGGGAACAAGAGCCCGTCAGTATAAGGACGGATTATTGGAAGCCTCAAGGCGTGACTTGCAGACAGTAGTGAGAACCGCCACGGCTCATGTTGCAGATAGAGCGGCAAATGATGTCTGGATGGTTAATGCGGATATTATCAAGGGTGTGAAGTGGGTTTCCACGCTAGATGGACGCACAAGCCCTGTATGTCGCCAGAGGGACGGTAAGATATACGAGGTAGGAAAAGCACCAGCTATCCCGGCACATTTTAACTGCCGCTCAAGAACGATAGCTTACCTCGGTGAGTTTAAAACCAAAGGAACAAGGGCAAGTTCGGGCGGCCCAGTACCGGAAGACACATCCTATGGCGATTGGCTAAGAAAGCAGCCTAAAGGCGTTCAAGAGGAAGTCTTAGGAGTAAAAAAGGCTAAGCTGTTCCGCGAAGGTGGCCTGCCTATAGATCGCTTTCAGGACAATCTTGGCAAATCCTATACCTTGGATGAGCTGAAGAAAAGAGACAGCGAAGTGTGGAACAGGGTCTTTAAGTAGGGTATAATACAAATATGAAAAAGCTAAAAGACGCTCAGCCCGCAAAGGGAAAATACTTCGTTGCTTTAAATGGCGATTTTACTATGTCTGATGTCTACTTTCATAGTGATAGCGGATACGCAGAAATAGGCGACATTGATTTTTATGGGTTAGGTAATGTGCCAAAAGAGCGCATCCTAGACGAGCAATTCCTGCTCCGTGATGGATATATGTATTTCGTTGAGATTGCCGACGAGAATAAGAAGTAACGTCTGGGAAAAAGCCTTTGATTAGGGTATAATATGGGAATGAAAAAAGCCAAAGGTATGCCTGAATTTATAGACAAAAGAAAGCAAGGACTCTTCAAAGGTGAAGTTATAAAGCTACCCATAATGAAAGAGCCGCCAAAGCATGGTTATTTTAACTGTCAGGGTAAGTATATCTGGCCTAACTGAGAAATAAATAAATCGCATTAACCCGCTTCACGGCGGGTTTTTTATTGCCCGATATGGGGAAACCCATAGTGGGCTTTTTTGTGTGTGTAGTGTTAATGGCAGCACGGCAGTCTCCAAAACTGCAGGTTATGGTTCAAATCCATACGCATACGCCAGCCCCGCAAAGGGGCTTTTTTAATGCCTGCAAGGCAGGCGCAACACCAACCAATCCCAAGGGGAGAGCAAGGCTCATGGAAATAGCAGAACTACTTAAAACAGACGAAGCAAAGGCAGCAATCCAGGCGGCTGTAGAAGAAGCCACATCAGGACTGAAAGCCAAGAACGAGGAGCTTCTGGGAAACCTCAAGAAAGAAAAAGATAACAAGAGCGCGTTGGAACAAAAGCTTGAAGCCGAGGCTGAGGCAAAAAGACAGGCAGAAGAAGAAGCTGCATTGAAATCCGGTGACAGCGAAAAGATTGCCAAGACATATGAAGAGAAGATGAAAAAGATTGAGTCTGAGTATCAGGCCAAGATTGCTGATAAAGACAGCAAACTTCATTCTCTTTTGGTTGATAACGGCCTTACAGACGCGCTGAGCAAGGCAGGAGTCGCTCCACAATACATGGACGCAGCCAAGGCGCTTATTCAGTCAAGACACAAACCAGAGATCACGGACGTTGACGGGCAGACAGTAGCTCAATTCGACGGAAAACCACTAACAGACTTCGTTTCTGAATGGACGCAAGGCGACCAAGGGAAACACTTTAAAGCAGCTCCTGATAACGGGGGCGGTGGAGCCAATGGCTCGAACACTGGAGGCAAGGCGTCCGGTGCAAAAGGAGACATGGGGGGAGATCGCAGTCAAAGGGCTGCGGCAATCGCTTCTAAATATCCAGAACTTCAATCCAATTCAAAATAAGGAAAACATATTATGGCACTTTCAGATATGAAGGTATTTAACGAATACATCATGCCTGCCACAATTGAGACACTGGCTCAGATGGTAGATAAATTTAACCAATCCTCTAACGGTGCAATTCGCCTGACTACAGAGGGCTTCGATGGAGATTTCTTTCAAGAGTCTTTCTTTGCCGCTTTGCATTCAGCTCAGCGTCGTGTTGATCGCTATGGTACAAACTCAAGCGCGTCAGCAACAGATCTTACACAGCTACAACACAACTCAGTAAAAGTTGCTGGTGGCTTCGGTCCGATCAAGTTCGAGCCTTCTCAGCTTACATGGTTACGCAAACCAACGGCAGAAGGTATTGAGGTTGCATCTCGTAACTTTGCTGAGGCTTTGATGAAAGATCAGTTGAATACTGCAATTGCTGCACTCGTTGCAGCTATCAGCAATCAGGCTGATGCGACAAATGACGTGTCTGCTAGTGCGGGTCTGTCATACGCAGCGGTTAACAATGCACACGCCAAGTTTGGTGACATGTCCGGTAACATCGTTGCAGATGTAATGACTGGTCAGGTTTACCACAAGTTTATCGGCCAAAACCTCGCCAACGGTCAGGAATTGTTCCGTGCTGGTAATGTGACTGTCGTGGACATTCTTGGTAAGGCGGTAATCGTAACTGATGCCCCTGCACTGTTCCAAGCTGACTATGACACTGACCTGGACGCACAAAAAGTACTAGGCTTGGCTGAATCTGCCGCGATTGTGCATGACGGTAATGACGTTATTACAAATGTTGAGACTAAAAACGGTAATCAGCGTATCGAAACCACAATGCAAGTTGATTACACCTTCGGTCTTGGCCTTAAAGGCTATGCTTGGGATACAGCCAATGGCAATAAATCACCTACTGATGCAGAGTTGGCCACAGGTTCTAACTGGGATAAGGTTGCAACTGACATCAAGCATACTGCTGGTGTTATTGCGATTGGCAACGCAGCACAGTAACACAGGAGAAGGGCGGGGTAACACCCGCCTTTTTCTTTCTAATACCTAACACACGAGGACAAAATGGCAGACAAGATCAAATACGTTAAACACCCTGTAAGCGCAGAGGAAAAAGAAAAGCTACGTAAAGAGGGTTATAAGATCCTGGATAAGCGTTTCGAGCCTAAAAAGGAAGCTTCCAAGCAAGAAGATAAAGAGGCTCCTAAACAGGAGCAAAAAGAACAGCCTAAAAAGGGCAAGAAATAATGATAGTAGAAGATGGCACGATCGTAAACGATGCGAATAGCTATGTAACCGTATCTTATGCGGATAGCTTCCACAATGACCGTGCCAATTCTTCATGGACAGGAACAGATGCTGTTAAAGAAGCGGCTCTGATAAAGGCCACAGATTATATAGAACAGGTTTATGAGGGAAGGTGGGTCGGTTATCTGGTGGATAATGACCAGCCTCTATCATGGCCAAGAACATACAATGTCAACGGCTCAGTATATGTGGACTACGATATATCAGGAGATATTCCCAAACGATTAAAACAGGCTGTGTGCATTTTAGCACTGGAAAGCCTGTCAGGAGAGCTTAACCCCGTCCTTGATCGCGCTGTGAAGCGTGAGAAGGTGGATGTAATTGAGGTTGAGTATATGGATGGCGCATCAGACGGAAAGCGTCGTCCGGCCATTACAGGGCTATTGAGGCCTTATCTCAAAGGTTCGGCATGGAACGCCCCGGCGGTGCGCGTATGACATTATATCAGAACATGTCTACCACGGCTTTAAAGCAAATAGATGATAAAGGCCGTTCTATAACAATACAGACGTATCGTGACATGGTTTATGATGTCGAGAACGACACCTTCACAGAGGGTGAGACTACAACGGTAGTAACCAGAGGCTTGTTCACCTCATATGCCACGAAAGACATCGACGGTGAGCTTATTAGACAGGAAGACAAGCTTCTTTTACTTGCGGCGAATATAGCCAAGCCGGATAACGGAGCCGAGATATTAGATGGTGATGTGACATATCAGGTGATTAACACAGATGTTGTCCAGCCCGGTGATACACCAATCCTTTATATGGTGCAGATAAGACGATGAGCAATTTCCGCGCTCAACTTGAAAGAGCATATAAGGTTAAGGTTGAAGAAAAGCTTGATGATGTGACTAGGGACACCGCCCTTATTTTGCACGGACAACTTATCCAAGATACCCCAGTGGATACTAGCCGAGCTAAATCGAATTGGTGGCCAGATATAGATAACGTAAATATTGAGATTAAAGAACCAGATGATGGCGTGGCCTCCGAAGCAAAGATGAAGGAAGTTATGAAGTCCTATAAATTGGGCGATACAATCTATATCTCGAATAACCTCCCTTATATTCGCCCTCTTAATGACGGTACATCTGTTCAACAGCCAGAGGGATTTGTCGAAAGGGCAGTACAAGTCGCAAACCGCAAAGCAAAGGAACTCGCTAAAACATGAACTTTGGACAGGCCGAGGCGGCAGTAAGAGCTTATTTCAAAACTGAGTGGAATGGCCTTACACCTATCTCGTGGCCTGACGTTAATTTTAACAAGCCTAACTCAACATGGGTTAGGTTCTCGATGAAAAACAACGATGCTTTCCAAGCCTCTATAGGCTCACCGGGCAATAATATGCACCGTCGTATAGGCATGGTTTATATTCAGGTCTTCCAGAAAGAGGGTAGAGCCTCAACGGATGCCAGAGCCAAGGCCGATGCAGCCGCAGACATATTCATATCAAATGGATTAAACGGAATACAATTCAGAAACGTCAATGCCCGTGACATAGGGGCAGATAATAACGGTTGGTATCAATGGAATGTATCAGCCGAGTTTGAATATGACAGAATTACTTAACCCGAACAACTCACGAACAGCCCCGCGATGGGGCTTTTTTTATGCCTAAAGGAGATTTAAATGACAGACAGTTCACAAACCAGAATGGCTTATGTAGAAGAAAGCACGTACGGCGTAACACCCGCAACGCCTGAATTTCAGGAGCTGAGGTTCCAAAGCGAAACTCTGAATTATAACACACAGCATCAAAGAGCTAACGAGATACGCTCCAACCGTACTGCTTCGCCATCAGTGCGGACAGGGGCAGATGCAGGGGGTGACATATCCTTTGCGTTAAGTTACGGAACCTTCGATGACTTCCTTGAGGCTTTATTCTACAGCACGTGGGAAAGCAATGTCTTGGTAAACGGCTCAACTCGAAAGTCATTTACAATAGAAAAGACCTTCGCAGCAGACGATGGAGATCAGTACCACCGCTTTCCAGGCTCTTACGTGAACTCCTTCAACCTCTCTATACCAACCAAGGACTTTGTTTCTGGAAGCTTTGGAATTATGTCGAAGGAAATGACATCAGCCCAAGCCGCTATTACAGGCGCGACATATAATGCAGCTAATACTAATCCGGTATTCGACACTTCTCAGAAATTTGCCGACCTTGCAATGACAGGGATATCAGACCCAGCAATGGTTAGCCTTGATATAAGCATCACTAACAACGCTTATGAAAGGCCAGTTCTTGGCAGCTTGTCTTCTCGCGGTAGAGGACTTGGGGACTTCGAAGTAAGCGGAAATGGCGTAGCGTACTTCGAAAATGAAGAGATGATGGATTTATGGCTTTCCGATACGAAAACCGACTTATCCTTCAAGTTAGGTGGCGCGTCTGAAATGAATTACGTTTTCAGCATCCCGCGTATCACGATAACCAACAATCCAACATCTACACCCGGGCCAAACCAAGATGTCCGGATGGAGTTTACCTTTGAAGCTGATTATGACGAGGGCGAAGATGCCGTAATGGAAATTGTCCGCACACCAGCAGCTTAATCAATCAAATCCCGATGACTTTTAACTATGTGGGGGTGGCCTTCATCGGGTGGCCTTCCCCCGCACCAACTCGATGAGGAAAACATGACAAGTATAAACGAACACACAGAAGACTACTTTGATTATAAGATCAAAATGGATATAGAGGCGCTTAAAAGCAGAAAATTTGCAACTGCAATGAGCATGGTAAATGCTAAATATGCCAGAAAAGAGCGCATGGCTGAAAAAGGTCAGCTTTCCGATGATGCTGTTGAAAAGCTTTATGAGCAGAAAAACAAAGAAATGGCAAAGTTATTTGCTGAGGATGTCTTTACTGGGTGGACAGGTGACGTAAAAATTGACGGTAAAAAGGCATCATATAGTAAAGAAAACGCTGTAAAGCTGTTAACTGAATATCCTGACCTTTTTGCAGACCTTATATCTGTTGCCAAAGAGAAGGCCGAAGAGGTTAAGGAGCAAGAAAAGGCTGAAGCAAAAAACTCACCGAAGTCCTAATCTGGCACAGAGATTGGGGCGATAAGACCGATGAGCTAGAGCTAATCGAAGAAAAGTTCGGGGAGTCCAAGGCTCTCAAAAACAAGCCCGAACTTTACCCTGGTTTAGAGTTTTATATTAACGCATTCCAAGAGCTACAAACGGAGCGCCAAGTTGGAATGGCAGCAGGGAAAATACCGTTTAGTAAAATTATCCTTTGGGCTGAGTTCAATGGCCTCACCAATAAAAACGACATAGACACGCTAATTAGCCATATCCGCGAAATGGAAATGGTGCAGGCACAATCTTAAAAAAAGAAAGGACAAGCAGTAAATGAGTGATGCCGAAATATTTATTGCTGTTAGGTCTGATGGCAACGGTGCGCGCATTATTAAGCGTGACCTAGATGATATCGCTAATTCTGGTGACAGAGCCACCAATTCGGCAGACCGGCTAAGAAAAGCATTAGTCGCAATCGGTGGGGTAAGTGCCGCACTTGTCTTTCTCAGATCCGCAACGCGCGCTTCCATAGAGTTCAGCACTGCAATGTCAGAGCTATCAACCCTTTTAGGTGACACCAAGGGTGAAATGGAAGCCCTGACAAAGGCAGCAAAGCAACAGGCTGTGCAGTTTGCCTCTACACCTGTACAGCAATCGAAGGCGCTTTATCAAATTATATCAGCAGGGGCGAGTAGCGCGGCTCAGGCCACAGAAACCCTTACGGCAGCTAACAAGCTGGCCATCGGTGGTGTTACCGACATATCGATTGCGGCTGACGGCTTAACATCCGTTCTTAATGCTTATGGCGATAGAGTAGAAAGTGCCGCTGCGGTTTCAGACAGCCTTTTTATAGCCATGAAAGCTGGTAAGACGACAATTGGAGAGCTTTCTGCTGGGCTGGGTAAGGTTGCCCCTATTGCCGCGTCAGTAGGCGTTGAGTTTGACGAGCTGACCGCTGCTGTGTCTGCTCTGACAAAAGGCGGTATATCGACACAAGAGTCTATCACAGGGGTAAGGGCTGTATTGGCGGCGGTAGCCAAGCCGACAAGTGAAGCCAGCAAGATGGCCGAACAGCTTGGAATTGATTTTACAGCAACAGGGCTTGAGGCTAAGGGGCTTGCGGAATTCTTATCAGATCTTACAGAAAAAACAGGAGGCAGCACAGAAAAACTCGCTCAGCTATTTGGCGGGGTCGAGGCTCTAGTTCCCATCATGGCTCTGAGCGGTGAAGCTGGAAAATCTTTCTATGAAATCCTTGAAGATATGGGGGTAAAGGCAGGCGCGACAGAAGAGGCTTTTAATAAAATGGCCGACAGCCCAGGCTTTAAGCTAAATTCATTTCTTGCGGCTGTAAAGGTTCAGATGTTAGAGGTTGGAGATCTCGCTGTTACCAAGCTAGCCCCCGCCCTATCAACTATAACTGAGAACTTAACCTCTATTGTAAAGTGGAGTGCAGTAGCTGCTGCTGGTCTACTAGGCTTGGGCGCAGCGTCTGTTATAGCTTCACTTGGTGGAGCTGCAGGAGCAGTTCGCTCTATAACAACTGCGGTTAAAGGCTTGACAGTTGCCGTAGCCTCCAATCCCATAGGACTGCTAGTGACTGCTATTTCTAGCGGTACCGCCGCCCTTGTCCTATTCAAGGACGAAATTGGTAACGCCTTAAAAGAAACGGAATTCTTGGGAAAGAATGGCGCGCAAGTCTTCTTTAATTTCCGCAATATTATTATTGAGGGCTTTAAGGGTATAGCGAGTATACTCAGTAGTCCTTTCTTAGTCGCATTAGATACAATTAAATCCGTATATGGGCAGGCTGTCCAACTCTATAACAAAATACCGATGACTACGGATATCCCGCTTTCTGATGATGTTAAACGGCTTGCGGGTATGAGTTTTGCCGAAATAAACCTAGCTCGGGGCCGGGATATAATAAACGGCTCATCTGATTTTTTAAATAGGGTAAGAAACAGAACGCGCGCCGACTTAGAGGAATTAAACACATCTATATCGACCTCTGATACAGGTTCCGGAAAGAGCTCCAATGAAAATGAGGTCACAGACCTTATCGAAGACATAAAGAGTGGCATGGGGGACGTGAACAAAGAAGCCGGAAAGCTCAATGACAATCTGAATGACGAAATTCCAAGTGCGATTGATGATTTAACGTCAGATATAGAGCGCGACCTTGCCGGGGCTTTTAAGGACGCTTTTAAAGAGAGTGAAGGCGGTTTCAAAAGGTTTATCGAGGGAGCGAAAGCCAGCTTTACAGACTTTCTTGCAGAGATAGCATATCAGGCGACATTAAGGCCAATTATGTTGAGTATCGGGGCGTCAGTCGCTGGCGTGGGTATGTCATCTTCTGGCGCGAACGCCGCAGGGCTGGGATCTATTATTTCAGGTGGCTCCGGTGGAGGATTCAGTCTATCTAATCTGGGGAGTATATCTAACATATTTAGTGGCGGCAATCCTATTACCCTTGGGGGAATGTTCCCCGGGGGGATTGGTCAGTCTCTAGGATTTGGTCAGGCTCTTCCATCAGGCGTATATGGCCCAGCCGCACCGGGTTCTATTTTTGGATCAGCAACTCTTGGAAGCACTCTTGCAGGGGGCGCTATAGGTGGGCTCGCTGCCAACCTGCTCGGTCTTGGTAACAGCAACATGTTTGTTAACGCCGGGGCAAGCACCTTGGGGGCTTTGGCTGGTCAGGCATTGATACCAATACCCGGTGTTGGGGCAGGAATAGGTTCTTTCTTGGGGTCTGCCCTCGGTGGCCTATTCGGGGGCTCGACCCCATCACAGTTCTCAGGAACAGATGTGGACTTTAGAAATGGTGCTTTCACCAAGGGTAATCTTTCCCATGACGAGGCGAGCAGCAGTCAAAGAAAAGCCTTTAAATCATTACAAAGCACTGCAATGGATGTGCTGAACGAAACCATTTCCACATTGGGGTTGGATGTTGCCTCAGCGGGTACACTGAGATTTTCCACAAGCGGTAAGAGGGACGGGGGAAGAATCCGTGTTGGCGTTAGTGGTGTTGATAGTTTTAGCAGCAGAGACCGTGATTTAAGGAATAACGGCGTTCGTGGCTTTAGTGATGCGGACAAAGCCTTGGAATATGGTGTGCTGAGGGTTCTTTCAAATGCTGACTATTCAGGCATAACAGACGAATTGGAAAGTGCTATAACAAAAGCATTTTCAATGAACAGCAATTTAGAAAACGCCTTATCTGATGTTGCTTTAATTCAGAGTATACTAGGTGAACAAGTCGAAACAGTAAACCCTTTAAAACAGGCTCTATCGGCTCTTGATGACCAGTTTAGTGCATTAAAAGACAGAGCAGTAGCTCTTGGTCTCCCTCTGGACAAGATAACAGAGGGTTACGAGGCGCAGAGAAAGAATATAGTCAATTCCGCCTTGGGAGGATTGCAGGACTTTCTGGACAGCCAGGCTCTTTCAAGCGGATCCTCATTAAGCAATGTGGAAAGGCTTAGCCTAGCCCGTTCCGAGTTCGATAAAAGCATTCAGGGTATTAATTCAGGCGATTATACAAATATAAATGCAGTAGCTAATCAGGCATCGACGCTTCTAGGTTTGGGTAGGGATATATTCGCCTCATCCGAGGCGTATGCCAGCTTGGAGGCCTATGTAAGGCAGACAGTTACGGGAATTGCTGACACGCTTGGCGCACCCGGAGGATTAACTGACGACATTTCCCGTGACATAGCAGTATCGAACGCAGAACAGACCTCTATTATGCAGCAACTACTTACTGAAATGAAAGCGCTAAGAGAGGAAAACACAAGGCTAAGAAAAGCCAATGAGCGTTTTGGTAATGCAGTGGTGAAGATGAATGCTTAGATCAACAGGAGAGCTCAGCACAGGTGAGATTCCAGAAGGATTAAGCCTTGCTGTTACGAGTGCATTTAAGGAGCTATTAAAAGAGCCTGACATTGAGCTTGTCTATCTTATTGAGCTTAGCCCTTATGATGATAAGAAGGAAAACTTTATTCCCTCCCCCGCACCGACAGGACTTACCTGCACTGGGGAATTTGGGTTTTCTTACAGGGGCGGTGAAGAGACAATATATATATCTGATGTTGGTTTCTTTACAGAACCGGAGGATAGTCTGCCTAATACATCTTATCAGCCTCTTACCTCCAACCCTTTTCAGTTCGATGTATCTATACTGAGTGGGGAAGAATTTAGGGGCGGGCTTCCTTCATTCGGAGCAATCAGGCTTATAAATGCTGACGGGGAACTTGATAGGCTTACAAGCTACTACTGGGGTGGGCGTAACATATCAGTCTACGCAGGCGGGCGTGACTTTTCTTATTCCCAGTTTGAGAAAATATTCGAGGGTCTGGCAACTGAGCCGGAGTTCAATGAAGAAGAGATAATCATAAATATCTCTGACAAATCGAGTCTTCTTGAAACCGAGTTTAAGCAGAGTCTTTATCTGGGAACTGGTGGCCTTGAGGGCGGAGACGATTTAAGAAACGCGATCAAGCCTTTAGCCTTTGGTGAGTGCTATAATGTATCGGCTGTTTTAGTGGATAGCGAAAACCTTATTTATCAAGTTCACGATGGGTCGATGGAAGAAGTCATGGCCGTGTATGATAAGGGTGTAGAGCTTACAAGCGGCGGGGACGTTGAGGACATTACAAGTGCTACTGTAAGTGCAGGACAGTATAAAACGCAATTATCCGGCGGCTATATCAAGCTGGGAACAAACCCATCAGGACGAATAACGGCAGACATAAAAGGCGATAATGAGGACGGTTATAGCGCACGAATAGGAGCGATTATTCGCAACATCGTGACAAAAAGACTGGGTTTCAGATCGCTATCAACCTCTGAAATAGACGGTGGTGCATTTAACAGATTTGATGAGGCTGTTCCGGTAAACAGTGGGCTTTTCATTAACTCAGAAACCGATGCCAGAAGGATACTTGATGACCTTGTGAATCCAGTTCATGGCTTCTGGGTATTCACGCGCTCCGGGCTTCTTTCTCTGGGTGTAATAGATGCCCCTTCATTACCCGTTCTTGAGATAAATGAAGACATGATTTCTGACGGAAGCTTTGAGGTTGATAAGAATATCTCGCCTGCTTGGCAAATAGAGATAGGCTTTAAGAAGAACTGGACTTCTCAAAATGATGACGAACTGGCCGCAGCTTCCGAACTTAGGGAGTTCACCAGAGAAGACTTCCGCAAGCTTGTTATAGAAGACCGCTCAATACGGAGAAAAACAAATGCCTCTGTAAAAAGAGCCTTTAGTACATATCTTTCATCCCTGTCAGAGGCCGAAGGAATTTCGGAGAGGATGCAGCGCATATATGGAGCACAAAGGCAGATCATAAAAGTCACTGTGAGCAACCTATTATTCAGGGTTTTTATAGGTGACACAATAACACTGAAAACCTCAAGGGCTGGTCTGGAAAACGGCAAGCCCTTTTTTATCACATCCATCTCAGAAGATGCAGAAACAAATGAAACCAGATTGGAGTTATGGGGATGACGAATGTCTTACTGGCAAGCCCTGAGTTATCGGATAATGCGGTAATTACAGGAACGCAAGGCATGGGTGACATGAATGTGGGGAACCTAAAAAAACGCTCCTTAAAGGTAAAGTACAGGACATCATCAGAGGCAGAGATAAACATAGATCTGTCTGCGGCCAAGGACGTGAACTGCGTTGCGCTCATAGGCCATAATGGCACCGGTAGTGTAACCGTAAAGGCCGGAACTACTTCTGACTGCACGGATTATACAAGCGGAAGCCTTAACCTCATATCAGGGGATGACATTGGAGAAGACAAAAACCTATTTATCCACCTTTTGGATGAAACCTATCGCTATTGGAAATTAGAAATATCCCATTCAGGCGACTATTTCGAGGCGGGCAGGCTTTACATCTCTAACGCCTTTATTCCTGAGAAGAACGCTGAATATGGTTTTAAGGAGGGCTTGAAAGACAACTCCAGAGTCACAAGAACGATGTCCGGTGAACCTAACCCCCTAAGGCGACAACCCTTTAAAACAGTAGACTTCTCTTTCGGATTCCTGAGCAGGGCAGAGGCCAATTCTTTGTATGACTTCGACAAGCGCAGAGGCGTGTCACGCGATGTTCTTTATGTGTTTGACGCAACCTCGGAAAATATCCAGAGATCACACATTTACGGACTTATTACGCAGCTTGAACCGATAGAGCTGCCTTACCATGAGATTTACAAAAAACGATACCAGATTGAGGAGATACCCGCATGATAGTGATTGCAGATAGAGTATTTGAGACTTCTACTACACAAGGAACGGGAGATATACTTCTCGCAGGGCCACCAACCGGGTTTCAATCATTCGTTGCTGGAATAGGTGATACAAACCAGACTTACTACCACATAGATGACGGGGAGGACTGGGAGTCAGGTATAGGAACAGTAACAGCCGGAGATCCTGACATATTAAGTCGGGATGAGGTGCTGGCGAGCTCCAACGCAGGTGCCGCCGTTGACTGGGGAGCCGGGACAAGAAACGTAAGGCAAGTCAACATATCCGCTGTAATGGCCACCCTAAGAACAAGCCAGGAATTTACAGGCGACAATACATTCAGCAGTAAAGTTGCTTTTAAAGACAAGGGGGAGTTAACAATATCCTCCGGGGCTGTAACTGTAACCGGGGTTAGCCACACTATCGACACGGAATCAGACGCGGCAACAGACGATCTTGATACAATAAACGGCATGGCAGATGGGCAGATACTTGTGATACGACCCGCCAATACTGACAGAACTGTTGTTTTAAAGCACAACACCGGAAATATTATCACTGGATCTGGATCTGATTTATCGCTTGATAGTGATAATAAATTCGCAATTATCCAGTACGATGACGAGCTGGAAATGGCTGTGGTAATCGCTACGAATAATACCGCCACAGCAGAACAGGGGGAGAAGGCTGATACGGCTGTTCAGCCGGGGGATGCTTTCGGTGCGCCTTTGTTGCATATTCAAGAGCAACAGACAGCGGGAGTTCCCGGAAACGCCCTCACAACAAGTTGGACTGATAGAGTGCCTAACACTGTAGTTTATAATGATACTTCCGTTTATGGCGCTTCACCATTAACAAGTGGAGTAATTACAATTCCCGCCGGATCATACGAGTTTATATGTGTAACAGCAAATGGCGCTGCATCATCATCATACGCTAATACACGAGATAAATTATATAATATAACGGCTTCTGCTGATATACAGCAGGGTTTAACCAGCAAAAACTTAGGTGGGTTTGACGTAAAAGCATTCCAGGGAAGATTTACACTTGGAGTGGAATCAGAAATAAAAATACAAAGCCAGATAGCAAGCGGCGTCGCTAACAGCTATCAGGGTGATTCTGATTTTAGCTCAGGTATTGATGTTTATACAGATATAAAACTATGGAAGGTTGGATAAATGGCATACGTAAAAGTAAATAATGGGGTTGTCGTTCAAAAACAACCGAATAAACAAGATGGTTTTATAGAGGTAGATGACAGCGTTGTCTGTGGCATGGTTGTGGATGGGGACGATTTTATTTTGCCGGCACCCGACTTAGACTTAATGTCCGTCCTTGATAACCACAGATGGCAAGTCGAAACTGGAGGCATAAGCGCGGGGGGTATGGAAATACCAACCAGGGACAGAGATAAAATTCTCATAAACGGAAAAATCACCGAGATAATTTTAAAAGGCCTACCAGATACGGAGGCCTTTAATTTTGTTCTTAACGGAGAAGATGTCCAGCTTACTGCCTTGCAGATTAAGTCAATAGGCGTTGCGATAGCTGAGCATGTTCAGAAGTGTGTTGATGCGGCTGGAATCGTCAGGCAATCGATAGAAGATGGCAGTATATCAGATGTCGAAGGAGTTAAATCAGCCTTTAACGCGGAAATGGAGGGATAAATGACACTTAAATCAGCCATAGTAGACGCCTCTTTTTTTATCGCATCGAATTTTCTTCTTCTCTTTAACCCTCTTGTGTATTCACTGATGTGGATATGCGCCATAGTAATCTCGAAGACGCTTTTTACAGTTGAGGAACGGCGCGCACACACCTATCTCAAGGCACTTGTCGTTTCTGCCCCCATAGGGGGTTTGGCCAGCATGGCCAGCTTTGAAGGCGGCTTAGGCTTCGCGTGGGCAACAGTTATCGGAACACTTATAGCTCTATCAGCCGATAGGATATTCCTGGGCGGCTGGTTCGATAAAGCCGTGGATACCGCCCTTGATATTATAAAATCCCGCCTCTCTAAATAAAGGAATCAGATGATTGAAACAGCCAGTGGCTTGCGCCTCGGCATGGACACCCATGTCAAAAAGAAAATACTGATATGGGATGTTGAGTGTACAGACCTCACTTTAGAGATAAACCAATATGACCTCAAAGTCTTTACAAGACGCTTTGACCCAAAATACATAAAGCGTGACTGGACACTTTTAGGAGCGGCCGTTAAATGGCTTGATGATGATAAGGCACATGCTCTTTCAGTAAGGTGCGAAGACCCTTTAAATGATGAGGGTGTTGTAAAGGCATTGCATCATGTCCTAGATCAGGCAGAAGTGTTAATCGGTCATAACTCAGACGCCTTTGATCTAAAGAAATTCAATGCGCGCGCTATCAGTTACGGCCTGCCTCCTTTGGGCAAGAAAGTGCAGATAGACACCCTCAAGATGGCGCGAAAATACTTCAAATTCACGTCTAATAAACTCTCATATATAGCTGACTTTCTGGGGCTAGACCTTAAAGACAACTCTCCTGATTGGAATGCCTGCAAAAAGGGCTGTCCAGATGCCCTTCGATATATGCGGAAGTACAATAAACAGGACGTGATAGTCACTGCGCAAATCTACAAGAAACTAAGGGCATATCACCACACACACCCTGATCTGTCTGTCTACGCCCGTGAGTTCTACCCTGATGGGGAGATGGTTCGACACTGCCCCGTCTGCCTGTCTATCGACTTTAATAAGCGCGGTGTTGTTCAAAGGAAATCCGGCACTAAGCAACGGTTTAAATGCAACGAGTGCCGTCACAACTGGTACGACCGCAAAAACATAAAGAGGAAGAAATGAGAAGCTACTTTAAAGAGCGCGCAATAGAAAACGCCAAGGACAAATGGTTCTCCCATGCAAAGCTGAGGGAGGGTTATAGAAACCACGTATATAAGGATAGCTTGGGAAAACTGACGGTAGGCATAGGGCATCTTGTGTTGCCGCAGGACAAGCTGGAGTATGGCGAGAAGGTGTCTGATAAATGGATAATGGATACCTTTGAAAAGGATTCTGAAAAGGCCTTAGAAGCCTCCATAAAGCAAGCCTATGAGCTAGGCCAGTTTGACGACCCGTGTAAGTATAACTCAGATTTTTTAGCAGCTCTCATTTCTGTAAACTTCCAGCTTGGCGATTGGTCGAGGGTGTTTAAAACCTCCTATCCTTTGTTGGTAAAGGGTGATTGCAAGAAGGTCATATCCAATCTAAAGAAATCGCTCTGGTATCGCCAGACCCCTGTAAGGGTTGAGGACTTTATTCAGGCTATTAAGGAGGCGTATGGTGGGTAACAAACTGATAGTCGGAGGGATCTGTATAGTTGCCCTCTTGGTTTCCGTGTTTATTTACGGAAAGTTTCAATACAGTAAGGGGTACGATGCCCGTGAGACAGAATACTTGCTAGAGCAAATGGAATTTGCTGAGAAATCTTCCAAACAGAAATCAGAAATAGAAAAGGGGTATGGTGATGCAGTCAAAGAAATTCTTCCTGCTAGTGACAGTGATTGTGTTGGCGGTCGTGTTGACGCTGTTAATGACTGGTTGCACAAAAACTATAATAGCAAATGACCCGAGAGAGGATTGTAGGCAATGCCTACCTCCTGAAAAAACCGATAAGGCCATAGCAGAATATCAGATGTGTCAGGCCTACAGGGTGGATATGTGCCGAGCGGGCTTGGGTTTAGAACCACAGTATAACTGGGATTAAAGGAAGCCATCCACGAAGTCGGCCCATTCTTGCATCATTTTCGTCCTGTCTTCTATAAATTCGGTTCTATCGTAAGCCTCACCTAAAGGGCCAGAGGATTTGTGTGCAAGCTGTTTTTCTATAATATCGCTATCATACTTTAATTTTTCCCTAATCTGCGTACGTGCTAATGCCCTAAAGCCGTGAGCTACCATCTTGTTACCGAAGCCAATTCTCTTTATCGCCTGATTGACTGTATTCTCGCTCATGGGGTTTGAGAATCTTACGACAGAAGGAAAAACATAAGGGGTTTTTATACCGTACAGGTCACTTTTCTGCATTTTTATTATCTTTAAGGATTGCTGTGATAAAGGGACGACATGATCTCGCCTTTTCTTCATAAACCTTGCCGGAATTATCCAGCGAGCGTTAGGCAAGTCAATGTGTTCCCATTGCGCCTTTCTTATTTCGCCCGGTCTGCAAAACGTATAGATGGAAAACCATACTGCCCTGCGTGTCTGCTCATAGAGCCGCGCCTCGTTGCGCTCCAGGTTTCTAAGGAACTCGGACAGGTCATTTATATCTATGCTCCTGTAATGAGAATGAGGCCGTGTAGCCAACGCGCCCCTTAACTGGTCCGCTGGATTTTCGGTACATCTATTAGTCTGGATCCCATACCTGAATATCTGATTACATATCTGTCTTGTTCGGTCTAGTAAATCGCTAATGCCTTTTTCTTCCATTCTGGAAAAGCATTTACGCATTAAGTCTATAGCCTTGATATTGTTTATCGGGTCTTTTCCTATAAAAGGGAAAACGTGTATCTCTAAGCTTCTTCTTACCTTCTTTAGATAACCTTCACTCCATCTAACTTTGTTTTTGTCTATCCACTCGTCAGCAATACTTTGAAAAGAGTTGCTGGCCTCTGTCTGCATAGCCTGGATGCTTTTTTTCCTTTCTAAAGAGGGATCCTTGTTGTCTTGGAGTAGTTTTTTACACTCCAGGCATTTATCTCTGGCAGCTTGCAACGTGACCAGGGGGTATTCTCCAAGGGATATTCTTTTTTCCTTACCCAGATACCTGTATTTGATTCGCCAGAATTTCTTGCCACTCGGGATTATCTCAAGATATAATCCCATACCGTCGAATAGCTTGTAAGCCTTGTCCTTAGGCTTCGCGCCCTTGCATTTAAGGTCAGTCAACGCCATTTTGCCCCCATGTGTAAAGTCTTGCCCCCATACTTGCCCCCAAATAGGGCTTGCTTTGGGAATACTTCCACGAACAACGGTGAACAGTCAAGCGCGAAATAGCCCTTATAAATGGCGGGCTTTTCGTCCTTCTAGGAACTTCTGTGTACTTCTGGGATTCAGTAAATGGTGCTCAGGGCCGGGATCGAACCGGCGACACAAGGATTTTCAGTCCTTTGCTCTACCGACTGAGCTACCTGAGCACGGAAAAAAGATAAGTCGGTAACGTCTGGTTTTATACTGCAAGCAGCTGTGCTCGTCCAGAGCTATTTTAAAAAATATGCTAACTTGCGAATTGTTCGCGTAAAATCCGCTCTTCAAGATTATGATCAGGGTCGAAAAGCAGCGTTTTTGAAAGATCTTTACTCTGCCAGACTTTAACCTCAGACACCTCTCTGATTTCAGTAAAATCAGCCGTTGCACTGACGGGCCTTTTATCTTGCTCTAGTATTTTGAAGGTAAAGCAGGCCTTTTCGGGCAAAACAGCGCCGCGCCAGCGTCTGGGACGAAAGGCAGAGATAGGGGTTAAGGTCAGGACATTTGCATCAATAGGCAGGATAGGTCCATGAGCTGACAGGTTATAAGCAGTACTTCCGGCCGGAGTTGCGACCATAACCCCGTCACAGACCAGCTCTTCCATACGTTTTACATCATTAATATAAAGCTCTATTTTTGCCGCCTGACGACGCTCTCGCATCAGAGAGACTTCGTTAAAAGCAATCGCATCGTGATTTTGACCATCAACACAAGTGCAGTTCATGCGCAAAGGGTGGATGGTGACTTGCGAACTGGCCGCAATTCTTTCCGGCAGGTCTCCGACACTATCAGTCTGAGGGTTAAGCAAAAATCCCAGGGAACCGTAATTCAGCCCATAAACGGGGGTGTTTTCTGCTCTTTTTATACCTTCATGAAGCGTTTCAAGAATTGTCCCGTCCCCACCCAGAACAACGATAGTATCAGCGTCTTCCCGTGGGTTTTGACCATAACGGCCGGTCAGTTTTTTAAAGGCTTTTTCAGCTGGAGGTGAATCGGCATGAAGAAAATGCAGTTTCATATAACTTTGTCCTTACGCTGTTTTCGTGTCAGCAAGGTGGGCATTCTTTTCGGCCCATTTATCAGGGTTGTTTAGGAAGAACTCAACTGACTCTAAAGTCTCCTCGTCAAAATATTTATTCTCTCGGGCAACGTCCAGAACAGCCCACCAGTTCGTAAGCTCATGCAAAGTAACGCCTAAATCCTTCATATTTTGTACAGATTGATCGAAAATACCATAATGGAAAACGACAAAAGAGTGTTCAACCTTAGCACCGGCCTCGCGTAAAACATCAATGAAAAGTTTCTTGCTGCCACCATCAGTTTGGAGGTCTTCAACAAGGATTACAGATTTACCGTCCTCATCCATGCAACCCTCAATTTGCGCCATGCGACCGAAGCCTTTTGGCTTTTTTCGTACATAAAGCATAGGCTTGTTTAAACGCTCAGAAATAAAAGCAGCATAAGGAATTCCGGCGGTTTCACCGCCTGCTATAAAGTCGAGGTCAAGCTCACTCAGTTTTTCGGCGGCCATCCCCATCAGCATGTTGCGCTCCTGAGGGAAGGCGATGAGCCTGCGAATATCAACATATACGGGGCTTATTCTGCCTGATGTGAAAACAAAAGGTTTTTTAGCGTTAAACAAAACACATTTCGTGTTCAGCAAGGCTTGTGCAGCTTTAAGTTCTGAAGGTGTTGCCATGGTTTTCCTTTTATGATTCAGATTGCTCTATCAATAGTCTTATCTTTTCGTGAAAGTCATATCAAGACTGTGACGTCCATATTATCTTGGCAATCCAGGATGCGTCGCTCATCTCAACACGTCTTGACGGGTTTTTACCTGTCATACATTTTAATTCTATAATCCCCTTGTTATAGCTGCTGACTTCACTGATAAATATTTTTCCGGTCGTGGATTTAACCAAAACCCTGTCACCATCTTCTAATGTTTCAGTTAACCGACATACCAAATGTGAGTTTTTCCTGTAAAGCGGTTCAAATTCATCCGTGTCAAGCAACACTGAAAGCACGACTGACTTGGCAAATTTTTCAAATTCAAAAACTTGCTCCAAAGATACAACGGAGGAGCCATGTTTTGTGTGGGCCGGATCAAAACCATGGTTTTTCTCTGTATCCTTAAAAGAGATAGATGTAATAGAAAAAGGTGTTTTATCTGCTGTATGAGACGGTTTTTTCCCTTTGGATTCTATAAGTTCAGTCAGATCGCTCAGCGTTGCACCTGTTACAGATAATATTTTAGACAGGCTTTCTGTTGATGGCCAGCGAGGTTTTCCTTCCGGCGTTTGACGCTTGCTTTTATTAAATGTCGTTGGATCAAGCCCTGCCTTTTTCGCAAGCCCTGACGTTGAAAGATCATGCGCTGTCGCAAGGCGATCTATCCCATTCCAAATATCCTCATGTGAAAACATAGTAAATAACCTCCCATATCTACTGTAAATATCAAATAGGAAAAAAGTCCTATTATTTTCTTGACAACTATTTTTAATCTGGCATCAATAAGAACATATAAAGAACAGATATAAAACAAAAAGGTGAAAGAAAGTGAAAATTTATACTTATTCGTCAGATGATCCGACTTTAAATGTAACGCTTTTCAGTGATGCGGAAGAGGCCTGGTTTTGGTTTGTCCGGACTTACATGGCACGTGCTGAAGGTGCCAAATTCACAGCAGGAGAGGGGGACTGCGTAAGGCCTTGCGAGGCGATAGATATTTTGAAAATAGTCGATAGATTGTATAGAAACTGCCGTTTAAGTCGTGACCAAATATACGTTATGCGACATTACGGCATCAGAAATATGGCCCCTAACAAATACCATCCGAAGGAACAAAAATCGTTCTATCTGTGGACTGAAGCCATGGAAATTTTGGGGGAAATTCTTGAGGATAAGGGCATTATTGAAAGAAAGATTATCCCATTCCCTCACGCATACCATAATATGCCTCAGCAGGGGGCGAGAGTATGACAGCCCCGACCACCTTGCAAAACGAAACGGTAGAATCACCTAAAAAAACATGGGTCGTATTTTCCGGCAACAGCGAGTTAAAAATCCTTCGTTTTCTGAAGAAAGGGTTTCAACACTGCTTTGTTGTCTTCAATGACGGTGATCACTGGATCACATTTGATCCGCTATCGCATTATACCGAAATTGTGTCGCAGAAATTACCTCTGAGTTTTGATCTCACAGAATGGCTTACAAGCCAGGGTCATAAGATTTTGCCGGCAACGCCTAATCACAAAAAACTTAAGCCGGCACCTCTTATGCCCTTCACATGCGTAGAGGCCGTAAAACGCATTTTGGGAATCCATAGCCGTTTTATAATAACGCCATACCAGCTTTACAAATTCATTAATTCATCCAACCACATAAAAAAGGAGT
>Ga0066376_10000212_pt1 | contig 52120 bp, 44 predicted proteins | sample Knorr_S15_td_Bot_FD_77009 | JGI IMG/M metagenome (GOLD analysis project Ga0066376, IMG submission 77009) | Marine microbial communities from Southern Atlantic Ocean transect - Knorr_S15_td_Bottom_ad_5009_LV_A | ecosystem: Environmental > Aquatic > Marine > Oceanic | place: Southern Atlantic... | reverse complement strand
CGCCTGTCTCATCGTGATCGCCGCGGTCAGCGTCGTCTTCCCGTGATCCACGTGCCCGATCGTCCCCACGTTCACGTGGGGCTTCGTCCGCTCAAATGTTGCCTTGCCCATCGCTGTCTCTCTGAGTTGGATCGTGTTGTTTCTGCGGCCGTTTCTGTTCCCTGCGCAGCAAGCTCTGGGCGGGGTTTGAACCCGCGACCTCGTCCTTACCAAGGACGCGCTCTACCCCTGAGCTACCAGAGCGCGCATCGATGTCCTTACCTCTAAACTGCTTCGCTGCAAGCGGGAGACGGGACTCGAACCCGCGACCCTCAGCTTGGAAGGCTGATGCTCTAGCCAACTGAGCTACTCCCGCAGCGCCTCCTCGAACTTCTCTTTCGCTATCGATACACGAAGTGGTGGGGGGAGGATTCGAACCTCCGAAGGCTTAGCCAGCAGATTTACAGTCTGCCCCGTTTGACCGCTTCGGTACCCCACCGGCTCTTGCACCCGAACCGTCAAATCGGGGCACTCATTCGACCTCTCCGCACGACCTCCCAAATGTGGAAAAGAGCCGTCCCCCGGCAACTGAGACGGCCTTTTACGAACAAGCTTAGAAAGGTAACTGGCGTCGCCGGAGGCGTAAAGGGTCGCAAGCGCCGAATTGTGGGACGTCGCGGTAGGCCGGTCGTGTCGCCCGCTCCTCGCAAGGGTGGGACCCCATCAAGACGGGGGGCCTGTCTCAGAAGCATGCCAAGGGCTCATTTGAGTTGCCAGAGCTTCGCTCTGGGTACGCACAGCAAATCGCCGGAAGGAAGATCGCGATCAAAGGCGAACGGCTCAAAGGACACGAAGCGATCGTGGCGATTCGGGGGGCGGATCGCGAAGCACTGGTAATGGGGGAGTAAGAGCTCCGCGTAATCCTCTGGTCGCACGCCCAGATCGGAAAGCCGTCGTGGTTTGAATTCGATTATCAACGTGGGTGACTGCTTTGCGAGGAGTGAAGTCGCACCGCGAAGAACTTCGAGATCGTATCCTTCGACATCGATTTTTACGAAGTCCACCTCGAGTTCGTTGGCCGCAACGAACCAGTCTAAGGTGATTTGCTCAACCTCGACCTGTTTGACTGCTCCCCGTTCGCGAAGTGCTCGAATGCTCGGGTTGAATACTACCGAACTCGTCCCAAGGCCTCGTTCCGTCTGGGCAACCTCCCACAGGTCGACTCTCCCTCTACTAGGTCCGGCCACCGCTTTTACGATGGAGACGTTCTGGCAATGATTAAGCCGCAGATTAGCGTTGAGCCGATCGATATTGTAGGCCACCGGTTCGAACGCGAAGACGCGACCGGTGGGCCCGACTCTCTTGCTCAGATACGCTGCGTGCAGCCCGATGTTAGCAGCAACGTCGATCACGACATCCCCTCATCCACCGCGTGACGGTAAACGAGCCAGATGGCCTCGTCGTAAGTCCCGCTTAGAACCCGATTGGTCGGCTTTTTCCGCGAAATAGATTGTAAAGGACGCCGTCATGGGTGGCCGAAATGGTAACCCGCGAGCTGTGATGGAGCTCCTCATTGACCCTGTTGGCGAACCGGCTCACGAAACCCCGGGACAGAGACCGGATGGAGCGCTTGCAGAACTTGCCAAAGGCCGCCAGCGATCGGGTTACACGGCGCCGCAGATCTAGGGACATTCCGTCTTCCTCTGAATTCTTGATGAGTTCCTGATGTAATCGACTGGTTCCAACTATCTCCCGTCCCGCTTGGTCACTTGGACGCGGTCGAGTCGCTTACCTCACAAGTGGGTCCTTCAGGGGCCATTGAGCTTCTCCTACAACAAGCTGGCGGAGGGATTCGAACCCCCGACCTGCTGATTACAAATCAGCTGCTCTACCAGTTGAGCTACGCCAGCGCAGGACCAAACCGCAGCGACAAAACTAGGCGTTAGCGCCCCATCGTCCAGAGCACGATACCCAAACCGCTCGCCAGAATGACGAATGCCGCCCACAGCCGCGGCGGCCCCGCGTCGTAGCCGGGATCGTCCGTCGCGTCCTCCACCGTCCTCTCGATGCCCCCGGGCGTCACGTCGTAGGTCCAGGCGAGCACGATGGCGGCGGGGAAACCCAGCACGACGACGCCGAGGACGACGCGCAGCGCCCAGTCGGGCGCGCTCGAGCCCGGCAGCCAGAGGTCCGCTGCTTGGACCACCGCGAACGCAGCGGCAACATACGCCACCGCAACGCGAAAGACGCGACGGCGCTCGAGTTCCTCCCATGGACCGATAGGGCGACCGACGGGTTGGCCAGAGTCCGCACTCACGAGGTCCCTACCCCGACACTTTCCATCGAGTCCCCTCGGGCCCGTCCTCCAGGACGATCCCCTTCTCCGCCAGCTCATCGCGGATCGCGTCCGATGTCGCGAAGTCCTTGTTCGCCCTCGCGTCGGCGCGCTCCTGGATCTTCTGTTCGACATACGTGGCCATGTCGTCGTCGATGGTGCGCGCCGCATGAGCGACCTCGAGCAGACCCAGGACCGAGTCCATCGTATGGAGAGCGTCGAGGGCGGCATCGCGATCGGCGGGGGTGACCGCGACCCGCCCCTCCAAGTCCGCGTTCACGGCACTGACGAACACGAAGGCCGATGCGAGCGCATCGGCCGAATTGAAGTCGTTGTCCATGGCTGCCCGGAACGACGCCAGCGCCTGTTCAGCGGCCTCGGGCAGTGCCGACGACTCCGACGTCTCGTCGATCGGGATTGTCTCTAGCCTGCCTTCGAAGTCGAGCAACCGCTGGACCGCAGCGCCCGAAGCCTCGAGACCCTGACGCGTGAAGTTCAGGTCCCCCCGGTAGTGCGACGAGATGAGCAAATGCCGGATCGCGGCGGGATCGTGACCTTCGTCGAGCAACTCCCGCACCGTGATGAAATTGCCGTAGGACTTGGACATCTTCCTGCCCTCGACGAACAGGTGCTTCACATGCATCCAGTTTCGGACGAAAGGATGCCCTGTCGCCGATTCCGATTGCGCGATCTCGTTCTCGTGGTGGGGAAATACGAGATCCTCACCGCCGAGGTGGAAATCCAGCGTATCGCCGAGCTCCGCCGTGCTCATGACCGAGCACTCGAGATGCCAGCCCGGGCGGCCGCGGCCCCAGGGTGAGTCCCACGCCGCTTCGACCCGCTCATCCTCCTCTGTCGCCGCCTTCCAAAGCGCGAAGTCGCGTGCGTCGTCCTTGTCGTACTCGTCCTGCGCGACGCGCGCACCCACCAAGAGTGTGGACGTGTCGATGCCCTTCAGCTTCCCGTAGTCCGGGAAGCTCGCGATCGAGAAGTACACCGCGCCGTCATCCGCAGCATAGGCGTGCCCGCGCTCGACCAGCCGCTCCACGAACTCGACCATCCTGCTGATGTAGTCGGTCGCGCGCGGGTAGCTCTCGACCGGGCGGATCCCGAGCGTCTTCGAGTCCGCCGAGAAGCTCTCCGCAAAAGGCGTCGTCTTCTCGGTCACCGTCATCTCCGACTCGACCGCCGACTCGATGACCTTGTCGTCCACGTCGGTGAGGTTCATGACGAAATGGACGTCGTAGCCGCTGAACTCCAAGTGGCGGTGGACCAAGTCGAAGAAAAGGAATGTCCGAAAGTTGCCGATGTGCGCGTGGTCGTAGATGGTCGGGCCGCATCCGTAGACGCGGACCGTACCCGACTCCAGAGGCTCGAAGTCCTGGAGTGATCGAGTCGCCGTATTGTGGACCCTCAGTGTCATGGTGTCTCGCTGAACGGTGGTTCGCTCATCTCGGCCAACAACCCCTCGAGCGCCGCATGCGGGTCGGCGGCCTGTGTGATCGTCCGCCCGACAACCAAGTAATCCGAGCCAGCGGCGACGGCGTCCGCGGGAGTCGCCACCCGTCTCTGATCGCCCGGGTCGGTCCCCGAAGGCCTGATGCCCGGGGTTACGACCAGGAAATCGCTGTCTACGCGGTTTCGGATCCAGGTGGCCTCCAGGGCCGAGGCGACCACGCCGTCGAGACCGCACTCGACCGCCAGGTCCGTGAGGCGTCCGACCTCCTCTTGAATGGAGCGTATCTCCCGGCCCCACACGACGTCCAACTCAGCCGGCGTAAGGGAGGTCAGTACGGTCAATCCCAAGACCCCCGTATGCGAGCCCGAAGCCCCGGCCGCGGCTTCCAGCATCGCTGAGCCCCCGGCGGTATGCACGGTAATGAGGTCCACGCCCAGATCCGCGGCCGAGCGCATGGCCCCCACGACGGTATTGGGAATGTCGTGCAGCTTGAGGTCGAGGAAGACGCGCTTGCCCATCGCGGTCAGGGACTCGACCACACCGGGGCCGGAGCGACTATACAACTCCAAGCCGACCTTATAGAAAGTCGCCGACGGTCCCAGCCGCTCGACCATCGACAACGCCTCCTCCGCGGAGGGGTAATCCAGAGCTACGATCACTTCTGCCACGCGTCCTCCTGATCAACAGTTTCCGGCCTCGGAGACTCCGGCCGAAGCTCTGTCCAAGCGCCGACACCCCGCCGACGTCCCCAGCGCTCGAGGCCCCTCACGACTTTCTGAGCCGCCCGGGGCGCAGCAAAGGTCGCGGTCCCGATCTGAACGAGTGAGGCCCCGGCGCGGGCATATGCGACCGCATCCTCCGCGGCGAAGACCCCCCCGACCCCCAACAATGGCAGATGCGTGGCCTTTCGGGCCTCGCGGACCGCCCGGAGTCCAACGGGCCTGAGTGCTGGCCCGCTCATCCCGCCAGCGCCGGCGCCCAACTCCGGCTCGCCACTTTCACCGCGAAGCAGGACACCGGGAAGCGTGTTCACGAGGGTCAGACCGTCGACGCCCGATTCCGTCGCGATCCGCACGGTACCGCCGAGATCCAAGTCGTTGGGGGCCAGCTTCGCGAGTAGCGGTCGCTGCGTGCGGGCTCGGCATCCGGAAAGAATCTCGGCGACATCGGTGGGGTCGAGGGCGAACGGGAGGCCACCCTTCTTGGCGTCGTTCGGGCAAGACAGGTTGACCTCGAAGCCGAGGAATCCATCCTCGCCCTCGAGGCCTTCGATGAGCTCGAAATAATCCTCGACCGTGTGACCGGCGATACTCATCAAGACCTGCGCGCGCCGTACGTTACCGCGCAACCAGGGCAGCTTCTCTCGCTTGGTACGTGCGAGGCCGGGGTTTGTGAGGCCGATCGAATTGAGCATGCCGCCCCCGAACTCCGCGACTCGGGGCGCCGGATTCCCGAGCCTGGGCTCCACGGTCACCGACTTGGTTACGAAGCCTCCCAGAGACTCGACGTCGAGCACCTCGCTGAGTTCTTGGCCGAACCCACAGGTCCCGGCCGCGAGAAGGACCGGATTCTGAAATCGTGCTCCGAACACCTCGATCTCGAGCTTCATCGGTTCTTGATCTCGCGCAGACGCAGGGCCAAGTCCTCCTCGAGGGCTTCAAAACCGGGGGCGGCCCCACCGTGGGCGGCCAGGACGTAGGGGCTCTCGCGGTGCGTCTCGAGACGCTCGCGCAGCCACGCGTAGTCGACATCTTCGGGGGACACCTCGAGCGCGGCCAGCAGCGCCTTGGGCACCCATGGATCGTCCGGATCTGCGTCCGCGTACGCGAGGAAGAGGCCCTGGGCCAACAAGCGCGCCCCCAGGTCGTCACGCGCGACCTCGGCGGCGGCGAACCATCCAAGCGGCTCGATGAGCCCCACGCTCGTCAGCCGGTCGAGCGTCCCCACGGCGTCCAAGAGTCGCGCCACGTCTGGGTGCTCTCCCCCGGGCAACAGGATCCCTCGTATCTGCTCCAACTGTGCGAGGTCAGACGTAAACTGCAGGCGCCAGCGAGCGATCTGGAATCGCGCCTCCGCGGCTCCTGCCCCAATTCCACGGGCAACCGCCCAGGCCGCTTCCAGGGCACTGGCGGTGTCGCCGGCTCGATCCAGCAAACGAGCCCTTCCAAGAGCGATCCGAGCGCGGCCGAGCCGCCCCCAAGGCGCGGTCTCCACGCCCGAAAGAAGGCTTGCGACCGTGGCGGGACTCCACTCCTCGGCGGCCCGGTCTGCGAGCATAATGACGGTGTCCGCCCGCTCCCCCGCTTCCGGATAGGAGAGCAGCCGCGTAAACGCCTCCCTGGCACGATTGGGGTCACCATGATGGATCGCCAAGCGGAGTCGCATCAGGCCCGCTTCGACCCGAATCCGCGTGTCCACCTCCGAGGCCCGATCCAGGTCCCACCAACCGCCGTCGGTCCGTCCGCCGGATAGGAGAATCCGACCGCGCAGCAGGTGGGCTTCGGCCATCGCGGGCCCATCGGGTAGTCCGTTGAGCGCACGATTCAGGAGCACCAACGCGTTGTCATGGTCGCCGCTCTCCACTTCCGCGAGCGCCAGATATACGAGCGCGGCCAGACGCGTTTCGCGGTCGTCCGATACCTCGGTCGCCTGCTCCAACGCAGCACGAGCGGCGTTGATCTCGCCAAGGCGCAAGCGAGCGCGACCGAGCAAGAAGAGGGCGTCGTCCGCCCACTCTCCCTCGGGAGCCCTTCGGTATCCCTGGGCAGCTCTCCGGATCACCTCCTCGTACCGCAGCCCCGCCAGCGAATCGCGACCCGCGCGACGGTCGACCTCCGCATCCTCGAAGGCGCGTTCTGCGTTGTAGATGGCGTTGTAGTAGACACACCCACTGAGGAAAAGCGTGACACCGAGCAGCGCGGCGGCGCGCCTGCTCACACGCCGCCTCCGGGGCCTCCGGTTCCGCTGCCCGGAGGGTACCGCTCGAAGAAGCGGACGACAGCGCGGGCGATCGACCTTGCGGCCTCGTCCTGGAAAGTGGGTTGGCCGAGCAGCGGCCCTTCGTCCTCGTTCGACAGATACCCGACCTCGACGAGGACCGAGGGCATCAGGGCGTTGGTAAGCACCGCGAGTACGCCCTGCTTCACGCCGCGGTCCGGGCCGGGATGGAACTTGGCCATCTCCGCCTGGACCATCTCGGCGAGCATCGCAGACCAGTGCTGGTGGTCGAGCGTCTTCAGCTCACGGAGGATGAACCCCAGGTCGGGCTCCTCGTCGGGATCGACCGCCTGGCCCCCCGCACTCAAGGGCGCGTTTTCGATCGCAGAGACCCGGCGTTCATGATCGTTCCTCGCCTCGGCGAGGAAGTAGGTCTCGAAGCCGCGCGCCGAGCGTCGGGTCGGAAACGAATTGGCGTGAATCGAGAGGAAGACGCCGGGACGGTCGCCTTTCCACTCGGTCGCGAGATCGCCACGGTCCCAGATCGGGACGAAGGTGTCGTCCTCACGCGTGAGGTAGACCTCGAAATCGGGCTCTCGCCCAAGCAGTTCCGCGATGGCCCTGGCGATGCCCAGAGCGACGTTCTTCTCCCGAATGCCCCTCAGTCCCAGCGCTCCGGGATCGCCTCCGCCGTGCCCGGCGTCGACTACCACGATCCGCGGCCCGCGGTATCGGTCCGCAGTGCCTGGGCCGACCGCAGCGCCGCCGCCCCCGCCCGCCCCCGCAGCGGTCGACGCACTCGGGAGCTGCGCGTCCGAATCCTGCCCAGCCGGGTCCTCGGCGTCCGGCCCCTGGGCGTCCGGGCGTAGTTGCACGACGGTGGTGCCGCTCCAATCCTCGGCCTCCGCGGCCTGCAGCGTCAGCGTGCTTCCGTCGAAGGTGTACAGCTCCGGCAGGCGCCGGGGCAGGAAGTCCGCGAGCAACTGAATCGGCACCCTCGCTTGTCCGCCCCCACGATACGGCACATCCGCCAGTTGTAGCACCTCATCGTCCCATGTGAAGAACGGTGATCCGACGGTCAAAGCGAGCGTGACGCCATGCGGTCCCAGCATCGCAATCGCTCCCTCCACCTCCACCACAGCCCACCCGAGTTCCTCGAAGAGCCCGATCGGGACCGCAGCGAAGCCCTGCTCCAGATCGAGCGCCCGAACTCGAGCGGCGCCGTCGGCGCGCTCGATCGTCAATTCGGGGGGTCCCTGGGCCGTGAGCGGGCCGGACGCCAAAGCGCCGACGAGCGCCGCGAATCCGAGCACGTGCGACCTCACACCGGATCGCCTCGGCCTTCGGCGAGCGGTCCTACCCCTGCCACGGATCACCGGGCTTCCATCGCGCGTCTCGCGTCCAGATCCTGCTGGCGTCGTTTGAGGTCCTCTCGCTTGTCGTACAGTTTCTTTCCGCGCGCCAGCGCCAAGGCGACCTTGGCATAACCCCGCAAGAAATAGATCTCGAGTGGGACGATCGTCAGGCCCCTCTCCCTGATCTTGCCGACTAAGCGTCGGATCTCGTGTTTGTGCAGGAGAAGCCGCCTGGCCCGTACAGGGTCCACGTTGAAGCGGTTCGCTTGCTCGTAGGGGCTGATATGAACGCTGTGCAACCAAAGCTCGCCGCGCTGTACACGCGCGTGCGCGTCCTGAAAGGAGACGTTGCCTCCGCGCAAAGACTTCACTTCGGGGCCTTTGAGCTCGATGCCGGCCTCGAACGTCTCGAGGATCTCGAACTCGTGGCGCGCCTTGCGATTGCGCGCGACGACCTTCTTGCCTGACTCCGATCCGCGGGACCGGGACGCATCGCGGGCCACGCTCAGAAGACCAGGACGGGGGTACCGACTTCGATCATATGCATCAGCGTGCGCGCGGCCTCGTTCGTAAGGCGAATGCAGCCGTGCGACACTCGCCGCGCTTCCGGATCCGGGTCGAGAAGCAACTCCGGCCGATTGGTCCCGTGGATGGCGATCCCGTCACCGAGGTATATCGCGGTGTTTCCCATCACACCGGGCATGAGACGAGATGGGTGATTCTCCGGCGGAATCGGGACACCACCCTCGACGAAGTGCCAATCGGGGGCCTCCCACATAGGGTCCTTCTCCATACGCTGGACGCGGAAGAGCCCCCGAGGCGTGGTGAAGGTCCAACGGTGCTCGCCCGTGTCGAGTACGAAGCCCTTCCCCGTCCCAGCGGGGGCCGACCAGAGCGAGCGCGCTCCGTCGAAGACGAAGACCCGATTCTCCGCCAGATGTACGACGACGTAGGGGCCGTCGTGCAGGACGAGCGGACGATCGACTGTGACCTCGCGCTCGACGACATCCCGTGAGAAGGAAAAGTCGCCGGGATCGGCGTCGAAGAGTTGAGCGGACGCGGGTCGAGCGCCCGCCACCATGCCTGCTACGCAGAGACCCGCCACGCCGATGCGTGCGGAATTCAGACTTTTCACGGCTCGGCCTCGAAGCTCATCACTCCGACTCGACTCGCCTTTCGCATGGTGTATACCTGGGCCACTTCGCCGCCCAAAATAAACACTATCGATCCATAATAGATCCAGAAAAACAGCACGGCGACGGTCGCGAGATTGCCGAGCGTCGAACCATAGTCCGCGATCTCGGTCGCGTACCAGGAAAAACTGAACTTGAGGCCCTCGTGAAGCAGCGCGGAGAACGTCGCCGCGATCCACGCGGTCCGCCAGGGAATCCGGCGGGCTGGAAGGTATCGGTACGTGATCAGGAACAGTGTCCAAATCGAGCCGAGGGCCAGGGCGTGCCCCAACACACGCTGCGCAAAAGAGAGCGTGGCGTCGTCGGCCCCGATGAGCCCGCCGCCGTAGGCCATCGTCGTTTCGGACAACACGGTCACGCCGAGGTTGAGCGTCAACAGCGCGACACCGATCAGCACGACCTGGATGTCGAAGAGCTTGCCCATCACGATCCCGCGCTGCTGCCCGATATCGAAGATCTCGCGCAGCGCGATGCGAAGCGTGGTCACGAGCCTGGTGCTGATCCAGATGAAGAACACGGCACCGAGCACGGTGAAGCCCGTTCTCCTCTCGACCATGGAGGCTATCGGCGCTCGCAGGGCCTCGACGAGTACGACACCGTCGCCGGCTTGCGGCAGATTGTCCGCTACCAGGGCAAGGATGGCGTCGGTGGGGTCGCCAAAGCGCGCGCTGAGGATGTAACCGGTCAGGCCGATGCCTAGGATCAGCAGCGGCACGAGCGCCACGAGCATGTTGAAAGCGATCGCCCCCGCCATGAAGAAAACGTCGTCTTCCACCGACTTCTGCCACAAACAGCGAGTGAACTCCCCGACTCGGTACCGCAACGTCAGATGCGGCGCCACGGGGGACCGGTCGTTCATCGCTCCGCGACCAGTGGCCGGGAACGACAGAGCGCCGCGGAGGATGTCATCACCTCGGCGGCGCCCTGAGCCTTCACTACCGCTCGCGCGGCGGCTGGGAGGACGGCTGGGAGGAAGATACGCGAATCAGTCCTCGTCCTCCGCGTCCTCATCCCCACCCTCATCGGTTGGCTGCTCGGGCGCGTCCACCGTTTCCCGCGCCGCGTCGATGCCCGCGCGGTACGCCGCCTTCGACGTCTCGAGCTTTTTCTCGAGCTCATCCCTGGCCTCGGCCGCCGCCTGACGGCCGGCGTCCAAGGCACTCTTGACCGACTCCACTCGGTCCTGCACGCCCTCACGGGCCACGTCGAGCCGGTCCTCGAGGTGTTTCTGGGCGTCCCGCATCCGCTCTTCGGCGGTGACGCGAAGGCGCCGCGCGTGCTCCTTCAGCTCCTCCTGCGTCTCGGCCCCCGACTTGGGAGCGAAGAGCAACGCCAAGCCCGCACCGACGAGCGCTCCGATGACGAAGGGGGCGACCTGACTGCCGCCGTCCCTCTCGATGACGATGTAGGGCACTTCGTCGTGATCTCTCATGCTACCTCCACCACTCCTGGCCAGGCCCCAAGTGAGCCCGGCCCTCCGTTGAAACCTAACTGCCGCCGGACCGGCTATCTACTAGTCCGACCACGAGTTGGATAGATCTACAACACCCAATCCGGATCCACTTCCGCGATCTCGGGAACCGCGACACCCTTCCGGCCCATCAGCCCGTAGGTGAGCCGCTTGCTCAGTTCGACGCCCGGCTGGTTCATCGGATCCACCCCGTACAGCGCGCCCGCGACTACGGTGGCGACCTGCAAGAGCATGATGAGTTGGCCGAGCGCGTGGCCGGTCACGGCCGGCATGTGGATCGTCGCATTCGGACAGCCTGCGCGTCGCAGCGCCTCGGCCGTCGCGACCCGCTCGACCGCCAACAACTCGCCGAGCGAGCGCCCGCCCAGGTACGACAGGGCATCGAGCTCGCCGTGGCGCGCCGGTATGTCGACGGAAGCCCCGGGATCGTCGACGGCGACGAAGAGCACGACCTTGTCCGCGGGGCCCTCCATCAGAAGCTGGAGTAGCGAGTGCTGATCCGTCGCCCCGAGCGCGGGTAGCGGCGTGGGGCCGGTACGTCTCGGCTCGCCGTCCACGATGGTCGACTTGCCGAGACTCTCGCCCCACAGCTGTTGGAACCAGACGGCGGTCGAACGCAGGCGATCCGCATACGGCATCATCACGTGGGTCGAGCGACCCCGGACGGCGTCCGAATGGTGTAGCAGGCTCGCCAACACACCGGCCGGATTCTCGTCCAGCGCGCGGGAGCGGCAACGAGATTCCATCGAGGCCGCTCCGGCGAGCAGAGCGTGGACATCGATACCACACGCGGCCGCGGGCAGAAGACCGACGGGAGAGAGGACCGAAAACCGCCCACCCACATTTTCCGGGACCGGCAGCATGGGCACACCCTCTGCATCCCCGATCCGACGCAGGGCACCGTTCCGCGGATCAGTCGTGAACACGAAATGACCGTGCGCCTCGTCCGGTCCGACGCGCTTGTCGAGCAGTTCGCGCACCACCAGGTACTGCGCCATCGTTTCGGCCGTTGTACCCGACTTGCTCACGACGTTGAAAAGCGCTCGAGCGGGGTCGATCCGATCGAGCAGCGCCCGAAACGTGTGGGGGTCCGGGTTGTCGAGCACGTGCAGTCGTGGCAGGTGGTCGCGCTCCTCCGCGGACTTCTCGTTCCAGAACGGTCCCAACAAAGCGTCCCGCAGCGCGACTGCGCCCAGGCCGGATCCACCGATTCCGAGCACCACGAAATCATCGAAGCGTTCTCCGATTCCGGTCGCCACCCGGACGACCTCTGCTACGGCCTGGGACGCAAGAGGGAGATCCAAGAATCCCAGATCTCCTGCTTCGCGCCAGGCCGCGACCGTCGCCAGTGCCTTTTTCAGCTGAGCGGTCAGGTGGCTCGACCACTGCTCCGGGTCGACTCCCCCGCGCACGCGCGGCGCCATGACGTTGCCGTAATCGAGGCGGATCGCGTCCACTAGCCGATGTCCACCGTCAGCCCGTCGTACGCCGCGAACACACCGTCGGGCAGGCGAGCCTCCAGCTCCGCGTGCGTCACCCGGTGCGTGAGGTGCGTGAGATAGGTCCGCGCCGCACCCACCGCCCGGGCGGCTTCGACCGCCTCCTCCACGTTGAAGTGGGTCGGATGAGCGCGACCGAACCAGAGCGCGTTCAGGACCAGCACATCGACCCCCTGAAGAGCTTCCATGGTCTCGGGTGGCAGCGTCTTGCCGTCCGTGATGTAGCCGAGCCCCCCTACCCTGAACCCGTACACCGAGATCGGGCCGTGAGGCACCATCAGGGGCAAGAAGTCACGGCCGATGATCTCGACAGGCCTGAGCGCCTCGAGCTCGTGAAGCTGAACTCGTGGTTTCGAGCTTCCCCTGGGCGGCTCGACCGCGTCGTCGAAGATGTACCGGAAATAGCCCGAGATGTGCTCGCAGTACTCAGAGGCGACATACGCGGGCAGGTCGCCGCGGCCGCGCACCGTGAAGATCCGGACGTCGTCGATGCCGTGCACGTGGTCGGCGTGCATGTGCGTGAACCAGACCGCCTCGATGTCGGTGATCCCGGAGGCGAGCAGTTGCAGACGCAGCTCTGGCGGCGTGTCGATGAGCAGTCGCCGACCGTCCACGTCGACGACCGCTCCGTGACGGGTTCGCTTGTCGCGAGCGTCGTCCGACGAACAGGCCTCGCAGTCGCACCCCACCACGGGGACTCCGAAGGAAGTGCCGGTACCGAGAAACGTCAGCTTCACGAGATCGTCGACGCCTCTTAGAGGCGCTCGAGGCGCATCGTATTCGTCGATCCCGTCTCGTGGAAAGGAAATCCGGAGGTAACCGCGACGGATGCCCCAGGTTCACCCACGCCGCTGTCGAGCACGCACTGCCGCCCAAACGCGGCCTGGTGCTCATACGTCATCTCCAGCCCCTCGGCCAGAACGGGCCGCACGCCCCACACGCCCGCCAGTTGGCGATACGTCAGCGGATCTGGCGTGACCGCGAAGACAGGCACCGTCGGTCGGTACGAAGTGACCAAGCGGGCCGAGAAGCCCGACTTCGTGAGCACGATGATCGCGGGCGCTCCCACGCGGCGCACCGCGTCTACCGTCGCCGCCGCGACGGCGTGTTCGCGCGGTGAGGCCCCACCTCGGGAGTGCAGCCCTGGCTGCGTGAGGTAGCGGGGTCCGCGCTCGAGAAAACCGCTGCGCTCGATCTCGGTTCCGATTCGCACGATCGCATCCAGAGCGTCCAACGGGTAACCCCCGACCGCGGTCTCTCCGGACAACATGACCGCGTCCGTTCCGTCGAGGATCGCATTTGCTACGTCGGAGGCCTCCGCGCGGGTAGGGCGCGAGTGCTCGATCATCGACTCGAGCATCTGCGTCGCGGTGATGACCGGCCGCGCGTAGAAGTTGGAGAGTTGGATGATGCGCTTCTGCGCCAGCGGTACGCGTTCGAAGGGAAGCTCGACCCCGAGATCCCCCCGCGCGACCATCACGGCGTCGGTCTCGGGCAGGATCTCTTCGATCACGCGCAACGCCTGAACCTTCTCGATTTTGGCCACGACGAGCGCCCGATTTCCCACCCTGCCCTTCAGATCGACCACATCCTCGGCGCGGCGCACAAAAGAGAGCGCGATGTACTCGACGCCGACCTCGAGCGCGAAGTCCAGGTCGGAGAGGTCCTTCTCGGTGAGGGACGGCGCGCGCACGTTGACCAACGGGAGGTTGATGCCCTTTCGGGGCTTGAGGAGTCCGCCTCGAACTACCTCGAGCTTGGTCCTATCGCCATCGGTCCCAACGCACCGGAGCTCGAGCAGACCGTCGTCGAGCAGGACCTGGTCACCCTCTTCGATCTCCTCGGCGAGCGGGGCATAGGTGGTCGGGATCTCTCCCTCGATCGAGCTCCCCTCTGGGGCCATCACCACGCTTTGTCCGACCTCGAGTTCCATCGCTGGCTCGAGCTCGCCGACGCGGATCTTCGGACCGGAGAGATCGACCATGAGGCCGACCGGTCGCCCGACCTCGGCAGAGGCGGCGCGAACCGCCGCTATGGACGCCCGATGTTCATCCCGACTCCCGTGCGACATGTTCACGCGTGCGAGATCCATGCCCCCCTTCACCATCGCGAGAATCACCTCGTGCGAAGAGCTCGCCGGGCCCAGTGTGCAGACTACCTTGGTGCGGAGCATGACTTGCTACCGGGGGAAGTGGCGCGCGATCCCCGCCGACGGCGGGTCCCCGAATTGTGGTCTGCACCCGAACGGTGGGCAACACCCAACGGCGGGGCGCAGGCGTGGCATGCAGGGAGGCGTCGCCGGGGGGGTGGCGCCCGGGGGCCCGCACGGTTCTTTTCGCGCGGTCGTTTTCCCCGTGACGTCCCAGGCCGCTAGGAACGCAACACCCGAATGAGCTATACCCACATTGAGAGTGAGCGAGACGTCGGAGCGCTCATCGCGGACCTGAATTCGGCGAAACGCATCACGCTCGATTGCGAGGCAGCCGGCTTCCACCGCTACTCGGACCGAATCTGCCTGGTGCAGCTCTCGACGGCGGATGCGACCTACGTGATCGACCCGCTCGCGTTCGACCCCTCCGACGTTCTGCGAGACGTAGTCGAGGATCCGTTGCGTGAGGTGGTCATGCACGGTGCGGACTTCGACCTTCGGCTGCTCCACCGCGACCTCGGCCTCGACCTCCACGGACTCTTCGACACGCAGATCGCTGCCTCGCTGCTGGGGCTCGAAACCCTTGGCCTGGCCTCGCTGCTGGGCGAACGCTTCGGCGTGAAGCTCAGCAAGAAGTATCAGCGCGCCGACTGGGCGGAGCGCCCTCTCACCGAGGGCATGCTCGACTACGCCGCCTCCGACACCATCTATCTCCTGGCCCTGCGGGACCAGTTGGTGGAAGAGCTGACCGAAGCCGGGCGCCTCGCGTGGGTCGAGGAAGAGTGCCGCGCCCTCGAGCAGTCCGCGACGATGCGCAAGGACGACGCCGCACCCAGAGATCCGGTTACGAGGGTGAAGGGCGCCCGCGACCTCTCACCTCGCCAGGTCACGGCTTTGAGAGAGGCACTCAGCTGGCGAGACGAGGTCGCGCGTGAGCGTGACAAGGCACCTTTTCGGATCGTGGGTGACGGTCCCTTGATCGACGCGGTTGCCCTCCATCCGCGGCGTGCGGAAGAACTCACGTCCATCAAGAGCTTCCCTCACGGCCTCGCGAAAGGGGAGGGCCGTCAACTCGTCAGCCGGCTTCACGCCGTGGTCGCGATCCCGGAAGAGGAGCTCGTACCCTACCCGCGCAAGGGACGTGGCGGGCCCGGCCATCCGCCTCCGGAGGTCGAGGAGCTCGCGGAGAAGCTGAAAGCGGCGAGAAACAAGGCGGCCGACGAGCTGGGGCTGGCGAGAGGCACGCTACTCTCGAACGCGGTGTTGGTCGAGGTCGCCCGAGCCGCCCCCGAAGACACCGAAGCGCTGGCGGCCGTCGGTGGCATGCGGCGCTGGCGGATGCACGTGCTCGGCGACGATTTGTTGGCGGTGATCCGCAAGCGGTAGCGGAACGAAGCCTCAGGCGGCCGACTCTTCCTTTCGTTTGCAGTCGATGCAGTAGCGCGCATGCGGCAGTGCTTCGAGCCGTTCGAAGCCGACCTCCGCACCACACGTGTGGCAGGTGCCGAAGTTCTTGGGGTCGTTGTACAGCCTGCGCAGCGCCTCTTCCAGCCGGTAGAGGTAGCGACCTTCCTTGGTGGCGAAAACCGCAGCCTTCTCGCGCTCCTGGGCCTCCGTGCCCTGGTCCGCCATATGATCGGTATATGCCGCCAGATCCGAGTCTGAAGACTCTCGATCAGCCTTCGCCATTCGGTCGAAGAGACCAAGCGCCTTGAGCGCCCGAGCCCTCTCGTCCAGAAGCCGCTTTTCGAGATGTGCCAACTGTTTTTTCGTCAGGGCCATGCCCGCCTCCCGGCTGGGAAACCTTGTAGCCAAAAAAGCTAACTACCAGCGCACGAGGGCAGAACCCCAAGTGAGACCGGAGCCGAACGCGACCAAGCAGAGCAGATCGCCTCGCTCGAGACGCTCGGCGCGCACCGACTCCGCCAACGCGATTGGAATGGTCGCCGCGGTGGTATTGCCATACCTCTGGATATTGTTCACGACCTGCTCGTCCTTGAGACCCAGCCTTCTCTGCACCATCTGCGAGATGCGGAGATTCGCCTGATGTGGAATGAGCAGATCGATGTCCCCGGCTTCGAGGTCGTTCGCCGCCAAAGCTTCCAGAACGGCCTCCGGCATACGCTTCACGGCGTGCTTGAAGACGTCGCGGCCCTGCATCTGCGGGAAGTGGCGCCCCTGCTCGATGTCCTCGGCGGAGATCCGCGGATGCTTGCTGGAACCCGCGGCCTCGGTCCACAGCATCTCGGCATGGTCTCCGTCGGCATGGATATGCGTCGACAGGACGCCTCGGTCTTCTTCGTCCGTGGCCCTGAGCACTGCGGCGCCGGCTCCGTCTCCGAAGAGCACCGCGAGGTCGCGGCCGCGGGTCGAGATGTCGAGGCCCGTCGAGTGGATCTCGACCCCCACGAGTAGGATGGTCCGGTACTGCCCCGATTTGATCCATGCGTCCGCCACCGAGAGCCCATAGATGAACCCCGAGCACTGCGCTCGCAGGTCGAGCGCGGGAATGCCCTGCATCCCCAATGCTCGCTGAAGGAACACGCCGGTGCCCGGGAAAAAGGCATCGGGGCTGAGGGTCCCGAGCACGATGGCGTCGACTTCGCTGGCCGCGATGCCGGCGTCGGCCAGCGCCATCTCACTTGCGCGCCGGGCCAACTCGGCGCCCGTCATCCCTTCGCTCACCCAGCGCCGCTCCTCGATCCCGGTGCGCTCTACGATCCACTCGTTGGTGGTGTCCATATACTGCGCGAGCTCGTCGTTGGTAACGACCCGTTCCGGAACGTAGAACCCGGTTCCGGCGAAGGCTGTGCGTGGCACGTGGACTCCAGGGGGCGGCATGGCGATTGGGGATCCAGAGCGGCGTGTGCGGGTACGCGGTGCCCAGAATCACGCCGACACGAAGGAAGATAGGAATGACTGCCGAGCCGTTCCAATGCCGCCGCTGCGGGGACAAGACATCTGTGCTGGACAAAGCGCCGTTTCGCAATGAACTCGGCGAGCGGATCCTGGCACAAATCTGCGCGTCCTGCTGGAAAGACTGGCTACAGCATCAGACCCTGCTGATCAATCACTACGGTCTCGATCCACGAGAAAGCAAGGCGCGCGCTTTCCTCTACGAGCAGATCGAGCAAGTGCTGCTGGGCGCTGGGGACGGCAAAGAGATCGATACCAGCAAACAGGGCACCATCGAGTGGTGAGCAAGACCTAGAGGCGTCAACCAGGCAGGCGTCGAGCGCAGGCGCTAACTCAGCACCTCACGCGCCTGCTCGAGCGCGAACTCGAGGTCCTCTTTCGAGATCGTGAGCGGGGGGGCGAAGCGGATCACCTGGTGGTGCGTCTCCTTGGCCAGAATGCCGCGCGCATGCAGCGCCTCACAGAATGGGCGAGCCGTCCCGCTCGACTCTTTGATCACCACGCCGACCATGAGCCCCTGGCCGCGGACCTCTTCCACGTGCGGGGAGTCGAGATCACGGAGTTGCGCCATGAACCAGCTGCCAAGCTCGTGCGAACGCTCCGAGAGCTTCTCATCGACGATCACCTTGAGCGACGCGAGTCCGATGGCCGCCCCGAGCGGGTTGCCCCCGAAGGTCGAACCGTGATCGCCCGGTGTGTAGACGTCCATGAATTCCGAATCGGCGATTGCCGCTGACACTGGATACACCCCTCCGCCGAGCGCCTTGCCGACGATGAGAACGTCCGGCCGCACGTCTTCCCAGTCGCAGCAGAACATGCGGCCCGTCCTGCCCAGGCCGGTCTGAATCTCGTCTGCAATGAGCGCGACATTGTGTGTTGTGCAGAGTTCGCGGGCCTTCGCCAGGTAGCCCGTCGGCGGCACCACGACGCCGCCTTCGCCCTGTAGCGGCTCCACGAGGAAGCCCACGGTGTTCTCGTTGATCGCCGCGGCGAGGGCGTCGGCATCGCCGTAGGGAATCTCTACGAACCCGGGTGTGAACGGCCCGAACCCGTCCTTGTACTGGTCCTCGGACGAGAAGCCGACGATGGTCGTGGTGCGCCCATGAAAGTTGTTTTCGCAGACGATGATCTGTGCTTGGCCGTCCGCGACCCCCTTTACCTTGTATCCCCACTTACGGACCATCTTGATGGCGGTCTCGACCGCCTCGGCGCCCGTGTTCATCGGTAACGCCTTCTCGAAGCCCGTGGCGTCGCACAAGGCCCTCAAGAAGGGACCCATCAGGTCATTGTGGAACGCGCGCGAAGTGAGCGTGAGCAAACCCAGTTGCTCGACGGCGGCGGCGATGATGTCGGGATGGCGATGGCCTTGATTAAGCGCCGAATAAGCCGCCAGCATGTCCAGATAGCGATTGCCGTCGACGTCCCAGACCCACGACCCCTCTCCTCGCTCCAGGACGACCGGAAGAGGGTGATAGTTGTGCGCGCTGAACTGGTCGACTTCCGTCAGAAAAGCGTCGGTCTTCGTGAGGGTCGCGGTATTCATGGTCGTGCTCACTTGGCATCGGTTGGAGAAGCGAACTGACAATATGCATGATTATGCGGAACATAGGAATACTCTACCGGTCACAGCCAAGGAGATCGGCGGCTACCCGACCGGAGGCTGCGGCGATTCGTCCACTTGGAGCCTGAACACGTCGGGACGCGCGTAGTGGCCCGTGACGTCGAAGTCGAACTTGCTGCGTGCGATCGCGGTCATATCCAGGTCGGCGACCAGGACCCCCTCTTCCTCCCAGAGCGGGCCGGCGAGCGGCTCACCGAGCGGCCCATAGATCGCGGACCCTCCACGACAGAGTATCTCAGGCCAGTCCTCGAGCTCGTGCCGGATTTCCAGATCCCCGGGGTACATGTCCCGACGCACGAACTGGTTGCAGCCGAGCACGAAGCAACGACCCTCGAGTGCGATGTGCTGAAGCGTCGACTGCCAGCGCTCCCGAGCATCGGCGGTCGGGGCGAGGTAGATGTCGACGCCCTTTCCGTACATCGCCATGCGAGCGAGCGGCATGTAATTCTCCCAGCAGATCAAGCCGCCCACGGTCCCGTAGTCGGTGTCGACCGTCGTGAGCGTACTACCGTCCCCCTCGCCCCAGATGAGCCGCTCCGCGGCGGTCGGCTTCAGCTTCCGGTGCTTACCCAGCAGCGAACCGTCCGGGCCGATGTACACGAGCGTGCAGTAAAGCGTGCCCCCGCCGTACGTACTGTCGCGCTCGACGACGCCCACGCAGAGATGAACACCCGCCTGCTGAGCTGCCTCGCCCATGCGCGTGACTTCGGGACCCGGCACCGTAATCGCAGTGGACCAGTAGCGCTGCCAGACACGACGTCCGGCGTCCGAGCGACCACCGACCGCTGTCCCGAATGAGAGTCCCCAGGGATACCCGCCGACATAGGCCTCGGGAAATAAGATCAAGCGCGCGCCCTGCTCGGCGGCCCGCTCCGTCGCGGCGCAGACCCCGTCCACGGCCGCGTCGCGGTCGAAAGGCTTCGCGGCCGCCTGGACCACAGCGACGCGGACGGTCGTAGCTTCGCTCATGTGTGCCTTCTCCGACTGGGAATTATCCACCTCCGTATACCAGCTCGGTCACCACCTCCCCGACCATGCCAAGCGTGGCTGCACTCACGTTCGCGGGGATATCGTCCGGGGTGTGCCAGAACCTGTTGTCCGGGCCACCATAGGTGAAATCGATCAGATCGGCGGTGGGCAACCCGGCTCCGATGAGCGGCATGTGGTCGTCGAAGAGGGCGGGAACGACGACCTCCGGAAAGTACGCTGCGTACCCGAGCCGGGCCGCCGCGCGCCATACCTTTCGTACCACGACCGCTGCGAATTGTTGGGAGTTGCCCTCTACCGGAAAGCTCGGATCCGCATCCCCTACCATGTCGAGCAACAGCCCGTAGAGCGGACGCGCCCCAACCTGTTCACCTGATGCGATCTGATCCGCGTATCTCGCCGCGCCCAAGAACATGTCCACCACGTCGGGGCCGTAGTCCTCACCATCCACGAACAGGAGATCGACCCCCAGTGGGGGCGGCACCTCGGCCATCAGGCCCGCCAACTCCAGGAGCACGGCAGTGCCCGAGCCCCCGTCGTTGGCACCGGGCAGCGGCTGCGAGCGCAAGGCAGGGTCGCTGGCGCCGTCCGAAGTCGGTCGTGTGTCCCAGTGCGCGAGGATGACGATGCGACGCTCGAGCTCCGGCCGGAAGCGGGCGATGACATTCACGAGACGGAGCGTGTCCCCGGCGGCCGATACGTGCTGGAACGTGTCCGCGAGCAACTCGGGCGCGACCGAGTCGAGCCGCGCGAGCATCCAGTCGAGCTGGGCCTCGTGTCCCGGCATGCCGGGCACCCGCGGCCCAAAAGCGACCTGCTTTTCGACGAAGCCGAACGCGCGCGCGCCGTCGAAGCTCGGGGAGCCGGGGGTGGGGCCAGGCGGCGCGTCCGCGCCGAGGCAGCCCGCGACCAGGAGCGCGGTGGTCACGCAGCAAGACCTCAGAGTCCGGCCTCTCGTGGTCGTCGCGCTCATGGTAGCTCTCGCACCCGTCCCGCCCCCTCGTTCTTGTAGATCACGCCACCCTTCATCACGAAGAGCACACGTCCCAGCGCCGTCGCATCTCGGGTCGGATCGCCATCCAGCGCGATGAGGTCCGCCGCGTAGCCAATCTCGATCCTTCCGATCTGGTCGTCCAGGCCGAGCGCCTCGGCGGCCAGCGACGTCGCTGATACCACCGCGGCCATGGCGTCTTGCCCGCCCTGCTCGACGCGATAGAGCAGCTCCTGATAGTTGCGCCCGTGCGAGCCCGCCACCGCATCGGTGCCGAAGACGATCTTGAGGCCGGGCACCTGAAGTGCCTGCTTGAACATCTTGAGAGCCCTGGGCTGCGCCACCCGCATTTGAGCGAAGCCCTCTTCCGTGTAGTTGCCGATCCCGACGAAGCGCTCGGCGTTTTCGAAGTAGTTCCGAAAGACGATATCGACATGTGGATCGAGAAAGACGCCCTGCTCCGACATCAACTCGAGCGTGGCCCGGTCGAGGAGGGCGCCGTGTTCGACCTGGGAACAGCCCGCCGCAACGACGCGCCGAACGCTCTCGGGGTCGTACGCGTGCACGAACGATCGCAGGCCGTGCTCCCGAGCCCGCCCGCAGGCGGCGTCGAGCTGATCCTGGCTCAACGTCGGGACGCCGCCGTCACGGATGCTCGCCGACGCGAAGACCTTGATCGCATCCGCACCGAGCTCGGCCATGCGATCCACGTGTGCCCGGATCTGCTCGGGCCCTCCGGTTCTGGCGTTGACTGCGCGCACCGACGTGAGAAGTCGAGGACCCGGTACGGAGCCGCGCGCGATCGATTCGCGGAGTGGGAGATCGACGGCCGCGCCCAGACTCGAGGCCGTGGTGACTCCGGACCGGAGCGTCGTCCACGCATTCGCGGCAGCGTAGAGGGCGTGCTCTTCGCCGGACTCCTCGACCCGCCCGCTGTGCGTCATCCCCGTGGCTCGGTCGAAGTGCCAGCCGATGTGCACGTGCGTGTCGATGAGGCCCGGCATGAGCGTGAGGTCTCCCAGCTCGTAGCGCGCGTCGCCTGCGCCCTGCCCGCCCGGCACGATCGCGGCGATGAGGCCGTCGCGAATCACCACGTCACGGTCGCTGAGCGTCCCCCCCAGTCCATCCAGCAAGGTCTCGGCATGCAGGACGACGGTCTCTTGCGCGGACACAGACTGCACGGCCGACGCCAGCCCCGACAGCAAGACGACACCGAGGCCCAAAGCCCCGTTCAACATGACGCTCCCTCCCGCAAAAGCCCTCCCATGAAAAGAGGCCCGCCCGGCCGAAGCTGAGCGGGCCTCGAGAGGCGCTGGCTCCAGCTAGTGGCTCATCCGCATTCCGAATAGCCGCAGACGTGGCACTTCTTACACCCTTCCTCGAAGGCGAGGTGCCCGGTAGCGCATTCCGGGCAGGTGCCCATGTCGAATGCCATTGCTCCGGAGTCATGGCTCACCGACTGTGCCTGCACGGTCGTCTCGGTGGTGGTGGAAACCGCGCTGGGGCGGGCGCCCGTCGTCAGCGCCAGCGCCTCCTGGACGCCCTCCTTCTCCTCCAGGTAGCGCTCGATCGCCTGCCCGATCCCGTCGGGTACCGAGAGGACCTTGTTCGGTCCGAGGCCGACCGCCCGGTCACAGGAGATGCCTCGCAGCTGATCCTTCACCTGGCTGATCGGGATGCCCGACCGTAGCGCGAGCGACATGAGCCGGCCGATCGCTTCCGCGTCCGCGTTGGCGGCGCCACCCGCCTTGCCCAGCGTGCAGAACACCTCGAAGGGCTTGCCGCCCTCGTCTTCGTTCAGCGTGACGTAGAGGTCGCCCAGCGGCGAATTCATCTTCATCGTGTAGCCGCGCAGCGCCTGCGGGCGCTGACGCTTGTGACGCGCGGCCCCGCGGGTCAAGTCCTGGTCCTGCAGCTCGTGCTTCAGGCGCTCGACCTCGATGCGCAGGTTGTGGGCCTCTTCACGGGCGTCCGCGAGGGCGTGCTCGAGCTCGGAAACACCCGCCGGAGCCTCTGCACTGCTCGTAGTCTGCGTCGTCTTTCCAGTGGACAGCACCTGGCGGTCCCGTGACCCGTCGCGATACACCGTCACACCCTTGCAGCCGAGGCTGAAGGCGAGCTCGTAGATCTCGCGCACCTGCTCCTGGGTCGCTTCGCGCGGGAAGTTGGTCGTCTTCGAGATCGCGGAGTCCGTATGCTCTTGGAAGCCAGCCTGCATACGCACGTGCCACTCGGGCGAAATATCGTGCGCGGTCCGGAAGCTCCGCTGTACCTGTTCGGGGACCTCGTCGAAGTGTATGTGACCCTCGTTGGCGATGCGCTCCATCAGCTCTTCGGAGTACCACCCGCCCTCTTTCGCCATCCGCACGAAGTCGGGATTCACGTCCGGCATGAGCACGCCCGCCTGGTTCCGCATGAACGCGACGGCGAAGAGGGGCTCGATGCCACCGGAGCAACCCGCGAAGATCGAGATCGTCCCGGTAGGCGCGACCGTGGTCAGGTTGCAGTTGCGCAGGGCGCGCGAGGCGTGAATCCGAGTGCCGTCGGCGCGAGTGGCGGCTTGCCCATCCGGGCCCCAGATAGACTCCGCCCAAGCAGGAAAGACACCCCGCTTCTCGGCGAGCTTCTCCGAGGCGTTCCGAGACTCTTCGTTGACGAACTCCATCACGTGCCGTCCGAGCGCAACGCCCTCTTCAGAGTCGTACGCAATGCCGAGGCGGACCAGCATGTCGGCCCAACCCATCACCCCTAGGCCGATGCGCCGGATGTTCTGCGCCAGTTCGTGAATCGCAGGCAACGGATAGCAATTCGCGTCGATGACGTTGTCCAGGAAGTGTGTCGAGAGATGGACGATCGTGCGCAGAGCGTCCCAGTCGATGCCCTCGTCCGGATCGATACCCGGCCGGACCTCGTCCCGGACGAACTTGCCCAAGTTGATGCTGCCGAGGTTGCAGACGTCGTAGGGGAGAAGTGGCTGCTCACCACACGGGTTCGTCGCCTCATAGCTGCCCAGCGCCGGCACCGGGTTGTACTCGTTGGCTCGATCGATGAAGAACGTGCCGGGCTCGCCGGTGAGCCACGCGCCGCGAATGATCATCTTGAAGATTTCGCTGGCGTTCTCCTGTCCGATGACGTCGCCGGTCTTCGGGCTCACGAGGTCGTACATCGCGTCGTTGCCGACCGCTTCCATGAAGACGTCGGTGATCGCCACCGAGATGTTGAAGTTCGTGACTTGCGACGTGTCGTTCTTGCACGTGATGAAGGAGCGGATGTCGGGGTGATCCACGCGCAGAATGCCCATGTTCGCGCCGCGGCGCGTACCGCCCTGTTTCACGACATCGGTGCTCGCATCGTACAGCTTCATGAAGGAGACCGGGCCCGAGGCGACGCCCATCGTGGACCGGACCGTCTCGCCTTCTGGACGGAGCCGCGAGAAGCCGAAGCCCGTACCACCGCCAGACTGGTGCACCAAGGCCATGGCCGTGAGCGTATCGTAGATGCCGCTTCGGCCGTTCGAGAGCGCATCCTCCACCGGAAGCACGAAGCACGCGGAGAGTTGGCCCAGCGGGCGACCGGCATTCATGAGCGTCGGCGAGTTGGGCTCGAACTTCCCGTTGATCATGGCGTCGTAGAACTGACGCGCCACCTCGTCCACCCCGGCGTCCGACGCACCGTACGCCATGTCGACATCGGCAATGGTCCGCGCCACCCTCCAGAACATCACCTCGGGTTCTTCATTGGGGTTGCCGTCCTCGTCCTTTTTCAGATAGCGGAGGCTGAGCACGGTGCGTGCGTTGTCGGTCAATTCCGCAGTCGGCAGATCATCGGGAAGAACATCGTCGAAGATCACAGATTCACGGGGAGGGCGGGGCTCATGAACGCGCGGCATGGTTTTTTTGCGGCTCCCTGTGGAACACTCGGTGGAAAACGGCTGAAAACGGTGGAAACAGGCGTTGAAAAACGGCGGGAACACACCCCCGCCGTCGATCCGGCTGTGGAAAAGCTGCTACGGCTCTACCAGATATTGGGTAACACCCATAGTACGGACACTATATCTTGGGGTCAAGAATCTTTTTGGTCGGCCCGACAACCAGTGCGAGACCCTCGCGGCATTCGGACTTTATTCGGGTAACCTCCGTCGTTTCGGGTCCGAACGCAAGTCACATGCCCCTAGAACGGCACCCCCAGTCGCACGTACAAGCGCCCGCCGTCACCTTCGACCAGCGGCAGCGCCACACCGGTCCGGAAGCGCATGCTGACCTTGTAGAACGTCAGCACCTCCGCGGTCACCTCGGCGCCCACGGACGCCAGGGCGGAGCGCAGTCGGTTCTCGAACCCACCGGGCGACACCGTGGGACCCCAAGCGTTCCCGGCGTCGACGAACACCGACGCGAACACCCGGTCGAAGTGCAGCGGCCATGCCCCGACGCCCCGGTTGACGAGGGCCAGAGGGACCCGGTACTCCGCCGACGCCGACCAGGCGAATCGGCCGAAGCGCGCGAATGTGTCGTAGCCGCGGACCGGGAAAAAAATCGGGCCGCCGCCGAATAGGTCCAGGCCGGTCGCGGTCTCCGAGCTCCCGGACGCGCCGCCGACCTCGTAGTGACCCGCGTCCGCGTTGGGCCCGCGCGCGGCACCGAAGCTACCCTGCAGCGCGAGCACGTGCGAAGCATACCCCGGCCCGGAAAGCGGCAGATAGACCCGCGCACGACCGATGACATCGTGTACAGAACGGTCGCTCCCGATCACGCCCGCGAGCGAATCGGGCAGACTCAGCTCGTTCAGCGTGCGCCCGCGAACGAACAGCGTAGCGCCCCTGGCCGCGCCCATCTGAAACGAATGGGCGCGGGCCGTGGAGTAGGTCATGGAAACGCTGAAGTCGCTCAAGCGCGGGTTGGGACGGTTCAGGCTCCATCGCTTGGGTGGCTGAAGCGCCTCGTCCAGCAGCTGCCGCTGCTCCCAGAGTAGCCCGCCCAAAAACGTCAGGAAAAACGAGCTGCGCCATTTGCGTCGCCTGAACGACGCCGCCGCGGACAGCCGACGACTCCGCGCGAGCGTGAAAAGCGTATCGATGGGCGAGTCGGGGTCGCGCTGCGCGAGCTGAGAGGGCTCCGCGGTCCACGACTGCCTGGCCGTCACGCCCAGCACCGGATTCCCCAGGCCCGCGTACGAATAGGACAGCCCTCCCGCAGCCTTCCCTCCAGACGTATAAGCGCTCCCCGTCGCGGCATACCGGTGGCGCCCAACGAGATCCACGCCCGAAGTCTGCGCGCCGACACCGAATCCGAGCAGCTCCCTCCTCGGAATGAACTGATCGCCGCTCGTACGCGAGCGCGCCACGACCGCGTCCCGCAGCACCGGCTCCCAGTACGTGGGCCAGAGCGTGGAGATCGCCGAATAGCCGCGCAACTCGCCGTCCGCCTGGTCCTGGGCCGTCGGCGCTGCGCTGCCGGCGAGACGATCCACCGAGAAGCGCGCATCCGCCGGGGGAGCTGCGGGCGCGGCCTCTGGATCGAAGCGCAAGCGCTCGACCTCATAACCATCGACGTGGTACCCGCTGAAGTAGATCCAGCGACCGCTCGGGTCGACGCTGGGGTGGGTGGCACCGGTACGCACATTGCTCAGCATCAGCGGCGCTCCCGCCTCGCCCGTCTCCGGGTCGACGGGTGCGCCGAGGATGTTCGGAATGCCCGACCGGTCCGATCCCCAGACCAGATACCTCCCGTCGGGGCTCCAATCAGGAGCCACGTCCAGAGCACGATCGGCGGTGACTCGATGCACCAGAGCCCCCTCCCGATCGAGAATCACGACGTCGTGGTTCCCGCCTCGCGTCCAGCGCGTAGCCGCGATCCATCTCCCATTTGGGGACACGCTCGGAAACGCCCACTGCACGTCCGGCGCCGGGGCCCGTACGGTGGTCAGTGCCCCGGTCTGCAGGTCGACGGTCACCAGCCCCGTCGTGCCGCGACCTCCGTCCACAGCCACCGCCCAATCTCCCGTCGGGCCGACGGACGGATCACTCAGTCGCGCACCTCTCGTGACCCGGCGCACCGAGCCGTCCCGAGTCGCCACGAACAGGTCGCTGTACGCCCTGTGGAGGTCCGAATACTCGAGCTGCGCAAAGACCACCCGCCCGTCCGGCGTCCAATCGAACGTCGCCAGGCCGTTCGTGCGGGTCAGAGTTCGTCCAGCCGTCCCAGTAAAGTTCGCCATGAACAGCTGAGCATCCGACTTTCCGTCCGCCCGAACGTAGAGTAGGGAGTTGCCGTCCGGAGAGACCTCGGGATGCAGTCCCCAGCGCGCTCCTTCCGTCAGTCGCTCGGGGACTGAGACGGCGGCGACCGTCTCCAGTCGTGCGTCGAGCGTGAAGCTCTGCTCGCGCACTTCCTGAGCCCATACGTCCCACTCTTCGGCCAGGGATACGCCGAACGCGTCCTTCCCCGCGGCGTTGATCCGGTACGGAATCCACTGGCCCGCGATCGCTTCGACGAAGACCGCCATCCGGTCCTTGCCGAACCGCGTCAGCAAGTGCTCGAAGAACATCGATCCGTACGCGTACTGACGTGTTCCGCTCGGCCACTGCGGTGAGCCGCCGGACGCCTGCCCGATATTCTCGAAACGGCCTTCGAGCGCGGCGGTGCGCAGCACCATCTGGTTGAAGGTCCCTTTGACTCGACCAGCCCCGGTGAGTTCCGACTCGTACCACGTTGCGATGCCCTCGGTGATCCAGCGCGGCGTGCCGGATCCCGGGAAGAACGGCCAAGGCCCGGTGACCCTCCCGAACAGTCCGCGCGCGACGGTGCCGACGAGGTTGTCGGTGCGATCCAGGTGCACGATGTGCGCGAGCTCGTGCGTAATGACGAGCTCCATCCAGTCGTCTTGATACGCGAGGGACGGGTCGTCGATGGGCGCCCGAGCATAGACCGTGATGCGATTGGACGGGTTGAGCTGCGCGAACCCGTTCGAGATGTCGATGTGGTCGGTGACGAGCAGGTCGATGGTCCCGCTCGGTGGCTCGAGGAACTGCTCGGAAAGCTCGTCGTAGGCGTGCTCAGCGATGGCGGCCGCTCGACGGCCCAAAGCCTCCAGCTCCGCCGGGAACGTCACCCGGAAGTGCTGCGTCCGCACCGTGCGCCACGACTCGTCGGGCGGCACTTGGGCGGATCCCGCGCCGGGAAGAACGGCGAGCAGCGCCAGCACAGTAAGGAGCTTGATAACGCACGGGAGCGTCGCCACCCTTCCCAATACGCCGCGCTTCCATGTCATCGCCCATGCCTCCCAAAAAGAGCTTCCTGTTTCGCCTCGGCTACGCGCTCGAGCGAGCCCGTAAGGGTCCGTCGGCCGCGAGTCACGCGGTGGACGGGTCACTGAGCCAGTCACTAAGTCAGTCACTGAGCCGGTCCTTGGGCCAGTCCTTGGGCCAGTCCTTGAAGGGGCTGGCCGAGCGACAAGCTAATCCCCCGCAGCCCGAGGGCGAGGCCGCGCCCCGCTCGGCGTGGCCATCCGTGGAAGACATTATGGCCTCCGGCGCCACCGTCGCGGTCGCCAAGGTGTTGAACGGTTGGAAGCCACGGGGGAAGACGGGAGCCCTTCGATTGCTGCGCGCAGGCGCCGCCGGGGCCGCGGCCGCACTCGTCGTCGATCTGCTCCGGCCGCTGCTTCGCGGCGACCCCGGCATCGGCCCGCTCGACAAAGAGACGGGAGACCGACTCATCGCCGGCATCGGACAAGGCCTGGTCTACGGCGCGGTCGTCGAGCCGCGCGTACCGGGGCCGAGCCTGGTGAAGGGGGCGCTCTACGGCACGGCGGAGTACGCGGTCGACCCCGTCGGAGGACTCTCCAGACTGCTCGGATCGCACGCGCCCCAACACCGACTCCCCGTAATCGGGCACCTCCTGGAGGACCTCGATCCGCATGATCGCGTTTATCTCGAGCACGTGATCTTCGGCGTGGCGCTCGCGCTGCTCTACGGGTCGAGCCCGTCCAGCAACGGGATCCGCATCGACCTCGAGGGCGAGTAGCCCACGCCCAGAGCGTCACCCAGCGCGAAGTCCGTGGTGCAGCCGGCGATCCTCACCTCGCCTGTTCCGGCACCCGCCCCGACACCCCGCTCGCTCGGGGGGCGGACACCCAAGAGATAAGTCGGCGCATCGGGGGTGCCGAAGTTCCTCACCGAGCAGAATGCCTGCGGGTACCTCTGGAGGGCGCCGCCCACGTAGCTGCCGGCGAGGCCGTCCCAGCGATCGAGCAGCACGTACCTCGCCCCGAGGCGGTCCGCGTCGGCCAACAGTACCGCGGGATCGTCATCGAAGGGGAAAACGCGGCTCGGGATCCCCGAGAGGACATAGAACAGACGTGGTTTTCTCGTCAGGACCGCGGCTCCGTCAGGCAGCGACTCATGCATCCACTCCGCCGCTGCGGCGAAGTCGACTACCCCCGAACCGTAGCACGCCCAAGCCCCACCCGGTCTCGTCGCGTCGGCACACGAGGACGCCTGCTGCACGGAATTCAGCCACGTACGGCCCGCGGGCAGCAGGACGGCGGAAATCGCGGCAACAACGAGCGCGCTTCTGCCCAAGCTCCCGACCCACTCACCAATCTTGGATACGACGTCGCGCAGGGTAAGCGCAGCAAAGAGGAAGAACAGCGGATAGAGGGGAAGCGCAAAACGGTCGCCGGACCAGACCTCCGGCCAAAGCAGGATCAGTCCGGCATACAGGGGCAGGAAGATCTCGCCCACGCCGATGCGCTCCCGCGAACTACGAAACCACCCATAGAGCGCCGCCACCGTCAGCACCATGCCGAACGCCGCAACGCCCCCCCCGCTGCCCCCGAGGATGCCTCCGGGCCCGTGCACGGTAGTGTACGCCCAAGCGTTGTCGACGGCGCGCCCTACGAGACCCGCAATGCCCACCGTGCCCAGCGCCGGCTGGTACGGGTCCACCATCCAGAATTCGGCGCCGTAGTCACCGACGCCCTCGCCCCGGCCGCGCAACCACCAGAGCAAGGCCGGTACACCAACCGCCACGACACTGAGCCCCAGCGAACGCCAGCGTTTACGCAGCCCGAACCAGACGAAGAGCGCAACCAGTAGCGGGAGTCCGGCCGAGCGTGTGAAGTACGCCAAGCCCACCGCCGCGACGCCGCCTACGGTCCACCACCACCCCGCTTCGTCCTCGTCCACGCCCTCGAGCGCCCAAAGCGCCGCCATGGTGAACGCGACGAAGAGCGGATCCGACAAGATCCAGTGGCTGTGGTAGACGACGGCCGAGGAGATCGCGAGCAATGCGGCAACGCCGAGCGCCGGCCAAGCGCCGAGACGGCGCTCGGCCCACAGAAACGTGAAGCCGACAGTGGCGACAGTCGCAATCGCGGTGACCGCCTTCAGCGCCGTCCAGGTACGGGCACCGAGCAGGAGCAGGGCCGCGAGCAGGCCGGGAAAGACCGGCGGATACTTGGTATGCGGGAGTTCCGCCGGATCGTAGAGGTCCGTATACGTGCCGTGCTGCACGAGTGAATAGGCGAGCGTCACGTACGCCGCGTTGTCGCCGCCGTTGTGGGGCGCCGGATTGAAGGCCGCAACCACGAGCACCGTGGACAAAAAGACGCTGATTCCGAGCGCGAGCCAACGGGAACGACGGCGGTCAGTCAACTCTCAGATTCTCCGAATGTGGTGGCCAGCACGCCGCCGGCCCCTTCGAGGCGTCGAATCGCCTCCTCCCGACCGACGGACAGACGACTCATCACCAAAGCGGTCTTCACGTGGCCCTCCGCCCGTCGCAGCAAGTCGGTCGCTTCGCGCCGCTCGAGGTCGAGGATCTCCGAGAGAATGCGCTCCCCCCTGTCCTGTAGCTTCTCGCACGTGACCTGGAGGTCGACCATCAGGTTCCCGTACACCTTGCCGAGGCGGACCATCGCGCCCGTCGTGATCGTATTCAGCACGAGCTTCGTAGCCGTGCCCGCTTTCATTCGCGTGGAGCCCGTCACGACCTCGGGTCCGACCAACGGGGCGATCACGACATCGTGCCGATCGAGCAGCTCCTGAGACGGGTGGGTGCAGAGCAGGAAGCCGGTCGTTGCGCCCAGCTCACGTGCGCGTGCCAGCGCGCCGTGCACATAAGGCGTGGTGCCCGAGGTAGCGATGCCCAGGACGAAGTCGTCGCTCGTGACCTGAATCTCATCGATCGCGCTCGCTCCCGCCTCGGGATGGTCCTCGGCCCCTTCCTGCGAGCGCACCAGCGCCGCGTAGCCGCCCGCGACGATGCCCAGCACCATTCCGGCGTCGGTCCTGTACGTGGGAGGCATCTCGGCGGCGTCCAGCACTCCCAGCCTGCCCGACGTGCCGGCGCCCACGTAGACGAGCCGCCCCCCGGCCCGGAACGCAGCCACCGCGAGCGACATCGCTCGCGCGATCGATTCACGCTCCTCACCCACGGCGGCAGCGACGAGGCGGTCTTCCTCATTGATGAGATCGACGATGCCCAAAGCGTCCAGTTCGTCGATGGCGGTCGACCGGGGGTTGCGTTGCTCGGTGAGGCGGGGATCCCGCATGGGCGCTTGTCGGTACCGGAAGGGAGACAGAGATTCTCGCGCGCCGAACAGTAGTCCGCCCGTACCGAAACCGGCAACGCACCCCTACCCCCGGCCCTATGCCTTCGTCCATGCTCGCAGTCCTGCGGTCACCGACTCGACGATCCGTCACCCTTGCTCTGTTGCTGCTCACAGCGGCCTGCACGAGCGAGGGGGAACCGGGCGAACTCCCTCTCTTTCCGGCTGGCTGGTCGTACAGCGAGTCGGCCGAGCCGGTCCAAGGCGCCAGCGGCATGGTCGTCTCCACCGACGAGCTCGCCAGTCGAGTGGGAATCGAGGTCCTTCAGGCCGGAGGGAACGCAGTCGACGCGGTCGTCGCCGTCCAGTTCGCGCTCGCGGTGGTGAACCCTGAAGCCGGGAATATCGGCGGCGGTGGCTTCATGGTCGTGAGGATGGCGGACGGTGCGGAGGCCGCGTTGGACTATCGCGAGAAGGCGCCACTCGCTGCGACGCGCGACATGTTCCTCGACGAGCAGGGCGAGCTCACCGACAAGTCCCTGGTGGGACACCTTGCCGCGGGGGTGCCAGGCACCGTTGCGGGCATGTGGGCGGCACACCAGCGCTTCGGCACCATGCCCTGGGCGGATCTCGTACAGCCCGCCGTCGAGCTGGCGGAGGGCTTCGTGGTGACGCAGAGATTCCTCGGATCTCTGAGCAGCGACATGGTTGAATCGCTTTCTGCGTTCGAGGCTTCGGCGGCCCAGTTCCTCCCGAACGACGGCATGCCGCCGCGCGTCGGCGACACCCTCCGGCAACCAGACCTGGCTGCGACTCTGGCGCGTATTCGCGAGCAGGGCTCAGACGGATTCTACGCAGGCGAAACCGCGAACCTGCTGGTCGCGGAGATGGAGCGAGGCCGTGGCATCATCACGCATCAAGACCTCGCTCGGTACGAGGCCGCATGGAGAGAAGTGGTCTCGTTCACCTATCGCGGGCACCAGATCATCTCCATGCCACCGTCGTCCTCCGGTGGCGTGACGATGGCCGAGATCGCGAACATCCTCGAGCGCTACGAGCTCGGCTCGCTGCCATGGCATGGCCCCGAGATGATCCACCTGTATGCAGAAGCGTTCAAGCGAGCCTATGCGGACCGTAATCACTACCTGGCCGACCCCGACTACGTCGAAATGCCCCTGGAGCGAATGACTTCCTCCCGCTACGCAGCCGAGCGGGCGGCGACCATACGCACCGACATGGCCACCCCTTCCGCCGACATCGGGCCCGGCATGGACGGCGACGACGAAGGCGAGAACACGACGCACTTCTCCATCGTGGACAGCGACGGAAACGCGGCGGCAGTCACCACCACGATCAACTCGTGGTACGGGAGCAAGGTCACGGTGACGGGGGCCGGGTTCGTCTTGAACAACGAGATGGACGACTTCTCCGCCAAGCCGGGCACGCCTAATCAGTTCGGTCTGGTCCAGGGCGAAAACAACGCGGTCGGACCGGGCAAGCGCATGCTGTCCGCTATGTCGCCGTCGATCGTCGTCGATCCCGACGGAAGCCTCAAGATGGTCACCGGAACACCCGGCGGCTCGACGATCATCACCACGGTATTTCAGACGATCTCGAACGTGCTCGATTATGGGATGAACGTGGTGCAGGCGGTGAACGCGCCCCGCGTGCATCACCAACACCTGCCGGACCAGATCTTCTATGAGCGCGCCGGTCTGGAACCGGCTACCACGCTGGCACTGCGGGGGCTGGGGCACACGCTGATGGAGCGGTCCGGCGTCTCGGGGGACGCGCAGATGATTCTCGTCGAAGGCGGAGTCCTCACCGGTTGGTCGGACCCCCGTCGGGGCGGCCGGGCGATCGGGTACTGACGGTGGGACACTAGGCTTCCATGGGCGAACTTCGCGCTATCCTCCCGTACTTCCGACCGTACATGCGGTCGCTGTACTGGGGCGTCGTATTCGTGTTCTTCGCCAATCTCTTCCAGGTCGTCGGTCCCTACCTCATCAAGCTCGCGATCGACAGTCTGGAGAACCCGGAAGCCGTGGCGGGCCGAATCGCCATGTACGCGGGCTTGATGGTGGCCGCGGCCCTGGTGGGTGGAGCGGCGAGGTTCGGCATGCGGCAGCTACTCAACGGGATGAGCCGTCGCATCGAGTGTGACCTGCGAGACGACTTCTTCCGGCACCTGCTCAGAATGGACGCGACGTTCTACGGCAAGACTCGGACAGGCGACCTGATGAGCCGCGCGACCAACGACACGCTCGCCGTACGCATGGCCGTGGGGCCCGCGGTCATGTACACGGCTAACACGGTAGTAGGCTTCGCCCTCTCGCTCGCGCTCATGATCTGGATCAGCCCGCGGCTCACGCTATTCGCGATGATACCGATGATTGTCTTGCCGCCGATCGTGCTGATGTTCGGCCGCATCATTCACCGCCGGTTCGAGCAGATTCAGGAGCAGTTCTCGTCGCTCTCGACGTTCGTCCAGGAGAACCTGACCGGCGTACGCATCGTGCGCGCTTATACGCAGGAGTTGGAGCAGGCGCGCCAGTTCGAGACCTACAACGAAGAGTACCGCCATCGGAATATGAGCCTGGTGCTCACTGCCGGGGCGTTCCACCCGGTGCTGATGCTGATTTCCGGCGTCGCGATGGTGCTCGTCACCTGGCTGGGCGCGCTCGAGGTGATCGCGGCGCGCATGACGATCGGGGATTTCGTGGCCTTCGGGTTCTACCAGGTTATGCTCATCTGGCCGGTGATCGCGCTCGGGTGGGTCGTGACCCTCTATCAGCGCGGTGCAGCGTCGATGGGGCGGCTCAATAAGGTGCTATCGGCGACGCCCGCAGTCGAAGTGCCCAGGCAGCCGGCCTCTCTGGAGCACGCTCTGGGCAGAATTGAATTCCGGAACGTGTCGTTCGCATACCCGGACACGGATCGGGACGTGCTGGCCGGAATCAGCCTGGTGGTGGAACCGGGAGAGACGGTCGCGATCGTCGGGCCGACCGGCTCCGGCAAGAGCACGCTCATTGGGCTGCTGGCCCGAATGTACGACCCCACGGGTGGCGAGATCCTCTTGGACGGTGTGAGGCTCACGGACTTGGATCCCGCCGACCTGCGGCAGCTCATCGGCATGCTCCCGCAGGACTCCTTCCTCTTCTCTGCGACCATCGCGGACAATATCGGCCTCGGGCTCGATTCCGAGCGGCCGCTCGTGGAACCGTCGGGCGAGCCACGCGACGTGATCGTGGCGGCGGCGCGCATCGCCCAGCTGGCCGAGCAGGTCGAGCAATTCCCCCAGCGTTACGGGACCATGCTCGGAGAGCGGGGCATCAACCTGTCCGGAGGACAGAAGCAACGGGCTACACTCGCTCGCGCGCTCGCGCGGGATCCGCTCATCCTCGTATTGGACGACGCGCTCTCCGCGGTCGATACGCATACCGAAGCCAAGATCCTGGATGACCTGCGCTCTGTCATGAAGCGACGCACGTCGTTCATCATCAGTCACCGTTTGTCGGCGGTCATGCACGCGGATAAGATCTTCGTGCTCGACGCTGGACAGCTCGTGGAGCAGGGGACACACGCCGACCTGATCGGCGGAGACGGAACCTACGCTCGCCTGCTCCGACGCCAGACGCTGGAGGAAGACCTGGAGTCGCGACTGGCGCCCGCGTCGGGAGACTGAGGCTGCGTCAAGGCCCGCTGTACTTCTTCAGCGACCTGTTAGATCCGGTTCAGGATGAAGTCCGGGGTGAAACGCGCCAAGACGGAAGTCATCAGCGTGAACTGGCCGGTGAGCAGCAGAACACCGAGCAAGATCAGCATCACGCCGGACGCCTTCTCGACCACGGGGATCCAACGGCGGAAACGCTGGAACGTTTGGAGAAACTTGTCGAGCGCGAGCGAGGCCATGAGAAACGGAATCGCGAGCCCGGCGCTATACACCGCCAGGAGCCCGACTCCCTGCCACATCGTATCCTGCGAGAAGCCGAAGGTGAGGATGGCACCCAACACCGGCCCCAGGCACGGCGTCCAGCCCGCCGCGAACGCCATTCCGACCCCGAACGTGCCGATGTATCCGGCCGGCTTGTCGCTGATGTGGATGCGCTTCTCGCGCATGAGCGGCGTGAGCCTGAACACGCCAGAGAGGTGCAGACCGAGCACGATGATGATCACGCCGCCCACGCGGGCGATCCAAAGCTCGTATCGCTGAAAGAACTGCCCGAGGAAAGAGGCGGAGGCGCCGAGCACGATGAAGACCGCGCTGAAGCCGAGCACGAAGAGCAAGGAGTGGATGAACGTAGCCTTCCGGTTCACCCCCGCCTCCAGATCCTCGAGACTCATGCCGGTTACGAGAGCCAGGTAGCTCGGAACGAGCGGCAGCACGCACGGAGACAGGAAGGACATGATGCCGGCCAAGAAGACGACAAAGAGTCCCAGGTTGACTTCGTTCACGATTTCTCGCCCTTAGGTACGATTTCCGAGTCGAGCGCTGCCGTGCGCTCCTCCGCCCGCGCGCGTCGGGCCTGAAGATACGCACGAATCCCTGTCGTGACCGCAAACCAGGCCGCCACAGCCCAAATCATCCATCCCACAACCGTCGGGAAAAACCAGGCGAAAACCGCAATCGCCGCAATCCCCACGGAGACCGTCCCGAGCACGGTGCGGTCCTCGCGGCCCAACGTACGGTCGCCCGCCAGCGCTTCGCCAAAAGCCGCGCCCGCCCGCACGAACGGAGCAAGAGTAATCGCCCCCGGCATCTGGCCGAGGGCCCGTATCTGCTGCTCCAACCGCTCTGGAAGCGTGCCTTCCGGATCGAGCGACGCAGTCGGCATCACCGACTGTGATGACACGGAGTCCGGTACGACTGCTGAGCGGCCCGGCAACACGATCTCGGCCGACGAAGCGAGATCCGCGACGAACAACCCTTCGAGCTGACCCGCCAAACCGGTATCGAGAACTCCGACATCGAGCTCCCAGTTCCCCATCAGGCTGGCCGAGTTGAGGTTGCTCGAGCCGACCCGACACCAGAGGCCGTCGACGACCGACGTCTTGGCGTGCATCATCGGGCCCTGCCATTCGAAGATGCGCACCCCACACTCGAGCAAGAAGCGATACCCGCCTCGTGACAGGCTCCCCACCAGCGGCCAATTGTTGTGGGCTGGCACGAGGATGCGCACGTCGACGCCGTGCTGGGCCGCGGCTCCCAGCGCCTCCGAGATCGAGCGCGGCGCGACGAAGTATGCGTCGGTGATCCAAATGCGCCTGCGCGCTTTCGCGGCCGCCAGGTGGAGCGTTCGGTACACGCGCGTCTTGCCCGGCTCTCCCTCGATCAACCAGACAGGCGTCTCGCCCGCAGCCGCGCGCTCGGGAAGTGTCTGCTCGAGTGCTAGAGGCTCGCCGATCCCGCTCCAGAGTCCTTCGAACGCCCGGGCCGACGCTCGAGCCGCCGACCCACGTATCTCGATGCCGGTGTCCCTCCAGGGCGCCTCGTCCGAGCTGCCCGCCCATTCGTTGCCCACGCAGAAGCCACCGACGTAGGCGACCTCGCCGTCGACCGCGATGAGCTTGCGGTGATCGCGCTGCAGCACGCCGAAGGCATCACCCAAGCCGAGGGCGGGCCGATTGAACGCACGTACGTGCACACCCGCCTGCCGCATCGGCCTCCAGTAGCTGTGGGGCGTCGCCCAGCACCCGAGCCAGTCGTACAGCACGAAAACCGGTACGCCCTGCCGGGCCTTCTTGATGAGTGCCTCGCGAAAGGTCCGGCCGACGCGGTCGGCCCGCACCAGATAGTTCTCGAAGTAGACGAAGTGCTCGGCTGCGTCGATCGCCTCGAGCCAGGCGTCGAAGGTGCTCGAGCCATCGAACTGGAGTCGGATCCGGTTCCCCGAGAGCGTGGGAGAACCGGTGGCTCGTTCGACCTCGGACCAGGGAAAGCCTTCCGCAGGCGGGGTCGAGTCAACCCGTTCACTCGGAACGCAGCGCCTCCATTGGATCGATGCGCGTAGCGCGCTTGGCCGGAATGTACGCCGCCAGTAGCGCGACCGCCCCCAAAATCACTCCGACGCCGAGATACGTCCCAGGATCGGTGGCCTCGACCTCGTACAGAAGGCCCACGAGAAAGCGCGACAACGTCGCCGCGGCCACCGAACCCACCAGCAAGGCCGCTCCGGCCAGTGCCGCTCCTTCCCGCAACACCATGCCGAGGACGCGCCCTCGCTCCGCACCGAGCGCCATGCGCACCCCAAACTCACGCGTGCGTTGGCTCACCGTGAAGGCGAGAACGCCCAGGACGCCGATCGCCGCAATAACGAGCGCCAGCACCGCGAACCCCGTGAAGAGCGTGGCGTTCAGGCGCTCGGGGGCAACGTTCTCCGCACGCAGGTCCGAGAGCGTGGTGACGTTGTCGACAGGGCGGTCCGCATCGAGTCCGCCCACGATCTCGGCGACGCGCCGAGCGAGCGGACCGGGTTCTCCGCTGGTGCTGACGATGAGGCTCTGGCCGGCGAAGCCCTGAGCCGCTGGCCGATAGATCGTGTGCGCGCCCGTCACGGACAGGCCGTACTCCCGCGTGTCTGCCGCGACGCCGACGATGCGGGTCCACCCACCCCAGGTCCCGTTGAAATTCTGAGCGGCGATACGACGGTTGATCGGGTCCTCATTGGGGAATAGGTCCTGTGCCATGCGCTCGTTGATGACCGCGACCGTATCGGAGCTGGCATCATCCATGGTCATGAAGCCGCGGCCCGCGACGAGGGCAATGCCGACAGTCTGGAAGTATTGCGGCGAGATGAAGTTCTGCTGCACCATCGGGCTGACCATGCCCTCCGGATCCATCCCCTCCACGCGAACGGTCAACGGACGCAGCACCGTGTTCGGGCTCCAAGGGGCCCCGCGAGGCATGCGCCACCGTGCGCACACCCGGGAACTCACGAATCTGCTCGACGACCTGGTCCATGAGCAGCAGATTCTCGGGCCCGGGCATCCCGGTCGTATTCGGGGCCTGCATCGTGACCACGTTTTCGTAGGCGATCCCGGTGTCGAGCGTCGTCAGGTTCACAAGGCTACGGACCATCAGTCCTGCACCGATGAGCAGCGTGAAGGACAGCGAGAGTTGGCTCACGACCAACAGACGCTGCAGGTGCTTCTTGGAAAGGCCGACGACCCCGCGCGCGCTGCCGGCGGCGGCGGCCGCGTTGCCGAGCCCTTGAACGCCCGGCAGCGAAGGCGCCCACGCGAGAAGAACCGCGACCACGACCGCGATTCCGATCGTGAAGAGCAGCACTGGCACCTCGATTCCGATCTCGCCCGTGCGCACGGTGAACCGGTCCGCATACTCTACCAGCAGGTCGAGCCCCGAATACGCCAGCACCAGGCCGAGCGCCGCTCCCCCGAGAGACAGGACCAGATTCTCAGTCAACAGCTGGCGGCGGAGTCTTCCCTTTCCGGCTCCCAACGCAGCCCGAACAGCGAGTTCCTTTTCACGACGCACGATTCGCGTGAGCGTGAGGTTGGCGACGTTCGCGCACGCCAACAACAGCACGAGCGACACGGTCCCCATCAGGATCAAGAACGTGGAGCGCGCATCCCTGGTGAGCTCGTCCTGCCAGAGCGCCGAGGCGATATCGAAGCCGGCCGCCTCCGGATAGACGCCAGGAAACTGCTCGATCATCGGTGCTTGCAGCGCCTTCAGTTCCGCTTGCGCCGCCTCGGCCGACTGGCCCGGGGCCAAGCGGGCGAAGATGTCGGTCATGCGGTGGTTGCGCTGGTCCTGCATGGTCGCGCTCTGGTAATGCTCGTTCGTCGAATAGTTGACGAAGAAGTCCTGCTTTCGTGACCCGGTGTAGTGGGCGCCCGGTTCCAGCACACCGACGATTCGAGTGGTTGTGGGCGCCGAGAAGGCGTACAGTCGTATGGTCTTGTCGATGACGTCCGGATCCGCGCCGAACACGCGGGTCCAGTAGTCGTGTGTGAGCAGCGCCGCCGCCTCGGCATCGTCCCCGTCGTCTTGGGGCCCGAGAAGTCGCCCGATCGCCGGCGTGAGGCCCAAGACTTCGAAGTAGTTCGAGGTCACCAGGCCCCCGACCGCTCGATGGGGCTGGGCATCGTCTCCGACAACCGTGAAGCTCCAGTCGCCATACTCGACGAATTGGTCGATCGTACGCGAGCGCTCTCGGTAGTCGGCGACCTCGTCGAAAGAAAACCGTGCGTTGTTCACGCCCGCCTGGACGGCCTCCTGACGCACGTAGAGGATGCGGTCCGCGTCCTGGTAGGGGAGTGGCGCGAGCAAAACACCGTTGACGACGCTGAAGATCGCCGTATTGAGGCCAATCCCGAGGCCCAGAGTCAAGACGAACGCGGCGGTGTAGCCGGGCGTCCGAAGCAGGCCGCGTACGGCATGACGAAGGTTTCGCACCATGATGATCCCCTATCCCCACATCCACGGTTTCGGCCCGGGCCCGTCCCGGAGCCGCGTAATCTGAAAAACATGGCTCCCCCTGCGGAAGCCGTCTTGAACGATTCCAACGTCGGCCGTGCATCGCATCATTTCAAGTCAGCCGGTCCTGGCAACCATATCCGATGATCTTATAGACCAACTTGGCAACCATGAAGTCGGGCGCGTGCAATCCCGGCGTCGGGGCGAGCTCGACGACGTCGGCGGCAATCACTTCGCGTTCCGCGAATACCCGCTTGAGAAACCGAAGCGCGCTGTACCAGTCGCCACCTCCGGGTTCCGGTGTGCCGGTGGAAGGCATCACCGAAGGGTCGAAGTAGTCGACGTCGAACGTGAGATAGACCTTAGGCCCGATCGCTGCCATCGCCCGGTCCATCCAGGTGTCGTCGCGCGACATCTCGTCGGCCCAGATGAGCGTCGAGCCGTCGTGCGATCGCGAGACGTCGACTTCCTCCCGGCTGACGCCCCGCACGCCCACAGCGCAGACGTCCGCCCGATCGAGTACGCGCGCCATCGCCGATGCGTGCGAATGGGGCGTGCCCTCGAACTCCCCGCGCAAGTCCGCGTGCGCGTCCATCTGCAAAACTGTCAGCCGTTCCTCGTGGCGGTCGGCTTGCGCCAGCACCGCCGGGGAGGAGATCGAGTGCTCGCCGCCGAGCATGACCAGGAAGCGATCACCGCACACTTCAGCCACCCTCGCATATGCCTCCCGTAGCTCGATCATGGCAGGGGTCGCGCCTGCCCGTGTGAGTTCGAGGGCAGGCAGCGTGTGGACACCGATCACGTGGCCCGGTTCGCTGTCGAACTCGGGGTCGTACAGCTCAATGTAGCGCGAGGAGTCGATAATCGCCCCCGGCCCACGGCGCGTGCCGCTGCCCCAGGACGTAGTGGACTCGTAGGGCACCGGGAGGATCACGGCGCCAGAACTCTCGAATGCGCCGCCCACTTCGTCGAAGCCGAGGAAGCTGCGAGGCAACTCCCAGGGGAGGCCCGCGAGCGACGGCGGCACCCCCGGCGGGGCCGGCGGGGCCGCATGAGCACTACCTCGGCCGGCTGCGTCGGGATCTCGTCGGTTTGGCATCCTGCTACGGCTTCTCGCGAATCGACAGCGGTTTAGACCGTCTCGATGGGGCAGGTCAAGCCTTCGCTCGGCAGTTCGACCCCCGCCTCCCGGCACTCCCGGCAAAGGCCGTAGATCTCGAGTCGGTGCCGGACCGGGGTGAAGCCGTGCTCCCGGCGCACGCGTTTCTCCACACCGTAGAGTTCGGTGCTCTCGAATTCCGCGACGCTCCCGCAGTTCAAGCAAATGAGGTGCTCGTGAATCGGACGCACCGAAAGGCGGTGCTCATAGCGTTTGAAACCTTCCCCGAAATCGTGCTCCTCGACGAGTCGACTGCGAACGAGCAAGTCCAGCGTGCGATAGATAGTCGCCTTGCCGATACGCTCGCCGCGCCCTCGCAGGTCTTGCTCGATGTCGTCCACCGACAGGTGCTCGTTCGAGGCGAACACGACGTCCGCGACCGCTTCACGTTGCTGAGTGACCGGGAGTCCCTGCTCGCGCAGGAAACGCCCAAAAAGTCGAATGAATGGGTGGGGTGACGGGAGCGATCTCACAGGTGGCTCGCCCGTAGAAAGTCCATGTCGAACTCCTCCATCAGCCGTTCGAACTTCTCAGCGGATCCGTCGATCTCCACTTCGCGGGACTCGCCCAGGCCCTCTGCGCTGCGGCGCACGACGCCGGCCATGACGTTGGGAAAGCGCTCGGGGGGCGCTTCACCTTCCCGGGTGAAAGAAGTGTCGAACGTCACACCTCGTCCCGTGTGCTCCGCCGTGTACGCGACGGTGATCATCACCCGTCGGTCTTCACCGACGAGGAACGTACTCACGGCCACCAGGCCCTGTTCCCTCCGGCCCTGCCGAACCGGGGGGAAAATCCACAAGCGGTCGACGGCGTCGACGCCCAGGCGGTCCCGCAGCCGAATGAGCGACCTCGGCAGCGCCTCGGGCACGCCCGGATCGGAGGATCGGTCCTTCACTGGAGATTGCGTCATCCGTCCTCTGCGTTGCCAGTGCCCAGGTCGCGCACGACCGCTTTGCGCGCCGCCGCCAAGACCTGCTCGATTGCTTGATCGAGCGGCCCCGATACCAGTGCGCCCGAGGCCTTCACGTGGCCTCCGCCTCCAAACTTGCGCGCGAGTTCGTTCACGTCGACAGGTCCGTTGGACCGAAACGACACCTTGATGTCTCCCTTCTGCGTCTTTCGGAAAAGCAGCCCGACCTGAGTACCCTCGATCGACCTCGGAATATCCACCATACCTTCGAGATCCTGCGTAGTCGCATCCAGCTGTTCGAACGCTTCCTGCGGGACCGCCATCCAAGAGATCCCCAGCTCGGCGTCGCAGTCCAGCGTAGCCAAAGCGTGTCTCAGGAGCCGGTACTTCCTGAGAGGCGCCGCGCCGTACACGTGCTCGTACACGGACTCGGGATCGACGCCGCGCTCGATCATGTCAGCCGCGATCAGGTGGCTCGCCGAGGATGCATTGGAGAACCGGAAGGAACCCGTATCGGTCAGGATCGCGACGTAAATCCCGAGCGCGACCTTGTCGGTCCAGGGCCCGTCCGCGGCACGGATGACGTCGTAGACCAACTCCCCGGTCGCGCATGCGTCGGGATCGCGAAAGGACACACCCCCGATCGGGTGGCGCCCGGGCGGGTGATGGTCGACGACAACGGTCGGGAGATCACGAATGAGATCCTGCACCCGACCAATGCGCTGAACCTCACCTGTGTCTAGAACGACCGCGAGGTCCGCCTGATCGCTGAGATCCCGGGCTCGGCGCGAGCCCGCGGGCACGATCCAATCCTGATCCTCGATCAGAAACCGGAACGAATCTGGAAACGGGGTCGGATTGATGATCCAGACCTCGGTGCCGTTGGCGCGCAGCCACGATGAGACAGCCGCTTGCGAGCCTGCCCCGTCCCCGTCGGCGTTTAGGTGGGTCGTGAGCACCGCCCGACGCGAAGCCAACAGCACGTCTCTGGCATTTCTTACCTTTGCCGCACGCGCCTGTGGCGTCCGGTAGCTCAAGTGGTCTCCTGACCCTCGAGGAATCGATCAACGAAGCTAGCCGTGAAGCGGCTACCGCCGCCACCGGACTGTCCCACCCGCTCCTGGGAGCTTCTTCCGCACTTTCGCCCAGGTGGAGGCCAAGTGCACCAAGTGTGACGACGCGTTACCCACGGTGTGCCCGCCCTCGAGAGCCGCCAGCAGCGCTTCGGGTCGATTCGGGTGCGCCGGCAGCTGAACGAACGCGCGACCGAGCTCGCCCAGCGTATGCGCGTCGGAGCCAACGCCACGCAACCGCCCATGGCGTCCTGCCAACTCCTCCGCGAGCTCATTTTGGCGGGGTTTGTGCAAGCGCGCGTTGAAGACCTCGACGACGTCACAGAGTGGCGCGAGTGTGTCGGCCATCCGACCCCCACCGCCCTTGCCGCCCGCGTAGGGGTGCGGGAGGTAGGGGATCCCTCCTTGATCCCGGATGCGCTCGATGGTCTCACGAGCCGGCGTCCCCTTCGGGATCCGCTCGGACAGATACAGACCGATGACGTCGATGCCCTCGGCGGTCTTCACCTCCTCCCCCGGGATGACCTGCTCGGGGTACTGCTCAGCCATTCGTAGCGCGACATGCACCTCGTTGTGATCCGTGATCGCAATGCGCCCTAGTCCGTTCCTCAGAGCCCTCTCCAGAACCTCCTCCGGGGCCGACAGGCAATCCCAGCTGCCTGCGGTGTGCAGATGTAAGTCCACCTTCAGCGTGTCCGCCCCCGACGGCTGCTCGCGCAGTTGGTCCAGGACACGGTCCGCCTCAGCCCGGAGCTGCTCGAGCGAGCCGCCGTTGGAGATGACGATGTCGGCCATCGGCCCCTTCGTGGCGTCGTCGAATTGAGCGGCCATGATCCTTCGGGCCTCCTCCGGGGTCGATCCTCGTAGCTCGACCAACCGCCGGAGTCGGGCCTCGTCCGGCGCGTGCACGAGCACGGTGCAGTCGAAATCGTCTTGGCGGTCGGTCTCGAACAGCAGCGGGATCTCGGACACCACGAGCGGCGCGCCCTCCTCCATTCGCTCCTCCAACCACCGTTCTCGCAGCTGCCATATGATGGGGTGCAGGATGGACTCCAGGCGCTCTCGCGCGGAATCGTCCGAAAAAATCAAAGCGCCCAGGCCCGCTCGGTCGAGCGTTCCGTCCGCGCGGAGCAGTCGCTCTCCGAACGCCTCGACCACGCGCCCGAGGCCGATCGTGCCGGGCTCGACGGCGAGCCGCGAGAGATGGTCGGCGCTCACCACGGGCACGCCCGCGGCGGCCCAGGCCGCGGCGACGGTCGACTTGCCGGACGCCACATTCCCGGTCAGCGCAACGCTCAGCATGTTGGAAGGCAAGTCTCGGCGGGGCTAGCGCTCTCTTGGCACGACGACCTGGAAGTCGTCCTCGGTCGACGACATCGCGTCCGGTCCCCACGAGACGATCCCCACAGAGTCGGCCCACACGCGTAGCTGATACATCGAGCCCCAGGGGTCCTGCCTCAGGTCGTCGCTCGAGTACCGGTAGTCGAGCCAGCCCAGCCACGTACGCCTGTCCGGGAGCTTGCCGGTGAGCCGCTCGTGTTCGAGCACGTTCTCTCCCACCTGACGCATCTCCGCGCTAGTGCTCCAGCGCGCGACGGGGACGATTACCGGCTCGGCGATATCCATCATCACCGCCCGGGAATCGGGAAAGTAGAACGCCGTAACGAGCCCGAGGACGACCATCAAGACTAGTCTAGCCACCGACCCTCCCCGTCATCTGCCCTCGCATCTGGGCCGTCCACCGCAGATAGCGTTCGAGTTCTTCGTCACTGGGTGTCGCCTCGGCATCCCCGTACGCGGTCTCCATCCGCCAGCGCATATACGACCCCGGCGGGACCGGGAGAAACGGTGGACGCCGGTACCAACCGCGAGCGCGGAACGCCCAAGCGGCGCCAAGTAGGTGAGGGATCGTGCGGGGGCGCCTCAGCGCTAGACCCGCCATTTTCAAGTACAGCGGCAAGATCCTTGTCGTTCGCGGGTCGGACCGCCTCCGCGAGGGTGGATCAGATCACCGGAAGTTAGGCCGCATGTTCCGGCACCACAACGATATTCGGCACCTGAGCGCCAGATGTTTACTATCGCCGCACACTCCGTGCCGCTAATCTCGCGCCGTCTCCGCACCGACTGAGCGCATGCCCAATCGACTCTCGAACGAAACGAGTCCGTACCTTCTGCAACACGCAGGAAACCCGGTCGACTGGTACGCATGGGGCGAGGAGGCGCTCTCGCGGGCCCGTGACGAGGATCGCCCCATCCTGCTCTCGATTGGCTATTCCGCGTGTCATTGGTGCCATGTGATGGAGCACGAGTCCTTTGAGGACGCGGCTGTCGCGGCCATCATGAACGAGCTCTTCGTCAGCATCAAGGTGGACCGCGAGGAGCGCCCAGACATCGATCAGATCTACATGAAATCCGTACAGGCGATGACGGGGAGCGGTGGTTGGCCGCTCACGGCCTTCCTCACGCCGGACGGGATTCCCTACTACGGCGGCACTTATTTCCCACCGGTGCCACGGCACGGCATGCCGTCTTTCACGCAGGTATTGCGGGCGGCGGCGGACGCATACCGCAAGCGACCGGAGGACGTGCGTAGCGCCGGGATCCGACTCATCGAGGCTCTCGAGCGCGCCGCAGCCACGACCACGGAGGCCGACGCAGACGTCGAAGAAGCGTTGCGAGGGGCCTACCAGGCGCTCGCGAGTCGGTACGACGCGGTGCACGGCGGATTCGGCCAGGCGCCCAAGTTCCCGCAGCCGGTCACCCTGGAGTTGATGCTGCGCCATCACGCGCGGAACGGCGAGCGCGAGGCGGCGGATATGGCGCTACATACGCTGCGCCGAATGGCCGCGGGCGGGATGCGGGATCACCTGGGCGGAGGATTTCACAGGTATTCGGTGGACGCCCGTTGGCTCGTGCCCCATTTCGAGAAAATGCTGTACGACAACGCGTTGCTGGCGCGGGCCTATGTCGACGCGTACAGGCTCACCGACTCCGAAGATCTACGCGAGGTCGCGGAACATACTCTGGACTATGTGGCGACCGACCTGCGCTCGCCCGAAGGCGGCTTCTACTCGGCGCGTGACGCGGATTCCGAAGGAGAGGAAGGCACCTTCTACGTGTGGACGCCGGAGCAGGTGAGGGAGGCGCTGAAGGACTCGCCCGCGGGCCCCGACGCGGAACTCTTCGAGCGCGTCTACGACGTGTCGCCCGGGGGAAACTTCGAGGGGCGAAGCATACTCCATCTGCCGCACGACTTGGGGGCCATCGCTCGGTCCATGGACATTACCGAGTCGGACCTGGCCGCGAGCATGAGCGACGCACGCCAGGCTCTCCTACGGATCCGCGAGCGCCGTGAGCCACCGTTCAGGGACGAGAAAGTGTTGGTGTCTTGGAACGGGATGGCGATCCGGGCGTTCGCGGAGGCTGGGGCGACCCTGGGCCGATGGGACTATGTGGACATCGCCACACAGGCAGCGGACTTCCTTTGGACCACACTGCGCCCCGACGGAGAGCTTCAACACGTCTTCATGGACGGTGAGAGCAAGATCCCCGCTTTCCTCGACGACTTCGCGGCCCTGGGCAACGCATTGCTCTCGCTGCACGCGGCCTCGCTCGACCCGCGTTGGTTGACGGCGGCACGCACGCTCTGCGACGAAATCTTGGCCAGGTTCTCCAGCCCCGAGGACGGCGTGCTTTACGACACGCCCAACGACGGAGAGCGCCTGATTCTCCGACCGCGGGACCCCATGGACAACGCGACTCCGTCTGGAGTCTCTTTGACGGCGGAACTGCTGCTGAGGGCCGCCCACGTATTCGACCACATGAGCTACCGTGATGTGGCCCTGTCGATCTTCGAGCAGGAGGCCGAAGCGCTGAGGCGATTCGGACCGGCGTTCGGCCGCATGCTCTCGGCCGCGGACCGATCCCTCGCCGACCCCGTCGAGGTCGCCATCATCGGTGAAGCCGACGACGAAGCTACCCGGGATCTCGTGCGGGCGGCGCACCAGAGCTTGGTGCGCAACCTCACGATCGTGGGCAGGACGCCAACCGGGTCGTTCCCGGGAGTACCGCTGCTCGAGGACGCTCGCGGGCTGGTCGGGGGACTCGCGACCGCCTACGTGTGTCGAGGGTACAGTTGCCAGCAACCGGTTACGCGAAGCGACGAAGTACGGGTTCAGATGTCGTCGCTCGGGTAACGCTACAGCGTCGAGACCACTCGCAAGTCGGCGAGCGGTTCTCAACCACTGCCATGGCGGCCAGGCGCGGCTATCTTTCCGGCCATGGCGACCAAAGAAAAAGAGCTGAAAGAAAAAGAACTGACGGAAGCTCAGGACTTGGCCGGACTATCAGCAGAGCAGCTCCTGCGCTTCTACCGAACGATGGTGACCTCGCGCCACCTCGATGATCGCGAGATCACCCTCAAGCGGCAGAACAAGATCTTCTTCCAGATCTCCAGCGCGGGGCATGAAGCGATCGGCATCGCGCTCGCGGAGCACTGTAAGCGGGCCCACGACTGGTTCTTCCTCTACTACCGTGACCGTGCGATTACACTCGCTCTGGGCCAGACCCCCCTGGACCATCTACTCCAGGCCGTCGGCGCGGAAGCCGACCCGTCTACGGGCGGTCGACAGATGCCCGCGCACTACGGCGACGTGCGATACAACATCGCAAACACTTCGTCACCGACCGGCACTCAGTTCCTACAGGCCGTAGGCGCCGCTGAAGCGTCGAAAAAGATCCCGCGCATTCCGGGGCTGCGCGAACGCATCGCCAAGTTCGAGGACGACGAGATCGTGGTCGTCTGCGCGGGCGACGGTGCGACGTCCGAGGGCGAGTTCTGGGAGTCGCTCAACACCGCGTGCAATCTCGCGCTCCCCATCGTCTATCTGATCGAGGACAACGGGTACGCGATCTCGGTGCCCGTCGAAGTGCAGACCGCGGGCGGCAGTATCTCGAAGCTCGTCGCCGGCTTCCCGGGCCTCCACATCGTCGAGTGCGACGGTACGGACGTTGTCGACTCGTATCGCGCGGCAGGTGAAGCCGTCGCTTATGCGCGCGCCCGCAAGGGCCCCGCCTTCATTCACGCGCACTGCACGCGACCGTATTCACACTCGATGTCGGATGACGAGCGCGCCTATCGCCCAGAGTCAGAGCTTGCTGTCCAGCAGGCCCGCGACCCTCTGACGGTGACGCGGACTTTGCTGATTGAGGCGGGAATCGCGACGGGCCAAGAGCTGGACGCGCTCGAAGCGGAGACCGAGGCAGAGGTCGCGGCCGCCGCAGACGAAGCGCTGGCGTCGCCCCAGCCGGACCCGAGCACGGCGATGCGCCATTTGTATTCGGAGGACGTCGACCCGACTTCCGCCGACTTCGACACCGCGGACGACCCTCAATACACCGGCGACAAGCTGCTTACGATGGTCGACCTCCTCAACTCGTGCCTGCGCGAGGAAATGGAGCGTGATCCGCGCATCGTCCTGTTCGGAGAAGACGTTGCCGATGCATCTCGGGAGGAGGTGCTGGGCGAAGTCAAAGGCAAGGGCGGCGTCTTCAAGGTTACGCATGGACTTCAGCAGCGATTCGGGTCGGAGCGGGTATACAACTCTCCACTCGCCGAGGCGAACATCGTGGGGCGCGGGATCGGGCTCTCGCTACGCGGCCTGAAGCCCGTGGTCGAGATTCAGTTCTTCGACTACATCTGGACGGCGATGATGCAGATCAGGAACGAGCTCGCGACCATGCGCTATCGGTCCAACGGCACGTTTTCGTCTCCGATGGTGATCCGCACCACGTACGGCGGATACCTGAAAGGCGGCGCGATCTACCACTCCCAGACGGGAGAAAGCATTTTCACGCACTGCCCGGGCCTCTACGTATGTATGCCGGCGACGGCGGAAGACGCGAACGGGCTACTGCGCACCGCGATCCGCTGTGAAGACCCCGTGCTCTTCCTCGAGCATAAGCACCTCTACCGACAGGTCTACAACAAGGGCCGCAATCCAGGGCCGGAGTACATGATCCCGTTCGGGAAAGCCAAGGTTCGTCGGGAAGGCTCGGACATTACCGTCGTCACGTGCGGAGCGCTGGTGAAGCGAAGCCTCGACGCGGCGAAGATGGCGTCGGAGCGCCACGGGATCGAAGCAGAGGTGATCGACCTGCGCACGGTGAAGCCACTCGACATGGAGCGGATCGCGGACTCGGTCAAGAAGACCAACAGGGTCATGATCGTGCACGAGGACAGCCTGTCCTGGGGCATCGGCTCCGAGATCGCCGCGCGTATCGCCGACGAGCTATTCCCCTGGCTCGATGGACCGGTGCGGCGTGTGGCTTCGATGGACACCTGGGTAGCTTATGCTCCGCAGGTCGAGAACGTCATTCTTCCGCAGGCCCCCGATGTGCTCGAGGCGATGCTGGAGTTGGCGGCGTACTAGAAGGCGGCGCTGGCCGCGCCGGTTAGAAGCGCAGCCCGAGCGTGGCGGTGACGAATCTGGTGTCCCCGGCTGTCCCGTCGACGTTCACGAATCGGACTTCGGCGAACCCCCCGAAGCCGAGCGCACCCAGACTCGCCCCGAAACCGCCGTGTAGCCCTCGCTCCCAGTCGCGCCCGTCCGCGCCGCTGCCCTTGATCCCGTAGTTGCCCAAACCCGCAATGAGGTACGGTCTGAGGCCGATGCCGCCCAGCGAAAGTACAGCGCTCAGCGAGCCGCTGAGCACGTTGGTCTTGTCGTCACCGACGGCTTCACTGTAGCTCTGCAACTCGGCTTCCCCGCGCAGGGATACGGGAAAGACCGGTATTCCAACCTGAAGGCCGACCCGCCCATGCATACCCGAGTCCACCGCATCGCCGAAATCGCTGATCGGACGGCTGAGGCCCCCGCCGACGATGAGGTGCGTTTGTGCGCTGGCGGAGACTGGCAGTGCGAAGGCCAGAACCGCTAGGAGGGCGATGCGTCGCATTGAAAACGTCCTTGGCATGGGTTTGCCGTCACTCGTCCAGTGTGCGTCGGCGCAAAGGGTCCGGCAAGAAACGCCCGTTGGCCCCCACGCCGGACGCGCATGACTCGTGGGTCAGACAACAGGCAGGTCGGGGTCGACGGACTCGGCCCAGGAGAGTAGGCCGCCGCTCAGGTTGGTCACCGGACCATAGCCGGCGGCGACGAGCTCTCGTGCCGCGTTTCGGCTTCTCTGGCCACTCCGGCAGTAGACGACTACGGGGGTCTCCTTGGGCACCTCGCCCAGTCGCGCGCCCAACTCTCCGAGCGGGATCAGTCGCGCACCGCGGTCGGCCAGGCTGCTCACCGCCCATTCCCACGGCTCCCGAACGTCGATCAGGTACGGAGGCGTCTCAGATTTCAGGAGCGCCGCCACGGAAGACGCGTCGAGCTCTTCGAAGCCCCGGGCGGCCTCGGCGTTCCCCCCGGAGGGAGGCGTGAGCCCACAGAACAGTTCGTAGTCGATCAGCGCGGTCTGCGTAGGCACGTCGCCGCATACCGGACAGTCCGGGTTGCGTCGAAGCGCGATCTCCCTCCACGCCATCTCGAGCGCGTCGAAGATCAGCAGGCGCCCGGCGAGACTATCCCCTCGACCGAGCAGGAGCTTGATCGTCTCCAGAGCCTGAAGCGACCCGATGATGCCAGGAAGCACCCCGAGCACGCCCCCCTCGGCGCAGTTGGGTACGAGCCCGGGCGTTGGAGGCTCGCGAAACAGGCAGCGATAACATGGGCCACCCTCGGTGGCGAATACCGAGACCTGCCCTTCCCAGCGAAAGACCGAACCGTACACGTTCGGAGTCCCGAGAAGCACACAGGCGTCGTTCACCAGGTATCGGGTCGGGAAGTTGTCCGTGCCGTCGATGACGACGTCATATCCCTTCAGGATCTCAAGCGCGTTTTCCGAGGAGAGGCGCTCGGAGTGGCCTACGACTTCGACGTGCGGGTTGACGTCGCGGAGCCGGTCGGTGGCGCTGTCCAATTTGTGTCGACCGACGTCCGACGTGCCGTGCAGGATCTGCCGCTGGAGATTGCTCGTATCCACTTCGTCGAAGTCGACGATCCCGATCGTGCCTACGCCCGCGGCCGCCAGGTACAGCGCCAACGGCGACCCCAACCCCCCTGCCCCGACACAGACGACACGGCTCTGCTTGAGACGCCACTGCCCTTCCAGGCCGACCTCGGGCAGGGCGATATGCCTGGCGTAGCGATGAAGCTCGCCGCGGGAAAACTCCAGACGATCCATGGGTGGGTTGCACCCGCTCGCCCCGCCGGAGTTCCCCCTTTTCGGTCGTCGTACAGCCGACGTTTGCAAGACGGACCGTCCTCACCTGTTATGGTCTACGAACCCCTTCGTATGGTGTAGGGCGCGGGTCACAGGGACGAGCCGCCGTAAACAGCTGACGGCAGGCAGCTGGCCGATGTTGGACGGAGGGAGGGAGGGAGGGCGAAGGGAACGACCTTCACCGAAAGGGAGCTCGACATCATGAGCATCCTGTGGGGTGAAGGGTCCGGCACAGTCGCCGAGGTCCGGGACGAACTGGTACACTCTGTAGGGTATACGGGCGTACTGAAGCTGCTCCAGATCCTCGAGCTGAAGGGGATGGTGCGCCATGAGCAGGAAGGTCGCGCCTATCGGTACTTCCCCGTCGTCGGTCCCGCGGACGCGGGTGGACGCGCACTCGGCCGGATCGTCGATCGCATTTTCCACGGCTCGACGGAAAGAGCGCTGGCCCGTCTGGTGTCGGGACGGAGACTCGACCCCGACGAGGTCATACGCATGAAGGCGATGCTCGACGCGGCGGCCCACGACAATGGAGGAGGCGACGCCTAAGGGGCTACTGCGACGGCGTACCTCGCGCGCCGCCTTGGGCGACGATCTGAAAATTGACGGAGTCTTCCTGCAGACGCCGCACGAGTCCGGCGTCGCGTCCACCGATCCTGGCGGCGTCGGCCAACTGAAGAGTCATCGCGAAGTACTGCCACGGAATGTTCAACGTGGACCGGTCCTGCCAAATGGGTCGGTCGCGCAGGCCTCGGAACTGATAGACGTTCTCGTATAGTTCCAGCGACCGCTCCAAGTCGAACCACGTGCCACCGAACTCCTCG
>Ga0066376_10000211_pt1 | contig 52129 bp, 49 predicted proteins | sample Knorr_S15_td_Bot_FD_77009 | JGI IMG/M metagenome (GOLD analysis project Ga0066376, IMG submission 77009) | Marine microbial communities from Southern Atlantic Ocean transect - Knorr_S15_td_Bottom_ad_5009_LV_A | ecosystem: Environmental > Aquatic > Marine > Oceanic | place: Southern Atlantic... | reverse complement strand
CCGGGGCGTCAACCAGTTTGCTCGAGTGTCTACTGCGCTTTCTGGGCGCTCATCGGGCCCCGCCGCCCGCCGACGCGGAGACCGACGCGCGCGAGTCGCGAGGTCGAGCCGCCGTGGTGGGTATCGTCCGCGACCTTCGCGACGCGCACCTCCGGCACGACGACCCGGTGACGGACCTGCCGGGGTTGACCTCCACCTTGCGCCGTCTGATCGAGGGAGCGACGTTCGCAGCGCCGAGCGGCGAGGGCGGGGTGGTACTGCTTGATGCGGGCGCCGCTCGGTACGGCGTGTTCGACAGCGTGTTTCTGGTCGGGCTGCTGGACGGCGAATGGCCAGAGCGTCGCAGACAAAGTGCCTTGTATCCGTCCTCGTTGCTAGCCCAGCTGGGCTGGTCGCGTGACATCGAGCGACTGCGGGCGGCGAGGGCCGGTCTGGCCGACCTGCTCGGTCTGGCGGGTGGCCGGGTGACGGTTTCGACGGTGGCGTTCGAAGACGACGCTGTGGTGGCCGGTTCCGCGTTGCTCGAAGACCTTGAAGACACGCTGTTGCCGCTGGTGCCGGAGTCGTTCCCGGTGGGGCCGGCGACGGCCGAGGCGGGACTGGCTGAGATGCCGGAAGCGGTCCATCTGCGGGAGGAGCCGGCCGAGTGGCTGTCACTCCGATTGCGTGGTGGCACACTCGCGCCCGAACGCTACCGGGGCGTCACCGATCCTCGGGCGCCTGTCCAGTACGCGGTCAGTGCGGTCGAGCGGTATCTCAGTTGCCCCTTCAAATACTTCGCCTCATCGGTTCTCCGACTCGGAGAGGAACCGGACGACGAGCTGATCATGAGCCCGCGCACCCGTGGCCGGTTCGTGCACGAGGTGTTGCGTGCGTTTTTCGAGCGGTGGCAGCAAGACGGCAGTGGCCCCATTGATGTCGATCGACTGGACGAGGCGCGGGCCATGGCGCGGGCGACGGCCGAGGAGCAGCTGGCCACACTGCCGCCGAGCGACCGCGCGGTGGAACGGGTTTGGCTGCTGGGGTCTCCGGCTGGCATCGGCGTGATAGACCGGTTGCTGACGCTGGAGGCCGACCGTCCGGGTGGGGTGGTCGAACGTCTGCTCGAGTATCGATTCGACGGCGAATATCAATTCGAGGGCGAGCGAGGCGCACGGTCGGTCCGGGTCCGGGGCATTGCCGACCGTATTGATCTTCTTGACGGCGGGCGGCTCCGGGTCATCGACTACAAGACCGGGCATGCCCCCGCCCGGGGTCAGGCGTTGCAGCTTCCGGTCTATGGACGCTGCGCGGAGCAGGAGCTGGACGGGCGTCACGGAACCACGTGGGAAGTCGACTCAGCCGCCTACGTGGCATTCGGCGAGGCGCGGGCTTGGGTGCCGCTCGATCGGCGGCAGGATATCCGCCAGGTGGTGTCCGAAGGTGAGGATCGGTTCCTCGCCGCGGTGGACGAGATCGAGCAGGGACAGTTTCCGGTGCGCCCGTCTGAACCGTATCGCTGCGTCTACTGCGAATACCCCACCGTGTGTCGGAAGGACTACGTCGGTGATGACTGACCAGTTGCCGCTGTTCGGCCACGGTGCCCCCCCGGACCCGTCGCCCGCTACGGGGACTAGGGACGAGCTGACGCTCGAGGACGCGCCGGCGCGGATGTTCGCCACCAATCCGGCCAACAACGTCGTGCTCGAGGCCTCCGCCGGTACCGGCAAGACGACCGTGCTGGTGTCGCGGTATGTGAATTTGCTCAGAGCGGGCGTCGACCCGTCGAACATTCTCGCCATCACCTTCACGCGCCAGGCAGCCGCGGAGATGCGTGACCGCATCATCCGCGAACTGCGGACGTCGGCTCAGCGCACTCGTGCGGACCAGCGCCGCTGGCAGGAGTTGCGCGACCGCCTGGGTGAGATCGCCATCAGCACCATTGATGCGTTCTGTCTCTCGTTGCTACGTGAGTTTCCGTTGGAAGCGGACCTCGACCCGGCGTTCGGGATGGCGGATGAAACCGAGGTGCCGCGTCTTGTGCAACAGGCGCTTGACCGGACCCTGGCGGTCTGTGGATCAGTGGCGGCGGACGACGTGAACGTGGCGATGGTGCTGGCCCGGCTCGGTGCGAGCCGGGTCAGGACCGGATTGGCTCATCTGCTCGAGCGCCGGCTGGTGGCGCCGGCCGCCTTGCAGCGTTTTCTGGCGGGCGGGCCCCGCGGTCTGACGGCTCAGGTCGCCTGTCGCCGAGGCGCCCTCGAGATGGCGGATGCGGTGGAGCGGGTCGACGGCGGACTGGCGCGCTTTCTCGCCGACGGTCCCCTCGAGCACCCCCGGTTCGCGATACTGGCGAGAGAGTTACGACAGCTGCGGGCGCTGTCCGACGGTGCCCCCGAGCGCGTGCGCTCGACGCTGGATCGGGTGCGCGAGTATTTCCTCACGCAGGACGGGAAACCCCGGAAACGATTTACGGGATTCCGGTCCGACCAGTGTCGGAGCCCTGAGGCGTGGCGGTGCCACACCGTGGCCGGCCGGCAGATTGCGCCGGACGTCGCCGCCGTCCTGGCCCGGTTCGACCGCGACCTCAACGTGGTGCTGGCCCCCGGCGTGCAGCGCATGTTTGCCATCGCGGTGACTGAATACGAGCGGGAGCTTGCCGCCCGGTCGGTGCTGGACTTCTCAGACGTGTTGCAGCGCGCGCTGGATTTGCTGCGGCGCATGGACGAGTTTGCGCAGAGCCGATACCGGCTCGAGTCGCGCTATCACCATGTGCTGGTCGACGAGTTTCAAGACACCAGCCGCGCCCAGTGGGAGCTGGTCTCGCTGTTGGTGCAGTCGTGGGGCGAGGGATTCGGGCTCGTGCACGACGCACCGGTGCCCCCGTCGGTCTTCTTGGTCGGCGACCGGAAGCAGTCCATCTACGGATTTCGCGATGCCGACGTCAGTGTGCTGCACGATGCCGCCGCCTACATCGAGTCGTTGCGGCCAGACGGCGACGCGCGACGGTCAATTTCGCACAGTTTCCGGGCCGTGCCGTTGCTGCTGGCGTTCGTCAATGATCTGTTCGGGAGCATCGAAAAGGTGGATCGAGAGCGCGATGGGTTTCGTTACGACCCATCGGACCGGTTTCCGGTGGCGGCTGATGAGACGCTCTCGGTCGACGATTCGCAGCCCCAGACTCCTCTTGGTCTTGTGCTCGGTGACACGGTCGAGGACTCGGCGGCTCGGGTGGCCGATGAAATCACGCATCTGCTCGCGACCGGGACGGTGCGCGACCGCGACACCGGCGTGGCCCGTCGGGCGACGCCGGGAGACATCGCCATCCTGTTCCGGTCGCGCGAGACCCACCGCGAGTTTCAGGCGGCTCTTGAATCGCGTTCGATCCCGGCCTTCGTCTACAAGGGGCTGGGGTTCTTCGACGCCGATGAGATCAAGGACTACCGCGCCTTGTTGCGCTTTCTCGCGGATCCGAACTCCGAGCTGCGCACCGCGGCCTTGCTTCGGTCAAGACTGGTGCGGGTCACCGACGCCGCACTGGCCACGATGGCGGGTCGGTTGTCGACGACATTGCTCGCCGAAGAGGCGCCGTCCCTGCTCGATACTCTCCATCCCGTTGATCGGGCGCTGCTGATTCGGTTGCGAGCCAGTGTCGGGCGATGGGTCGCGGCCGTCGATCGCGTACCCCCGGCCGAGTTGCTCGACCAGATCTGCGCCGATTGCGCCTACGCCTTCGAGCTACGTGGCCCGCGCCTGATACAGGCGCGGGAGAACCTGAAGAAGATGCGTGGTCTTGTCAGGCGGGTGCAGAACCGGGGGTTCGCAACGCTCGCGCGAATAGCCGACCATGTGGATCGGCTCTCGGGCGACGTGTCGAATGCGGTGGTGGACGCGTTCGATGCCGTCAATCTGATGACGGTGCACGCGGCGAAGGGGCTCGAGTTTCCGGTCGTATTTCTTGTCGAGCTGGCGCGGGGGACCGGAGGGGGCGCGCCGCCGATCCGGGTGGTGGCCGACGACGGAAACGGCGAACCGTCGGTATCCGTCGCTCCATTCCGGTCCGCCGCAGACGAAGTCCGAGGGGCTCGCGACCGTGAGGAGACAAAGCGACTGCTGTGTGTGGCGACCACCCGAGCGCGCGACCGACTCTATCTGTCGGCCACGAGGACGGATGGTCTCGTCAAGGTCGGGACCGGCAGTTTCGCGACGGTGCTGCCACAGTCGCTCGTCCACGACCTCTTCACTGCCTCCGGGGAGCAGCTGGTCGCGCGCTGGTCTGGCCCGGCCAGTCCTGATAGCCAGCCGCGGTTACATACGTTTTCGCTGGTCGGTCCACCGACCGTCGGCCCCGACTCACCGCCGGCCGCAGTGGAGGCGGCCGCGTCGCCCGAGGGGTTGCTGGACCGGTGGCGCCCGAGCGTCGGGCTCCGGCGGATACCGGTGACCGGGCTCGCGGCCGTCGGGTCCGCTGAGGCGTCTGACCCCGGCGGTGCGGAGTCTGGGCCGGTCGTCGGCCGCCTGGTGCATCGGCTGCTGCAACGGGCCGGCGAGACCGGCGTCGGAGCCGATGCTGACCTGGAGTCCCAGGTTGTCGACCTGATGACCCCTGAGGAGCGTGCGCGATCTGAGTCGCGGGGTCTGGTGCTGGATGCCGCCAGGGTCTTCAGACGGGCGTTGAGTCGGCCCGAGGTGACCGAGTTGCTCCAGGGCGACTGCCTGTTCGAGGTCCCCTTCTCCATGCGCCGTGACGACCTGGACCAGCATGAAAACCTCGGGCCGAATCAAGACCATGACGACGGCGGGGGCCCCCTGGTCCTGCGGGGCACCATCGATTGTCTGTTGCGGCGTGAGGATGGGCGCCTGACTGTCATCGAGCTGAAAACGGGTGGGGCGCGGCCGCACCACGAGCGCCAGCTCTCCTTGTACCTGGATGCGGCTCGCGCCCTGTTCCCGGAGACCAGCGTGGATGGTGCGGTCGTGTATCTGTGAGTCGCCGGTGCCGCCGGACCGCACCGATCCCTTCTGACGCTGGCCAGCTCCCGGCCATCTGTCGCGGTCCGACGTCTAACTCGGTGTCGGTCGACGAGGCTGTCGACTCTACTTTGAGAGGGACCCGAATTTGACACCGAAGGTTGGGCCGTCACCGGCTGGAGCTCTATTCGAGCTCAGCGAATTCGCCGCGCTGCCGTGCGGTTGTGTCGCCGGCGGGTATGTGGCGCGGTCGTTCGAACTGGACGTTGTCGCCTTGGAAGTGAAGGGGCCGCATTGCACCGCGGGCCACCACACCACAGGTTCGCTGCTGGCGCCGGACGATGTCGCCGGTCGTTTTGCGGTCGTTCGGTTGTAGGAAGAACTGTTCACACGGGGCTGCACCCCGCACCCCATCCAGAATCTCAGTACGTGGCCAATGGACGCGACCTCTTCAGACGGGGCTGCGCCCCGAACCCCACGCGGTCGCTCGGGGACCCCGAGTGCCCCACTCCGCGGCCGCGGGGCGCGCAGGTGCGCGCCTAGGGGTCACGGACGCGGCAACCTCAGGTTCGGATGAGCACGGGGTCGGCCGCGAGCTTGTCGGCCCACGCGCGAGCGTTCGATTCGGCTTCGTCCCGCGTCTGACCGCACAGCAGCACCGAGTCCAGCGGTTTGTCACTGCCGTCTCTCGTGACCCAGGCGACCCAGCGGGCGCCGCGTGACTCGGTCTTGATCCCGAAGTCGTTCCTGTCAATCGTCATAGCCGGCAGCATCCTATCTCAACTCGCGGCGCATTAGGGTGAAATGTGAAGCGGATCCCGCCGCGCGGCGCCCGGCGGAAGGGCGCGGATTGCGCGTCCGTTTCCTATTCTCATACAATCTCTGGTGGCCGTGCACTCACTCAGGGGACCAATTTGGTCTCCCACCACGCGCGACTGCGACGAGAGGAGCTACCTGATCAATGGGATTGACCTGCCCGAACTGTGGCAATGAAAAGAGCTTTCTGGCCAAGACGCTGCAGGTGCACGTCGTTCAGGCGGGCGGGGCAGAGCTCGAACTCTCGGAACAGACGCCACCGGCGATGCTCGAGCTGCTCTGCGACGATTGTGACACTGAACTCGACTTCGCCACCCTCGACGCTGACCAGCGCCGCGAGATGCTTCTCTTGCTAGGTGCCGGCTAGCCAGTCGCAACGAGTGCCGCCCTACGGTCGGTGATAACCGCAGATCAGACACTGCCAGCGGTCGGCCTGATCGGTGGCCATCGGCGCGGCGTCCGGGTGTAGCGATTGCACGAGCGTCTGCCACGGCGGAGTGCTGGGTTCGAGAATGCCACCGCAATCCGGACAGGTGCTGAGCGTTGGTGCACTGCGCTCCGTGGGGGGCTCTGGTTGCGGCATGGGGCCGACCCTACCATCGGGGTCTTCGGTTGACAAGGCCGGAGAACGGCTCCTATCGTACAGACCCGGGTCGAAACCGACAGACTCACTGCGCCCGGGCGCTGAGGGCTAATGCACGAGCACTACAGGCGGCTGGGACTGCCTCCATCCGCTGATATCAACGAGGTCCGGCGTGCCTATCGTGAACTGGCGCGGCGGTGGCGCCCCCACGGAGGCGACCAGGGCCTACACGCCGCCTCACCGGATCGTCTGGCCTCGCTGCATCGTGCGTATGAGACGTTGACCGAACCGGGTCGAGTGTCTGGCGGCGTTGTCGACACGTTGCGACCGGGCTCTGGTCGAGAGCCCGCGTTCGCCGATGAGATCGACATCGATTTTCCATCCGTGTCGAGCCTGGTCGGTCGTATGCAAGCCTCGTTCTTTGGCTCGGCCCAGAGTGATCCCCTCTCGGCCGAGGTCTGTCTGACCCCCCGGCAAGCTATGACCGGTGTGCAGGTGCCGATCGACGTTTCCCTCTCGCACACGTGTCCCGTGTGCGGTGGGCGCGGTGAGGTATGGCTGGAATCATGCGGAGCCTGCTTCGGAAGCGGGGCCGGGTTGTTGCCGCATCAGCTCCAACTCGTGGTGCCCCCGGGGGTCCGGCACGGCACCTGTCTGCGTTTCGATGTCACGCGGCCCTATGTCCCGGTGACCCGGATGCGGGTCCGCATCTCCATCCAGTAGAACCGGCCTGGCTCGCGTGGGTCGAAGAGGCTATGGCTTCGGGTGACCGGCGGTGTGGTCAGGGCGGCGGGTCAGGCGTGCCGCGCGGGGTCCACGGGCCGCAGCGGGCGAGACGACCCAGCGTCAGACCGGCGCCTTTCCACAGACCGTGTCGTTCGATGTCCGCGTGGCTGTAGTGGCTGCAGGTGGGCGCGAACCGACACGTGGCACCTGAGGTCGGGAGCAAGGCTGGCAGGCTCTGTTGATACCACCTGATGCTGGCCAGCGCCCAGCGGACGCCGATCTGTTGGTCGGCGCCGCGGCGACCGTCCGCCACGGCGAATGCCACCCCGAGCGCAAGGACCACCACCCACGCCGCGCGGCGCCGTCCGGGACGTCGTGGCACGTTGTTGGTCATCTGCGGCCTCCCGCCCGATGTGCCTGGCTCCCACAGAGCCGCCGGAGCGCGTGGGAGGCAGATGCGGGTCTGTGCGTGTTCTAGAACTTGTCCGCGAAGTCGCTCAACCCCGGGACCAAGAGGCGCTCGCCCTTCAGGGCTTTGGAGATGCACACCACGTGGAACACGAGGACGCCAAGCTGCGCCAGCGGGACGAGCAAGCAGCCGAGCCCGCCGGAGAGACCACTCAGGATACCGATTGCGATGAAGGCCGCGATTTCCGCGGCGAGCAGGACCAGACCATGCTTCGCGTGCCAGCGCACGTCCTTGTCGTCCTGCTCCATCAAGAGCGGGATCAGCGCCAGTATCCATAGATACGAGAGGACGATCATGACGCTGCGGTTCGACGACGCGGGGGCCGCGGGCGGCGGCGGGGGTGTCACGGGTGGCGGCGGCGGCGGTGGTGGCGGCGTCGCTTCAGGTCTCTGATCATCTGTCATCTGACACGTCCTCCATCTGCGGGGCAGTCTGACACAATGGTGCGGCTGTGTCACCGAGGCGTTGCGGGGGGCGCCTTGTCACGGTTTCCACAAAATGACTAAGCTGGAGGGCTGGTGACCTGACGGAGCACGATGGCGTGCGCGGGGTGGCCAGAGTCCGAGGATGTATTCCGATGAGTACAGGGATTGTCGAGTCGAGTGCGGTGCTCGAGGCGCTCAAGGTCGTCCAGGATCCCGACCTGGGTCGAGACATTGTGACCCTCGACTTTGTGAAAGAGCTACGGATCGACGTTGGACAGGTCACCTTCGATATCGAACTGACGACGCCGGCCTGTCCGGTGAAGGAGCAGATGCACGATCAGGCGGTGGCGGCCGTGTCCGCGCTCGACGGGGTCACCAGCGTCAGCGTCAACATGACCGCCAATGTGCGCGCTGTCGCGTCGCCGGACGCTGGGCGGGCCCCTATCCCCGGGGTGAAGAACATCATCGCGGTCGGTGCCGGCAAGGGCGGCGTTGGCAAGAGCACCGTGGCCGTGAATCTGGCGGTGGCCCTGTCGCAGTATGGCGGGCGCGTCGGGATGATAGATGCCGACGTGTATGGACCCAATATTCCAATCATGCTCGGCGTACGCACCAAGCTCGAGACCGATGGGAAGAAAATCATTCCGGCCGAGCGGCATGGCATTCGGGTCGTGTCGATGGGGTTTATGACTGAGGACGACACCCCGATCATCTGGCGTGGACCGATGTTGCACGGGGTCGTCCAACAGTTTTTCCGGGAAGTCCGATGGGAGGAGCTGGATTACCTGGTGGTCGACATGCCGCCGGGAACCGGTGACGTGGCCCTCAGCCTCAGTCAGACGGTGCCGGTGTCGGGGGCGGTGGTCGTCACCACGCCTCAGACCGTGTCCGTTGCCGATTCACGCCGTGCCGTGGGGATGTACCGAAAGCTGAACGTGCCAACGCTCGGCATCGTCGAAAACATGAGTCACTTCGTGTGTCCGAGCTGCGAACACGAGAGCGACATCTTCGGGAAGGGCGGCGGCGAATCGACAGCCGAGGACATGGGCGTGCCGTTCCTGGGACGCATTCCCATTTACCAGTCGATACGCGAGGGGGGCGATAGCGGGAACCCGATCGTCCTCTCCGAACCAGATTCCCCCGCCGCGCGAGCATTTTTCGACGTGGCGGAACGCACCGCCGCCCAGGTGTCCATTGCGGCGCTTCGTCCGGTTCCAGCCCCCGCCGCCGTGTCTTAGACGGGGCTGCGCCCCGGACCCCCCCGCGACCGCTCCGCGGGGACCCCGAGTGCCCCACTCCGCGGCCGCGAGGCGCGCATGTGCGCGCCTTAGGCGACGCCCAGGGCGGTTTCCTGGCAAGCCGTTCGTCTGGCCAGGCGCGAGGAGGGAGCATGCAGGCGTCCGCCCCGCCAGGCCGGGCGGGGGTGACCGACGAAGTAACGACGCCAGGCGGACGGATCGCCAGGAAACCTCATCGCCCCGTGAGCCAGGACTGGCGTTGGTGTTCCTGCGCGGCGGAAGCCTCATCCACCGGGGTCAGATCCCAGTGCTCGGACGGTCGCGAACCGACCGCGACCGCCAGACGCATGAGTGCGCCGCGGCGCGACACCAGCACCGAGATGTCCGTGCGTGGAGCCGTCTGCGACACCCGGTCGTTCCACTCGGCGGGCAACACGCGGTAATCGTTGATGGCCAGAATCTCGTCCCCGACGTTGAAACCGGCCACGTACCCTGGGGTATCGCGCCGCACCTGCGCGACCAACCGGCGGCCGTCGGCGACGCGGGTCACCAAACCGATCCAGCCCTCTTCATCGTCTTCAGGCTCATCGGCGTCCTCCGGGAATTCGAGTCCGAGCCATTCCAGCGCTTCGTCATAGTCGAGTTCCTCGGTGGAATCGAGCGCGCGCGCGAACCAGGCCGACAGATCCACGCCGGCGACCTCGCCGCCCAAGGCGCGAAACTCCTCCGGCGTATAGCCGCGTGGGCCTGAAAAACGTTCGTAGGCCAGGCGCATCAGATCATCGAGGGAATTCCGGCCCTCGGTCGTCGCCCGGATCCGCATGTCGAGTAGAAACCCGATGACCGCCCCTTTCGTGTAGTAACTGACCGACGTGTTGGGCGAGTTCTCGTCCGCGCGGTAGTACTTGATCCAGGCGTCGTAGGAGGCGAGCGCGACCGGCTGCACCTGACGCCCGGGAGTGGTCTGCAGACCGCGAATCTGCCGCGACAGCGCTTCGAGATATTCCTCGGTTGTCGACAGGTCCGCGCGGCGCACGATCAGGTCGGCGTAGTAGGACGTGATGCCCTCGACCACCCAGAGGCTCTCGGTGTGGACTTCGTTCTCATAGTCGAACGGGCCCAGTTCGATGGGGCGAAGTCGTTTGACGTTCCAGGCGTGAAATTGTTCGTGACTGACCAGCGCCAGCCAGCGCAGATAGCTTGGTCTGGCGCTCGTGGCCCAGCGGCTCGTCATCAACAGGGTCGAGTTACGATGCTCGAGTCCGCCGCCGGCCTCGGTGATCATGTTGAGGAAGAAATACCGGTCGTATGGCGTCTCGCCCCACAGTCGCAACAACTCTGCGGCTATTTTCTCGACATCCGTCGCCGATCCCGGGCCGTTCCAGACCCCGGACTCGCCCACATTCACCAGCGTATGAGGTGTGCCCTCGACGGTGAACTCGTAGACGGCGGGATTGCCCGCCACGATTGGCGAGTCGACGAGGGTGTCAAAGTCGGCGGCGCGATAGGCGTGTGGACCTCGGTCGGTCCGTCGGGCCAAACCGGTCAGACTCTGCGTCCATCCCTCGGGCATCTCCAGCGTGACGTCGTGCGGTCTCTTCACGTCGTCGGCCAGCGTCAGGAATGTCGGTGCGCCGTTCAGCATGGCGAAATCGGACTCGACCCAATTGGTGCGCACCGACATCTCCCGGCCGTACACACGATAAGAGAGGTCGATGCGCGGGGCGCCGCCGGTTTCGACGGTCCAGCGGTTCTTACGAGTTTTTTGGATGGCCAGCGGCGCGCCTTCTGGCGAGCGGGCCGACAGCTCTTCGATGTGTCGCGCGAATTCCCGGACCAGATACGAGCCGGGCGTCCACACGGCCATCATCAGTTCGATCCGATTCCGGCCGCCGGTAGGGATTTGCGCGTCGACCACCGCATAGTGCGTGTGCGGTTCAGGGAATCGGACGGTGTAGACGATCGGCTCCACCGACTGAGTGAGCACTGGGACGCCCAGGAGCGTCGCCGCCAACGTGGCGACAACCGAGAAGACTGCCCAACGGCGTCTAGTCGTCCGCAGTCGGCGGCAGTTGTGATCGGTCACAAACTCAGTGTAACCGTGGGGCTGCCCGAGTGATAGCAGGGCCAGGACACCACCAGGCCATTGAAAACGGGTGAGTCAAGCGCCGGCGAGGGGCGCAGCCCCGTCTAAGTCCTAGGCTAGGAGGGTGCTGAAAACCTAGCAGGTCGCTCAAGAAGGTCCGAAGGGGTTTTCTGACGAGGCGTCTGTCTGGCCAGGCGCGAGGAGGGAGCAGCCAGGTGGGCTGTGACCGACGAAGCAACGCCGCCAGACGGACGCCTCGTCGGAAAACCGTTCTTGAGGCGAATGCTGCGGCCCTGTGTCTCGATCAGGTTGCGCTCGCGGAGATCCTTCAGGATGAAGTTGACCGTCTCCCTGGTCAGTCCGACGAAGTTCGCGATGTCTCTCTGGCTCAGCCGGAGTGGGATGACGACCCCATCAGCGTCCTTCACGCCGTGCCGGTCAGCAAGATGGAGCAGGGTGTTGGCCACCCGCGCATGGGCGCTCTGGTGAAGAATCTCGCGAACGCGGGTCCGATACATCCGCACCCGTAGTCCGAGCAGCGTGATGATTTCTTGGGCGAGCGCCGGCGAGTCTTGCATCAAGCTCTGGAAACTGGTGCGCGAGATGGTCCAGATGGTCGAGTCCTCGTAGGCCTCAGCCAGGTGGTCGTGCGGCCCGTCGTCGATCACCGCCAGCTCGCCGAATAGATCACCGGGATGCTGAAACCCGAGGATAGCCTCGCGTCCCTCGGGACTCTCGACCGACAGTTTGACCACACCCGACTCCAGCAGATACACGTCGTCGGCTGGGTCCCCCGGGTGAAAAATCGGTTGGCGACGCCGGTACTCCGCCACCCGCGCGGCCCGGAAGACAGACAAACATTCGGCCTCGCTGAGCCCCGAGAGCAGGCCGACACGCTGTAAGTACGAAAGCCGTGATTGTGCACTCATTGGCTAGTGGCCCGTCCGGGTGGAAATACGGTGCGTCCGTGGCGGGCGTCCCGTCACGCGGCGTTGCTCCTCGGTTCCAAGTGTTCCCATGTCCTCCCGCGTCACGCCGGTTGAACGCACGAGCACGGTCATCGATAGAACGCGCCGAACGGGCCGACTATTCCCGAGACCGGACCTCTTGTGTGAAATTCCTCACAAATTTCAGGTGAATCGAGCCGCGGGAGCAGCATGGTCGATCGAGCGGAACGGCGTGCTCCGCCCTTGTTGATCACGACCGTGCGGTGTGGATCTCGACGGCCCTCACCGCGGCGCCGATGAGCGCGACCTTCGGCTCGAGAACCACGAAAACCGGAATCTGCTCGACCAGCGTGCGCATCGGACCCTTGGCCGACAAGGCGTCGAGAAAACAGGCCGACCGGAGAGCCGGCACGATTTGGGACCCAATACCTCCGCCGATGTAGAGCCCGGCGCGTGGGAGCGTACGCAGGGCGAGATTGCCGGTCTCTGCCCCAAGCGCGGCTACGAACAGGTCGAGGGCTTCCCGGCAGGGGCCACACCTGTCGTTCAGCGCCGACGCGGTCACCGCGGATGGCTGCCGGGCGGGGTCGTCGGGCAACGGGCCTTGGGTGCACGGGGATGTCAGATGCGTAAAACGGTGAAGCCTGACGAGTCCCGGTCCCGAGATCACGTCTTCGAGTGCCACCCGGCCATGGGTCGCCGTCAGGCTGGCCACCAGCTCGAGTTCTCGCGGCGTTCGGGCCGGGAAGTCGGTGTGTCCAGCTTCCGATGGTAGCGCATGGTGGCACTCGCCGACCGTCTGGAGACAGGCCTCGCCAAGCCCAGTGCCGGGGGCGATCACTGCGACCGTGCCTCCCTTGACCGGCGTGCCGGATTGGATGACGGCCAGCTCGGACGGGGCGAGCCAGGGGACCGCGTAGGCCATCGTCTCAAGATCGTTGAGGACCTGCAGGGTCGAAAGACCAGATCGCTCCGCCAGGTCGACCCCATCGATGCGCCACGGGACGTTGGTCAGTTGTGAGGCGTTGTTTTGCACCGGTCCGGCCACCCCGAGACAGGCGGCGACGATCTGAGGCCTCCCGGCCTGTTCGAGGAAACGGGCGATGATCGCCGCGATCCCGTCGTGCTCGAGCGTCCGGAAACGTCGGGTCGCGACCGCGACGGGCCGCGGCGCGTCACACGTGAACAGGCCAAGCCAGGTCTTGGTTCCCCCTACGTCGCCGGCAAGTACCAGTTGGGTCATACTCTCGAGAACCGTCTTCGCGCGGCGCGCCGAATCGGCATCTGTCGCGACTTGACACAGGACACATTCTCATTCATCTTTCAGGCCGACAGCCACTTCTTCGAGCGATGGACGCGACCGACCACACTGACGAACCCGCTGCCCCTCGGACGCGCGCCGATTCATCATTCCACGGCCAGGTCGTCGTCTTCGCCGGCAAGCTCGCTTCCCTCGGGCGGCAGGAGGCTCGCGAACTCGTCGTACAACACGGCGGCGTGGTGGTGCGCGACGTCACCGGGCGCACGACGATGCTCGTCGTGGGGGAGGGTGGGGCCGCATCGTCGGTCGCCGAATCTGGTTCACGCGGGGCCGCTTCAAGCGCGAAGGTGCGGAAAGCGGAGCAGGCGAACGCGAACACTCCTGGTCGTGTCCGAATCTTGGGCGAGGCGGACTTCTGCCGCCTGAGTGGCCGCCCATCGCCAGCCGCGCTCGACCACCAGTACCACAGCACTCGTCAGGTCCGTGACCGGTACCCGGCAGTTCGAGAGGATTACCTCCGATATCTGGAGAAGTGGTCTCTTGTCCATCCAGTGGTTCGCGCCAAGGCGGCGCGGTACTACGGGTTTCAGGATCTCCGTGTGATCAGGCAGGTCAGCGAGGGTCTGGCTGAGGGCGCGCCGTTCCGGGTCGTGCTGAGAGCGCTGGTGTCAGCCCGTGACGGGCAGTTGACGTTGGACTTCAGTCAGCGCATGGCAGAGGCACATCCGGTAAAGGTGGTGGCCTTGGCCCCGCATCGCGACGGCGAGCCGGCGTCGAGGAGCGTGGCCGAGATCGTACCCTCGTCTTCAGCCCACCTGTCATTGGCGGCGAAGTACTTTCGCGAGGGTGCCGGGCTCGACGAAGGCAGCGAGGGCGACCTGGAGCACGCCCGGTTGGCCTATCGTAAGGCCCTCCTGCTTGATCCCAACCTGGTGCCGGCCCTCGTCAACTTTGCGAACCTGTACTACGCGAGGGACGAACTCGTGGAGGCCCAGGCGCTCTACGAGCGCGCCATGCATCTGGACGGGGAGTGTTTCGAGGCATATTTCAATTTGGGGAACATCCACCACGACCTGGGGCGCTATCTTGACGCGCTCGAGCACTACCGGGTGGCGATCGCGATCAATCCCGAGTACGCGGACGCCCACTTCTACCTGGCGGTCACGCTTGAGAAGATCGGGCACTCGACGGAGGCGAAAGCGCACTGGCGCACATACCGAGATCTTGCGCCGCAAGGTGAATGGGTCGAGCTGGCGAGGGAATTCAGCGAATAGGCGACGCTAGTAGCGGTAGTCGTCTTCGGGACGCGGGCGCTTCTTGGGGGTCCGCCGCAGCTTGTACAGCGCGCAGTCCGGACACCACGCGTCGGGAGCGAAGGCGAGCTTCCCAGCGTATGGAAGCACGTCGCGATTCGAGCAATATTCCTGCGTCTCGTCCTTCGCGTGCCACCGGCAGGCCTTGAAACGGGCCACCGCCGGACCCGGCTCCGGTGCTTGATCCGGCTCAGACGATGGCCCGGCCGAGTCGGGTGGCTGGTCGGAATCGTCGGATATCACCCTGCCTGACCCCGCAGAGACGCGCCGCGCACGTCCAGATCGATCGACGCCTTCAGCGCCCGCACGGCCGGCAGCTCGTCAGGTGCCGCGAGCGTCAGCGCGGCGCCCTTCGCGTCGAGGCGCGCGGTCCGGCCCACCCGATGAATGTAGGTGTCGCGATTGGGTGGGACCTCGAAGTTCACGACACACTTGATGTCATCAATGTCGAGACCTCGAGCCGCGACATCGGTGGCGACCAGTACCCGATAGCGCCCGCTCCGGAAACCGCCGATGGCCGCGAGGCGCAAACTCTGTGACCGGTCCGCGTGTAACGAGGTCGCCTTGATTCCGGCGTGCGACAACGCTCGCGCCAGCCGCTCCGTTCCCCGCTTGGTGTTGACGAACACCAGTATCGAGCCCGGGGTTCTCCCGAGAAATGAAGTCAGCCACGCGGTCTTGCGTGCTGTCGGCACCTGCTCCACCGCATGCGAGATACCGTCGGCCGGTGCGCCCCGGCGCCCGAGCTGGACGTAGGCGGGGTCGTTGGCCAACTCCTTGAGCGGCTTCAACACGAAGTCAGGGATGGTCGCTGAGAACAAGAGGGTTTGACGCGTCCGGCCGTTTGCCGTCCGGACCGGCAGACTGGCGACGATCCGACGCACGTCCGGCCAGAACCCCATGTCCAGCATCCGGTCCGCCTCGTCGAGGATGAGCGTGTGGACACTCGCGAATGCCGGGATACCGCCACGCAGGTGGTCCAGGAGTCGGCCGGGCGTCGCCACCACGATGTCCACCCCGGCCCGCAAGGCCTGGGACTGCGGGCCGATTGGCGTGCCGCCGAACACCGGGGCGCTCGTCAGTCCCGTGTGGTACACAAAGCCCTGCAGGTCGTCCTCGATCTGGACGACGAGTTCGCGGGTCGGACCGAGCACGAGCACTCTCGTGCGACCGCCCGACGTTCCATTGTCCGGACTTGGCTCCTTGAGCAGCCGGTTGAGCACCGGAAGCAAGAATGCACCGGTCTTGCCGCTCCCGGTCTCCGCGCTGCCGATCAAGTCGCGGCCCGCAGAGACGATCGGGTAGACGGCGGCTTGAATTGGGGTGGCATCGGTAAATCCCCGATCCCGCACCCCGAGGGCGAGTTGAGGGTCGAGATCGAGTTGATCGAACGGGATCGATTCTGCCTCGACCACCGCCGCCGGCATGGCGAGCTCGGCGGACGGTGCCGCGAAGTCTGCCGGCGACCGGTCTGGTCTCCGTGATGATCCGCGGCCGACTGGACGGGAGCGCCGCCGCGGTCGTGCGTGCGTGGTGTCGGAATTCAAAATGTCGGTTCTAGCGAGCGCGGAAGGTAATGATGCCGCGGACTGGATCGTAGGGTGAGACGCCGACCGTGACCCGGTCGCCGGGGACGACCTTGATACGAAAACGCCGCATGCGACCACTGAGTTGGGCGAGCACTTCGTGCCCGGCATCGCACTGAACCCGGTAAAGTCCACCGCTATGGACCGCTGAGACCGTGCCTTGTACGTCTATTAGATCGTCCTTCGCCAAATAATCTCCTCTACCGGCCAGTTTCGCACATCGGCTGGAACTTTGCAAAAACCGGGCCGCTCTTTACATGCCCTTGACGGCGGCCTCGAGTTCGCTTGCCAGTGACCGATAGTCGTCGCCGTGGAGTCTTAGGTGGGGTCCGAATCGGACCGTGACACGACCGGGACGAGCCATACGCTGACCTTCTCCCCACACCGCGTCGAGGCCCCGGAGCCGCACCGGCACGACCGGCACGCCGAGCCGTGACGCGATCATGGCGGCCCCTGCCTGGAACGGTGCCAGCCTGTCCCCCGTCACGCGCCGTCCCTCCGGGAAGATGATCAGGGAGTTGCCGGCGCCGATCAGTTCGCCAGCGTATCGGAGTGCATGACGCGTGCCGGCTTCCCGCTGCGGCAGGGGGAAGGCGTTGAACAGCCCCGTCGACAGGTAGTAGTTCAGCCCGTTGGTCACCCGTGCGCGCCGGGGGTGCTGGGTCGGATGGAAATGCGGCGTGAAGAATTCCTTCGCCATCGCGGTCACCACCCGGTACCGCGCCCGGCTCGGTAGCGCGGCCAGGATGACGGGTGTGTCCATGAAGCTCTGATGGTTGGCCGCGAATATGACCGGGCCGTCGACCGCCCGCAGATGTTCGAGGCCATCGACCTGGAGCCACGCGAAGAGGCGGGTCAGCGGCAGCAGCCAGACCGACAGACACGCGCGACGAATGCCCCGCATGATCCGGGACTGACTCCATCGGGGAAGAGGGAAGGTGGAGTCTGGGGATGCCGTGGTTGCTGGCGGCGCGGCGATCAGGGCCTCGAGGTCGGCCACGGTGGCCGCGGCCCCCACCGCCTGTTCGTCCAGCGTCGCGTCGAGCTCGCTCTCGAGCACCATCATCAGCTCGATCCGCTCGAGCGAGCTCAGGCCGAGTTCGTCGAGACGGGTGCTGGGGCTGACCGAGCCGCCAGCCACGCGTTCCAGAATGGACGCGACATTGCGATCCCCCGCGCCCATCGTCGTGAGAACCGGCGTCGCGCCTTTCGTCGCCCAATCGCGTACCACGCCGCGTTTGAGCTTCTGAGTCCCCTCGGTTCGCGGGAGCCGAGCCTCCGGCCAGATGAGCACGCTTCTGATGCGCTGGTGGTCGCCGAGTTGTCGGTTGGCGGTGCGCGCCACCTCGATGAGGTCGGCCGACGATTCCAGCACGACCACGGCATGTACTCGCTCCTCGTTGTCGCGCGTGACGCCTACCACGGCCGACTCGGTGACTTCCGGCAGGCTGTCGACGACGCGCTCGACATCCTCGGGATATACGTTGAGTCCTTCCGGGGTGATGATGACCTCCTTTTTGCGGCCATGGACATGCAGCCGTCCTTCGTCATCGAGCGCACCGAGGTCGCCGGTATGAAACCAACCGTCATCAAACGCCTCGTCGGTGTCGTTGTCCTGTGCTCCGAAATAGCCGGTGGTGACGTTGTCGCCCTTGACGAGAATCTCCCCGTCGTCGGCGATCCGGATCTGAACGCCCGAGATCGGGGTCCCCACGGAACCGCGGCGCGTCTTGAACGGATGATTGAGCGTCACGATCGGAGCCGTTTCCGTGAGTCCGTATCCCTGGACGACGAGAAATCCGAGGCGAGACCAGAAGGCCTCCAGGTCGGGGTCCAGCGGCGCGGCGCCGACGATGAAGCACCAGAACTTCATGCCGAAGAGTCGGTGCACGCGACGATACCGCCACCAGCGCCTGGCCACGTGTTCCTGGGTCGCCGGCGCCTCGGCGATCTCGGGCATGAGCCGGACCAGGTGCTCGCGAAGCACGCCCAGAATTTTTGGCACACACACCAGCACCGAGATCCGGCGGCGGTGGATCTGATGCACGATGGCCGACGGGCTGTATCCCCGCATGAAGACGCAGACACCCGGGAGCATCGGCGGGATGAACGTGGACAGCGCTTGCCCAAACATGTGGCTCAACGGGAGCAGGTTCAGGAATCGCAGGGGAAAGAACGGGCGTCCGTATTTGCGATACTTCAGCACCTCACGCTCGACCGGGACGATGTTCGCCAACACGTTGCGGTGGGTGATGATGACTCCCTTCGGATCCGAGGTGGCTCCCGATGTGAAGATGATCTCCGCGACGTCGTCCCTGGCGGCCGTGTGGTCTGTCAGGGGCGCCGCCGCGGGGAGGTCGGTCTCGCCGGTCCCCATGCCGATCTCGGAGAGGGGCCACGGGTCGAGTCCCGAGTCCGGACCGAGCGTCACATCGTCGCCGACGAGCGCGATCCGGGCGTCGACAAGCTGGGCGACCTTGTGCAGAAAGGTGGGCGATGTCCTGTAATCAATGGGAACCGCGACGACTCCGCGGAGGAGGCATCCCCAGAAACCGATGATCCACTCCGGGCGGTTCTCCCCCCAGAACACAATCTTGTCGCCGGCGCCGAGGCCGGCCGACGACAACCTGGCCGCGAAACGGAGCGCCGACGCGCGAATGTCCTCGTAGCTGTAGTGCCGCACCCGATATCCGTCGTCGTGCACGAAGAACTCGGCGTCGGACCGCAGCCGCTCGTCGAAAAAGTCGAGCAGGGTTTCCCGCGTCATGGGCGCACTATCATGGAAGACGGCAGGCGGGGTTGGCTCGCGGGTCTACTTGAACGCGACTCCCAGGTTGAGCGCCAAACGGGTCATGCGTGGCGATCCCGGTTCCGTTGCCGTTTGTGGGAGCGGGCTGATCGCGAACATCCGCAGATCGAGCGAGAACGCCATCCCGGGCCGAACAAACCATCGCGCGCCGCCGCCGTAGTTGAGTGTTCCCGCCCGGCGCTGCGCCGGCACTGTCAGCTGCTCGGAGGAGACTGTGAGTCGCGACGTGCCCACGCCCCCGCTCAGATAGCTCCAGCCATCGCCATCGCCGAAGTTGAACGACAGCTGCGGCGAGAAGGCGGTGAACCGTGTGGTCACGGTCGGGCCGCCGGCGTCCGGGTCGTTCTCGCCCGGGGTCCGGCTCGGGCCTGTAAAGAGCGCCGAGGCGCCGACACCGAAGGTGACCACCCACCAACTGAACACGTAGACATGCCCGCCCACGTCGAGGCCGAGGCCCCAGGCGGGGAGCTGAGACGGGCCGAGCCCGCGATTGGCGGCCAGGTCTGGGTCCTGGCCGACGTTCACCATCGACCCCCTGACGTCGATGACAAAGGGGCCGATAGAGCCAGGGTCCTGGGCTGCCGCCCGCGTCGCCGCAAGAAGCAGGAGTTGGATGGCCACACAGAGCACGTGCGCGGTGCGGAAGCCCGTCCGCCGGGGGAGAGACATTCCGGGAGTATACCGGTGGGGCGCGAAGCCCGTTCGCTATACTGCCGCGACATGAGTGCTGTGGTCCCGGTGTCGGCGATAGAAGAGGCGGCACGGCGGATTGCCGGCGTGGTGCGACGAACGCCGCTGGTTCCCCTGCCGGTCGATGGGGTCGGGGAGACCCTCGCGAAGTGCGAGAACCTCCAGGTGGTTGGCGCGTTCAAAATACGCGGGGCCTACAACTTCATCGCACGTTTGAACGAGGCCGAGCGTCGCCATGGGGTCATCACCTACTCGTCGGGCAACCATGCGCAGGCGGTGGCCCTGGCGGCAGGCTTGGTCGGGGCGCGGGCGGTGGTGGTGATGCCCACGACCGCGCCCGCGATCAAAGTCGACGGGGCCCGGTCGTTGGGGGCCGAAGTGATCTTCGAAGGTACGACGTCAGCCGAGCGGAAGCGTCGCGCCGAGGCCGTGGCCGCGGAGCAGCGGTTACAGGTCGTGCCGCCGTTCGACCACCCGTGGATCATCGAAGGTCAGGGGACCGTCGGCCTCGAGATTCTGAAGGACTGCCCGGAGGCGGCGCGGGTGCTGGTGCCGGTCGGCGGTGGCGGGTTGCTGGCGGGAATCGCCGCCGCGATCAAACAGCAGCGCCCGGACGTCCGGGTCATCGGCGTGGAGCCGGACGGGGCGCCAAAGATGCAAGCTTCCTTGGCGGCCGGTCATCCGGTGACGCTGGACCACGTGGCCAGCATCGCCGACGGGTTGTTGCCGGTCAGACCGGGAGACCTGACGTTCGACCACGTCCGGGAGCTCGTGGATGACATCGTGACGGTCTCTGACGATGCGATCGCCGAGGCGGTGCTCTGGTTGTTTCGACGGGCGAAGCTCGTCGTGGAGACCAGCGGCGCAGCCGCCGTGGCGGCCGTCCTCAGTCATCCGAGTCAGCGGGACGGGCGACCGACGGTAGCCGTGCTGAGCGGCGGCAACATCGCGCTCGATTCAGTTGCCGCCCTCGCCGCCCGGCTCCAGGACTCGGCCAGCGAACAACCGCGTGATGCCTGAAGCCTGACCGCCCGAAGCCCGAGCGCTAGTCTAGCGCTCGGCTAGGATTTCCTCCGCCGCGGCGACCGCCTCCTCCAATGTCGCGACCTGCCCGTCGAGTTGGCGCTCGTAGACGGTTGTCAGGATTCGGCCGACGTCCGGTCCCGCCGGCACCCCGAGGTCGAGCAGATGGCGACCCATCAGGAGTGGCGCCGGCGGGGCGTGCTCCACGCCCAGCGCTCTGGCTCGACCGAGGAACCAATCCATCGCCGAGCAGTCGAAAGCACCGGTCCGCCCCAGACAGTCTGACTTCGCCAGTCTGGCCAGCAGCTCGAGGTCGACCTTCCGGGCCAATCGTCGGAACGCCCCGTCACCGACATCGTTGGTGCTCCAGTGCCACATGCCCGGCTTCAGGTGCTGCGCGACCAGACCGACGACCTGGTGGCGGACGTCGTAGCCACTCATGGAACGCACGTTCAGCCGGTCGAGAACGGCATGGGTCGGCGCGACGCCGGCCTCTTCGTGATTCCTGGAGCGAATCCGACCATCGATGAGCTCGGTGGTGGCAGGTTTGCCGAGGTCGTGGCAGACCGCGCCCAGCATCATGGCGACCTGCTGGGGGTGAGGCAGGTCGTCGATACGTGTGCGGGCCTCGTCGATCACCAGCATCGTATGGACCCAGACGTCACCCTCTGGATGCCACTCGGGCTCCTGTTTGCAGCCGACGAGCGCCTTGAGTTCGGGGAACAGCTGGTCAACGACACCCAGTTCGAGCGCCAGTTCGAAGCCCCGCGACGGCCGGTCGGCCAGGAGAAGCAGCTTTTCAAATTCTCCCCAGATCCGCTCCGCCGGGAGGTCGTCGAGCGGGGTGACGCGACAGATTCTGCGGGTCTGGTCGTCGAGGGACAGTTCGAATCGTGCCGCGAACTGCAGAGCGCGGAGGACCCGCAGGCTGTCGTCGCCGAACGTGGTCGGGTCGACCACGCACAACCGGCGGCGCTCGAGGTCGGCTCTTCCGCCGTGCGGGTCCAGATACTGCTCCGTCACGGGGTCCCACGCGATCGCGTTGATCGTGAAGTCGCGACGGCGGGCCGCGTCCTCGATCGACAGGTGAGGATTGCCGATGACCTCGAAACCGCGGTGACCGCGGCCGGTCTTCGACTCTGTGCGTGGCAGCGCGACATCGACCGGCCCCACCTTGTAGACGGTGAAGCTTTCGCCGACCGCGTTCACCGGCGCGACGTCTTCGAGCAGCCTTCTGAGCGGCGCGGCCTCGATGCCGTGAATCTCGAGATCGATGTCTTTCGATTCCTGCCCCAACAGCCGATCTCGCACCCATCCGCCAACGAACAGCGCACGGCCGTTCGCGGCCCGGACCCGCTCGGCGATTCGCGATGCCAGTTCGAATTCGGTCATGACCGCGCCCACGCGTGTCGCCCACCAAGAAAGACGCGGGCGCGCGACAATGCGCGCCCCGCGGCGTCGGAGTGGGGCACTCGGGGTCCCCGCGGAGCCGCCGCGGGGGTTCGGGGCGTAGCCCCGTCTGAGTAATAGTCTCTGGCGAGGCGAAATCCGTAGTCGGTGTAGCGGAACGTGGGGTCGAGACTGCTCCGTGCCGCCGTCCGGTTGATGGTGACCGCATGACGCCACGCTCCCCCACGCGACGCGCGTCGGGTGCCCGTCTCGGGGCCGGTGGGGTTGACGGTTGGCGACTGCGCGTAGAACTCCCGGTCGTGCCAGTTCGAGCACCACTCGTGAATGTTCGCGGCGATTCCATACAGCCCGAATCCATTCGGGCGCCCGAGTGTCACCCGCCACGGGCCGTCGAGCGGGCCGTGCCCGCCGCGTGGTACCCACTCCGGCACGGTGTCGCCCCATGGATACCGTCGGCCATCGGGACCGCCGCGCGCCGCTCGCTCCCACTCCGCCTCGGTTGGGAGCCGTACCGCGCCATCGGTCTCTGACCGCCACGCACAATACGCCTGAGCATCGTGCCAGCTCATGCCCACCGCCGGTTGGTCTGGCTGCCCGAACGCGGGATTGTCCCACTCTCGCGGCCGCGGCTGAGCCGTCTGGGTCAGAAACCGCGCATACTCAGAACGTGTGACCGGGTGAATGGCCAACTGAAACGCGTCGACCCAGATCTGGCGCACGGGTCGTTCGGCCGCCTGTCCCTCGTGGCTGCCTCTGAGGAACCAGCCGCGCCGGATGGTGACGAACCTGGACATTCGGCGGATCTTGGCACGGATGGACACGCAGCCCGTGGCAAAACTCGAGCGCCGCACCCGCGACGTCTGACCGGGTGTCACCCGTGAGGTCGTTCAACGCTGATATTATCGAGAGTCTGGCCAGACCGGTGTGAACCGAATCGGGAACAGGAAGGTCACGCTCGTTCCATTCATGCGCAACTCAGTGAGCGTTCGATTCGGAGCCGCGGTGCTCGCCGGCATCGCGGTGTTGGCGTCAGGCGGGTGTTCATTGCGATCGATGGCCGTCAACGCGATCGTACCGACGCTGGCGAATCCTGACGTGTATCGCTCGGAGGAAGATCCCGAACTCGTACGGGATGCGCTGCCGTTCCTGCTCATGACGATTGAGTCGATACTGGACACGGAGCCGGAGCAGGACCAAGCCCTGGTCTTCGCGTGCACCGGGTTCACGTTGTATGGCAACGCGTTCCTGCAGGCTGACGCCGAGATAGCCGAATGGGAAGGCGACTACGATCGGTCGGCGGCGTTGCGAGATCGGACCTGGCGAATCTATGTCCGGGCACGCGACCACTGTCTTCGCAGCCTCGAGTTGAAGTACGACGGCATCACGGCGGCGTTACGACAGAATCCGGCGTCGGCACTGGCCGACACGGAGGTGGCAGACGTCGAGGTACTGTTTCTGCTCGGAGCCGCCTGGGGGTTGGCCATCTCGAATGCGCTGGATCAACCGAGCTTGATCGCGGATCTGCCTGCGGTGCGGGCGCTGTTTGCGCGGGCGTTGGAACTCGATGAGGACTACGAGCGGGGCGCGCTTCACTCGGCCCTGATTACGTTGGAGGCCCTGCCAGCCCAGCTGGGTGGGTCGCCGGAGCGTGCGCGTGCGCACTTTGAACGGGCCGTCGAGTTGTCGGCCGGGCTCGACGCCAGCCCGTATGTGACGTTCGCGGCGGGTGTGTCGGTGCCGGAGGAGAACCGGGCCGAGTTTCAGGAGTTACTCACGACGGCGCTGGCAGTGGATCCGGACGCGGACACGAGCTTCCGGTTGTTGAACCTTGTCAGCCAACGCCGGGCCCAGGCCCTTCTTGACCAGGTTGACGACCTGTTTTTCGATCCGCTGGAGACGGAGGAGACCCTTCCATGAGAACGCGTTTATTTGTCATTGCGGTGGCCCTGATACTGGCGCCGATCGTTCTGCTTGCCCAGCGAGGGACCCGAATCCAGCTGGGGTCCGTTCTACCCGCCAACTCCGTGTGGGACAAGGCGCTCAAGGAAATGGCTTCCGAGTGGCAGCGTGACACCGATGGTCGCGTGCAGCTCCGCGTACTCCCCGGCTCGGTCAAGGACGAGGGGTCACTGGCCCGGCGTCTCAAAGCGGGTCGCCCCCAGGCGGCGGTGTTCGTGTTGCCCGGCGACATCGACGAGGCCTTCAACGTGCTCAGCATCCCGTTCTTCTTCGAGTCGGACGAGGAGACGTTCCACGTGGTCGAGAAGCTGACCCCGACGTTCGAGAAGGTGCTGGCCGACCAGGGGCTGGTGCTGCTCAACTGGGGTCACGCCGGATGGGCACATTTCTTCACGGCCGACCGGGTCGAAACCTTCGATGAGCTCAAGCGAACCAAGGTCTACACGGCGGCCGGCGACGAGAAGATGCTGCAGTGGTACAAGGAGAACGGTTTTAATCCGCAGCCGCTCGCGGTCACCGACGTGCTGCTGGGGCTGAACACCGGGCTGATCGATGCCTACCCGACCGCGCCGTACGTGGCGTTGCTGTTCCAGTGGTACAACAGGACGCCGTACATGCTTGACGTCCCGCTCACACCGGTCCTGGGGATCACCGTGGTGACGGAGCGGACCTGGAACCGTGTCAGCGCAGAGGACCAGAGAGCACTACGGGCGTCGGCGAAGCGCGTCGAACAGGATCTGTTTCGCGACGTTCCGGCGCAAGACCGACAGGCGATCACCGAGATGCAGAGTCGCGGTCTCACTGTCGTAGAGCTGGACGACGCCGCCAAAGCGTCGTTCCGGACGATTGCCGACGGGTTGACGGCCTCCTGGCGGGGAACGATGATTCCCGCCGACGTCTACGACCACGCGCTGCGCGAGCGGAACGCCTTTCGGGCTTCCCGCTAGCCGACCGACTTGAGCCCTGCCCGTGCACTCATGAGCGACAGCGGCCCGGCCGAGACGACTGGCGGGCGATCACCGTTGGTGCGGGCGCTGCGTGGCAGCGAAGAACTCGTCGCGAATCTCGCGCTTGCGGCGATGGTGCTGCTACCGCTGGCCGAGATTGTGGTGCGGCCAGTGCTCTCCGGTGGTGTCCCCGGTTCCATCTCCTTTGTTCAACATCTGACACTGTGGGTCGGATTCCTCGGCGCCGCGTTGGCCGCTCGCGAGGGCAAGCTGATCGCGTTGGCGACCGCCACCTTCATCCCGGAGGGACGCACGCGCCGAGCGACCGCGGTATTCGCGGCCTTCGTCGGTTCGGCCGTGTCCACGATCCTCGCCACCGCCGCCTACCAGCTCGTGCTGTTCGACAAGGAGGACGGCACCATGCTGGCCGCCGGCGTGCCGGTCTGGGTGGCCCAGTTGGTACTGCCGGTCGCGTTCTCGGTGATCGCCCTCCGGTTGGTCTGGCGCGCGTCACCGGGTTGGGTGGGGCGCGCGATGGCCTTCGCCGGAGTGCTCATCGGGCTGTGGCTGGGGCTCACCGCGTACGTGCTTGACGGGGTCACCCTGTGGCCGCTGATTGCCCTGGTGCTGGCGGCCGCCGTTCTGGGCGCACCCATTTTCACTATCCTCGGTGGGGCGGCAGTGCTGCTGTACATGGGGGACGGCGACCTGCCCGTGATTGTCGCCATCGAGACCTACGGCCTCAACATTCAACCGCACCTGCCAGCCATCCCATTGTTCACGCTGGCCGGGTTCATTCTGGCCCGGGGGAACGCCTCGGAGCGGTTGCTGCGGGTGTTCCGTGCTGGCGTCGGTTGGATCCCGGGTGGAACGGCCATCGTGTGCGTGCTGCTGTGCGCCTTTTTCACAGTATTTACGGGCGGTTCGGGAGTGACGATTCTGGCGCTGGGCGGCCTGTTGTTTCCGGCGCTGCTGAAGGACGGCTATCGAGACCGCTTCTCGCTCGGATTGCTGACGGCGTCGGGATCGCTCGGATTGCTCTTTCCCCCGGCGATGCCGTTGATTCTGTATGCCATCGTGGCGCAGGTGGCGCCCGACGACCTGTTCGTGGCTGGCCTCGCGCCCGGCATCCTCCTGATCGGGCTCACCGCGGCATGGGGTGTCCGAGAGGGCCTGCGCACCGGAGCCGGTCGCCGTCGATTCGGCTGGCCCGAGTTCAGGGCGGCGCTCTGGGAAGCCAAGTGGGAGCTCAGCATTCCGTTCGTCGTGTTGGGCGTACTGTTCAGCGGGTTTGCCACGCTGGTGGAGACCGCGGCGGTCACCGCGTTCTATGCCGCGCTCATCCAGGGTGTCATCCATCGCGACTTCACGTTGGGGCGGGGGTTGCGTGAGGCCTTCACTGAATGCGTGGTGCTGGTTGGTGGGGTTCTGATCATCCTGGGCGTGGCCGTCGGGTTCACGGCGTATCTGGTGGATGCGGAAGTGCCGTTCCGGCTGGTCGAGTGGGCAGAAGCGAATATCGGATCCCGTCTCATGTTCCTGCTGGGCCTGAATATCTTCCTGTTGCTGGTCGGGTGCGTAATGGACATCTTCTCGGCCATCTTCGTGGTCGTGCCGCTCATCGTCCCCATCGCCGAACAGTTTGGGATACACCCGTTGCACCTCGGCATCATTTTCATCGCCAATCTGGAGTTGGGGTTTCTGACGCCGCCCGTCGGTCTGAACTTGTTTCTGGCCTCGTACCGATTCGACAGGCCCCTGCTCGAGATCTACCGGGCATCGGTCCCGCTCCTGGTCATTCTGGGGTTTGGCGTCCTGGTTATCACTTATGTACCATGGCTTACCCTGGGCCTGCTCGAGTGGCTCGGGCGCATCTGATGGGCGTGAGTCACGGTTGTTCTCGGTCGTCGTCGGAAAGAGAATTGCACTGTTTTCGGAGGAGATGAAATGCGGAACCGCGTCTTGGCTGTAGTTGGGAGTCTCTCCCTGTTGGTGGTGGCGGGATGCGGCGATTCGGAGCCGGTGGCCGAGATGGCCGCACCGGCGGTCGCTTCCGGTGGGACTGAGAGCCAAGAAGTGCGGTTGACGAATCTCCGCCAGCTCACCTTTACCGGACAGAACGCTGAGGCCTATTACGCGTTCGACGGCAGCCGTCTCATCTTTCAGACGCAGCGGGAGGGCGTGCCGTGCGACCAGATCTACACGATGGAGTTGGACGGCACCGATGCGCAGATGGTCAGCACCGGTGATGGGCGTACCACCTGCGGCTACTTCTTTCCAGATGGCGAGTCCATTCTGTACGCATCCACTCACCTGGGGGGCGCTGAGTGTCCGCCCGAACCCGGCTTCGAGATGGGGTATGTGTGGCCGGTCTACGACAGTTATGACATCTTCACCGCCAATCCTGACGGGTCGGGGATGACCCGACTCACGAGTGAGGACGGATACGACGCCGAAGCGACGATCGGGCCTGACGGGCGGATCGTATTTACGAGCGTGCGCGACGGCGACATGGAGATCTACTCCATGAACGGTGACGGGTCGGACGTGCAGCGGTTGACAAACAGTCCGGGACCCGACGGCGGGCCGTTCTTCTCTGCAGACGGCAGCAAGATTGTCTATCGCGGACGCGTGATCGAGCCCGGGGCCGAGCTAGACGACTTTCGGTCGCTGCTCGGTCAGGGGCTCTGGCGACCGACGGCGTTGGAAATTTTCGTCATGGACGCCGATGGTGGCGATCCCCATCAGGTCACCGACCTCGGCGGGGCAAACTTCGGGCCCTTCTGGCACCCGGACGGCGAGCGGATCATTTTCAGTTCCAATTCTCACGATCCCGACGGCCGCAACTTTGACCTGTTCATCATCAACGAGGACGGCACGGGGCTCGAACAGATCACCTTCAACGGTACGTTCGACGGATTTCCGATGTTCTCGCCAGACGGCGCCCATCTCGTGTTCGCCTCGAACCGTGGTGCCCGCGTGGAGGGCGACACGAACGTGTTCATCGCCGACTGGGTCGAATAGCGTCGTGGGGGTGGACCCGGCCATCCGGCTGTTGTGCGACCTCGTCGCGATCGACTCCGTCAACCCATCCTTGGTCCCCGGTGCCGCCGGCGAGGCGGGCGTCGCCGATCTGATCGCGACGACTTTGACCACCGCTGGGCTCGACGCAGAGGTCACGGAGGTGGCCCCGGGCCGCCCCAACGTGGTGGGCGTGCTCAACGGGCGACAACCAGGCCGGACGCTGATGCTCTGCGGCCACATGGATACCGTCGGGGTTGAGGGGATGGACGCGCCCTTCGACCCGGTTACGCGGTCCGGCCGTCTGTATGGCCGTGGAGCACAGGACATGAAGGGCGGTCTTGCGGCGGCGCTCGATGCCGTGTCAGGTCTCGCCCGGAGCGGCGGTCTTCCCACGGGACGCGTCGTGGTAGCCGCGGTCGCCGATGAGGAGCATGGCAGTCTGGGGGCAGATGCGTTGGTCCGGAAGCACCGCGCGGACGGGGCGGTCGTAACCGAACCGACCGATCTCGCTCTCGCCACCGCGCACAAGGGGTTCGAATGGGTCGAGGTCGAGACTCGGGGACGAGCCGCACACGGGAGTCGTCCCGAGGATGGCCGTGACGCCATCATGAGGATGGGACGGGTTCTGACCCGGTTGGAGGCTGTGGATGTCGACCTACGCCGGCAGGAGCCGCACCCACTGCTGGGAACCGGGTCATTGCATGCGTCGACGATCGCTGGGGGGCGCGAGCTGAGTGTCTACCCGGATTCCTGCCAGATGTGCTTCGAACGCCGAACCCTGACCGGCGAGCCGACCGATGTTGGATTGACCGCGGTCCAGGACGCTCTTGACGCGCTGCGGGCCGACGACCCGGAGTTTGAAGGGAGGGCTCGCCCGCTGTTCAGTCGGTCGCCCTACGAGGCTCCGAGAGACGACCCGGTGCGTCTGGCTCTGGCCCAGGTCCTGGGCTCACGAGGCCTGCCGCCGGAGCCGGTGGGCATGTCTTTCTGGACCGACGCCGCCATTCTGGGGCGGGCGGGGATTCCCTCAGTGATCTTCGGACCTCGCGGCGCCGGCTTGCACAGCCGGGAAGAGTACGTCGACATCGAGTCCGTCCTCCTCTGCCGCGACGCGTTGGTCCAACTCGCCCGCGCGTACTGTTAGGACCCGCTCAGGAATAACTTGACCATGCTGACCACCGATGCATCCCGTCCGGCGGCGTTGTTCGTTGCTTACATACTCCCGGTATGTGCACTCCTCACGCCTTGCCGGACGGGCGCCTCGACGTCCAGAATGATCAACTTATTCCTGAGCGGGTCCTTAGTGTCCCGTCTGGGACACGACACTAGCACCCGAGCCGGGGCCAAGTGGTGGTTTCCGGGCGAGGCGTTCGTCTGGCAAGGCGCAAGGAGGGAGCAGCCAGGCGGGCTGTGACCGACGCGGCAACGCCGCCAGACGGACGCCTCGCCCGGAAACCGCGCTGGTGTTCTTCAGCGACACTAGGCGCCGCGGTCGTGGGTGAGACTCTTCAGCACGAACAACACGTTGGCCGGGCGCTCGCCCAGGCGGCGCATGAAGTACTGAAACCACTGGTGTCCGAACGGGAGGTAGACGCGGACTCGGTAGTCCTCGGCGCTGAGTGCGCTCTGGAGGTCGCGTCGGACGCCAAACAGCATCTGGAACTCGAAGGCGTCGCGAGGCAGGCCTCGTTCATGGGCGTAGGTCTTGACGGCATCGATCATCCGAGGATCGTGCGTGGCGAACGCGGGATACGAGCCGGCGTCCACGAGCGTTCGCATCAGACGAAGAAACGACGCGTCGACATCCGCCTTGGCGGGATAGGCCACGGTCGCGGTTTCCCGGTAGGCGCCCTTGCACAGCCGAACCCCGGCCCCCAGGTCGTTCATCCGCGCCAAATCAGGCGCGGCCCGACGGAGATACGACTGCAGGACCACGCCGACGTTGCGATAGCCGTCTCGCCACGCCTGCTCGAAGATGTCGAGCGTGGGGTCGACCCATATGGATTGCTCCATGTCGATCCGGACGAAATACTCGTCGCCCGCGGCATCGAGCACGCGGCGCAGATTCTCCCCGCATTCTTGTGGGTCGACCGCCAGACCCAGCTGTGTGAGTTTTATTGAAATCTGGCACGACAGCCCGGCGTCGTGGATCTCCCGCATGATGGACTGGTACGTGTGGGTGGCGGCCCGGGCGGCGGCTGACGATGTGACGCTTTCACCAAGGTAGTTGAGGGTACAGCGTCGCCCGCTGCCGGTCAGCCGGGTCGCGGTCGTGATGGCGTCGACCAGCGTCTCGCCAGCGATGAATCGCCGGGCGAAGCCACGAGGCCGCATGCCGTACCTGGAGGCGAGGGTCTTCAGGGTGGAGCTGCCGGCCAGCGTGTGAAAGACCGCACGCGACAACGAGTCGAGCATGTCCCTACTCAGTCGGGGCTGCGCCCCGAACCCTACGCCAGGGGCCGGCTAGTGGGTTCGTTTGGAGCCGTCGCGGTCGCGTAGCAGGTGGTTCAGCGCGCGCCCGTAGTATCTGAGCACCAGCCGGTCACGGACCCGGTAGCGGTCTCCTTCAACCACGATGATGCCCCGAGCGACGAGTGGCCCGGTTGCCTGGTCGACGGCGTCACGACCGCTCTCGACCCCGAGGTTGGCGTCGACAAGCCGCAGGGTGTCGAGCAATTCATCGATGCGGTCTTCGAGATCTCTCCGTCGCGTCGAGGGTCGGAGCGCGGCCGCCAGGAGGGCGGTGGGGATTACCTTGTAGGCTTTCCCGATCGCGTCACGCGTGCGTCGCATCAGCATGACGAGATCGCGGCGGGACTCAGGGTCCACCGTGGCCAGCGGTAAGGGCTCGCCGAACGTGACGAAGGCTCGAGACTCGTACCCCACGGCGTACCGCACCATCTCGGCGACCTCCGCGCTGAAGGAACGTTGGCGGCGTTTGACGCCCTGCCGGGCCAGCGTCTGGTCTTCGAGCACGAGGTCGTAGGAGATAGCGACCGGGACGATGACCGCGTCTGGATGACGCGCGTGGACAACCGCCTGCAGCAGGCCGGTCTTGAGCGATTTGAATTCACCGCTGTAGCTTCGCCCGCCTTCAAGGTAGAGGAACAGATCGTGGCGATGCACGATTTCAGCGACGTAGCCGCGCAGGGTTGCCAGATACGCCGGGTCGCGCGAGTTGCGTCGAATTGGGATTGCGCCCGTGACGTGACGATTCAGCAGACCCATGGCCCCCTTGAACAGGTTGATACCGGCCGCTATGACCGGTGGACGGATCCCGTTCTCGTCGAGCACGAGCAGCTCGACCAGGTAGTCCATGTGGCTCTTGTGATTGGACGCGTAGACGACCCGGTGCGTTCGGGTCGCGGCCTTCGGTATCTCAAGCCGTTCAGGGTGCCGACTCACTTTCCGGAGAATCGGGTACAGCGGGTGTTTCAGTGTGCGATAGACCGAGTATCGCTGCGTGGTTCGAAGCTCTTCGAGATACCCGGAAATCTGCTCATGAGCTTGGTCCGGCGACAGATCCGGGCCGCCGCGCAGGTATCGGGCTATCTCGTCACGAGATAGAACGGCCTGCACTATATCGTCCACCCGCGCACTATACCATGTGGTCAATCGATCGAATTACGGGCGTGCAACGCCCGAGTTCTCGGTGTTCCGATGGCCGAGAATCACCGCTCGACGGCGACGACGGTCGGCCGTGAGAGCCGAACCGTCAGCATGGTCCCGGGCGGCAGACCGGCCGGTTCGGCCTCGCCATTGATCGCCGCCGCCGTGCCGCCGGCGGCCCCGATCGAGCCCCCGATGGCGGCGCCCCGGGCTCCCCCGAAGATGGCCCCCAGGATTGCGCCACCGACGGCGGCGCCGCCGATCTTGGCCACGCTGTCGCGCCCCTTCGGGCTGCCTTCCCGGTAGATGGTCTCGGTGAAGATCGGGATTTCGGGACCCTCATCCATCACGAGCGTATGGAATCGGACGCCCAGGCGAGAGGCGTCGCGTAGCTTGCCGCTCTGTTCGACGAGCACGACGGATCCCAACACTCGAGTGCCGGCCGGCACCGCGACCTCGTCAGCGACCAGCACGTCGCGGGTCACCCGGGCTTCGACGGAATCTTCGATTTCGGCGGTGCGGGTCGAGACCGGCGTCTCCACCTGCAACCCGATGACCGAGTCTGCAGCGATCTCATATTCGACCAGCGTCGGAATCGACTCGCCCTCCCGGCTCGGGTCGTCGACCGACGGGGGAGCATCCGACTCGGCTGGCGTACTGCCTTCCACGCGGCTCCAGCCCTCGACCGAGGGGAGGCCCGCTGAGGCTCGCTCGACCGGCGAGTCTTGGGCCGGTTCCGGCTCGGATTCGAGGACGCCGTTCCCACCCGCTGCCGGCAGCACCGCCGGCGCGGTGGCTGCGGTGCCTGTTTGTGGCGCGTCCGATGGTGCCACCACAGACCGATCGGTGGTCGAGGTGCCGGTCGCGCTCGAAGCGGGCTGGTCATCGGCGGGCTCCGGCCGGCTGGGGCTGGGCGGGGCTGGGGTGCGCGCAACGTCCGGCCGCGCCGGCGTCGGCTCGGCCGGCGGTGGCGGTGGCGATGCGGCCGGGACTACTGGCTCCGCCGAAGCAGGTCTTGCCGGTGCGGCACCTTCGGCACCGGTCGGTTCTCGCTCATCGACGACCGCCTCGGTCGCTTCGACCGCCAGGCTCTCCGGCGTTGCGATGGCCTCGGCCGGTCCGATGGTTGCCGCGTTCTCTGCGGTGGCACCTTGCTGGAGTGGCGCCGTGTTCTGTCGGACCGCCAAGTAGGAGCCGGCCCCCGCCGCGAGCATCACGGCGGCGAGCCCGACGAGCGCGATCGGTTTGGTCAACATTTCAGGTCCTCTTACTCCATACGACTAGCAATTGTCATGCCCACTGCCCTCGTGACGTGACGCACAACAGAAGCCAGCCGCGGGGTGTCCGGCCCACATGCGTCGTTGAGCGGTCACACGGGGCCTGTGTGTCGGTCTCACGTCTGGGTCCCGACACCCCTGGCGGGCCATTGTCACCAAGACCAGATGCCCGAGCGGCCATAAAGCGAGGCCTGGCGGGAGGACACCGTGTCCTGCAGAGGAGACCCAAAGTTCACTATAGTGTCAGCGTCAGCATCGTGTAAACTGACCCTCTTCTGCGGCCGCGAGTCCTCCGATAACCCATCGACCCCCCCGTGGCATCCGCATCGCAGAGACCCGAGCCGGTCCAGTACAGCCCGACGGCTCGACTTGTCACCGTTCTGTTGCTGCTCTTCGGGTTCTTGATCGGCGTCAAGACGCTTGGCGAGGGATTCAAGCTGCTTGGCGGGGATGTGATCGACGTCATCTTCTCCGCCACCGCAAACCCCTTCATGGGACTGGTCGTCGGCATCCTGGTGACCACCATTGTCCAAAGTTCGTCGGTGACCACCGCCATGGTCGTCGGATTGGTCGCGGCGCCTGAGACGGCGTTGCCGTTGTCGAACGCGGTGCCGATGATCATGGGCGCCAACATCGGAACGACCGTCACTGCCACCGTAGTGGCGCTTGCCCATATGGGACGGCGGGACGAATTCGAGCGCGCGTTTCCCATTGCCGTCTGCCACGACGTCTTCAATTACCTCACGGTGTTGATCCTGTTGCCTCTGGAGATCATGACCGGGTATCTGCAGAAGGCCGCAGTCGCCCTCGCCGGGTTCCTCGAGGGAGTCACCGGGGTTGACTACGACAGTCCCTTCGCGACGGCGCTCTCGGCCTCTGTCGACCCGCTCGAAGGACTCGCCGCCGCGCTGTTCGAATCGGCCCAGGCGCAGGGAGTCGTGCTGATCGCGCTCGCGGGTCTCCTCATCTTCACGATGCTGTGGCTGCTGGTGAAGGTGATGCGGTCGCTGGTCCGAACCCGGGTGGAGGGCCTGGTGACCAACGTTCTGGGGTCCAGAGCGGTTTTGTCCATCCTGGTCGGCATTGTGGTGACCGCCATGGTGCAGTCCAGTTCGATTACGACGTCGCTCCTGGTTCCGCTGGGGGCGGCCGGGATCTTGCGGCTCGAACAGGCGCTCCCGATCACCATCGGTGCCAACATCGGAACAACGGTGACCGCGATGCTGGCGGCGCTCGCCGGGTCCGGCGCCAACGCGGTCTTCGGGCTCGAAATTGCTCTCGTGCACCTGCTGTTCAATCTGACCGGTCTGGTCTTGATCTATCCGCTGAAGGCGACTCGGAACATTCCACTGCGCGGAGCCCGTTACTTGACTTCTTTGGCGATTCGCTCACGAAAGCTCACGCTGTTGTGGGTCGGGGCACTTTTCTATGGCGTGCCGGCGTTGTTGTTGTTCGCGGAACGTGTATTCAGGTAGGGGCCCCATGCGGGGGCAAACGGGGAGGTTGCCACATGCTACGTGCGCTGCTTGGGATTCTTCGCACCGATGATCCGTTGCAAGCGATTGGTGAACGGTTCGAGCGGATGCTCACGCTCACCGAAGAGATGACGCTGGCTGCGGGTGAGGTGGCATTCGGCGGCGACGCCAGTCCGTCTCGGCGCACCGAACTCTATGAGCGCGATGTCGAAGTCAACCAGTTGGAGCGCGCCATTCGCAAGCAGGTGGTCGCGCATCTGTCTATTCCCGGCTCGCGTGCCGACGTGCCCCATTGCCTCCTGTTGATGAGTCTGGCCAAGGACGTGGAGCGGGTCGGCGACTACGCCAAGAACCTGTCCGAGCTGGTTGAGATCCAGGCGGGTCCGCTGCCGGACGGCGAGATCGTCGGTGAACTGCAGGAGATTCGGCGTGGCGTCGAAGCCGCATTTCGGGCGGCGTCCAAGATTTTTGGTGCGTCGGATCGTGAACAAGCCCTACAGATGATCCAGCAGGGGCGGGCCATTGCGCATCGCTGTGACGCGCTGATCTCGAAGATCGGGCGAGCCGGGTACGGCGGCGAAACGACGACCGTCCTCGTCCTCGCCACTCGCTTCTACAAGCGTATCGGCGGCCACGTGCTGAACGTGCTGTCGAGCGTGGTGATGCCTCTACACAAGATCGACTATTACGACGAGGACGAGGTCGCGGGCGCGTCCGACTAGGAAGCCTCACCTTCCGTTTTCGACAATCTGCATGTTCCGGGGCGGCTGCCGCCCCGGAACTCGCGCCGGCATGTCTCCTGGCGGAGACGGCTGGTGCCTCCCTTGAGGACAGGTCAAGGCGAGCGGCGCCAGCCAGCACCCCACTCGTGGTCAACAAAGTTGGAGCGCATTTTGCATCTCACCGGCGCATGGTGACTTGTTGCGGAGAGTTTGCGGGCGCGTCGGCGCGGCGTTCGGGTGTCGGGGCAGCGCGTTTCGCGACCGTGGCCGTGGCGGCGGCGATCACGCTCGCGGCCTCGCCGGCCGAGGCGGCAACCCTCCAAGACATTGTCAAGCTCACGCAGGTCGGGGTGGCCGACACCGTGCTCATCGAGCTGATCGACATGAACCCCACGTATTCCCTGGCGCCGTCTCGTCTGAGGGCGCTCCAGCAGGCCGGCGTTTCTGACATCGTGCTCCTGGCGTTGCTCCGAAACGGCTTCGTGGAGGGAGTCCGGAATCCCTCGACAGACTGTCTCGGGTTATCCTTCTCGTGCCGGACCGCTACCCCGACCGCAGCCACGCCACCGCTCCCCGTCCCGGTTCCGGTCCCGGTCCAGGTACGAACACCTCGCCGGACCTCAACGCAGACCCGGTCTGCCGGGCCGCTCAACCCGGCTGGCTTCGCTGGTATCACCGGGTTCAACTCACTGACGGTGAGCGCCACGACGACGGTGATACGAGGCGCGGGGAACGCGCCCGTGTACTGGGGATGGGGTGGGCAAAAGCGGCCTGGTTCCTGGGACGGCCACGCCGGAGAGCAGCCCTAGGTTTCCTGCCGAGGTGCTCGTCTGGACGGCGTTGCTTCCTCGGTCACAGCCCGCCTGGCTGCTCCCTCGTCGCGCCTTGCCAGCCGAACACCTCGACAGGAAACCGCCCCGGAGTTTATCAGCAACCTGCTCGGTTGCAGTCCCGGGAGCCTAGGCGCGCACGTGCGCGCCTGCGGCCGCGGAGTGGGGCTCTTGGGGTCCCCGCGTAGCGGTCGCGTGGGGTTCGGGGCGGAGCCCCGTCTGAAGAGGTCGCGCCCGTCTGGCGGCGCGGGGCGCCCACTTGGCTGCTCCCTCCTCGCGCCTGGTCAGACAGCCGCCTCGTCAGAACCCCCCCTGAAGTTTTGCAGCAACCTGCTGGTTCCACACACCCTCCCGGTCAGGACGCCAGGGTATCCCGATCGCATCCCGTCGCCCCTGTGCCGTTGCCTGGACACTCCATCAACCGCCCCGTACACTCTGGAGAGATACGTGCGCGACGGGCCTGATTCGGGGTGGGTGCCCTCGCGCGGAAGACGCGCTCTCTCGTGCATAGCAGAATCAGGGTCACCGTCGTGGGCGGTGGCGTCATCGGGTGCGCCGTGGCGTACGAGCTCGGTCGTCGTGGCCTAGAGGTCCGCGTGCTCGAGCGTCGGGACGTGGGCTTGGGGGCGACGCAGGCATCGGCCGGAATGCTGGCGCCGTTTATCGAAGCGGAACACGCCGGACCGTTGCGTCGACTCGGCAGCAGGAGTCTCGAGTTGTACGACCAGTTCGTCGCCGATGTGGTCGGTGACAGCGGGGACGCTGTACCCTACGACCGCTGCGGCACGATCGAAGTGGCGACCGACTCCGATTCCTTGGCGAGGTTGGAGAGGTCCGCCAGCGAGCTTTCGATGGCCGGGGTCGGTTGCCGTCTGATGGGCGGTTCAGAGGCCGTCGTCGACGAGCCCCACTTGAGCCGACGGGTGTCCGGCGCCCTGCTTGTGCCGTCGCACGGGTTTGTTGGGGCGGTGCCGCTGACGGCCGCTCTGCGGCGAGCTGCTGCGCGCTACGGTGTGTCCTTTCAGTCTCCGTGTACCGTAAAGCGGCTCGCGCCGACCCCCGAGGGGATTGAGGTCCAGACCGACTCGGGACGGCGACTGAGCGACGTGGTGGTGCTGGCGGCCGGGAGCTGGAACGACAAGGTGGGGGTTGGGGATGACGCGCCGCCTCGGGTCAAGCCGGTGCGTGGTCAGCTTGTACGGCTACAGTGGCCCGCCGGCCCGCCGCTGACGAAGGTGGTCTGGTCTTCCGGATGCTATGTGGTGCCGTGGCCCGATGGCACGACGTTGGTCGGCGCCACGGTCGAGGACGTCGGCTTCGACGAACGCGCAACCGTGGCGGGGGTGACCGGTTTGCTTGATGCGGCCCGGGAGGTTTTGCCGGCCGTCACCCGGGCGCACTTCGAGGCGGTGCGAGTTGGTCTGCGCCCAGCCACAGCGGACGACCTGCCGATTGTCGGGTGGTCCCACGTGGTGCCCAAGCTCCTGTATGCGACCGGCCACTACCGAAACGGGGTGTTGCTGGCCCCGCTCACCGCGCGACTGGTCGCCGACCTCGTGCTTGACGCGACACCGGATCCGTTACTCGACACACTGGCGCCGGGACGCTTCGAGACCGCAGCCACCGCGCTAACCGGTGCATCGGTCGCCGGGTCCGACACCTAGTGTGGCGGAACATCGCGTGGGGTGCGGGGCGCAGCCCCGTCTAAGAATGCGTCGGTTTGGGCAGACCGGCCGGCGCCGGGCGCGCGACAATGCGCGCCCCGCGGCGGCGGAGTGGGGCACTCGGGGTCCCCGCGGAGCGGCCGCGGGGGTTCGGGGCGTAGCCCCGTCTAAGAAATAGAATCCGTGCGACACGCATTAACTCCGAGACGCCCCAGACATGCGCGCCTGCGTCAGTTGGCCTGGCGAACCGTGCGTGTCGTCGGTCTGGGTGCCTGCGTCGCGGTGGCAGTGTCGATGCTTGCCATCGTGGCGTTGCGCTGGGCGTCCCCGCCGACAACGGCGTTCATGCTGCGTCACCAGGTCGGGGCGTGGCGCGCCGGGACGTCCGAGGCCGGCGTGCGTTACCAGTGGGTCGACTGGGCCGATATCAACCCCGAACTGGCCGTGGCCGTCGTTGCCGCCGAGGACCAGCGCTTTCGGGAACATCATGGCCTGGACTTCGCGGCGATTCGTGACGCGCTCGAGGAGCGGCGTCGTGAGGGTCGCGTGCGGGGCGCCAGCACCATCTCGCAGCAGGTGGCGAAGAACCTGTTCCTCTGGCCGGGCCAGAGTTGGTTGCGAAAGGGTGTCGAAAGCTACCTCACCGTGCTCATCGAGCTGGTGTGGAGCAAGCGCCGGGTGCTCGAGGTCTATCTGAACGTCGCGGAGTTTGGAAACGGCGTCTACGGGGTCGGCGCCGCCAGCGATCGTTTCTTCGCCCTGGAGCCGGCCCTCATCGACCGCGACCAGGCGGCGCTGTTGGCCGCCGTGCTGCCGAGTCCGAAGCGGCTCGACGTGGCGCGCCCATCGGCCTATGTTCGGTCGCGTCAGAGTTGGATCCTGGCGCAGATGGAGCAATTGGGTGGTGTCAGTTATCTCGATGATCTCCGATGACGCAGGCTGGGCCACGGTTCGGCTCGCGTGATGAAAAGTGATAATCTCTGCGCGGTGTCGGCGCCTCAGTGAGCGCCGAATCTGGAAAATGCGGCCCCTTGGCGCGCTCAGTCGTGACGTCGCTCGTGGGGCAGAACGGGCCGTGAGGTCCCCTCGGCCTGCTGCAATCGAGCCGTGCTCGCGACTCGCCGGCAAGGCGGAGTGATACAGGATGGAACAGATTCATAGGGTTCAGATCGCCGCTCCGGTGCGCGGCTGGGGGCAGACGACGCGGCCGGACGCGTGGTGGCTGCAGCCCCTCGTCGTGTTTCTTGGGCTCTCGACGGCCATCGGATACATGACCTGGGCCGCGTTTCAGGGCGAGTTCTACCACTTTGGCCCATATCTGTCGCCGCTCTATTCTCCGGAGTTGCTCGGAGGCTCGCCCCACAGCCTGTTTGGGCCGCAGCCCGCGTGGTGGCCGGGGTTCCTCCCGTTCTCGCCCGCCTTCCTGATCCTGTGGGCGCCGGCCGGGTTCCGGGTGACCTGTTACTACTATCGGGGTGCCTACTACAAAGCGTTCTGGGCGGATCCGCCGTCCTGCGCGGTTGGTGAGCCGCGGTCGACATTCCTGGGCGAGAACTCTTTTCCCCTGATCGTCCAGAACATCCACCGCTACTTCATGTATCTGGCGCTGCTGTTTCTGGTGTTCTTGACCTACGACGTGTGGAATGCGCTCTGGTTTGAAGACGCCGCCACCGGCGTGGTGTCATTCGGGATCGGCGTCGGCACGCTGGTGCTGGCGTTGAACGTCGTACTGCTCGGCAGCTATTCCTTCGGGTGTCATTCGCTGCGCCATCTGGTGGGTGGGCGCCATGACCGGATCGCGGGGCTGGCGATACAACGATCGTGCTACGACTGCGTGAGCGGCTTCAACCGCCGGCACATGCTCTACGCTTGGATGAGCCTGGCGTGGGTCACCTTTTCGGATGTCTATGTGCGGTTGTGCGCGATGGGGATCTGGACAGATTTCAGACTGGTGTAGGTCCGTGGTTCGGGGCGTCGCCCCGTCCGACTGAAAATGACATACGAATCCTTCGAATACGACGTGTTGGTGATCGGCGCTGGAGGCGCCGGTCTGCGTGCCGCCATCGAGGCCTCGTCCGCCGGAGTGTCCGTCGGTCTCGTGTGCAAGTCGCTGCTGGGCAAAGCCCACACCGTGATGGCCGAAGGTGGCATGGCCGCCGCCCTAGGCAACGTGGACGACCGGGACGACTGGAAGGTGCACTTCGCCGACACCATGCGCGGCGGCCAATACCTCAATAGCTGGCGGATGGCGGAGTTGCATGCGCAGGAGGCGCCGACTCGGGCGCGAGAACTCGAGGCGTGGGGCGCGGTATTCGACCGGACCAAGGACGGGAAGATTCTTCAGCGGAATTTCGGCGGTCACAAGTACCCCCGGCTCGCGCATGTCGGTGACCGGACCGGACTCGAGATGATCCGAACGCTGCAGGATCACGGGATCCATCAGGGCTTCACCGTGCATATGGAGTGCACGATCATCGAACTGCAAAAAAATGGTGACCGGGTCGTCGGGGCCTTTGGCTACGACCGTGAGAAGGGGCGCTTCCGGTTGTTCACGGCGCGTGCGGTGGTCCTTGCCAGTGGCGGTATCGGGCGGGCGTTCAAGGTCACGAGCAACAGCTGGGAGTACACCGGAGACGGGCACGCGCTCGCCTACCGCGCGGGCGCGGAGTTGATGGACATGGAGTTCGTCCAGTTCCATCCCACCGGTATGGTCTGGCCACCCAGTGTTCGCGGCATCCTGGTCACCGAGGGCGTGCGCGGTGAGGGGGGAGTGCTGCGGAACAGCGACGGGAAGCGGTTCATGTTCGAGGACATTCCCGACGCGTACAAGAGCTCGACCGCCGATGACGAAGAGGAAGGTTGGAAATACACGCAGGGCGACAAGAATTCCCGACGACCGCCCGAACTGCTGACCCGGGATCACGTCGCGCGGTGCATCGTGCGTGAGATCAAAGAGGGGCGCGGTAGTCCACATGGCGGTGTGTTTCTCGACATCGCCTGGATCAAGGAGCGTCTGCCGAACGGCGCCGAGCACATCAAGAAAAAGCTGCCGAGCATGTATCACCAGTTCAAGCAGCTCGCGGGAATCGATATCACTCAAGAGCCGATGGAAGTCGGTCCCACGACCCACTACGTCATGGGCGGCATTCGTGTCGACGCCGACACTCAAATGTCGACGGTGTCCGGGTTGTTCGCCGCCGGTGAGTGCGCGGCGGGATTGCACGGTGCGAATCGCCTCGGCGGGAATTCTCTGTCAGACCTGCTGGTTTTCGGGCAACGGGCGGGCCAGTATGCGGCGGCATTCGCCAAGGAGCAGACCACGGCCGCGGTCAATCCGGACGAGGTGGAAGCGGCGGCGCGCCACGCGCTCGAGCCGTTCGACCGAGAGGGGTCTGATGCCGAAGGGCCGTATCAGGTGCAGTTCGACCTGCAGGACCTGATGCAGGCACAGGTCGGGATCGTTCGGAGCGAGGGCGAGATCCAGAAGGCGATCGACGGCTTTCCAGGGCTACACCAGCGCGCCAATCGGGTCGGGGTGCAGGGCAACCGCGAGTACAACTCCGGGTGGCACACCGCCCTCGATCTGCGAAATCTGCTGATGGTGGCCGAGGCGGTGGCCCGGTCTGCGATTCTCCGGACGGAGAGTCGGGGCGCCCACTTCCGGGAAGACCACCTGGAGAAGGACGCCGAGCAGGGCAAGCTCAATACCGTGATCCGTCAGGGGACCACTGGCGAGATGGAGGTCGTCCAGGAGACGTTGGCTCCGATTCGCGACGACCTGCAGCAGATTATCGAGGACAACAAGTAGCCCGCGTCATGGCGTAGGCATCTGGTTCCGGCTGAAGCTGGGGGTCATGCCTGGCACGACGGGACAGCACGCGGGACAGCGGGAGACGTTGATGAGCAGCGCGACATTCCGGATTTGGCGAGGGAACGCGGACGGCGGCGCCTTCGAGGACTATACGACCGACGTGTCCGAAGGGATGGTCGTGCTCGACGCCGTGCACCAGATTCAGGCGGAGAAAGCCAACGACCTCGCCGTGCGCTGGAATTGTAAGGCTGGCAAGTGCGGGTCCTGCTCGGCCGAGGTCAACGGCAACCCGAAACTGATGTGCATGACACGGTTGAACTCGTTGCCGCTCGACCAACCGGTGACGATTGAACCGATGCAGACGTTTCCGCTTATTCGCGATCTCGTCACGGATGTGTCGTGGAACTACGAAGTCAAGAAGCGGATCAAGCAGTTCGCGCCCCGGGAGCCCGATGCGCCGGATGGCACCTGGCGGGTGGAGCAGTACGATGTTGAACGTGTCCAGGAGTTCCGAAAGTGCATCGAGTGCTTTCTCTGCCAGGACGTCTGCCACGTCCTGCGCGACCACCGACTACACGACAAGTTCATCGGGCCACGCTACTTCGTCTACACGGCCGCGCTCGAGATGCACGCACTCGACACTGCCGACCGCACGACCGATCTGGCCAACGAACACGGCGTGGGGTATTGCAACATCACCAAATGCTGCACCAAGGTCTGTCCCGAAGAGATCACCATCACCGACAACGCGATCATCCCGCTCAAGGAGCGCGTCGTCGACCAGATGTATGACCCGTTGACCAAGATGCTCCGAATGTTCACGTCCTAGTTTTCCTGGCGAGGCGTCCGCCTGGCGGCGTTGCTTCGTCTCTAGACGGGACTGCGCCCCGGACCCCACGCGGCCGTTCCGCGGGGACCCCGAGTGCCCCACTCCACGGCCGCGGGGCGCGCATTGTCGCGCGCCTTCGCCTTGCCAGGCGAACGCCTCGCCAGGAAAACTTGGGCGGGGGCGAGAGGTTGGTCTGGCTGCGTTGTTTTCCCAGTCAGCCTAGGCGCGCACGTGCGCGCCTCGCGGAGGCGGAGCGGGGCACTCGGGGTCCCCGCGTAGCGTTCGCGTGGGGCTCGGGGCGCAGCCCCGTCTGAAGAGGTCGCGTTGGTTCCTCGGTCAGAACCTACCCGGCCGTGCCTTCCTGCCCAGGTGAACGCCCCTCGCGGAACTCCTCCGTGTGAGCGCTGGGGGATCGCGACGCACGAGAACCGACGCGGGTAGCCTCGTCGGTCGCGTCCAGGACTTCGCCTCCCGCGTGTCTCGCCTTGAGATAGAGCTCTGTGGTCATGATGGCCGGCAACGGCGTGATGAACACATTCAGAAGCTGGTAGAGGACCACGCCGGCCGACGTCACGACATTGCAGCCAAAGGACGCCGGTCGCCAGTTTTCGTTGAGGGTGAACTCCAGGTCTGCATCGAAGGCCGCAATCCACACCAACACCGGGAGCGCGAACTGGAACACCGTGATGATGAGTACCGTGCCCCGCACCCGCCACGTGAGACGTCGCGCTCGTGCAAGCGTGCGCAGGATGCCGGTCCGCTCGACGATGACGACCGGTGCATAGAGCACGTGTGCGAAACCGGCAACCACGCCCGGGATGATGAGGAAGAGCGAACCGAGGAAGATCGTACCGATCACGAGCGCCGTCGTCGCCGCGAACGGCCACCAGCGTCGCCGCATGGCGCTCAGAGCGGCAGCGATCTGGGGTTGTCTTAAGGGGGTCAAGCGAAGTTGCACGACTAGCGGCGCGGTGGCCGCGGTCAGCCACACGTACGCGAAGAGGTTTGAGCCGACCAGCCCCACGACCAGGCCCACGAGGGCCGCGAGCATGGACATGTCCATGTCCCGGCCGGGTACGAGCCTGAGGTCGGCGAGCGCCACGTAGAGCGTGAAGCCGATCAAAGGCGCCGAGCCGAGGAGTGAGAGCTTGAAGAACACCGGAAAGTGCTCGCTGTACAGAGTGACAGCGCGGCGGAGAAGCGCACCGCTGCCCTCGCTGCTCGCCCGGACCGCGGCGGCAGAAACCGAGGGCGCTCTCCGGCCGATCGGCCGGTTGCTTCGCGAGCGCCGACATCACCGCCTTCCCTAGGTTCTTCGGTATCTTTGCAGCCCGCTCCCGAACGTCGGGCGGCACGGCGGTGCAGTGCTGTTTCACCAGTTCCGTGGCGCCGCCGCTGAACGGGGTCTCACCGGTGAGCATCCGATATGCGATGACGCCCAGGCTGTAGACATCGGATTGGTGGTCGAGTTCCTCCCCCCGACACTGTTCCGGCGACATGTAGAGCGGTGTGCCCATGACGGAACCGGCCCGCGTCAACGCCCCGGAATCGACAGCTGGGAGTGCGCCCGTCATGGCCTCTGACGCTTCCGATGCGTCCGGTGCTCCCGATGCCCCCGCCACCACACCACGGTCCGGGCGTCCGACTCGAGTGCCCGCTCCGGTCCGAGGCGGTCGAGTTTGGCAAGACCGAAATCGAGGACCTTGACGGTATAACCACCGCGCAGATTCGGTTCCAGCCACACATTGTCCGGTTTCAGATCACGGTGGATGATGCCCAGACGATGCGCTTCGTCGACGGCCGAGCAGACCTGCTCGAGGATGTCGACGATCCACCCGATCGACAGACGGCCCTCTTCCGTCAGCACGTCCGCAAGGGTCCGACCGTCGAGATACTCCATGACCAGATAGGCGACCTGGCCCGTCGTCGTTTCGGCGAAACCAAAGTCCGTGACGTCGACGATGTTGGGGTGACGCAGCCGTCCCGAGGCTTCCGCTTCGCGCCTGAACCGCTCCACGAACTCAGGACTCCCTGAGAACTTGGGATGGATCACCTTGACCGCGACCGTCCGCTTCGTGCCGACATGGGTCGCTTCATAGACGGCGCCCATGCCGCCCTGACCCAATCTCCGGCCGATCGCATACTTCCCGTCGAGGGGCTCGCCGTCTGGGAGGCTGTCGAGGAAGGACATGGGATCTCTCATCCGTGGATCGGTTCGAGCCGGGATGGCGACGAACCGACTTTCGACACCGCAATGCACACACCGACGTTGACCATCATGGCCACGACACCCGCGTGGAGGTTCCACAGTTGGCTGTGGCCGCTCGCCAGCAGTCCGGCGTAGACAGCGGTGCCGGTGACCAGGCCGGCCAGGGCCGCCGGAGTCGTGAGTCGGTCCCAACTGAGCCCGAGGATAAAGAGCGGCGCGACCTGGGCCAGGATCTCCATCTTGAGCTCCGTCAGACCCCAGAGCGTGAAACGTGGGTTGAGCGCGATGCCAACGAGGCCGGCCACGAGTACCCACGACACCATCTTTCCGACATGGGTCAGACGGGCTTCATCGGCGCCACGAAGCACGGTTGTGCCCAGCACGTCCTTCGCCAGTATGGAAGACAGACTCAGCAATACAGAGTCCGCCGTCGACATGATCGCGCTCACGACAGCCACGATCACTATCAGACTGAGCGCATAGAGGACCGGCGAGCGGGCGCTCCATTCGGTGAGCAGGAGGGGCAATACCTGGTCTGCTTCGATCGGACCGGTGCCCGCGAGTTGCTCGATTGCGAGTATGCCGACCAGGAACACCGATCCAGTGGTGACCATTGGGAGGAAGACCATGACGCTGAACGAGCGCCTGAGCGCGGTGCTGTCCCGCGCCGCATAGATCCGCTGAATCGCGTGCGGATAGACGGCTCCTGACAACCCGATCAGCGCTAGCGTACTGAACCAGTTGCGGCAGACATCCCATCCCGGTACCGACACTTTCTCCGGAGCCTCTCGGGCGATCCAGTTGGTGACGGCAGCCAGGTTGTCCGGGGTGGGAGATGCCGCGAGCAGCAACCCGGTCAATCCCACCGCGAGCATCACCCCCTGCAGCACATCGGTCCAGGCAACGGCTTGCATCCCGCCGGTGGTCTCGTAGACGAGCACCACAAGTGTCAGGAGGACGACACCGACCCAGTACGGCACCGCGCCACCCGAGAGTCCGGCCGTGATGTGTCCCATTGCCATCAGTTGCGCTAGCAGGTAGTTGGCGATGGCGGCAATCAGCAGGACGTTGGCCAGGAGTGTAAGGGATGGCGAGTGGAACCGGTATGTGAGCCAGTCGCCGGGAGTCACGAAATGGTGGCGCTTGGCGAGGTGGTGGAGTCGCGGCGCGAAGAGCAGGTAGGCGACGATGATCGCCATCATGAAGCCGACGCTCATCACCCAGGAGAAACCGAGACGGTAGGCTTCGCCCGGGTACCCGATCAGGGTATTGCCGCTGTACTGAGTCGCATACAAGGTCAACAGGAGGACGGGGCCGCTGAGTTGTCGGCCTGCGAGGTAGAACTCGGCCAGCGAGTCACCGGTTCGTCGCCGGCGGGCCGCAACCCCCAACGCCAGAACCACGGCAAGATACAGCCCTACCGCGATTCCGGCCCCGCCTCCGAGAGAACCGCTCATTGGTGTACCCGCTGCGAGCGGTGTGGGACGTTGGACGGATTCATGCGTCCGGCGACTCCTGGCTCGGCCACAGGCGGTTGATGACAAACGCCGTGAAGAGGGCGATTCCGAATGTGGCGGCCAGGGAAATCACGACCCAGTGGGGCAGTCCGAACCAGAGCCGTAACGGCGCATCCGCTGGAATGTACCAGGGCACCGACGCCGCGAAGAGCAGCACATAGACACCCCAGATCCATCGGGGGAATTGCCCGTCGGAGGCCGGTAGCGCTCGCGCGGACGTCACGGGGCCGTGCGAGTCGGCGCCACTGTCCTGGTTGTCGTGCGGCATCGGTGCTCGTGTCGTGAGGTGTGAAGCGGCCTCGAGCGAATCCTTGTCACTTATCATAGGGCCGGAATGATTAGAATTTGCATGGGAGAACGCCCAATGAAAAAGTGGCTCGCCGGTGGTTTGGCCGCGTCGGTGTTGCTGGTCGTCAGTTCCCTCGCCGAAAGCCAGACGACGTCGTTGGCCGGCGTCATCGATTTCCACGTGCATTCCGGGCCCGACTCGAGACCTCGTTCGGTCAGCGATCTCGAAGTGGCCCGGATTGCCAAACGGGCCGGCATGCGCGGTTTGGTTTTCAAGAACCACTTTACGATGACGGCCGATCGAGCCTGGCTGGCGATGCAGGAGGTCGACGGTATTGAGATATTCGGAGGCGTCGCCCTCAATCATGCGGTGGGCGGTTTGAATGCGGAAGCGGTGCGACAGCTGGTCGCGTTCTCCGGTGGACGCGGCAAGGTGGTCTGGTTGCCGACCTTCGACGCGGAGTTTTGGATGACGAGAGCGGGAGACCCGGGTGAATTCGTTCCGGTGATGCGGGACGGTCGACCCGACCCGGCGTTGGGGGAAATCTTCGATCTGATCGCCGAGCACGATCTTGTCCTGGCGATGGGGCATTCCTCCCCGGAGGAGGTCCTGGCGCTGATCCCTGAAGCGCGCCGCCGAGGCGTCCGGCAGATTCTGGTTACTCACGGTCTGGGACAGCAACCGACAACCGAGCAGCTCAGCGCGATGGTTGAACTGGATGCAATTATTGAGCTGGTGTGGCTTGCCGTGGGGAACGGAGAGTTCACAATGGCCGACTACGCGGCCGCCATTCGGGAGGTTGGCGCCCGCAATTTTCTGATGTCGTCGGACTTGGGTCAGGAGATGAACCCGCTTCACACCGACGGGCTGGTGGCATTCATGAACGGACTCCGCGCTGAGGGGATCAGCGACGCCGACATCGATCTGATGATCCGTCAGAATCCGGCTCGTCTACTTGGCCTCGACCCGTGACCCGAGGTTCCAGGCACCGCCCCACGCGAACGCTTCCCTGCCTCGCCACGGGGGTTTTCTGACGCCTCGTCGGAAAACCTAATGAACACTGCCCCCGGGATCGCCGTTTAACAGCCGGTCCCGTACCGCGCGCTCCGCCTCGGCGGTCTCTTCTTCGTCCCACACCCGCCGCTGTTCTGCTCGCCGTCGACGATTGGCGCCGATTGCGAACAGCGCGAGTATCGTGATCATGGTCCAGAGGAACGCTGGACCTGTCAGAAACCGGAGCCAGCGTCCGCCGAGCCGCTGACGGCTCCAGAAGCGGTCCAGAGCACGCGTCAGCGGTTCGCCTGTCGCGCCCACGAATGCCTCATCGAAACCTTGACCCTGTGCGACCAGTGAGAGCACGCGTGCTGCGCCATTTTCGCCGTGGACGCGGAGCAGATCCCGCACCAACGCGCCGGCGACCGCATAGGCACGCTGGTTGGCTGCCCGGCCGTCGCCGAACAGCCGTTCGAGTTCCGCCAACGAGGGGCTTCCATGTCTGACGAGTGTCCAGGCTAGGCGCGTGCGGTCGGACAGCGCGATGGGGCGCTCCGCGGCCATTGCGAGGCCCTCGTTGAACCATCTCGGCACCGAGTGGCCGCGGGCGGCGCGCGAGAACAGGACGTGCGCCACCTCGTGGTGGAGGAGGCTTTCGAGCGAGTTCGAGGGATACCCGTTGGCTCGTGCGGGGAACAAGACGACGAGATTGCGACCGGCGTCGGCGAAGCCGGAGATCCAGCGCGGCGTACCACGCGCGAGGTCCGAGTCCTCGGGACTGAGGTAGACGTCAATCGGCGGGCCTGGGTCTCGCAGCCCAGCCAGGGTCATCGCGGTGGCGAGACGGGTCGTCGGAAATTGCTCGACTCGTGCCGACACCGCGCTGAGGGTGTCCGGCGCGTTGATCCGGAGCGTCGGGAGAGGCTCGGGCTGCCCCCGGGCCGGCGCTGTCGCGCCGACGAGTAGCACCATCCCGAGCGTTGCGACAAGACAGGCCCGCATGCTGGCGCGCCGCGCCGCCCGGCTACAGTACGAGCGTCGGCACTTCCATGTTCGACGACGAAGATTTTCTAGCAGTATGAGGCGAAAGTCCAGTCTGGCGCCGCGGTGTCGCCGCCCCTGGGTGTCAGATGCGAGTGACGACGCTGTCGAACGGTCTACGCGCGATGTCGGGCACAGTCGCTCCGGCGGCCGGATGCCCGACGACCAGAATCAGGAACGGTCGCTCGCTCGAGGGCCGGTCGAGAATGTCGTTCAGGAATCGCATTGGGCTGGGTGTGTGCGTCAGAGAGGCAAGCCCGGCTTGGTGCAAGGCCGCGATCAGCATGCCGGTCGCGATCCCTACAGATTCCTGGACGTAGTAGTGCTTGATCTTGTCGCCGTCGTCTACGCCAAACAGTTGCGCAAAGATCACGATCAGGCACGGCGCCTCCTCCAGAAACGGCTTGTGCGCGTCGGTTCCCAGTGGGGCGAGTGCGTCCAGCCACTCCTTCGGCGCGCGACCCTGGTAGAAGGCCCGCTCCTCTTCCTCGGCCCCTTGGCGGATACGTCGCTTGGTCGTCGGGTCCTTGACCACGACGAAGTGCCATGGTTGTTGGTTGGCGCCACTCGGGGCGGAGAGGGCCACTCGCACGCAGTCGTCAATAGCGGTGTCCGGCACGGGCCGGTCGGAGAAGTGACGCACACTGCGACGTTGACTGAGATCCGCGCATAACTGCACGGCGCGCGCACACAACTCGACGTCGTCGATCTGTCCAAGGCCAGAAAGCGGCACCTGCCGACCGCGGCGCGAGTTGGACGCCATCACTCACCGCTCGTCAGCCTGGCGATGGTCGCGCCGAGATGTGACTCTGAGGCATCCCAGAACTCGGCCACAAGCGGATGCCGTTCGAGCGCGCTGTGCACGGTTCGGCGTTGCACGCCGATGCCGCGGCCGTGAATGAGTCGCACCTCGTCAAGTCCCTGCAATTGCGCCGCCCTTATGAACTCCGCAACCACGGATCGTATGTCTTTCGGTGCGAATGCATGCAAGTCCAGGGTATCTTCGATTGGCACCACGTGGGTCATCGGGCTGTCGACCGTCGACGCTTCGTCGCCGCTTTCCTGGGCCGACTCGGCTTGAGGTAGTGCACAGTGACACTGGTCGTGATGCCTCCTCGCACCGAGAAGTCTCCGACGACCGTCATACTGCGTGGCGAACAGGCAGCGACGAGGTCATCAAGAATCTTGTTCGTGACGTGCTCGTAGAAGATGCCGCGGTCGCGGAAACCGATGAAGTAATACTTCAGCGCCTTCAGTTCCAGGCAGCGGGCGTCGGGCACGTACGTGATCCGGATCTCTCCGAAGTCAGGCAACCCCGTCTTCGGGCAGAGCGATGTGAATTCCGGGCAGGCGATCGCGATTTCGTAGTCGCGCGACGGCGCAGGGTTGGGGAAGGTCTCAATTGATCCGACCGGCATGTTGGCATTATATCGAGTGTGTGTTCGACGTCCCTCTCGTGGCGTCCAAGTCGCGCCGCGCTGGGTGATTGACACTGCAAAACCTTGCGCGCTAGCATACGGCGTCCTTACCTGAAGGATGATTCGGAGTCGCCAGCGGCGCGCGTGGCGGCGACGAGGAGATAGATGCGCGCCCAAGCTAGGGGGACGCCGATGCCCGATGCCCGAAGGATGGGCAAGACCGAACTGTTCTCGCATTTCAGCGAGAAGTTCGGCATAAAGCGGACTGATGTGCGCGATTTCTTCGATGCACTTCAAGCACTCTCGGAAGCCGAACTGCAGCGAGCCGGTGAGTTTGTGTTGCCGGGCATGGTGAAGTTCGTGGTGCAAAACCGTCCGGCGAGAATGGGCCGCAACCCCTCGACCGGCGCCCAAATTCCGATTGCGGCCAAGACCGTGGTCAAGGCCCGGATCGCCAAGCCGCTGAAGGATTCTGTTCTAACGCAGTAGTCGCGGGAATCGCACGGGGAGCCCGGTGTCAGGCCGGGCTCCGTGCGCGCTCGATTTCCTCGCGTTGTGCATCAGGCCGTTCCGCCGTGCTAGACGGCGGAACCGGCTCCCATGAGCGTTCGGCTGTACATTGATGCGTGCAGCAGAGTGGCGACCTGCGTCTCGAGGCGGCTGACCGAGTCGGCGTCCAAGATGATGTGGTCCTGCGGCTGGAACACGACTTCAGCGCTGAAACGCGCGTCGCCGTGTAGCGTGCGAGTCTCGTAGTAGCGTACGCTGAGGGTGCGTTCCTCCACGTCCAGATTCGTCTTTTTGATCAGTTTTTGAAACATCGTTCTCCTCCTTGTCGTGAGTTCCCCGTCACCGCGATTCGCGATATACGTCCGCGTCGAGGCGGTGTGCTTCGCACCTAGTTGGCCGCCCTGGTGGCCACTTCGCGGCTGTCCGCCACCCGGTCGAATTCCAGTTGGAAGGTCGTGCCCCGGCCGACCCTGCTCGCGACCGTGATCTCGCCGCCAAGCTGGTCGACGATCTTGCGCGATATCGCCAGGCCGAGCCCGAGGCCGCGTCGCTTGGTGGTTTCAAAGTCTTCGAAGATATTTTCGAGCCGATCGTGCGGGATTCCGGTGCCGGTGTCGCGCACCGAAATCCGAACCCGAGCCTCCTGTTCCTCGACGGCAAGAGTGACGCCGCCGCCCGGCGCCGTCGCTTCGATCGCGTTCAGAACCAGGTTTCGATATACGCGGCTCAGTGCGAACACGTCTCCCTCGATGAACGGTTGGTCGACTGACAACCGCGTGTCGAGGCTGACGTCGGCGGTATCCGCCAGCCCCTGCATCGATTCCGTGACCTCGGACACCGAACGATTGACATCCACCGGGAAATGCTCGAGGGGTATCGGTCGGGCCAGATGTCGGAGGTCTTCGAGTACTCGTTTGATCGAGGAAAATTCCCGGTCGACCGTGCGCCGGAAGGTGGCGCGGTATTCGGAATCGTCGAAGAGCTTGACGATCAGGTGGCAGCTGTTTCCGATGTTTTGAATGGGATGGGAAAGGTCGTGGACCAGGCCGGCGGCGATGCGGCCGAACATCGCTTGGCGTTCTTGTCGCCTGACGTCGCGTTGCAGCTCGGCCAGCTTGGCGGCCATGCCGTTGAACGATTCACCGAGCTGATGCAGCTCATCCGTGCCCCTGATCGCGACGCGCTCCTCCAGGTGTCCACCCGCGATTGCTTCCGTGGCGTGGGTCAACGCGAGAATCGGCCGGATGAACGAGCGTCCCCAGTAGTATCCGAAGGCGATCGTGAGCAGGAGCGCAACGAGGATGACGACGATCAGCTGGGCTTGGAGCTGGTTCAACAAGCCATAGGCCTCGCTGACCGGCTGCTCTACGATGACGGTCCAGTTGAGCGAAGGTACGGCGGCCGCCACCGCCAACAGTCTACGGCCGCTGTCGCCTCGGTTTCGAGGACGAGCGGCTCCTGCGGCGTCGAAGCGTTCGTGCCCTCCGTGGAGCCGGTGGACCGCAGCGCGGCGGCCGCGAGCACCAACGCGTGATCCGAGAGGTTCTCGCCGGCCGCGTTTCGCGGCTTCTGGTCGGGGTCCCCGTGAGCGATTAACTGGCCGCCTTCGGCCACGACCAGCGCGAACCCCTCCTGGCCGACCCGGATTCGGTCGACCATGCGCCACAGGTCTT
>Ga0066376_10000210_pt1 | contig 52145 bp, 42 predicted proteins | sample Knorr_S15_td_Bot_FD_77009 | JGI IMG/M metagenome (GOLD analysis project Ga0066376, IMG submission 77009) | Marine microbial communities from Southern Atlantic Ocean transect - Knorr_S15_td_Bottom_ad_5009_LV_A | ecosystem: Environmental > Aquatic > Marine > Oceanic | place: Southern Atlantic... | reverse complement strand
GTAATTGTCGAGTGTCTGATAGATGGCTTTCTTCATCTTCCTCGGGCCCCCTTTTGGTGTGTTATCTGGCTCCCATGCTAACCCGGAGGGATGTCAAATGCAATTAGAAAACAGCCTGGGAAAGCACCAAATTCCAAATCCTAAATCACAGCCGGCAGACCGGCTGAAATTCTAAATCCCAAATTCCAAATCATAAACAAATTCCAAATTCCAAGTTCCAAATCGCAAACAAATGCAGTCTAAAACAGTCCGCGAAACCAGACTCAGATGTCCTAATATTAGAATTTCAGACTTTGAATTTCTTTGTGATTTGGAATTTGTGATTTGTTTGGAATTTGTGATTTAGGATTTATGATTTCTTCCTAGTGACACAAGAGGCAGTTGTCCACCTGTGCGGCCCGGTCAAAGCGGTGGGAATCCATATCCACGGGGACGAACTCGGTATGGCAGTTGAGGCAGCGGTCCTGCCGTTCCAGGACAAGACCGTGGGCACGTTCAAAATGATCGTAGCCGGGACGTTTTGTGGCCACCAGTTGAGGGAGGTCGTGGCAGCTCAAACAGGCCTGATTGTCGAAGGATGGCTCCCCTTCGGGAAAGGGCCGGCTGGAATGGCCAGTCTTCCTGGATCCTTTAGTCGGCTTTTGCTCCAGTTCAGCCACTGCGGTCCGAGCCCCGACCCGCCCGGTCACGATGGAAGGCCCAAGAAAGGTGCCCTCCAGACCGGCTTTGCCGTTGACCCGTCCGAAGCCGGTCAATTCACCCACCGCGTACAAACTCTTGATGGGATTTCCGTTTCTGTCCAGGACCCGGCCGGAGACATCAATCATCACTCCTCCCATACTCTTTCGCGTCACCGGAAAGGTCCGAAGACCATAAAAGGGAGGCCGCTCAATTTTCTGAGGATCATGGGGATTGAGCAGGATCTCTTCAGAAGGTAAACGAGCGGAATCGAATCGTCCAAAGTCTTCATCCTTGCCTTTTTCCACCATGGAATTGTAGCGATCCACCGTTGTTTTGAGCACGCTGGGTGACACCCCAAGGGTGACGGCCAGTTCCTCAACCGAGGGCGCCGTCTTCACCAGTTCAGGAAATTTCTCGAAGACCACCTGGGCGGGGTCGTCCCAGCCCGTCGTTCCCCTCATTTGGAACTGATCTCTTCCCTCTTGGTCGAAAACCGCCCAGAAACTGGAAGTCTCTTGATTCACCACGGCTGGAAAGGTGACCTTGTAGCTCTCGGATTCGTTGACGAATCGTTTGCCCTCGACATTGACCCATAGGGCAAGCGGGGACCGGGCAAACAGGCCTCGATCGGTACCCGGGTAACGTGGGTCGGGTATTGCAGTGGAATAGTTCCACTGATGATCCATGTAACTCAGCACTGCACCCACTTCCTGGGCCAGCGCGTGTCCCAAACCCAGAGCATTAATCCCCGAACTCAGCAAAAGACGATCGGGGAAGCGCAGGTGGTCGGGCCAGAACTCCTGCACCATTTGCAGATTGCTTTGGAAACCGCCTGTAGCCAGAACAACGGCCGAAGCCGGAAAACGCAGACGTTGGCCGGAGCGTAAATTCTCCGCCCACACGCCAACCACCTGATTGTTTTCCTTCACCAGGCTGGTCACCTTGTGATTCCAGGTAAAGGTGATATTCGGGTACTGGAGACATTCCCGATAGAGGGTCTCCACTAAATCCCTTCCTCCCTGGGTTCGATGGATTCGCGGCACACTGTTTCCCGTACGCCGAATCACATCGCCGAATTCCACTCCCATATCGATGAGCCAGTCGTAGATCAGCTCCCGGGATTGGTTGACGTAGAGTCGCACCCACTCCGGATCGGGGTCCTCCCCCCAACTCATGAAATCGGAATAGGCCAGTTCGGGCGAGTCCTCAATGCCCAGAGCTTCCTGCACTGGCGTGCCTACGATGTTGAGCACACCGCCTGCCAGCACCGCATGTCCACCGAAGATCGACCACATGTCGATGACTTGAACCCTCGCTCCTTGTCGCCCGGCCTCCAGAGCGGCAGCAAGTCCCGAGATTCCCGCTCCCACAACCACAATATCCGCATCAGAATCTTGGATTTGGGGGCTGGGAGGCCAGGCGACCACACCTACCGTCAACAAGGCAAGAAAAAGGACCGATGCCGTTGCAGCCACCATCGACCGCCTCAAAACATCCTCATTTTCTTGCCGCTTCGAGGAGGGCGCCGTCAGTGCTGCTGCGGGTTCGGTCCAACCACAGGGTCATTTCGGGAGCTCTTTGGGAATCGGGATGAAATATCAGGAATTCCTCCAGCTCCCGCATCAGGGAGACGGAATCGCTTTGGAGCTCGTAGATCTGCGCCAGCACCAGCTGAGGAAAAGAGAAGTGTTTGGGATCCAGCGCCTTGGCTTGCTTCAGGTGCCTCTGGGCACGGTCGAGTTCACTCAGGGAAAAATAACTTCGGCCCAATTGAGAATGGGCCAGGGCATCGTCCGGTCTCATTTCCACAGCTCGTAGATTCATCGAGTGAGACTCCTCAACCTTATCCTGAGCCAGAAGGGCGCCACCCAGATTGACCAGGGGAGGATAGGAGTCGGCTTCTTGTCTGAGGGCCTCACGAAAATATTCTTCCGCCTTTTCAAGCTCCTTGGAGAAGTAGGCGATGGTACCCAGTTGGTTCCAGGCGGCTGTGAAGTGGGGAGAGAGTTCGACCGCCTTTTTGAGATGCTTAATGGCACCGGACACGTCCCGCTTCTCTAACCGCTTTCGGGCTGTGGTGTATTCCCGCCGGGCGCTTCTGGAAACGGACAGCTGTTGGACAGACACCGTATTCACATTGGGCCTCGAGTATTTGCGATCCACCCGGAAAGTCCTTTCGATCCTTCCCTTGGAATTGCTCTCGCTGGGGCCTATGACGATGGTGCGCTGCAAGTCTCCCCACATCGGAACCGCAATGATCAGAGTGTAAAGTCCAGGAAGAAGCTTTTTGAACTTGAACTTTCCACCGGGGTCAGCACGGGTCTGTGTGGTGTAGGGCTCCGCGGTTCCCTGAAGAAAGACCACCGGGAGCACGTCCTTAAAACGCTTGCCGTTGGTCTGAACCACCTTGCCGCGAAATTCGTATTGCTCTTCTCCCAAAGCGGGGACCGCCGACAGCGGAAGACAAAGTGTCAATATGAGAACAGCCTTGAACCCCATTCGAGTTTGAAGCCTCCCTCTAGCCCGGATTGTCGCGCTTGATCCGCTTCCTCAACGTGCCTTGGAAGCAGTTGCGCATCTGCATCTTTAATTACAGGAATAGTAAACCTTTATGTAGAAAAACACAACGGACAATTGTCCATTCCCCCTGCTTTCTTATCCAGCTAAATCTCCCTTGACACCACACCACTCTGGGAATAATCTTCCCCTGCTCTTTTATCCAATATCCGTAAAGCTTTTGGGGAGGCCAACGTTATGAAGAGAAAATCTTTATCCACCTTACTCCTTCTATTGTTGATGTCCGGCTTGGGACTATCGCAAGCCCGTCCTCCCCTGGTCGACGAGATGGGATTCGCCGATTCCATACTCGTCAACGGAAAAGTCGTGAGCATGGATGACCGCACCAGTGTTCCCGACACGCCCGGCCAGGTCTTCGAAGCCATGGCCATCAAAGGGGAAAAGATCATGGCGCTGGGAACGGATGCTGAGATCAGGCAATTGTCCGGGTCCAGGACCCGCATCGTGGATCTGGAGGGCAAGACTGTCATCCCGGGCCTGATCGCCACCCACTACCACCTGTTTATGGGTGCCGCCCGCACCTACGGTCCCGGTCAAGGTCTGGTCGACCCCAGCGTTAAGGTCACAGTGGTTGCGGAGAAAACGGCCGAAGGTACGGCCAAAAAACTCAGGGACACCATCGCCAATGCCGTCCAGGTTCAGAATATACCCAATGGCCAGTGGATCACCGTCGATCTTCGGGAGGGTCCAGACAATCGCCGCGGCACCATCAACACCTGGCTCTTTCATGGCGTCATCAACAAGAGACACATCGACAGTGCCACCTCGAACCATCCGGTCATTGTTAAGGCAGGTTCAGTTCAGAACATATTTAATGCTGTGGCGATTGAAGAAGTAAAAAAAATCTTTCCGGACTGGGAGGAACATACCGATCTGGAAAACCGCATCGGGGCCGGCCAGGACGGACAGGGTGCCGTTCCGGAAGCTCAAGGCCTTACTTTCGAACTGTGGTGGAGAGATAAGCCGCTTGAAAATCTCGCTGAAGCGCTCCGCCTTCAGGGACTGGAAGTGCCCAAAATGGGCATCACCACAGTAGCCACTCGCCTTTTGTTCCCCACGAATATTGCCGCCTATCATCTTCTAAATCGACAGGACCAAATGCCCCACCGGCTGGCTTACTATATTGAATCGCAAAGAGGAAACTTTTCGAGTCTGAAGACCACCCGCGAAGTCTACCGGTTTATGGGCGCACCCTGGACGACTCACGCCGCTGGCAACAAGATGCTGTGGTTAAACGGGATGTCCAACGAGGTGTGGGATTCCACTGTGAATGAGATCTGCATGGGTCCGGATGTTCCGGCTCCACCGGAAATCAAGGCGCGCGAACGCTGCCCCGGTCCGGGTTCTAAACCGTGGGAGTCAATCAAAACGGCGATTATAAGCGGATGGCGTCCGGCCCAGGTCCACGGCACATCCAGCCACGGTGCACGCCTCTATATTCAAATGCTTGACGAGGCAATGAAAGAAGGGGGCTTTTCGCTCGAGCACATGCGAAGTCTCAGAACCACCCTGGGACACAACGAATTGATGGGTAACGTTCCTGACGTGATGGCCGGGATAAAAAAGTACGGAATTATCCTCAATGTCAATATGGCTTACCTGGAGGACGTTCCCCAGAACATCCTGGATTATGGTGAAGAGCTCAGGGCATTTGCCATGCCGGTCAAAACGTGGATCGAACAGGGGGTTCGGGTAACCTTCGAGGCGAGGGGCATGGACTTTTGGACCCCCATCTATTCACTGATCACTCGACGCATTCCCAGGACAGGCATATTCGGCAACGTCAAAGGTGGGGAGGACATCGTACTGCTTCCTGAGGAAGCCATTGACCGGGTCACCGCTTTGAAAATGGCGACCACCTGGGCCTCTGAGTACATGCTGGCGGAAGACACGATAGGGACACTGGAGCCGGGCAAGTATGCGGATTATGCTGTGCTGGAGAAGGATTTTTTCAGCATCCCGGTGGAGGAAATCCGCAACGGTATCCCCGTGGTGATGACCGGGCTGGGCGGAAAAATCGTTTATGAGCAAACCCAGTAGACCCAGGAGAAGTTCCTCCAGCTCGGGTCGAAGAGAGTTTCTGGAACGAGTCTGCATGGCCGGTGCGGCTTGGGCCACCAGATCGATCTGGTCCGAAAGCGTCGCTTTGGCGGCCCAATCCCCTCAGCCTGGATCTGCTGATTGGTCGCGCTATGGCTTCGACCTACACAACACACGTTTTAATGGGCAGGAAAACACACTGGGGCGTGGAACTGTCGACCGTCTCAAGCTGAAGTGGCGTCATCAGATTGGCGCGCCCATACAGTCGACTCCCCTGGTCATCGGAGACACTTTGTTCGTGGGGGCCTGGGACGGCCATTACTATGGTCTGGACAGCCGCACGGGCGAACGAAAATGGCAGTATGACGCGGGTGTAAAACCGGCCCCCCCTTTCGGCCTGCGTGAGATCCGCTCCTCGGCCACCTACGACAACGGCAAGATTTTCTTCGGCACTGGAGCAGGAGAGCTGAACTGTGTAGATGCCGCGACTGGCAGACAAATCTGGAAAACGCAAGTGGACCCGGATCCCTCCGCTCGCATCTCTTCGACGCCTAATATCCTGGGAAATAGAGTATTTATTGGCACCTCGGCTGATCATGCACAGATCGCTTGCCTGGATGCAGAAACAGGTGCGGTCCGTTGGCGGTTCTACGTTAACCCACCCGACCGTAGTAACGGAGGTGGTTCAGTCTGGACCTGTGCGGCAGTGGACGAGCAACAAAACATCGTTTACAACGTAACCGGAAATCCTCGTGCGTTTCACCCGCCCGGACCACTGCTCTTCACCGAGAGCATCTTGGCCAACGATCTGGAAACGGGGGAGTTACTCTGGTACGACCAGGTCCGAAATGCGGATCCTTTCGACCTGGACTTCAGTTGTCATCCCATGATCTTTGATGCAACCAGCCCGGGCAAGCGTGGGGCCAGCCGAAATTGTGTGGGCGCAGGCAGCAAAGGCGGGTTTTACACCTGGGACCGCTACACAGGGGAGCTACTGTGGAAAGTGATGCTGACCAACCGGGGCATCCAGGGAGGGCTGGTGTGGAACAGTACGGCAGTGGCCTATAACAAGGTTTATGCCATCTCCAATGCCGTCAACGAATGGACTGGGAGAAGCGAAGCAGGTCGTGCAGTGGGTCTCTCCGAATCTGTCACTGCGGCCCTGCATGCGTTCACGGGAGAAATCGTCTGGTGGCGCCACAACGACGCCATGAACAGATCTCCAGCTTGCGTGGCCAATGGCGTCTTCTACCAGACGCTGATCGATGGAAGCCTGGAGGCGTTGGACGCCGAAACCGGCAAGACGCTATGGGGTTCCCGGCTTGCCAGCAGTTCTCACACGGGTGTTGTGATTGCCAACGGCGAATTGTACACGACCAATGGTGAGCCGAACGCCGCCCCTGTCTCTGTGGATCCGAACGGCAACTATTTCGTGTATGCGTACAGCATCGATGGACAATGAATACGGGAAAACCGCTGAGACCGTGTTCAGGAATTCGACGGCCGAGGAACCGGTGGGCTGTCCCCTCTTTCAGTCTGAACCAGCAGGTAAGCTTTGTCGAAGTCCCGGTTTCAGGGCGCGCTCCATTCGTCGGAGAAAGTCCTCGGGACCAACGAACCCGATGATGCGTTCATCCGTAAGTTCGTTGCCTCGAGCGTCAAGAAAGAGCATTTCAGGGACGCCGGTCACCCCGAACTTCTCACGAAGGCGTTCAGACTCGGATGACTCATAGTCCGACATATCCACCCGGACTCTCACAAAGGACCAGGTGGAATTGATCACCCCTTCATTGCTGAATGTGTGCTCCTCGAGTTCCAGGCAGGGAATACACCAGTCGGCGAAGAATTCGAGAAGGACGGGTTTGCCCTCCTGCCTGGCTCGATAAAGAACACCTGGATCGTACGCTTGCCAGGGAATACTGTCGCCCGATTCCCCGGAACTACAGGCAAGAAAACCCAGGGCCAACAGGCAGAGTCCCGTACCTCTTTTCAATAACTGATGAGCTGTGAGATTTCTAGTCATTGATTTTGATCATTTTATCTGACAAACGTCCTACATATCCATCCCTTAACTTCTTGACTCCATTTCTTGTGGCTGGATAATCAATAGTCAGGAGAAACAATTTATGCCAAAGATGAGTGGTGCGCAGGCCCTTGTCAGACAGCTTGGTTCCGAAGGGGTGACGACGATCTTCGGATTGCCGGGCGTCCAGATCATGGCCGCCTTCGACGCCCTTCATGAAGTTCGGGACGATATCCGCCTGATCCACACACGTCACGAGCAGGCCACCACCTATATGGCCCACGGCTACTCCAGAGTCACGGGCAGGGTGGGCGTTGCTCTGGTGGTCCCGGGCCCAGGCGCGCTCAACGCCGCGGCCGGCCTGGGGACCGCCTATGCCTGCTCTTCACCGGTTCTGCTGATCTCCGGCCAGATCAGGAGTGATGCTCTGGGTAAGGGTCAGGGTCAACTGCACGAAGTGGAGGATCAACTGGACGTCTTCAAGTCGATCACAAAATGGAACTCGCGGGTCACCCGAGCCGAGGAGATTCCTGAAACCGTCCACGAGGCCATGCGTCAACTCAAAACGGGCCGCCCCCGTCCCGTGGAGTTGGAAATCCCGCCCGACACACTGACTGCAACAGGCGACATGGATATCATCCCCTCCCAGGAGTACCCCCGCTCCACGGCCGAACTCTCCGATATCCAGGCAGCGGTCCAGCTTCTGGCCGAGGCTCGGAAACCGCTGATTATCGCCGGGGGAGGGACACTTCTGGCCGAGGCCTCCCAGGCGCTTCTGGCACTGGCCGAGTTTATCCAGGCACCGGTGATGACCACCCCACAGGCCAAGGGAATTATTCCAGAGGATCATCAACTGGCCGTCGGCGCTCACTACGCGCTGGTGGGCCCTTCAAAACACGTCGTCCCTGAAAGCGATTTGATTCTGGCCGTGGGAACCCGGCTGCTCGTCCGAGATGCCAAGATCAAAAGCTATCAGAAGGTGATCCATATCGATGTTGATGCCGGCGTACTGGGCAAGAACCATAAGACCTCGATCGGTATCGAGGCCGACGCCCGAGCGGCCCTGTCTCAGTTGCTGCAGGAGCTTCAGGCTGTCAGCTCGCCGAAGCCCTCCCGCCGGGAGGAGATCGCCGGCTATCGAAGGGCATTTATACAGGAATTGCGGGAGCTGGCACCCCAGCAGGTGGATATCATCGAAATCCTGCGCAAAAGGTTGGACCCGGACGCCATCGTGGTAGCTGGCATCACCAATATCGGCAACTGGAGTCACCTGGCATACCCGGTGAGCCAGCCCAGGACCTACGTCACCTCTTCCTATTTCGGAACCCTGGGTTACGCCTTTCCCACGGCCCTGGGAGCCAAGGTGGCCCGGCCCCAACAACAGGTGGTGGCCCTGTGTGGAGACGGCGGCTTTATGTACAACGTCCAGGAACTTTCAACGGCGGTTCAGCACGGCATCCATGTTCTGGCCCTGGTCTTTAACAACAATTCGTATGGGGCCTCGGAGTGGCACCAGACTCACGATTACAAGGGTCGTTACATTGGCACCGACCTGCACAACCCGGATTTCGTCAAACTGGCCGAGTCCTTTGGTGCGGTGGGGATGAGGACCGAAACCCAAGGGTTCGACGCTTCCCTTCAGGAGGCCCTAGCCGCCAACGCACCCGTGGTTCTGGAGGTCTTGCTTCCCAACCTGATGCCCCCCTTCCATCTCATTTAATACGGGACTGATATCGGATATCGGTGACACCCACGCAATTCCCGAATTAAAACACCGATTCAATATTTCGCTTAACCGATTGCTTCGCTTACTTACGCGTAGGTAGAGTCTCCAGAGGCCCCACGATAAACAGATAGGAGCAGGCTCCCAGCAGGGCCATTCCACCGGCAGCCAGAAGGGCAAAAAAGAAAGAACCCGTGGTTCCCACGATAAACCCGGTGACTATAGGCGCCAGGAGACCACTGATGTTGCCTGCAAAATTTTGAATGGAAGCCAGAGAAGCAACGGCTCCGGGTGGTGCCAGATCAATGGGAACGGAATTGGCCGATGCCGTCGTCATTCTCAGAAATCCCATGCTCAGGGTTAAAAGAGTCACCGTCAACCAGGTCTGGGTGATAAAGGCTGCGCTCACCACCAGGAGGGTGGCCATGGTTAATCCCGTGGCAATCATGCCCTTACGCGACGCTGTCCTGCTCAAACCGCGCCGGATCAGATGATCTCCCAGCCATCCTCCCGCAACCACCCCGATCATCCCCATCCCGAAGAGCAAACCGGTGAGGATTGCGGTATTCCCCAGGGTCATATCCAGCTCTATTGTCAGATAACCAGGAAACCATTTCATGAAAAAGTAGTAGGCGTAAAGATAACCCATTTGCCCCAGCGCGATTCCCCAGGTTGACCGATATCCCAAAAGCGCCGACCAGGGGATCTTGACTTCATCGCTTTCCTGCTCAACCGGGCTGGGCGCGACGGGGTCCTGTGCCCCTTCCCTGGGGTAGAGGGAAAGCCAGGTCAGGCTGAACAGCAAGCTGAGGCCACCAAAGGCGTAGAACACCCATTCCCACCCCAAACCACTGATCAGAACAGCAGCCATAGCGGGTCCGATGGCCAGACCCACCTGACCTCCAAAAAAGCAGAGACCCACCGCCGTGGCCCGCTGATCAGGACCCATCCAACGAGAGATACAGGCTGCCTGTGCGGGAATTCGCATGCTGTGCCCCAGTCCAAACAATGCACGCATGACAAAGAACATGGAGGCGGTGGAAGCAAGAGGCAGAGCCATGGTCCCCATACCCCACACTCCCGCCCCCATTCCCACAATCAGCCAGGGGCCGAATCGGTCCACGATGGGACCGACGAACAACAGGGAGCCCGTGTAGGCCCAGTTCCAACCCGACAGAATAAAGCCCATCGTTTGGGGAGAAATGTCGTAGAGTTCCATCAAGGTCGGCGCCACCATCGCCATGGCAATACGGATGAGATCGGTGACAAACGCCATTCCTCCCACCAGACCTACGACCAGCCACTTTTTCATAGCTTCTCTTGGGCAGGCACAGGGGGTTGGGCACCCCCAGGCACGTCCACTCCAAGATCATCTCTCCCCCGTCCATGGGCTGGAGGCGTGTAAACTCCGCGCTCCTGTAGGCGGCGTATGCTCTCCTGCAGATGCTTGTCCCTGGCCGGTCGAGCCTGGGGCGGTTCATCCATCCAAAGATTCTTCGGATAGATCGGCTCTTCATAGATGGTCCGATACACTTCCACACGCAGGTCCTTCATCCAGTTGCCAAAATAGGCATTGGCCCGATAGTAGCGCAGCGCCTCAATATCGATGATGGCACTCACAAAGCTGTAGTCGCCCGCCTGGTGCTCGGCCACCACCTTGCCCATGTAATCGACAATCTGCGTCTTTCCACCGAACACGTCCATGGGAACCTTCGAGTCCCGGTTGAGATACCAGGCGGCGCAATTCGGTGCCACCACATAGCAGGTATTGTCCAGCGCCCGCGACCTGTTGTGAATTTCGTACCAACCCATCCCCACCCAGGGCTCCGGGTAACTCGGCATATAGAGGAGTTCGGCTCCGTTCATGGCCAGCCCTCGGGCCGTCTCCGGATAGGATCGATCCATGCAGATAAGGGTCCCAATCTTGCCAATAGCCGTGTCGGCAACAGGGAAAAACGCATTCAAATCGGATCCGTAGCGCTCCGTGAAACTGTCCCAGATGTCATGAGGCGTCGTGGAATGCTCGTTGCGATAGACCTGATTCTTGTGATAGCGATGGATGACTTCGCCCTCCGGGTCGAGGATAAAGGCGATGTTAAAGTAGCGGTCGGGGTGGAGCTTGGAGTCTCGAGCTCGACACTGGCCGGCAATGAAAGTTCGGTGCTCTTGTGCCTTCTTACGAAGCTGGTCCAGTTCCGGACCGGGGAACTCGTTAAACCATTCGTTTGCGGCAACGGCATGGTCAAAGCCAAGCCGGGAATCGGCAAAGGTTTGAATGGCCGCCTCCCCCAGAGTGACCAGCTTGACCGGATATTGCAGGGCCGCCATCCAGATGGCTGCGTCCATCGCTTCGCAGATGGTCTCGATGTTCTTGTCCCAATCCTGGGGCGTCTGACAGTTGTGGTGGGGCGTTTGCAACGCCACTGCGGTGTACGGTTCAATCATGAGTGGGCTCCTCCTTTGGCATTCTTCTTCAAACCTGTCCTCACACATTTAATTTTTGCGGGATACCGGCTAGAATGCTAATACTCGAACCGACTAAAGACAACGAAAATCACTGAAAGGACTCGGTGGTTTAGGAGAGGGGAACAATGAAACGAACAATCCACTTCACTCTGGTTGTACTCCTGACGGCAATCCTTACGATGTCCTGTCAGGTAGAAGACCATTCAAACGTCACTGTCGTCAAGGCCGGATTGCTCATCGACGGCACCGGGAACCCACCCCTGAGAGATGTGCTGATTTTCATCGAGGGCAGCAGGATCACCCAGGTCACTCAACAAGAGGAGATCCCCCAGGGGGCAACCGTGATCGACGCATCCCAACAGGTGGTGATGCCGGGCTTGATCGACACGCATGTCCACCCGGGCGACCGGGCGAATGCCGGACCGTCTGCCGAGTACCGAGCTTCGGTTATCCAGCATCTCAAACAAGCCTTGGCCTTCGGCGTGACCACGATCTTCAGTCTTGGCCTGGATCCGGACTCCAACTTTGCCATCAGAGACGAAAGTTGGGGTGATGATTTTGAGGGATCACGCATGTTGACGGCCGGTACCGGATTTACTGCCGTAGGCGGACACCCCACCCAATTGGGCTCGGATTTGCCCAACCAGATCGACGATCCCGCCCTGGCCCGACAACGCGTTCGGGAATTAGCTGCTCAGGGGGTCGACGGCCTTAAACTTTGGGTCGCGCCGATCGGCGGCCTGCCGGTCATAAAGGCGGAAGTGTCAAGAGCCATCATCGATGAAGGGCACAAACACAATCTCAGAGTCTTTGCCCACCTCAACACAGCCGAGGATACCCAGACCCTGATCGAGGCCCAGCTGGACGGAGTGACTCACATTGCCTGGGACGACTATGAAGAGGAGACGATCCAGCTCATGCTAAAACAGGGCACGACGGTGGCCCCGATGCTTGTGCAAAAGAAAAAGGGACTGGTCTTCTCAGAGGACAGCGAGCTGTTTGAAGACCCCTTTGTCCGGCGAGTACTGGGCCAAGAGGTGGATAAGTTAAAAGAAGCCCTTGCCCAGACAACTCCGGAGGCTCTGGAGAGATGGTCTCAAAGCTACCAGCAGGGCAGGAAGAATTTCGTGCGATTAAAAGACGCGGGGGTGAGGTTGGCGGTGGGCACCGACTCCAATACCAGCTTCGCCCCCGTGGGCCTCATCACCCATAAGGAAGTCGAAGCATTGGTGGAGGCGGGCTTGAGTCCTATGGAGGCCCTGGTTGCCGGCACCCGAGGATCGGCCGAATGGGCCGGCGCTTCCGACAGGGTGGGGACCCTTGAACCCGGCAAGCTGGCGGACATGATCATTCTGGAGGAGAACCCTCTAGACAACATCAGGAACACGCGGAAGATCGCCAAGATTATTCTGGGAGGACGAGTCGTAGAATAGGGAGACGTGTTCATTCTTTAATTCGGGGACAGACTACTCATTCCCCAATTTGGAAATTGGGGAATGAGTAGTCTGTCCCCGAATTAAATGTTATTTCTTGCGACTGTAGTAGCCCTGCCGAGTCCTTACCCGGCCCTTGTCGATATCGACCTCAACTTTTATTTTCCGGAATTTTCCGTCCTTTTCCAAGTTACTGGGAACGTAGCCAATCGTGTAAAGGCTGCGCATTTCTTCTGCGATCTTGGCAAAGGCCTCCCCCAGATTGCTCAGATTACCGGCCGCGTCGAAACGGGCTCCTCCCGTTACCTCAGCCAATTGGCTGAGGTAGCTGCGGGCCTTCATGTACTCTCGCTCCACTTGCTCCCTGCGCCCATCATCCGGGTAACGACCGCCGGGGTCGCCAGGATATCGCTGGGGAGTGGGCTGCGGCATGGGAAAGGGAAAGGGGCTGCTAGGCGGAGTCCCTAACGGTCCCGGGCCTCCCGAGCTGGGATTTCGCAAGCCCGCCAGAGTATCGGCTTCGGTGTTAAAGAAAATCGGATAGATGGTGACTTCCGCCTCCTTGGCCACCTCCACCGTTTCCTTGGCCGAAGAGGTTGGACTGGTCGTGTCCACACCATCGGTAAAGAGCACCATAACTTTTCTATACGGCTGCTCCCGAAGCTGCTCCAACCCTAGATAGACCGCTTCAAAGAGCTGAGTGCTTCGTCCGGAACGAGTCATCTTGATGGCTCGTTCGACCGCTTGCTTGTTTTGAGTAAAGTCGGTATCCAGATAAACATCATCGTCAAAGGAAATCACCATCACCTCGTCATCGGGATGAATCTGATCCAGGAACTCAATGGCGGAATCCTGAATCCTGGCCAGCTTGCCCACCGTGCTGTAACTGGTGTCCAGCAACAGTCCGACACTAAAGGGAGCATCCACAGGGAAAAAGTTTTGAACCACCTGCTCCTCCCCGTCCTCAAAGATGCGGAAGTTTTCCTTCTGCAAACCCGTCAACGGTTTTCCGTTCCGATCGGTAACCAGCACATTGACGACGATCGTTTCGACATTAACCGTGAACCGTCCGCTGGATTCCTGGTCCTGATCTTCCTGAGGAGTGGCTCCGGGTGTACCCACAGAGAACACCGCTAAGCCCACGATACCTATAAAAAGGATAGGGAGAGTCTTCCACTTGAGTTTCATAGCCTAGGCTCAATCACTACGATGACGTTGGCAGGTAGGAGTTGCGGGGCGATCCCTGATTCGCTCGAGAGCAAGGTTCTCGCTAGGGATCTCGTCTGAACACCACAAAGAATTTCTCATCGAAGAGATCGATCTCCTGCATCACCGGGAAGCCGGCGGCAGCCATCCATCTCCGCACCTGCTCCTGAGTAATGTGCATCTCAGGCTGATTCCGGTGAGGGCCGTCGGGGCGATCAAAGAACATGTCAATAACGACGACGCGACCGTCGGGCTTCACATAAGTGGCTAGCGTCTTGAGGTAGGCCTGGCGTTTTTCAATGTGATGAAGGACATCATGAAAAAAGGCGACATCGACTGGCGTGGGCAAGTTGGGATCTTCGAATTCTCCCAGCACCGGCTGAATGTTTGTGACCTGTTCCTCCCTGGCCCGTTGGGCGATGTGATCGAGGAGACCTTGATCGACATCAACGGCCAGGAGTGTCCCTGTGGGAGCCACCGCCTGTGCCAGCGGTCCGGAAAAAACACCCGTTCCGGCACCGATGTCGGCTACCACGTCCCCTGGTTTCAAATTCAGGCGCGATACCACTTCCTCGATTTTCAGCCCCGAGACCCTCTGTTCTCGGTCCAGGACGGTGGCCCAATCGTCAGCCGAGCGGCTTCCCAACTGAGCGGAAGCCTCGGACAGGCCGACGACAAGCACCAGCAAGCCCAACAATCCAATCTTTGGGAGATCTTTCAAAGTCATCATCCTGGCTCTCCTTCCTTCGAAGTCAAGACACTGAAAACAGGAATTAGCTTCGAGCGGATCTCCGCGATCGATCCCTCGAACTGTACGCCGAACGCTCCGCCACCTCCGTGTTCGATGAGCTCAGAGATGGTGTGGACCACTCTGGAAGACAGCTTGCCTTCCAGCTGAACGACTCCCTCCTCAGCTTCAAAGGTAAGTGCTACTTCGGCGCCTTCAGGAGGGACAGCGCTGACTTCGGAGACCAATGCGCCGCCGAAGGAAATGTTGGCGATCAGCCCCTTGGTGAGGCCGTCTTCCCACTTGACCGAACAGGGCATGGAAACCCGCCAGCGTCTATACTGGCGCCTTTCTTTCATCGTGAGTGCAATGCTAGCTCTTGAGGTGTTGAAAGGCAACCCTTCTGAATGGTGATGGGTGCATGGTGAATGGTAATCACAGGCGCCCGTCGGGCGCGTTCCAGGTTCCAAGTTTCAGGTTCCAGGTTTGGAATTTGGAATTTGTTTGGAATTTAGGATTTAGGATTTAGGATTTCAGCCGGTCCGCCGGCTGTGGTCTGCGGTCACCGATGCAGCGAGTAGGTAATCTTTAAAATCAGGGAGCGGTCGGATTCTCCCGAAAAGACACCGTCGGTAAAACGGGTCTCATTGTAAACGATAAAAAAGTTGTCGATGGTGCGGAAGATGTAGTTGAAGCGTACTTGGAGTGCCGCCAGGTCGCCCGTACTGTTGTATTGGAGAAAGGTCGAGGTGAGGAGGCTATTGGTAAAGGAGATATCGGCACGCAGCCCGAAGAGATGGGTGTTGAAAGATCCCTCGATCAGATCGATATCGTTGAATTGGTAACTGGGGCTGAAGCTCATCTTCTCGTTGGGTCGAACTTCTCCAGCCAGGTTGAAAGAATTCCTGGTACCGTTGTAAAAATCCCCAAGAGTGAATCCAGCGCTGGCGGCCAGCTTCCTGCCATTAAAAGAGCTAAAGCTCGCCCCGCCTGCGTTCCATTCGTAAAGTCCCTCAGGCAGAATGACGCCAGGAGCGATTGTAAAGGGTCTGAAAAGGCGTTCCACATCGTTTCCAAAATCAAACTGCACCTTATCGCCACTCTGAAAAACGATGTCAAACCCCAGGTCGGCATTGCGGGATTTCAGGACTCTATCCTCATTGTGATGGTAGACGAGGCTGGGTTGGATTTCGAAATTGCGAATGAGTTCCCCGCCAGGGCGGGGTTTTAAGATCACCCTGGAGCCGATGGTCCGATCTTTGCGGCGAAGAAACCCAATTCCCGGAATAAAATTGGGTTCAATGTCCATGTAGTTGATCCCGGCGGTAAAAAAGTCGGTTCGCCATTCAGCACCAACCTGAGTCAGCCAGTCGTTGTCACTGATCCCTGAAGTAAATGATTTTGCCAGCATACCCATCAGGTGAAAATACTTCTTCAAGACGAATCTTGCATCCAGGCCAGCCAGGCGATTGTAGAGTCCTCCACCCTGCCGGTTAGTGAAGATGGCGCCGAAATAAGAGCGTCCCAAAATCTCCCTGCGAAACCGGGCTACTGTGAAGTTTTCTCCCGGCCGGCCTTGATCGTCATTCGTCTGCAGGTTGAGAAATCCCAGGTCATATGCCCCGACTTTTCCAGTCAGCTTGCCGCCGGCAAGAATCGGGATCTGCTCCCCGGCGTCGGACAGGCCAATTCTCCGGCTGTGAAACAATTCCACGGGAGGCGGACCAAAATGCAGCAGGCCCATGCCCATGCGCAATGATTCGGCACCCTCGATAAAAAACGGACGCTTTTCCCTGAAGAAAAGACTGAATCGAGTCAGATTGACCTGCTGTGCATCCACCTCGACCTGTCCAAAATCGGGATTGAAAGCCAGGTCAGCGGTGAGATTTGAGGTCACAGCAATCTTGAGATCATCGATGCCCACATCCCCCACTGCTTCTGTCCCTTCGGGAACTAAAGTGGCCGCGAAGTTCTCCACTCCCCCAAGAAGGTAAGGACGGATACGAATGCGTTCCTCTTGCTTGATATCGATAATTCCTTCCAGATGTCCGGCCTGCGAAATGTGATAAAAGTCAAAGTCGCGCTCCCAACCCGACCAGTAAACGGACTCGTTTTTCCTCTTGATCACTCGCTCGAAATTGATACCCCAAACCTGTTCCTCTGCTCCCGAAAACCGGAGTATCTTGAAGGGGATGGAATATTCGGCACTCCAGCCCTGATCGGTCCTCACCGCCGCCGCTGTCCACTGCTCGTCCCAGGCCCGGTCAAAGTTGTGGTTTTCCTGACGAATCACTGCATCATAGCGGGTCCCGAGTGGGTTCAGTCGGAAGATAAAAGCATTGCGGTGATCATGGAACGAATCGATAGCGACCGTGAAACTGTCATCGTTGTCAAGAGGGCTGTCTCTCTGCAAGTCGGAAGCCCGAATCTGAAGCGGATCGCTGTCCAGAAGTTCAACGCCTATATAAAGGTGAGTTTGATCATACACAATGTAGACTGAAGTTCGTTCGGTCGCTTCCTCTCCCTCCACAGGCTCCCTCTGATAGAATTCCGACGCTCCAGTCACGTTCTGCCACACGGGGTCATCCAGCCGACCGTCGATGGCGGGAGCTTCCTCCACCCTTTTGCCTCTCATTACAGGTCGGTCTTCAGTGGGCGAGGTCTGCGCAAACACTGCCTGGGAAAAAAACAGGAGGCCCAGCAGGAGAAAGGTTCCTCTACGATCTGTCGCAGCTTCAGAGCAGAAAAGAATCACGATAGCGCATTATAGAACAGCTTCCCTATCTGGCGTGACTTTTTGCATCCTTTTCATGGACCTTCTACAATGGTTATCGACACGAACTATTGACCAAGCGAGGCATCAACCATGCGTATAACCCTATCCATTTGCTTGTTAACCGGATCGTTTCTGGCCCTGAGCTGCAGTTACCTTACCGACATCGGTGGGGGTGGGTCCTCCACGGACCTGCAACCTCGAGGTCCGGTCTCGCTCGACAAGAACGATTATCCCGTCTTTCCCGATGCTGACGCGGGGGCCGATTCCTCTGTCTCTGCCGAGGAAGGGGGAAAAGGATTCACCGGAGAAGGATGGGAGACCAATACCGATTTTGACTTTATCGGGGATCCTCGGGCTGTGAAGGGAGGACTGCTTCGAGAGGCCATGTCCGATTTTCCCGGTACGCTGCGAATCGTTGGTCCGGAATCCAATACCATGCTCAACTCGATGCTGGGGGGAATGGTTTACGAGACCCTCTTGAGTCTGCATCCCACCACCCTGGAATACATTCCCGCCCTGGCCACCCACTGGCAAATCTCCCCCGACAAAGTGACCTATCGCTTCCGAATCAACCCCAATGCCCGCTGGGCCGATGGCCAACCGGTCACGGCAGAGGACGTCGTTGCCTCCTGGAACTTCAATATGGATGAGGGTTTACAGGACCCGTTTTCCCGCATGACCTGGAGCAAGTTTGCACAACCTTTCGCCGAGAGCAAATATATTGTTCGGGTCCAAAGCACCAAGGTGAACTGGCGCAACTTCCTCTATTTTTCAGGGTCGATGCCTATTTTGCCGGCCCATCTCCTCAAAGATATGGATGGAGAAACATACATCCGTGATTACAACTTCAAGATGATGATGGGGAGTGGCCCTTACGTCATTCATGTACAGGATATCAACAAGGGAAACTCCATAACTATCCGTAAGCGCAACGACTATTGGGCCGAGAAACATCGTCGAAATGTGGGCTTGCATAACTTTGAGCAGATCATGGAAATCGTGGTGCGAGACCGTAACCTCGAGTTTGAGATGTTCAAGAAGGGCGATCTCGACTATTACTTCGTCAACCGTGCCCAAATGTGGGTGGAAGAGCTGGATTTCGATCGGATCCAACGGGGTCTCATTCAAAAACGGAAGATCTTCAATCACTCGCCAAACGGAGTCCAGGGCCTTGCCTTCAATATGCGCAGAGTACCTTTCGATGACACCCGGGTGCGAAAGGCCCTCTTTCACCTGCTCAATCGGGAACAGCTGATCGAAAAACTCATGTACAACCAGTACCAGCTTCAGCATTCCTACTATACCGGCAGCGTTTATGAAAACCCCGATAATCCAAAGATCTCATACGATCCGGGCCTAGCCTTGAAACTACTAGCTGAAGCAGGCTGGAAGAATCGGGACGAGAGAGGACGGCTGGTGAAGCGAGGTAAGCCATTGGAACTGGAAATTCTGTATGCCTCCAAAGCCTCGGAAAGGATGTTGACCGTCTATCAGGAAGACCTGCGCAAAGTGGGAATCAACCTCAATCTGCGGCTGGTGACACCGGAGACGTTGTTCAAGCTCGTCATGGAGCGACAATTTGATATCGTCTCGATGGGATGGGGCGGATTGTTGTTCCCGAACCCGGAGAATTCATACCACTCCACACTGGCCGATGTGAACAATACCAACAATATCACGGGAATCAAGAATCGTAGAATCGATGAAATCACCGACGCTTATGACACCATGTTCGAACTGGATGAACGCATTGCCGCCATTCAGGAAATCGATGGCATCCTGACAAATCTCTACCTCTATATTCTGGAATGGACGGCCCCCTATACGCGAATCGTGTATTGGAACAAGTTCGGACACCCGATCGGATACATCTCCAGGATCGGGGACCACAGAGACCTCCCCTCCATGTGGTGGATCGATCCAGAAAGATCACAAAAGCTGAATGAGGCCCGGGGCGATTCAACCATTCAATTAAACGTGGGCCAGAGTGAAGATCGGTACTGGTTGGAGTTCGACCAAGTGGAGCAGCAGGCGCCCTCCCCTTAGAACACCATGACCGCCTACTTCATCCGCCGGTTCCTGCTGATCATACCCACTTTCCTCGGCATCACCCTGGCTGTCTTCCTGATCATGCAGTTTGTCCCCGGAGGCCCCATTGAGCGTCAAATCATGAGCTACCAGATGGCGTTGGCTCAGGAGGGCGGAGGCGGCGGGGACGCGCTGAGGCTGGATTCCAATATTCCTGAAGCGGCGATGGAGGAGATGAAGCGTTACTACGGGTTCGACAAGCCCGTCCATATTCGTTACGCCCAGTGGCTCTGGAACGTGTTGCAACTCAATCTGGGCCGATCCTACATCTACCAGGAGCCGGTGTGGGATGTCATCAAATCACGCTTTCCCGTCTCTATCTTCCTGGGCCTCACCGGTTTTTTGCTGAGCTACCTGGTATGCGTGCCGCTGGGGGTGTTCAAGGCCATTCGACACGGATCGCGCTTCGATTTCACCAGCAGCTTCATTGTCTTTCTCGGCTACTCGATCCCCGGATGGGCGCTGGGAACCGCCTTATTGGTGGTGCTGGGAGGAGGAAGCTTCTGGGACCTCTTTCCCCTGGGCGGATTCCGACCCATCCAGTGGGAATTTCTTAATTTCGGACAGAAGATCGTGGCCCAGCTCCATCACATGTTCCTTCCCGTGGTCTGCTATATGATCGGCTCGTTTGCCACCCTAACCATTCTGACCAAGAACTCTCTGATGGAAAATCTGGGACAGGATTACGTCCGGACCGCCTACGCCAAGGGCCTGAGTGAGCGGCGGGTCATCTTTGTGCATGCCCTGCGGAATTCCCTGATCCCCATCGTCACCGGTCTGGGACATTTCTTCAGCCTGATTCTGGCCGGCTCCTTTCTGATCGAGAAGGTGTTCAATATCGACGGCATGGGCTATCTGGGATATACCTCTATCCTGCAAAGAGACTACCCGGTGGCTCTGGGAATCGTGGTCATTTCCAGCCTGCTCATGCTGATGGGCAACATTATCTCGGACATCATCTACGTGTTTGTCGACCCACGGATACGGTTTCAATAATGAACCAGGTCCAACCCCCTTCCCTGTCCATCTTCCGCAAGCGTTGGCGCAAGTTTCAGAGCCTCAAGCGAGGCTACTACTCGTTTCTGGCTATTCTGGCACTCTACCTGGTCTCCTTCGTGCTGCCTCTGCTGGTCAGCAACCAGCCGCTTCTGGTCCGCTATGAAGGCGAATTCTACTTCCCCAAGCTGCGCTTCCACAGCCCCGCCGCTTTCGGTCTGGAGGCCATCGGCGAACCCGACTACCGGGAGATGAAGCAACAGTTTGCCGTTGAAGGAGAAGGCAACTGGGTCCTTCTGCCTCCTTACCCTTACAGCCCCTATGAATCCCTTCTCGAGTTGGAGGGTGTCCCTCCCCACCCGCCTTCCCTTGAGCATCCCTTTGGTACCGACGATCGAGGCCGGGACGTCTTCGCCAGGCTCGCCTATGGCTTCAATATCTCGATGACCTTTGCCCTACTGGTTCTCATCTTTAGCTTTGGGCTGGGGATTGCCGTGGGTGGATGGCTTGGTTACTTCGGGGGAAAGTGGGACATTCTGGGACAACGGTTCATCGAAGTCTGGTCCTCTCTGCCCTTTCTCTACACCATCATGATCGTCAGCTCAATCGTGGTTCCCATCTATCTGCCCGGAAGAAGTCAGCTCGTGCAGCCATCCTTCTGGCTTTTGATCTCCATCATGTCCGCATTTGGCTGGATGGGAATCACCTACTACATCCGCGGCGAGTTCTACCGCGAAAAGGCCAAAGACTATGTGGGGGCTGCCATCGCCATGGGGGCGTCGGACTGGACCATCATGTTCAAGCATATTTTGCCCAACGCCATCAACCCGGTGGTTTCCTTCGCCCCCTTTGCCATCGTGGGTAATATCGGAGCGCTGGTGGCCCTGGATTTTCTGGGATTCGGCCTGCCTGCCCCCACTCCCAGCTGGGGTGAGCTGATTGGACAGGGCATGAGTTTTTTGACCAAGTGGTGGCTGGTGTTTTTCCCTCTGGCCGCTCTTTTTCTGACCTTGCTCCTCATCGTCTTGATCGGCGAGGCGATTCGTGAAGCCTTCGACCCCAAGGAGTTTTCCCGATTGAGATAGGAATGCTCTATGTCTAAAAAATTGCTGCAGATCCAGGGTCTCAAAACCCACTTCAAAACCGAATCCGGCATCGCCGAAGCGGTTGACGGGGTCAATCTGGATATTTTCGCCGGAGAAGTGCTGGGTCTGGTGGGGGAATCGGGCGCGGGAAAGAGTGTCACGGCTTTGAGCATTCTGCGTCTGATTCCCAACCCTCCGGGAGAGATCGTAGCCGGCTCAATCCTGTTTCGGGGACAGGACCTGCTGAAACTTTCCTGGCAGGAGATGCGAAAAATCCGCGGTAAAGAGATCAGCATGATCTTCCAGGAACCGATGACCTCCTTGAATCCGGTCTTCACTATCGGAATGCAGTTATCCGAAGTGGTCTTGGAACACGAGGGATGTTCCAAGCAGGAGGCATTCGACCGGGGTGTTGAGATGCTCAAGCTGGTGGGAATTCCGGAGCCGGCCCTGCGCATGTCCGAGTACCCCCACCAGTTCTCGGGAGGAATGCGACAGCGCGTCATGATCGCCATGGCGCTGGCCTGCAACCCCTCACTGCTGATTGCCGATGAGCCCACCACTGCCCTGGATGTCACTATACAGGCCCAGATACTGGAATTGATGCTGGGAATCAAGGAACAGCGAAAGGATGCGGCAATCCTGTTGATCACCCACAACCTGGCGGTGGTGGCGGAAACCTGCGACCGTGTGGCGGTAATGTATGGCGGCCGGATTCAGGAGATTGCTCCGGTTATAGAACTGTTCAAAAACCCACAGCATCCTTATACGCGGGGGCTGCTGGCCTCCTTACCCAGCCTGGATGGAGAGAAAGCTGAGCGGCTTCCGGCCATCCCCGGCAATGTACCCGATATTCAGGATCTGCCGGTGGGCTGCAAATTTGTGACCCGATGTCAGGAAAAGCTCGATCACTGTGAATTGACCGAACCCCAATTGCTGGAAATCTCCCCCCGGCACTGGGTGCGCTGTCACCTGATGGACGAGGGCAGGCCCTAAATGGAGAAGATTCTCGAAGTTAAAGATCTGCGGGTCCGCTTTCCCGTTTTCGGCGGGGTCTTCCTGCGTAAGATTGCCGAGGTGAAGGCGGTCGACGGAATGAGCTTCGATCTCCTCAAAGGCGAAACCCTGGGCCTGGTCGGCGAGTCGGGCTGCGGCAAGAGCACGGTAGGACGCGCCATCGTCAACATCCTGCGCGCCATGAATTACGGTGTGGAGATTTCCGGGCAGGTGCTCTACCACGACTCGGGTCAGACGGTAGACCTGAACCAGCTGAGCCGGTCGCAGATGCGTCCCTACCGCTCTGCCATCCAGATGATCTTCCAGGATCCCTATTCTTCGCTCAACCCCCGTTTGACGGTCAGCCAGATCGTGGAGGAACCTCTCAAGATCCATGGCAACTATTCCAAGAGTGAACGTCAAGATCGAGTGGCTTGGCTGCTGGAAAAGGTGGGTCTAACGAGCCGGCACGCCGCTCAGTACCCTCATGAATTTTCCGGTGGACAGCGCCAGCGTATCGGCATCGCTCGAGCCTTGTCGACAAATCCCAAGATTGTCATTGCCGACGAGCCGGTCAGCGCACTGGATGTATCCATTCAAGCTCAGGTTGTGAACCTGATGCAGGACCTGCAGGAAGAGTTCAACCTTTCTTATATCTTCATCGCCCACGATCTCTCGGTCGTCCGCCACATTTCCGATCGAATCGCCGTGATGTACCTGGGAAACCTCGTCGAGCTGGGACCAGGCGAGAGTGTTTACAAAAACCCCATGCATCCCTACTCCCGCGCCCTGCTTTCGGCCGTTCCCCGTCCCGACCCTACGGCCACCCACGAGGAAAGAATCCGCCTGGTTGGGGACGTCCCCAACCCCATCCGAAAACCCTCCGGATGCAGCTTTCATACCCGCTGTCCCATCGTCCGTCCGTCCTGCTCGGAAGAAGAGCCGACCCTGGAGATGAGAGAAGACCGCGTCGTGGCCTGTCCGTTCAGCTGACCGCAATGAACACCTGGACCCTGGAACCTGGAACTTGGAACCTGGAACGCGGGCGAAGCCCGCTCTCCATGTTGCCTGGCTGTAAACACTCGTTTACGTTTTGGTCGACTTACTGGCCCTGTGCAGGGTCCTGTTTACTTCTTCGAAAGCCCTATAGGACTGGCTTTCTGAAAAAATATAGGCATTTTTTGCCCATTGGAACGGAACTTGCTTTTCTTTGTGGCATGTCGAATAAATATCTAGTTCTAGCTGATATCGAAGGCGAAGTTAAGTTCCTGTGCATGAGGTCAAATGGATCCACAGAAGAAGTGGAACGACTCTGTTACGAGATGACAGAAAAGCTGTTCTCGAAACAGAAGGTAGGCAAGCTTTGGGTCGAGCCATGACCCTTGGGCAGCATGACCAATCAGTCGCTTACGGGTTCCATTGAACCGTTCTTGACTAGACGGGCCAGTTAGTTTCTGAAGGACGTCACTTCAGCAATCTACTTTTTTCGGGTCTAATCCTCGATAGCAAACCGATCACTTGCATCTCGACGGGTTAATCCCCAACCAAACGGAAATTTCAGAGGGTAGGAGATAAATGGGGAATATACTTATGATCATTTCGCGCATCAAAGGGGGACTGATGCTTGGTGGCATTGGATTAGCCCTTTGGAAAGGTGCATTTGCACCGATGGACTGGGCAGTGCACTTCCTGGCAGCGATCTCGCCAACCTTCAGAGACGCCGTCTACCGAGAGGCGACCAAAGGCTTCGATTTGATGCACTCAGCCGCAAGTTTCACAATCCTGGCACTGACGGTTGTGGCGATCGGCTATGTCGGTCTCTGGGGCGCCCACTACCTTCTAAAACAGTTCAGCCCCAAGGAACAGCCTCAATCCCTTTTCCAATTCGCCAAACATCACATCATTTTCAATGCCGTTGCCATCATGATCATTCTGAGCAGTTTGATCGTGAACATGCAGCTAAGCTACAGCAAACAGGTCATGACCTACTCGATGAACTCGATCGAGGTGCTGGCATCGGAGATCCCGGATGCCACCCGCTTGCGACTGCGACTGGATTTCTTTTGCATTAGAAACGCCGACGATTTCTACCTCTTGAATGAAAAGCTTCACAAGCTGTCTGAGGAAACGGGCACTCAACTCCCGACCTTTAAACCCGTCTAAGTTCCTCTCTAACATTGATTTGTCTGGAGACAATTAGGGACAGGCCCCCCTGAGGGCCTGTCCCTAATTGTCTCCAGATGAATCCCAAGCTTTCCACACCCAAGAAGCCGCTCTGAGAGCGGCCTCTAAAACATCAGGAAAAAGCGAGCTAGCGACCCCGTCGGCCCCGGGCCATCACGATCTGACTGCCACCTTGACCATTAGGTTCGGTCCAGGCCACAAAGACCCCCTTCTGGTTGTCTCCCGCTAACGTAGGATAGGAAATGGAGGCCCCGTTGCCCGGAACGGCAGTTGGCGTCCCCACCTCGCCCTCATCACTGATTTCAGACACGTAGGCGGTCACCGGACCCCACTCATCCTCCTGACCCACGGCACGGCCTTCGAAAACCAGTAGAGCTCGGCCATCAAAGGCCTGACTCAACACCGGGTGATTGGCATAGACGATGCCCGAGGAGACGTAAACGGCTGGAGCAAAGCTGGCCCCTCCGTCATCCGACCAGGAGAGGCGAATACCAGGCTCTGAATCACCCCCACCCGTGAACCAGGCGATATAGAGCCGGTCTCCCACTTGAAGCAGAGAGGGCCCGGAATGGGGACAGCCCTCAATTTTCCAGTTGTCTTCGGCGACTCGCACCGGTGGATCAAAAGTCTCGCCACCGTCCCGGGAAGTGGCAACCACCATGTCGCGTATGCTCCCTGGGAAAATATTTCTCCAACTCACAAAGACCTCGCCCCCACTCCCAAAGGCCACGGGGGGTCTGCAACAGTCACAAACCTTCGGCGCCACGAGAATGTTCCGTCCGAAGCTGACTCCACGATCTGTTGATTTGGCGAGATAGACCGAGGTATTCGGGTCCGGATCATCCAGGCCGTCACGATCATCCAACCAGGCAGCATAGAGATCACCGTTGGGTGCCACGCTCAGCGAGGCGAAGCCATTTCTGGATGGGACTTTCTTATCGGTGACCTGGAAGGGTGGATCAAAACGATAGCCCAGATCCAGAGAACGCGTAAACATCAGGTCTGTTTTCCCACCCTCGGTATCCTGCTCCCAAAGCACATACATCTCTCGGACATGTCCCAAGACCAAACTGGGACTGTTTTCGCCATGCGAACTGACGCTGGCTTCTGGCGCACTCAGGGGCTTCGGAGGGGTAAATGAGTCCCCGCCACTGCTGGAACTGAACAGACCTAATCGCGAGATTTTGTCTTCTGTGTAAACACCCAGCAGGAACAATTTTCCCGCAGCCCGCAGGGCGACACTGGGATGTCTCGAAGACTCGATTTGAAGAGGTTCCAAGATAGCCCGGGAGTCGGGTTCGAATCGGTAGGCTGGAGCAGAGGGAGTGGAGTTCGCCAACCCCTCCTCGATATCAGAACAGGCACTCAAGGCCGTCAGAAAGACCGCACTCACAAGCAGTAAGCCGATATTTTTCATGGATTTACCCCGCTGAGCTGCAGAAGTTAATAATAATTTTCGTAAGTATACCTCTAAACTTGCTTGCCCTTCAAATAGAATATTATGCATGAAAGGTGCCCGCGGCAATCCAACTCCAGCCCCCAAAAGGTGGTAATCTGAAATTGCTGTCACAGCGGCTCAGATTTAGGATCTAGGCCGCAAAGGGTGGCGCTAGAATATGTTGAATGGCAAGAAGGTGGTCGTTGTAATACCTACCTACAACGCCTCGAAGACACTTCGTAAAACGGTCGAGGAGATCCCCAAGGATGTCGTGGATCAGGTCATTGTGGTGGATGACGCCAGTCATGATGACACTGTCAAAGTTGCGACATCGTTGGGAGCTTTGACCTTTGTCCACGAGGCAAATCTTGGTTACGGCCGCAATCAGAAGACCTGCTACAACGAGGCGCTGAAACTCGACGCAGACATCGTCATCATGCTGCATGGCGACTACCAGTACACCCCGCTCCTCATCACGGCCATGGCGAGTCTGATCGCCTATGAGCAGTTCAGCGTTGTATTAGGTTCCCGCATTCTCGGAGTTGGTGCCCTGGCTGGAGGCATGCCCAGGTATAAATACGTGTCCAACCGGTTTCTAACTTTGTTCCAGAACCTTTTTCAAAGCCACAAGTTATCCGAGTATCATACAGGTTATCGGGCCTTTTCTCGTCGAGTTCTGACCACACTACCCTTGATGGAAAATTCCGACGATTTCGTCTTTGACAATGAAATGCTATCTCAGGTCATCTACTTCGGTTTCGGTATCGGCGAGGTGAGCTGCCCTACCAAATATTTCGAAGAAGCCTCCTCAATCAATTTCAGTCGTAGTGTCAAATATGGCTTTGGGGTGCTCTGGACTTCATTGCGGTTCCGAATACAGCGGTGGCACTTGGGCAAGTTCCGGATCTTCAACCCCTCGGGTCGCAAACTTCCGGTTGTGGAAGAAATTCAACCCTACTACAGTGCTGCGAACACATCGGACTGATCTTTTAGAGTTTGGTCAGCCCGCATTTCTCACACCTGCTCGTTACGAAGCGGCGGAAGGGCCGGCCTGGCAAGGCGCGCGACTGAGGCCCCCGCAAACGTACTGTAGGGTACGTTGAGGAGGCCGACGGAGTGCAACGCAGTAAGGCCGGATCATTGCGCCGATGCAGTAGAGGAGGTGTGAGAAGTACGGGCTATTTCTTGCGCCAACCGTCCACAACCATCAGCCGTACATTTTCGTATCCGTTCACCCGGCCATCGAATGGAATCCTGACAAACTGAGCTTGCAGGCCGTTGGTTAGAAGAAACCAATTGACCTGTAATGACCACGCATCGATGTAAGGTACGACAAGCCAGCCCCACGGAGAATGTGGGGCTGGCGGCAAAGAAGGCACAGCTGCTTCAGATTCTGGAAAATAGATGTCGCCAACAACCCACACGCGATTGCCAGATTGAAGAGTTTTGGCAACCTTGCTAAGTATATCGTCAATAGGATTTGGGGACTCCATCTTGGCCTTCACTAATTCGTAGCGATGTATTGTATGATCGGCGATGGCTGGAAGTGTCATCCAATTCGCAGATCCCCTGTAGTAGCGACTAAAACTGATCCCATAAAACCAGGGTTCCACAAGGATAAAATCCTCCTCAGAGGAGAACTCTTCCAATCTCTGTATGGCGAGGTCGATATTCGTCTGGCGCACCTGCACTTGCTGCCACGCGGGAACCAGCAAGGCCCCTGCAATGATGATGACAATGGTCAGCCGTGCAACTCGCATCCATGTAGTTTTTGTAAGCAAGTGAATAACGCAGTCAAGGGTTACAGCAACCAGGGCGATGAGTGGAAGGTAGTGCCAGGGGCGAGTGAAATAGCTCAGTATCTCCAGAAATACGTAGTATGCTCCGATCGCTATGACCATCGCCAGGACACAAAAAAACAGAAGGTCCTTGGGTTGTTCCTTGAGTTCGCCTGTCCTATTCTTCCAGATCAACCCGATCACCCCGGCCACAGCCAGCACGATCAGTAGGTGCCACACCCAAGTCATAAACGGTAAAGGAGAAGCTAATGTGTCCGATAGTCGACTCCAAAGCCCTGGCAGTGTGGTTGAATATTTAACCAGCATGGTCCATTGCTGAGCATCTATGAGCGGCCAGGCATAAGGCAACACGGACAAAGCTGCCACCAGACCAATGCCCAGGACCATTGATGCTGTACGCCATTGTCTTCTGCTGAGGCTGATCACAATAGCCGCAGTGCAGATCGAAAAAAGCAGGACGGAGTTCTGGAAGAGAAAATGGACACTGACCAGTGCCGCCAACAATGCTGCGGCCGCTCTGGCCCAATTGGGCTGTTCGACGACCCTTACCAAAAGCGCGAAAGCTAACAGGTTAAGTCCGCTTCCTATGCCATACCCGCGAATCGAATCGCCCCATTGAATGAAGAGGGTGTTGAATCCGAGTAGCAGCAGAGAAATAAGGGGAAGACCCTGACCGACTAATCTTGCATTCAGCCAGACGGCACTCATGATTCCCATTCCCACGAGCATCCCCAGTAACCCGAAGTGCAAAGTCGCTGTCACCCACTATGGCGGTATAAGCACGAAGCGAAAAGGGAAAGAGAATCGGAGTGGAGCCAATCTGGAAATTCTGGAGAATATCCCTCGCCGTAGGCATCATTGCCAGCTGGACAACATCAGCTTCATCTCGCCACAAGGCCCCAGCGTGACTCATGAAAAGGCCATGGAGCACGATGACGACAATGCTCAGCACGATAGCCACGACCCATTCCGATTGCTTAATCATGACCCACCATCACTGCCACGCGTGACACTCCGCATATTTACATCTTCGACTTTTTGGGTTGATCTCTTCAAGCGCAGAACCAAGTCCGGACTAGCGAACCTGATTCGAATTGAGTGTGCGAAGGCAACGAGTTAAACCGGTACGTCACCCAGGACGGTCGTGCGGTGGAGCCGGCGCACATCGGGGAATTGCACCACTTCACCGCAGGCCCGGTGGTTGGTGCAGCGGTTATCCCACATCATGAGATCCCCCTTCTTCCATTTGTGATGGTAGGTGAACTCCGGGTTCTCCTGGTGTGCCAACAGCTCATCCAGCAGAGCCGCGCCCTCCTTCTCATCCATATCGGCAATCCCGATAGTGAAGCGCAGCGACACGAACAGAACCTTGCGGCCGGTCACCGGGTGGGTGCGCACGATGGGATGCTGGACGTCCGGCGTGAGGGCTCTCAGTTCATCGGAGTGGGCGTCCCGGTATCGGAGATCCGGGGGAGGCAATCTGGGGTTGAACCTCTGATCGAACTGATGGATCGCCTTGAGCCCTTCAATACGTTTCTTAGTCTCGTCGGGCAAGGTCTCGTAGGCCGAGTACATGCTGGCCCATTCCGTATTCCCGCCCTTTTCCGGTGTCTGGACGGCGTACAACAGGGAACCCAGGCTCGGTCGTTCCATGTAGGACAGATCGGAGTGCCAGCCCGACCCGCCGTCCGCGAGGCTGACCCGTGTACCGTCTTCTTTCAGCTCATTGCTCAACAGCAGGATCTCGGGGCTCCCGGGCAGAAGATATTGCTCACAAACGTGGATCTCCAGGTCGCCGAACCGGCGGCTGAAGGCAATGTGTTGCTCAGGCGTTAAGGTCTGCTTAGGGAAGCGTAACAGTTGATAGCGGTGAAAGGCGTCCAGTACCTCGCTGAAGGTGCCCTCATCCACAGACTCGGACAAGTCGACACCAGAGACTTCGGCACCCAGGTTTTCCGACAAAGGTTTAACGGAAAGAGCCATGACTGATTTTAGCTCGCTTCGTTTAGGGAATAACTTTCGCTCGACCCACCGTGTTGGCGTCGGTTCCGAACCAGACTTCTCCAGCGCTACGATTGTACATCATATGGCGGATGGTGCCGGCGCCGCTTGGAACCTTGGTGACGCTGAAAAACTCTCGGGTTTTTGGATCAAACCCCACGAATTGATTGGGATCGGGAGCGGTTTCTACGAACCAGAGTCGGTCTCGTTCGTCCACTGCCATTCCATAGGGTTTGGAACCCGATCCGGCGGGTGAAACCCATTCCTCCACCTTCCCGGTGGTGGGGTCCAGATGACCCAGAGAACCTCGAACCCAGTCGACATACCAAACCTGGTCATCGGAAGTCAGTTGTATCCGGCGAGGGCGGGCATCTTCCCAGGGCAGGGTGTACTCTTTCAGTTCCATGGTCGCAAGATCGACGGTGCCAATCTTGTTGGTTCCCACTTCCGCAATCCAGGGCCGGTTTTTGGAATCAATGACAATTCCGTAGGGACGGGCACGTTCTGTGGGAACTGCAACGAGCTGAATCTCCCCTGTGGAGGTGGTCCTTTTGCCGATGAAATTTCCTTGCTGAACGGTAAACCAGATGTCGCCGTTACCATCAAATACCATGGTGTGAGGATCCTTGGCGGCAGGATCAGGCATAGGATACTTGGCAATTTCCCCAGTCTCAGGATCCAACCTGCCAATGTGGGCGGCTCGGTTGCCGGCATACCACACGTCCCCTTCCTTATCCACAATCAGGTTGTGTGGTCCAGTACCGGGGGTCAGGTCAAACTTGGTGAATTCCCCGGAATCGACGTCAAGATAGGCGATATAGTGGGATCGCTGTCCCACAAACCAGACCCGACCCTCACCGTCCACGAAGGGGTCACGGGGCCGGCTATTCTCCCAGGGAACGGTCCACTCTTGAATCTCTATTTCGCCGGCGCTCAGAGGGGTGAATCCCGCACACCAGACCAAGCTGACAACGAATACTGCAACGAGCCTTTTCATAGGTGATACCTCCCAAGAAGACTTCAAGTTGGATCACTTGGACTTCTTCTTAGCCCGTCATTGTAGACACTTGAGATTGAAAAAGAAACTGTCAGCGAAGGAAGCGTCTTCCCCCATCAGGGTCTGGCTCAAGCGTGATGGCATACTCTTGCGAGATGGCAACGCACCAGCCTTCCTCATCATTGCAGGCAAAGTAACGAACGGCCAGTTGCAGCGGTTCCTGGGAGTCTCCGCTTCTCTTGACATTCACCAGGAACTCACGTGGATCAATATCAGATGCCTCTTTTACCTTTGGACCCTCGCCCTTCGCCGGAGAAACGGTGATTCCATCAGGTGCCGTGATTTCAAATTTCACGGGATCCACAAGATTGTTCCAGTGCACGTGATAGAGGGGATCCGGATGAAAGCCAAGATAGAGAACTCCATCACCGTCCCGAAGGAGTCTCTGATCCACTTCAGCCCTTAGTTTCATGTAAAAGGGCTGGGAGCTGGATTGCGGTTCGATCTTGACCGGCATCATTCTGCCGGGAGCTCTCACTCGAGGCACCACACCGGAGGCGGCAACCTTTGGCGGAGCCTCGATCTTCAGGTTGAGATCGGACACCCGGGTGGGATTCTCCACAGGACCGACCAACTGCTCCAAGTCTCTACGCAACTCGTCGGGTCGGCTCCAAGAACGCATGCGCACAATCTTGCCTGCCGGGTCGACCACGAACTCCGAGTTGGGAGAATCACCCAAGGCGTGCTTCAAATCATTGGACATGGTATCGCTGATCCAGGTGATCTCACTGCCCAATGTCCGTTGGGCTTCCTTGACGTGCATTAGCCGCTCCTCGAGCGTAAACGGTTCGACGTAGCCGTCCAGTTCGGGATGAGCAAGAGTCTTGTAGATATAGTAGAAGTCGACCCCTTTGGGAGCGTAATCGCGGTAGATGGTCTCCATCCTGGAGACATTCCTCAGGAAGGGTGGTCAGGTCAGGCAACCGAAGACCAAAACCGAGTAGTCTCCCTTCAAGCTACTCAACTTGAATTCTTTACCCTCGGCGTCATAGACCGTGATGTCGGGCAAAGTTTGACCGAGCCCGAGTCCTGACCCCTGGAAGACTTCGCCGGAGACTTCATCCTCGGTGACCACACCATCCCCATCGCGGTCGAAACGCTCCATGAACTGCTGCATCCCGTCGGGTAGCTCATCCTTCGTGACCGTGCCATCACTGTCGGTGTCGAATCGCTCGAACATCCTCTCCGCTCGTGCTCCAGGGCCACCGGGAGCCATCCCCGGACCCCCTCCAGAGCCACCACCGGGAGGACCCTGGGAGAGTTCCTCTCGGGTGAGTACACCGTCGCCATTTAGGTCCAGCTGCATCATACGCTGGACCCTCTGGGGAAGTTCATCTGAGGTGATCTCTCCATCCCCGTTGATGTCGAGGCGCTCGAACATCCCTTGGAAATCAAAGGGTCGTCGACCACCACCGGCTAGCCCAAATCCGCCTCTGGCGCTCAGGCCGGCGGTGAATTCTTCCTGGGTCAGCTTGCCGTCCTGGTTCTGGTCTCCTCTTTGCATCATCAGATCAAAGAATCTCTGACGCTCCTGGGGAACCTCGTCTTCGGTCACCCATCCGTCCCCGTTTTGATCTAATCGCTCGAACATGGCGTTGGGATCGGGTTGCTGCTGAGCGAAGCCGGAATAGGGAAACAGAAACAACACCCAGAGGGCCAAAACTGCACGGCCTACCTTCATTTTAGTTCTCCTCTAAAGGGCGACATGCCAATATCTTACCTTTGTACTGTATATATTACGGATGACCCCTGGAATTGTGTATCAAGAGTTTGTAATTTTTTGTAAAGTGCAGGCTAGGCATCGATGAAAATGGGCTGGATTGGAGATCAATAACCGGTGAAGGCAGAGGGATCGAATAGCCCAGTCATCTTGAGTGCTGTGCGCACACCGATTGGTCGCCTGCGATCAGCCCTTGCCTCTGTAGCAGCCTCGGAGTTGGGCGCCACGGTGGTTCGAGCAGCGGTGGAGAGAGCAGCTTTGCCGGACCTTTCAGAGATCGACGAAGTACTCATGGGCAATGTTGTTTCCGCCGGCCTGGGTCAAAACATTGCTCGTCAGGCTGCTATTTTTGGAGGGCTCCCCGCCACGGTTGGGGCCACCACCCTCAACAAGGTTTGCGGCTCGAGTCTCAAGACCGTGATGCTGGCTGCCCAGGCCATCCGAGCAGGGGACGGTGACTTATTCGTAGCGGGTGGTGTCGAAAACATGAGCCAGGCCCCCCGTCTGGTAGACAGCCGCATGGATCCAGCCCAGGACGGGAAGGTCGAGCCCCGAGAGGCCCTGCTTGTCGATGGTCTCTGGTGCCCTTTCGAGGAGTGGGTCATGGGAGACGCCGCTGAGTTCATCGGCGAAGAATATGGAATCACTCGCGAGGCCATGGATCGCTTTTCCCTCTCCAGCCACCAGAAGGCCATCGCCGCTATCGACGACGGCAAGTTCAAGCAGGAGATTGTCCCGGTTCGGGTGAAAGGACTCAACACCGAGATGAGCGTGGTGGACACGGATGAAGGACCCCGTCGGGACACCTCATTTGAAGCCCTCCAGAAGCTCAAGCCCAGCTTCAAGCCAGACGGCAAAATCACCGCCGGAAACGCCCCGGGTCTTAATGACGCAGCAGCGGCCCTGGTCGTCGCCAGCCAGTCGCAGGCTGAGGCCATGGGAGCCAAAGCGCTGGCTCGCATCGTCGGCTACGCCCAGACAGCAGTGGATCCCAAATACATCTTTGCAGCCCCCGCCAAAGCGATCCCCCTGCTGCTTGAGAAAACGGGCTGGGCCCTGTCCGACGTCGACCTTATCGAGCTCAACGAGGCTTTCGCCGCCCAGATCTTAGCCAACGGCCAGGAGTTGTCCGACATCGGGTGGGATTGGGACAAGGTCAACGTCAACGGCGGTGCCATTGCCCTGGGTCATCCCTTGGGAGCCACAGGTGCACGTCTGCTGACCACCCTCATCCATGCCCTCAAGGACCGGGGACTGAAGCGGGGGATTGTCTCCCTCTGCTTAGGCGGAGGTGAGGCTGTGGCATTGGCTGTGAAAATGGAGTAGGGGTCAGCCGGTGGCTGACCCGAACCGAACGAGCGGCATATTCTTTACCAAGTGTGGCTTCGGTCTGCCAACCTAGCTGTTGGGGGGAGCCACCGGCTCGCCCCAACGTCACTTCGTGACGAGAACCTATGCATGATCAGGGCTAATCCCCACCTTCCCCGCTCCCCCCCCAAAGTACCGTAAAATATTGGGTAGTGGAAAAAGAAGCTGAACTCCTATTGGAACCAGACCATTCTGAACCGCCTCAGCAGTCGGTAAAGTCGCTCAACTCTCAGCGGATCGTTGCCTATTTGACTGTCCTGGCCGGACTGCTTGCCTTCTGGGGTTTGGGCAACCACGATTTTTGGGATGACGAAGCTCTTACGGCAGTCTACGGTAGAAACCTCATAAACACTGGCACACTCATCGGGTGGGACGGACAGAACCTGATGGGCTACGGAATGCGGGCGTTGTTGAATGAAGACATGATCAGCACATACGCTCCTCCTTTACAGTACCTTGTGAGTGGTTTGAGTCTAAAGATCTTTGGAGACAATCCTGCTGGAGGACGTTCTCTATTTGTGCTGGTTGGGCTCTTTTCGATTCCCTTGGTCGCAGCCTGGTACAAGCACGAGTTTGATAGCGAAGACTTTTGGATTGTGGCCCTGATTCTGGCTCTGTCGGTCCCCTACCTGTTGTATATCCGCCAAGTTCGCTACTATCCCCTCGGACTGACATCTGCCGCGGGCCTTCTGTGGGTGTGGGCGGTCATCGGTCATGCCAGACATTTCCTTCGGTGGATCCTTCTGGGGACGCTTTTCCTCTGTTTGCTGATCCTCAGTCAATATCTCTATGCTGTCGCGGCCCTCGCCATCATTGCAATCAGTCTAGCGCGCAGGAGGTACCGGAACAGGGAAAATGCGATTTTTCTGGCCGTGATTCTTCTTGTGGGACTAGTAGCCGCCACGCTGGTTATGATCCTCTAATGCCGAGGTAGCGGCGCAACATCTGGAGTTAGGAGTCACTGACCAGCTCACCAAGATTATTCGTCTCATGTGGATGGTCCCGCGTGATGCGGTGCGATTTGAGTTTTTTCCGGTGGGTATGCTTCTCTTTGCAGCCGGGGGAGCCGTGGTGCTGGGCAGGGCAGGATTCATCCACCTCAGGAGCATTCTTTTGGCCTTGGCTTATGGCGCAGGGATCATTACCGCAGTGTCACTTGTTTCGCCTCAGATCCTCGGGTCGACGAATACCGATGCGGATATGCGCTACTATGTTCTCCTCATCCCACTCAGTGCGGTCATAGGAGCCAAGATCTATGAACTGCTCCGCGAAACGGGCATTCGGGGAGTACCCGAACTCTTTCTTGTCCTTCTGATAGCGAGCAATGTCCTGACCTTTAACTTCTTGGGCCGAATAGGCCTGCACTCGCGTCTGGTGCAGTACGCCGGAGAGGTGATGAATGATTACACCACAGGTAGTGAAGCCATCAGCCAGTACATTGAAGAAGAGATCTCACCCGAGGAATGCATCTTCATCGTACCGACCTATGCGAGACAGGTGCAAATCTTTTACAATCCCGAACACAAGTTCTGCGGGCACTTCACCAACAAAGCACCCTTTGCGATCAAGCATGCAGGAGAGTTGAGGGCAGATCTCTTTTGGGAAAACGCGGTTCCGGATTACGTGATTGTGGGGGGTCGTCCCCTCGACCAGATGTCTCAGTTCCTAACCGAACTTTATGGCCGGGGCACCTATGAACTGGAAGCCGCACTACCGGTATTTTGGGCGAATGTCACCCGCCCAGAGATCCCGTGGAGAAGCTTTTCTCCGATTCCCATCCAGGATCCTTTGGTGCATGGAGTTCTCATCTTCCACCGCACCAGCGAGAAGCAGTCTTCCACTTGATCGCTTTCGCTCCTTCGTTGGGAAGGCTGAATCTTGACTGATTTGATATTCCACTCAAAGGACATGAGCTCGCGCAGATCCAAACAGAAATCTCTGACCTTCTTGAAGGAGCACTTTACGACGCGGTCCAGCGGTTGAAGTCCACTGTAGTTGTAATGGGCGATCTGGATGACGGCATCAAAGGTGCCGGTTAAACGATGAGTAATCTCAGTCTCACCCGGGCCGTGCTTTTCAAAGGAGTCGTGAGATCGAAGAGAAAGCTGTTTGATGAACCCGTCGTGAAATCCGTTGAACTGATCGAGGATCTCCCGGGCGTCGCTTTCCGTTTGCAAACGTCGAATCATTTGGGATACCGGTGACACAGCCCGGCCCGTGGGCTAGAGCCCACGGCTCTGACTGCTCCTGGTTCTAATCTTCCCTGATTGGCCGGCTAAACCTTGAGTTTCCGCTCGTCGGCCAGCGAGAAGGCCGGATACCAGGTCGAATCCGCTCCCATCCCTTGGCGGCCGATGACCACGTCCAGCAGATAGGGTTCACCGTCACGGGTGCTATTGATAGCCCGTTGTAAGGCCGCGGCCAGGTCGTTGGGGTCTTCCACCTTCTCAGCTCCTACCCCGTAAGCTTCGGCGAATTTAGTGTACTGGATGGGGGGATCTCCGATATAGCAGGTCATGTCCTTTTTCGCCTTAGCCTGAAGTCCGCCCCGGGCCCAAATCCGATTCCGCTCGTTGTCATAGGCGCCATTGTTCTGGACCACGATAATGATGGGAATCTGGTAGCGCTTCGCCGTCCACAAACTCTGGTCGCCACCAAACATGAAGGCTCCATCTCCCAGCAGGGCCACCACCTGCCGATCGGGCAAGGCCAGCTTGACCCCCATGGCGGCACCGATACCCCAGCCCAGGATGGCCGAGGTGGTGTCATAGTACCCCATGGCGTTATGGCCAAAGGTCAGATGATTCAGGCCGACGCCGCCCGAATCCAGTTCGTGGACCAGACAGCAGCGGGGGTCCAGTTTGTCCCTCAGTTCAAGAGCCAACCTTTCGTGAGAAATGGGTGTGGCATCCCATCGGGACTGTGCTGCGACTTCAAGGGATTGTCGTAGCTTGCCGGTGAATTCGGCAGTTTCAGCCCCGCGAGTCTCCTGCAGTTGTTTCCTCCGGGCTTCGGTGGTCTGGGAGCGAATGGCCTCCATGAGATCTCGAGCAAAGAGTTTGACACTGGAGGGGCTTGACAGGACCGATGGATAGATTCTTCCCAGATTCTCGACGTCGAATTTGACCTGGGCGATCTTGGTTGAGCGCGGAACCGACGGCGTGGTGCCTCTCGGTATGGGGAGCGTACCTCCGAGATTCAGCAGAAAGTCGATGGGACCGGGATACCTCATGTTGGATCGGTATCGGCCCAGATACAGAGAATGGTCGGTGGGAAAGGAGTTGGTCCATCGGCTCGGTTCCTGGACCACCGGAAGGGAAAGCAGCTCGGCCAACTCGATGACCTCCTCCTCCGCCCCAAGCCTGTGAACCTCGCTGCCCACAAAGAGGGCCGGGGTTTCCGCTTCAAGCAGCTGCTTGGCCACCTCTTCGACTTCACTGGTGTCAGGGCGGACATTCTGGGACAGGGTGAACTGGCTTTGGTCGATGATCTCGGTCTTGACCGATTCAGTTCCCAGGATGTCGGACGGGATCATCAGGAAAACAGGACCAGTGGGAGGGGTGCTTGCAAATTTGAAGGCCCGGCGAACGTCCTCGGCCAGGGTTGCGGCGGTGCGGCTCTCCCAGCGCCATCGGGTGAAGGGCTCGGCGACTTTGGCCAGATCATCCACCACCTGGAATCCCCATCGGCCCAGCGAACTCTGTCCCGGCTGGTCTATGGAAACGATCATCGGAGTCCGATCCTTGTAGGCATTGAACATGTGAACCAGAGTGTTGGGAAAGCCGGGACGTGCACAGGTCACGAAGGGAATCTTTCCGCTGGCCTTGGCGTAGCCGTCGGCCATGGCGGTGAGAACACCCTCCTGCAGGGCCAAAATCACCTGCATGTCGGGACGGTTGAGCAAGGCATCGAATATGGGATAGTCCCCTGTAGAAGGGTTGAAGAAGACGAAGCGGACTCCGCATTGCTTGAGCTGCTCGACGAAAACTTCTCCGGCGGTGCCCTCCACCACCGAAATCGTGCCTTCGCCGGCGGCGGGGACGCGGGGAGTAGCAGCAGGAGAAGCAAGGAGTTCCATATACTGACGAGCGGCTGTGGCTGTAAGCCCCGTGGCCGTCAGGCGGCGGAGAAAGGAACGTCGCCCGATGTTTCCTAACAGGTACTCCTTGACCGGGCCTTTGATCTGGGTGGAATCACCTATTTGAGTGGTTTCCATGGTCTTTCCCTCCTAAGCAGATGATGCGGTTTTCGGTGTCGAGATGATTCTGAATGTACTCCCCCCACCTGGCGCAGTCAATTAAATCGTTACACGTCAGGGAAGGCTGACGGCAATCAGTTCTCCAGGAATGGCGGCGCCTCCGACGGCAAAAACAATGTATTGTTTTTGGTCCATTTGATAGGTCACGGGGGACCCGGTCACGTTGGCGGGCAGATCCATCTCCCAGATGAGCTCTCCGGTGGCTTTATCGAAGACATCCAGGGTGGGATGAAATCTGGAAATCTCATCCACTTCTTCGGCCGTCAACTCTCGCCCACTTCTGAGTGCACCCAGATAACGGAAAAACCTGCCCCTCTGTCCCACAAAGAGCAGAGTCTTGGTGAGCAGGACGGTACCGTGCAGTGGCCAGCCCAGCCGGGGCAGGTCCAGATCTTGAAGGGCCGGATGGTTTCGAGGGCCTTCACCCAAAGGGACCACCCATTCCAACTCTCCTCTGTTCAAGTCGACGGCAGTGATTCGACTGTAGGGGGGCTTGAAAAAAGGCAGGCCTTGAGGTCCTTGAGCACGGGCGCCCCCGCTCTGATACCGATGGTCGGAGATTTCAGGGTCGGGGGCGACCAGCCTGTTGAATGAGGGCACCGTAACGGAAGGAATGTAAAGAAGGCCTGTTTCGGGGTCAAAGGCTGCTCCATTCCAGTTGGCGCCTCCACCAGCGCTGGGCAGAACCACAAAAGGCTCGACCGTGGGTGGAGTGAACAGGGGACCGTAGTTGAATCCCTCCAGAATCTTCAAGGCTTCTTCGCGAAGCTCCGGCGTGAAGTCGATGATGTCTTCTTCGCTGATTCCCTGTCGATCGAAAGGCGGCGGCTTGGTGGGGAAGGGCTGGGTGGGAGAAGACTTCTCTCCCGGAACCGTGGACTGGGGAACGGGACGTTCTTCGATAGGCCAGACGGGTTCTCCCGTGGCCCGGTCAAAAACATAGGTAAAGCCGTGTTTGCTGATCTGGGCAACGGCCTTGATCGGCCTGCCCTCCACCTCGATGTCCACCAGGTTGGGGGCGGCGGGCAGATCCCAATCCCAGAGACCGTGGTGAATCATTTGAAAATGCCAGACCCGCTCACCGGTCCTGGCATCCAGACAGACCAGGCTTTCGGCAAACAGGTTGTCCCCGGGCCGATGTCCCCCGTACCAGTCATTGGTGGGAGTGCTCATGGGAAGATAGACATAGCCCAACTCCTCATCGGCACTCATGAGTGTCCACACGTTGGCGTTTCCATTGTGTCGCCAGGATTCCTCTTCCCAGGTCTCGACCCCAAACTCCCCTTCTTCAGGAATGGCGTGGAAGACCCACAGCTGTTCGCCGGTCCGCACGTCAAACCCACGGACATCTCCGGGCGGCTTCTTTCCGTGCGGCCTGGGGTCGCTGACGCTGGAACCCACAATCACCACATCGCCGACCACAATGGGGGGAGAGTTGACTCCATACTCTTCCCGTCTCTGGTTGCGCCGCAATCCCGCCACCAGATCGACTTGGCCATTGTTGCCAAACCCGGAGGCGGGTTCTCCGGTAGCGGCATCCACAGAGACCAGGCGGCCATCGGCCGTACCCACATAGAGTCTCTTGTCGGTTCCATCGCTCCAGTAAGCCAATCCTCTGGAATGGGAGCTGGACTCATAGGCTTCGGGATCATAGGTCCAAAGGGTCTGGCCATTGGTGGGATCAATCGCTGCCATTTGATTGAAGGTGGTGGTGGTGTACAGCACCCCATCAATCATCAAGGGCGTTGCTTCATAGATGAAGGACTCGAATTCGGGATGCTGTTCCACGGCCTGATCGGCAGGGAATTGCCATTTCCAGGCGATTTGCAAGTTGCGGACGTTGTCCCGGTTAATCTGATCCAGCGGCGAATACTTGGTGCCGGCCTTATCCCTGGCGTATTCGGGCCACTCGGCATCCGCCGGACCCGGAGTATCCGGGACAACAGCGGGGGCGCATGAGAGCAACCCACAGAGCCACAGAACAATAGCTGACTTTTTAACCCAATTGTGCTTGATCCAAGGCATAGGCTCCTCCTCAATGGTGCAGCCATATTTCAACACAAAGCTTTAAAGAACGAAAATGTACAGATCACGGGCTGCTGCTCAAGAATGCAGTGGCGCCTTGCATAAGAAAGAATAGAGAAGGGAGAAAAAGTCTGAAAGCAGCCTGGAAACGACAGTTTATAGGGACATGATTGTGATTTTATTGAGAGTTCATGGAAAAAACTGATCAAGGTCAAGTTGATCGAAGAGCAGCGGATCGAAGGGCAGAGGCACGGCGGATCGCCGAGCGCTTGAAACTACCCCTGAAAGGGATCGCTGTTTTCACGGTTGAAGGTAAAGAAGACAAAAGAGACATTACGGTAAGGAATATCAACGCTTTTGGCGCTTATTTCACGGCCGATCTCCGCCCCGATGTTTCCGACAAGGTGATCCTCCACTTGCCCATTGGTGAGTCTGAAGATTCATTCAAAGCCACGTCCACTGTCGTACGTGTCGAGGACGACTCCGAGAACCTCGTCGGTATCGCCGTTACCTTCGAAAGGTTCCCCGACGTCGGTTAGAAGAGCACCCCGCACCCTCGTCACTTCGTGCGACAAGCTACATCCCAGGCGAATTCGGCACAGCCTCCGGAGCCCCGAAGGGGCGACATGGAATAGCCAGGGGTGTGAGCCCCTGGAATCGAGAAGGTTCTCGTGAAGGTTATCGACGTGAGCGCCCACGACTATCGGAGAAAAAGATAACGAGGTCAAAATGAAAGATTTTAGCCCAGCCAAGAAACTCGTAGAGGTGTCGGTAGGAGAGTCGGCGCGCATCGTGCGTGAACTCCAGGACCTGAGTCAAAATGGACTTTCCGATTTGACAGGGATTCCCCAGCCGACAATTTCAGCGATTGAAAATGACCGGGTCAGGCTGGGCGTTGCACGAGCTAAGGTTATTGCCAGAGCGTTAAAGTGTCATCCCGCCGTTCTTGTTTTTCCAGGATGGGAACTGGACAAGCAATCCGCAGCTTAAAAGCGCGCTTCGCGCGCCTTCCAGGCTTCAGGTATTCTGCGGTCTGTGGTCGCCGGCCTCCGGCCGGTTACCCTTTCCTGTGCACCATCACGAAGCGTGCGCCCTTCGAGGGGCGTCTTCGAAATCCCAGCAAGTGAAAGAATGCCAGGGTGTACCAGCGGGCAATCCCGGGATTAACCAGCAAGGCCCCTTCTTCTTGCGGATGTTTTTGGACGCCGGGCAGCCAATAAAGGAAACGGTCCAGACGCAGAGGGCGTGACACTTTCTCAGGTGTCACAATTGGGGTGAGCGTGAAAAGAAAGGAGACTGTCCCTTTTTTTCTACTCGATCAATTCTTGAAAGAAGCGGCTGACCTCTTTTTCGTACAGGCCGGGATTCAAGTTCCAGGATCGGATGTGGGTGGCATCCCCAAATAGGAACATAAGCCAGCATACTCAACCAGCGAGTTGCCAAAACATCACTGTTTTCGATGGGAACTGTGGTATCAGCGTCGCCATGAAATAAAAGAAGTGGAAGGCTCAACTGATCTACACGGTTGATGTAGTTGAGGTCTTCCCAGTTGATATCGAACCGAAGAGCCGAAAAGAACTTGCCGATAGTAACGAAAACTAGAGGGACTCCCAACTGCATAGCCCCAGACTCAACGGTGGCCCCAAAGTTCAGCAAAGGCGCATCCAGGATGATCCCCACCACCTTGTCCGCCAGTTGGGACGGATAAAGAAAATTCAGGATCATGGCTCCGCCCAGGCTGTAGCCCATGAGAATGAGCCTTTCAGCCCCATGCTGAGTTGCATACTCGACGGCGCCCTGGAGATCTTGCCATTCGGTTTGACCATATCGGTGGAAGCCGTCCGGGCTGGCTGGGGCGCCCACATCGTTGCGGTAGCTGATGATCAAGGCGGGAATTCCCAACTCAGCGGCAGCAGGCAAAACAGGATAGGAACGCAAAGCCTCACGGGGAGGCGCATCTTTCTTGCCATGGACTACAATCAACCAGGTGTTGCTGGTTCCTTCTATCAACCAGGCTGGGAACTGCCCCAGCCCAGACGAGTAGGAAACCTTCCGGGTGGGCAGACCAAAGGCCTGCTCCGGATCGTCAGGAAAGGCAAAGATATAAAGCCCTACTCTGTCGCCGATGCTCAGGTTTCCCATCAAGGGAACAAACTCACGCACCACTTCTCGATCATTAATGTCGATAATTCCTCCAACCTGAGCATAGCCCTCGTCCCACCGCAAGCCCCAGATCCCATTCGTTCTCCAATCATCATTTTGGAGCTCACCGGTCACCCCCAGGGTGATCCGATTCCCTTGCAGGGCGACAACCTCGAGCTGGGGCCGCAGGTCGGCGCGCTTGGGTTGAAGCGCTGAATCTCTCACCACATTCGAGAAGTACCATCCCCCTCCCACTACTCACCCATCAACTCAACCAAGAACTTCCGTACCGCCGCCTCATATTTCTCAGGATCGATATTCCAGGAACGCGCATGAGTCGCCTCCGGCACTCGATGATAGGTGACGAGATCCGGTCGAGCATGGGCCAGTGCGTCACTCGTCTCAACAGGAACCACCGTATCGGCATCGCCATGGAACAACAGAATAGGAACATCCAACTCGGAGGCACGGCTCAGGTAGTTCAGTGCTTTCCAATCGACGTCAAAGCGCACTTGGGCCAGAAATTTTCCGATCCCTGACAGGAAAACGGGCAGCCCCCGCTGGCGAACCCCGTGATCAATGGCGGAGCCCAGGTCCAGCATGGGCGCATCCAGAATGACACCGCGTACCTTAGCAGCAAGCGGAGCGCGATAGAGAAAGTTGGTCACGATGGCTCCACCCATGCTGTAACCCACCAGGATCACGCTTTCAGCTCCCTGCTCTTGAGCGTAGCTAACCGCACCTTCCAGATCCTCCCATTCGGTCAGACCGTACCAGTGGAAACCATCGGGGCTGGGGAGTTCGCCCACATCGTTTCGATAAGTGATGAGCAGAGAAGGGAGACCCAACTCGGCCACAGTAGGAAGAAGGGGATAGGCGATCGGAGTCTTGCGAGGAGGGAGCTTCCCATGGACAAAAATCACCCAGGTCTTTGAAGTACCGTCGATTAAAGAAGCGGAAAACTCCCCTAAAGGAGAGAGAAAGGAGACTTTACGAGCGGTCAGGCCAAAGGACTTGGAGGGATCATCAGAGAAAGGCCAGAGTTCCGTTCGGACCCTGTCCCCCGGCTTCAGGTTTCCCATGAGGGGAGAAAACTCCCGAACCACCTGCTGCTCGTTAGTTCTGAGAATCTCACCTAACTGGGCATAACCCTCTTTCCAGCACAACCCCCAGATTCCGGGCCTCTTCCACTCATCCCGTAGCTGGGCATCAGGTACGGGCCCGCCCGCCTTGATCTTGGGGATCACGCCCAGGGTGATTCGATCCTCCCCCAGCTCGATGACCTCCAGATCGAGGGGTCGGTCACCCTCTCTGGGTCTGAAAACTTCATCTCGAATCAGGTTCCACATCGAGGTCTCGGTTAATCCTTAAAGGGATCAAACTCATCGGCTCCAGCCATGGCAACGCCGATAGGACGGAGAGTGTGCAGCACTTCAATGGTCGGCTCATGGAACTCCAGAACCTCGGGCAGCCGCTTATAGCAGTGAGGGGACTCATCGGTTCCCGCACCGCGCAGAACCACCCCGGCCTCGGAGATCCACTTCATCATCATCTCTCGGCTGATGGTCCCGTCAGACATCTTCATTCGTCGGCCTTTCCTCCAACGAAACTTGCCGGCAGCCTGTCGTCTCGACATGACCCGCCCCGCTCCGTGAACCGTCGAATAGAGAGCCTTCTTGCTTTCCTCGCTCTCGACTCCCTGCACGATAACCGATACATCGCCCATACTTCCACCGACAAACCCCTTCTGACCGGGAAAGGCAGGAGTCGCTCCTTTACGCACCACCCACATATCCTTGCCGTTGTGATTCTCTCTCCAGGCAAAATTATGATGGTTATGAACCTCTTCCAGGATATGGGCTCCCATAATGGAAGCCACTTTGGAGCAGACCCAATCGCGACCCGCATAGGCATAGCGCCCGGCAAGCTTCATCGCGGCCACATATTCCTGGCCTTCTTGGCTATCTACGGATAACAACACCGGATCGACATGCATTCCCTCTCGCCCCCCGGCTAAGCGAAGAAAGTGAGTGGCAATCTTATGTCCCACCCCCCGCGATCCGAAATGAACCCCGCACCACACTCGGTCGGATTCATCCACGAACAGATCGACATAATGATTGCCGCTTCCCACGGTTCCCAGCTGGCTCCGAGCCAGACTCTTCAATAGACCCACTTCCGGGATATCCCAGGCCGGATCGTCGTCAAACAACTCGTGCTCGACTTCTTCCTTGTTCTTCATACCCACGCCAAAGGAGATCTCTCTCCAGATATCATCCATGAGGGTATCGATGTTGGCCCGAATCTCACCGGCATCCGCATCCAGAAGAACTGCTTTGTTTCCACAACCGATGTCAAACCCAACTCCGGACGGACTCACTTGATCTTCGTAGGCAACCACTCCACCAATGGGAACGGCATACCCCAGATGATGGTCAGCCATCAGCGCACAGTAGTCCGCTGTCTTTTGACAATTGAGAATTTGCTGAACCGCGTTGTCCTGGGGTTTTCCCCAAATGGGAATTCCGTTTAATTCAGTGAATGGCATGGCTTTTCACCGGGTGAACTTGACCCTAATCTTACACCCGATGCCGTTACAGAGATAAAGAGTGAGGAGGGCCAGCGAGACAGTAACACCTTTTCGGGTGTCACAAGACGCCAGTGTGTGTAAAATTATCGCAAGATAGAATAAACCGCCAGTCTGTTTGAACATGAAGTTGGACATTCAAATTATCAAAGACAGTGAGGTCACCATCCGTGAGCAGTTGGTTGAGCAGATCATCTTCCTGATCGCCACCGGTAAATTGCAACCGGGGGAAGCCCTGCCTAGTGTGCGAGGTCTGGCCCGCCCCCACAAGATCCACCACAACACGATCAGTCAGGCCTATCAAGACCTGGTCGATCGCGACTGGCTGATCAGGCGACGGGGAAGCCGCATGGTGGTGCGCTCACCGGGAGAGAGGGAGTACCCGCCCCGGATTGAAGACCTGGATGATCTCATCAATGCCACCATACGAACAGCAAGGAGAAGGGTTACAGCTTCCAGCAACTTCGCAAAAGGGTTGAGGAGCGGCTGATGGCTCTGCCTCCTGATCACCTATTGGTGGTCTCCGAAGATCGGGGCCTGCGCCTTCTGCTGCGAGAAGAACTCAAAGAAAAACTCTCCTTTCCCGTCGAGTCCTGCTCAATCGAAGAGCTTTCCCTAAACCCCGAACTGACGATGGGCGCACTGGTGGTGGCACCGCCGGGTTCTATCCCCGAAGTTGCCCCGCTGGTCCCCAAGGAGCGTCCTGCTATCGCCCTCACCTTTTCCACCGTGGATGAGCACATCAAGACCATTCAGGCGTTGCAAAAGCCCTCCACGATTGCCGTCGTCTCCATCAGTCAAGCCGTCTTGAACACCGCCCGAGGCATATTGGCCCCCGTTGTCGAAGACCGCCACAGCATGCGCGAGTATTTACTACCCTGTGAGAACCTCCGTGGTCTTGAGGTCACCGACCTGGTTCTTTGCGACATGATTGCCCACCGCCGGGTTCGGGCCCGCAAACTGCTCCCCTATCGACTGGTCTCACCCACCTGCCTGAAACAATTGTCGACGGCCATGGAGGCCTAAGAAAGAGCCTAATCGAGGAGGCTTTTACAAGGGACTCTTTGGCTGGAATGAATCAAATGGAAGGTTTGGCGCGGGAGTTGATCTTTGATGTCTATGGTGTGTCCAGGAACCATGGCAGAGCGCATATCCAGGGTTTTACCCATTAAAGACACACAGACCCGATCCCCATCGTTTCCCAGCTGGTCCTCAGATTCTTCAAGGGATGCCCTTAACTCATCCAGGACTTGCTGATTAGCAGGAATCAGGTTCAGTTGCTTCACCCTGAGTTGGGCCTGTGCAGCTCCCGGTGAGGCGCAGCGGTGAAAATCGGGATAACGTGCATAGATCCTCTTGGCATCAACCATCCCTAGACCCGACAGGACGATGGGGTTAATCAAATTCTTGTTCTGATAATACCCGCCGCCAAAGATCATGTAGGTCTTCTGAAACTCCAGGAAAGCCAGGAACTTTGCCTTATAGTCCCCGACGTCCACAGTCACCACATCTCCTTCTATGGTGATGTTTTTAAGGGCATGGCTCTTGACAGCGTTATACGAACCACCAGCGACAGGGCCTATGAGGATTAAAGCCAAAACAGCTTTCATCATTTCAGTGTGGTCAATTAAACGGCATGAGGTCAACTATCGACCTTCTGCTCAAAAATGTGGGAGCCACTTGTGCCCAAGCACCTCGTTCATGCTGTCTCTCGATCGTGGTTTCTGTTAGAGCCGCAGGCTTGAGCCTGCGGGCCTCCCCATCTTGACAGGGGAGCGGATTTATGTGAATTTACAGGGTTTTGTAAGAAAAACTGCGACAGCAGTCCAACGACTAAACAGAGGAGTGACTCATGGCTGAGATAGATTTTGGTGGAGTGGTCGAGCGGGTGATCATGCGGGACGAATTCCCCCTGGAGAAGGCCCGCGATGTACTCAAGGACGAGACCATTGCCGTGATCGGCTACGGCGTGCAGGGACCCGCTCAGTCGCTAAACATGCGGGATAACGGTTTCAACGTGATTGTCGGCCAGGCCAAACAGTTCCAGAAGGACTGGGACCGGGCGGTGGGCGACGGCTGGGAGCCGGGAAAGACCCTCTTTGACATCGAGGAAGCGGCCCAAAAGGGCACCATCGTGCAGATGCTGATTTCCGACGCCGCCCAGAAAGCCGTTTGGCCGGCCATCAAGGCATGCCTGAACGAAGGGGACGCCATCTACTTCTCTCACGGATTCTCCATCGTGTTCAAGGATCAGACCGGGGTGGTGCCTCCGGACAACGTCGACGTGATCATGGTGGCCCCCAAAGGCTCAGGTACCTCGGTGCGGCGTAATTTCCTCTCCGGCGCCGGCATCAATTCCAGCTTTGCCGTTGAGCAGGACTTCACGGGACGGGCCGAGGAGCGGACCATCGCCATCGGCATCGGGATTGGCTCGGGATATTTGTTTCCCACCACTTTTGCCAATGAGGTCCACAGCGACCTGACCGGCGAGCGTGGCGTGCTGATGGGTGCTTTGGCCGGCATCATGGAGGCCCAGTACGAGGTGCTGCGCGAGAAGGGTCACAGCCCCAGTGAATCCTTTAACGAAACCGTCGAGGAACTGACCGAAAGCCTGATCAGGCTGGTGGGCGAAAACGGCATGGACTGGATGTACTCCAACTGCTCGGCCACGGCCCAGCGCGGGGCCCTGGACTGGAAGCCCAAGTTCAAGGAAGCCGTCCTGCCCGTCTTTCACACCCTTTACGAGCGGGTGGCTTCGGGCAAGGAGACGGCCCGCGTGCTTGAGGCCTGCGGCGCCCCTAATTATCAGGAGCAGCTGGGCAAGGAGTTAGCCGAAATTGGCAATTCCGAGATGTGGCGAGCCGGCAAGGCGACGCGCGATTTGCGTCCCAAAGAGTCGGCCAAAGAGATTTCCGCCGACACCAAGGGCATCACCGGCCGCGGCACCAATTGAGGAAGCCATCCTTTCCAGCACACAACATCTGATAGGATAAAGAGAACTTAATAGAATAAAAAGAGCTTTAAATAACCAGAGAGGGCCATCATGCCACAATTACGAAGCAAGACCACCACTGCCGGACGCAACATGGCGGGCGCACGCGCCTTGTGGCGCGCCACCGGGGTCAAAGAGGAGGACTTCGGCAAGCCTTTTATTGCCATTGCCAATTCCTTCACCCAGTTTGTCCCAGGCCATGTGCACCTCAAGGACATGGGCCAGTTGGTGGCCGGCGCCATTGCCGAGGCTGGAGGAATCGGCCGCGAGTTTGACACCATCGCCATCGACGACGGCATCGCCATGGGTCACTCGGGCATGCTCTACAGCCTGCCCTCGCGGGAACTCATTGCCGACTCTGTCGAATACATGGTCAACGCCCACTGCGCCGATGCCTTGGTCTGCATTTCCAATTGCGACAAGATCACACCCGGAATGCTGATGGCGGCCCTGCGTCTGAATATTCCCGCCATTTTCGTATCGGGCGGGCCCATGGAAGCCGGACGGGCCGAGGTGGACGGCAAGGAGATCAAGCTGGATCTGGTCGACTCGATGGTCGCGGCGGCCGACCCCAATGTGAGCGACGAGACAAGCAAGATTTACGAACAGAATGCCTGTCCCACCTGTGGATCCTGCTCCGGCATGTTCACGGCAAACTCGATGAACTGCCTGGTGGAAGCCCTGGGTTTAGGGTTGCCGGGAAACGGCACCTTGCTGGCCACCCACGGATTCCGCAAAGAGCTGTTTCTCCAGGCCGGCCGGCGCATCGTGGAAATCACCCTGGCCTATTACAAGGATGAGGACGAGAGCGTCCTGCCCCGCTCCATCGCCACCTTCGAGGCCTTTCAAAACGCCATGACCCTGGATATCGCCATGGGAGGCTCGACCAATACCGTCCTCCACCTGCTGGCCGCAGCCCATGAGGCCCAGGTGCCCTTTACCATGAAGGACATCGACACCCTCTCCCGGCATGTGCCCCACCTGTGCAAGGTAGCGCCCTCATCGCCAATTTTCCACATGGAAGACGTCCACCGCGCCGGCGGCATGCCGGCCCTGCTGGGCGAGCTGGACCGTGCACAATTGCTCCATCGCCAGGTGTCCACCGTACACAGCCCCACGATGGGGGAAGCACTCGAGAAATGGGATGTGGGCAACGGGCACAAAGGGTCCAACGGAGCAGCCCAGAAGCTTTACCTGGCCGGACCGGGCCGACGGCCCACCCAACAGGCCTTCTCCCAGGTCGAGCAGTGGGACTCGCTCGATCTGGACCGCGAATCCGGCTGTATCCGTGACCTCGAACACGCTTACAGCAAGGACGGTGGCCTGGCCGTGCTCTACGGCAACCTGGCCCTGGACGGCTGCATCGTGAAAACCGCCGGAGTCGACGAGTCGCTTTTAAAGTTCAAAGGTCGGGCCCGGATTTTCGAGAGCCAGGAAGACGCCGTGGAGGGTATCCTGGGAGACAAGGTGGTCAAGGACGATGTGGTGATCATCCGCTACGAGGGTCCCAAAGGCGGGCCGGGGATGCAGGAGATGCTCTATCCGACCAGCTACTTAAAAGCCAAGGGACTGGACAAGATCTGTGCTCTGATCACCGACGGCCGCTTCTCGGGCGGCACCTCAGGGCTCTGTATCGGCCACGTTTCTCCCGAGGCTGCCTCCGGAGGGGCCATCGCTCTCATCGAGGAGGGCGATCCCATCGAAATCGATATCCCCAACCGCTCGTTGAAAATCGCCATCAGTGACGAAGAACTGGCCAAGCGGCGCACCCAGATGGAGGCCAAGGGCGCCAAGGCCTGGAAGCCCCTGACCCGTGACCGACAGGTCACCCCTGCTCTCAAGTTTTACGCTAAGATGACCACCAGCGCCGACAAGGGCGCCGTACGAGACCTGTCACTGTTGGACTGAGAAAGAATGAGGACATCGACCCCAAATTGGCCCTCATCAGCCCGCCAGGATGTTCTCCATCGGCAGGACCAGGGGCGGCTCGCGATGGAAGCTGAGCTTCTCCATGCGGGCCAGCGCAGCGCTGATGGCCGTCTCCGTCGTTGGCTTCACGGAGATGACGAACGCCAGATTGTCTGCGTCCTGATTGGGCTCCTCGAAGACCGCGTCGATGTTGATCTTCTCGTCGGCAATGATGTCGGCGAGCTTGGCGATGATGCCCACCTCGTCCCTCACCAGGAAGCGCACGAAGTAGGGTCTCTGGCCAGCTTCGATGCCAACTTTGGTGATCTCCTGCGGGGCCCAGTAGCCGAATGCGGGCGCTCGCAGCGAGCTGTCGTGGCGAAGGTCGCGGGCGGCGCTCATGATGTCGCTGACGACGGCCACGCCGGTAGGCGTGCCTGCGCCGCGGCCGCAGTAGAGCGTGTCCTCGCCGTACTTGCCCTTCACCCAGATTGCGTTGTAGGAGCCTTGCACCTTGGCAAGCATCGCCGTCTGCGGGACGAGCACGGGGCGCACGTAGAGTGAAAGGCCGTCCCCATAGCGCACGCCCGCGGCGAGCAGACGGATCGTGTAGCCGAGGCGATGCGCGTAAGCGAAGTCGGTGGGCGTAATCCTGGTTATGCCCTGGCAGAAGATGGCGTCAGTGGCCACGCGCGCGCCGAAGCAGAAGTTGGCGATGATGGAGAGCTTCGACCGGGCGTCGTAGCCTTCCACGTCCGCCTCGGGCTTGGCCTCGGCGTAGCCGCGCTGCTGAGCTTCGCTGAGAATGTCGGCGAATGGTGCGCCGGTCTTCTCAATCTCGGTGAGGATGAAGTTGCAGGTGCCGTTGAGGATGCCGTAGATGGCTTCGAGACGATCCGCCGCGATGCCCTCGCGCAGCGCGTTCAGGATGGGGATGCCGCCACCAGCGCTGGCTTCCAGATGTAGCGAAGTCTTGTTGTCGCGCGCCAACTGCGCCAGCTCCGCGCCACGCAGGCCGAGCAGTTCCTTGTTCGCCGTAACCACCGGGCGGCCGAGCGCAAGCGCAGTTGTCTGCACTTCGTAGGCGATTGTGGTGCCGCCGACCACCTCGACGACAATGTCCGCCTCCGGGTGCTCGACAGCCTCGCGCCAGTCGCGCGTCAGCAAACGCCTGCCCGTGGGCGCATCTACCTCCTCGCGCTTCTCAACTTCGAGACTTGCAGCCGCGCGGATATGCAGCTTGAAGCCCAGCTTGCGCTCCAGCTCGGCCGCGTTCTCATCGAGTATGCGGATGGCCGCGCCACCCACTGTGCCCATTCCCACAATCGCAATGTTCATTATCGTCATTCGGATTCAAAGTAACCAAAGCACCTCTAAGGGGGAGGTAGGGTCTTGAGTTGAATCACAAGAGCCCTTTCCCGCGAGAACTCCGCAATTTGTCCCTCAACGGAGTGTCCTCTCCAGCCTAGGCTACTAGGGATGGACACTTCCTGGCGTTGATAACCACGACGTTCTTGGCTCATTTAGAGGCTCTAATATATCCGATCAGTATTCCTACTAACAGCGACGTTTGAGAATTCTTCCCACACTGGTATGCGAGACACCCAACTCCCGGCCGATTTTACGGTGACTGTACCCCCCAGCATGCAGCTTATGGACTATCTCAGGATCGGCAAAGTGTATCCCGTCAGCGAAAGTGGGACAGATAAGCACCGAGAGTTAAGAAACAGTTGAGAGGCTTGAGGGAGTGGGATCCCACCCCCTCAGAGGGCTGTCCAACACTTTGCTGAATACCTAGACAAGGTATTCAGCAAAGGTACAAATGCGGAAAGCATCAGGGGTTGTGCCC